>WBZO01000043.1_pt1 | contig 317313 bp, 285 predicted proteins | sample 5204261 | NCBI WGS metagenome assembly WBZO01 (sample SAMN12412400, study PRJNA552823) | activated sludge metagenome | isolation source: activated sludge from anammox sidestream of wastewater treatment plant... | place: USA: North Carolina | collected 2017-09 | reverse complement strand
CCGCGCTCATTCGTGCCCTGGATCGCCATCACGTAGACACGAAGAAGGAGGTCGCATAGACGACCATCACCCGAGTCGCCGCTCCCTGCTCAGGCGATCAATTCAACAACGAGCGGGACATCCCCCCGAGCCTCCTCGATGCTGGGCTCGGGGACAAACCCACTCGACGATTCGAGTCCAGGTCTGCCGTCGCCCGCTTTAGCCATTTGCTGTTTCCGCCAAGTTATCCGTGGCGAGTCGGCAGGCTTGGCAAGCTGAGCGAATCAAATCGCGCTGCCGACGTTCTGTATTTATCGGTGGACGCCGGAACTGTCAAAACCCTATCCGTCAGTTCTTGCAACCGAGCGAGGCAACGCCGCTCCGGCACTAGTCGTGAACCTTCGCACCAAGTTCGACTGCCACGCCGACTCCGGCCACCCCCGCTTCCCGCGCAACCGATTCAGCTCGTCGAGATGCTCGATAACGCGCTCGGCATCGTACCCGAGCAGGCGCAACGCGCACGCGATGACGGTGCCAGTTCGATTCGTCGTACTCACGATAAACGACGAGAGGGCCCAGCCTACCGGCCCGGTTCACCTTGCCCATGCCACCCAATCGGTGCGGAGACCTACGACCTACGCGAGCAGGTGGTGGTCGTCGTGGTCCATGGCGAGGCACGGCCAACCACGCCGCTCATCATTTCGGGTTGGCCGGCATTGCGCGCCGTGATCGCTGTGATGGATGAACCCATAGCGCTCGGGACGCGCACAGACCGCCTGCTCGAGCGCATCGAGCGCGAGATCCGAGCGCAACGTCGTGTCGACGCGCCAGCCGACAATGCGGCGGGCAAAGACGTCGATGACAAAGGCGACGTAGACGAAGCCGCGCCACGTCGCGACATAGGTGAGATCGGCGACCCAGAGCTGATTCGGCCGCGTCGCCGTGAAGCTGCGCTGGACGAGATCCGCCGGCCGTGCCGCGTCGTCCGCCCGCGTCGTGATCGTGAAGGCCCGGCCGCGCGTCGCCCCGCGTAGGCCCATCCGGCGCATCAAGCGCTCGACCGTGCAGCGAGCGACGTGAATCCCTTCACGCCCAAGCTGCCGCCAGACCTTGTCGGCACCGTAGACGCGAAAATGGGTCTCCCAGACGCGCCGGATCTCCACGCAGAGCGTGGCATCGTGCTGTGCACGGAGTGAGCGGCGCGCCGGATCGCGCTGCTGCGCCTTGTGCGCATAGTACGTCGACGGAGCGATCGGCAGCTGCGCGCAGATCGACTCGACTCCGTCGCTGTCGCGATGGGCGTCGATGAACGCCACCATCACCTCGGTCGGCGGTCGAGCTCCGCCTGGGCGAAAAACGCAGACGCCTTGCGCAGGATGTCGTTCGCGCGCCGCAGCTCACGATTCTCGCGCTCGAGCTCACGGAGCCGGAGTCGCTCATCCGTCGTCAGGCCCGAGCGTTTCCCATCATCTCGCTCTCGTTGCCGTACCCACTTCCGCAGCGTCTCCGCTGTGCAGCCCATCTTCTCCGCGATCGACTTGATCGCTGCCCATTGCGAGTCGTGCGCTTCCTGCTGCGCCAGCACCAGCCGCACCGCTCGCTCCTTCACCTCCGCTGAAAACTTACTCGGTCGTTCCATGGCTCCCTCTCTCTCAAGAAAAGGAGCCTCCGACAAAACCGGGGCGGTTCACGCCCCAACACGCGGAGGCCGGCGCAGCTCAGCGGAAAAGCGGGCGAAGGCGACACGGAAGACCTGATAGATTGCCTCCCACCCAAGGAGGCTTCCATGGCCCAACCTGAAGAGAGCAGCGTGATAACGTCTGCCGAGAGCCTGATCGCCGACAAGGAGGCGATGGCAGCGCGCGAAAAGAATCCGATCGAAGATCTGAACGCGGCGCTCAAGAAGATGGGATACCGCGTCGTGCCGATTAAGAGTGCCAGCGGTACGGGCGCGGCGTCGACGGGAAAAAAACGCGGACGGCCACCCGGCTCGGACAAGACGCAAACGGCAAAGTCGCCAATTGCGCTATAAGCGCGGACCATCGGCTATGTCCGACGTCCCGCAGAAGCTCGGTGATCGCGATCCGCCTCCGGCACCTGCCAGACTGCCCCGGATCGTCGATGACCCGCGCGAACAAGCGTGGCTTGAGAGCATGGTGAGGAACAACCGGTACGTCGCCTTCATCGACGTGCTTGGCTATTCGGCGTTGCTCTCTGATCATGCCCTGACACCCGAGACAGTGCGCGCGCAGTACCTGTATGATGTTTGGCAAGTCATGGTCTATGCATTCGACCGGATGTTGCTAGAGTCTCCGAACGTCGACGCGATCCTGTTTTCGGACGCGGCATACTTGAGCGCAACGGAGCTTCACCCGGTCGCGGCGGCGGTCGGAATCCTCTACATGGAACTTTACAGTTGGTTTCGGGGCCACCCGGAGACGTGGCTCCCGTGGCTGAGATGCGCCATTGGCCATGGGTGGATTATGACCGTGAATAATCCGACCTCCGCGAGGCTTGCCCGCGAAATGGCGTCCGCCGGCAGCGAGAGAGGGGCTGAAGTCAGGCGGCGCGGCGTTTTTCGGAACCCGGCCGGACCCGGACTTTACGATGCGTACCGCCTGGCGGAACTGAAGGAAGCGCCGGGTATGCGGATTCTCACCGCTCGATCGACATTCGAGGGGCTAAAATCACCAGCGACCGCGCCCTTGGGGCCGAGAGCGGCTTCCGTCCTCGCAGATATGATCCGTCCGCCCGATCCTCGCGTTGCCGTTGAGACATCTGCTGGCGCGGTCGTCGATCTACCGTGGTGGCGTGCGGTCGACGATGCAGCCACGCGCATCGCCGTCTGGCGAGAACACGAATGGCAGCGGGGATACGGGAACATCTCGCGGGCGTGGGAACATTACGATGCGACGTTGGCGCTGGTCGGAGACGCGTAAAGAAGCGATCTCACCATGCATTAACGGCGCGCCCGGCCGTCAACGCTTCTGACCATCACCGCGGCGCGGTCGACGAGACCGATGCCGCAGCAGGAACCGTGAGCAGGAGAAAAACCGCGACACGGGGAAGAACGTCACCGGGCTCGCCAGAAACCGCGATGTCCGCGGGCGTGTATCCTTCGCAATCTGATTGAAGAAGCGGCTCAACTTTAGTCGCAAGAAGCGAGAGCCGCTCAGTGCGTGCGGTACGGCGGCGGCCTCTCGGGGCCGTCCTCCAAGCACTCTATCTCGTGCTGTCACTCGCGTTCTTCCAACTCCTCCCGCAGCCGGCGCGCCGCTTCATGCTCCCGGACGTAGCGCTCACCTTCTCCGGCCGCCTTGGTCGCGTGCTCCTGCAACGGCGCCACCTGACGCGCTTTCAGGTTCTCGATCTCTGTCTCCTTCTCTGTCCGGCAATCTACGACGTAGTCCTTCCGCTCCTGATCCTGGCGTCGAGCGAAGGCCGCCGCGGCGCGCTGTCGGACAACCTCTCGTTCGGCCGCGCGCCCCGGGAAGAAGAAATCGCCGATCGTGTTCGCAACACGGTGCGGCCGCGGTCGGCAGACGTCCCGACGGGACCATTTGCACGGGCGCCTTGACGTGACAGCTTTCGCTGGCGCGCCCCGTGCCGGGACCGGCGGTTCAGACGACGCCTGACGTCCGCGCGCGGCTAAGAACCCTGCACTGCTGACAGAACGGAAAGACAGAAGACACCGCCACCACCATCCCAGTGGATCGCTGGGCGGAAACTCCGGCGCTACGCGATCGCGGATTGCGAAACCGAGTCTGCGTAGCAGGCTACTTCTGCAAAACGGCGACGGGCAGCATCGCGGCGGGGTTCAATCTCGATCCCGCGCTTCACATGAAGCATGGAAACCGGCACTTCATGCGCCTCGGCGCCTCCATCGGCGCGCGGTGTCAGGATCGACAACCTGAGAGACGACATTGATCAAGTCTCGGGGGCGACCGAATGCGAACGTGGCGGTCGGATGCTCGTCCTTAATCTTGGCGGCAAGGAGCAACAGCCCATTGTCACTCGACAGGAGGAATACGTTTTGTCCCTTCATCGCGTGCGCGGTGGCACATTCGAGAATGCCGATGTCGCGTTTCAACGAACCATCGGAGCCGTCGCGAAGGACCGTAGTCGCGGCCGATGCCAGCTTCGCGTCCGATACCTCCACCTGCCGGGCATTCGCCTCCCAGGATCGCATCGCTTCACGCGCGCGCTGCGCCACCAACTCGTCCGTGTTGTTCTTGAGCCCGTCGATTTCGCGATACACGTCCGAGGGCACAACGAACCTGATGACCGGGCTCGCGTTGTCGATGAGACCCGTACCGTAATGTATCCACGCGTTGGTATCGGCGACGATCGTCAAGAGCAGGCCGGTCTTCCGATCATCCCCGGTACTTACCGCAAGGACCGCCTCGCCGGTGCCGGTGTACCAGACGAGTCGGCGCGTTCGATAATAGGGGTTTCCGCGCGGCCCTGTGCCGGCCACGTATCGCTCTGATCGCTCGTTCCGCTTGTACGTGAAGTAAATCAGCGCATTGCCGCCGGCATCCGCGGCGGCTTTGCGTAAGCGCTCTTCCAGCTCCGGCGTACCCGTAGCGTCCTCACTGTCAGAGCGCACTTGACCGAAACGCTTCACGACGTCGTAGCCCGGGAACGAAGACGTCGGTGTCACAAAGGCAAACGTCCGGAGCCGTTCCGCTGCTCTCTCTCGACAGAGACGGTCTTCCTCCGCCCATTGCTGCGCTTCGGCAAGGCATTCGTTGTGACACTGGCTGCAGAGGTGCTTGTACACGGTCTGGAACTCTTGGTCGGTACCGCGCCTCCACGCGCGAATTGTGTCATTGTGCGTGTAGAGATCCGTGGATTCTTGGGCGTTCGGGTACGGTCGTGAACACCGATCACATCGCTTAAGGTACAAGTCGGTATACGTGCGCTCACAAATGCGTTTGTGCTGAAAAAAAGGAGCGGGATCGGCGCCGAACTTCTCGTAGTGCGCGAGCAGACGCTCATAGGAGCGCCGGGTGATGTCCATCGGCGCTCCGTGACAATCGCAGGGCTTGGTCACGAGTTTCTTCCAGCCTTCCGGCGACAGGAAGGTCCAGCCGTCGTATTCGAGCCGGTACTCGCCGAGGGCCTTCAGGTCCTGAAGTCTGCCGACGTAGTTGTCGCTGTAGAAGTGCCAATCCCCGGTGACCGGGCATGTGGAGAAGAACGGCGTCATGCGATCACGGCCCTCCTCAACCGCTGTAGCGCTCTGCAAGGGCGCGCAGTGTCATGTTATCGGCAACGGCATCGTGCGAGATCAGAACGTACTGCCAGGACTTGCCGTTCGGTCGTGTCGGCCGCTTCGGCGACGAAGTCAGGCTGATACTCCAGGTGATCGCTGCCACGGCGGTTTGCGATCTGGAACTGCCCCTTGACCGGCTTGAACTATTTGAGCGCATCTCTCTCCAGGATCACCGCAAGCTTGCGTTCGCTGTCGGAGTGAAACTTCTGCAGCGGGTACAGGCAGCGCAGAAAGCCGCCGAAGAGGTAGCGGGCCATGTTGCTCTTGTCGTCGGGCGATTGGCGGAAGTCGAGCGGCTCCTCACCGGGAACCGCGCTGCGGTTGCTCGGCCGCAGCTCCGTGAACCCCTTGTTCACCCGGACTTCGTAGCCAGTCGCTTCCTCCCAGTAGTGATCCTGCATCTGGGCGCGGATGAAGCGCACAATGTCACGCTGGTAACAGCGCAAGACCTTTCGCGTGTCGTCTTCCGAAAGATAGCTCTGGAAGTGCCGAACCGTCTGCTCAGCGAGGTCGTAGAGGAGATCGCCATGGTCGTCGTACGAGATGTCATCAAAGCCGACCAATCCGCTGACGACATAGTCTTCAAGGCGCGCTCCCTCGATGCCGCCGCGGCTGAGCGCGACGATTTCGAGCTGGTTCGTGCGCAGGTGCTGGACCCATAGCTCGTCGGAGACCGGTGGATACCGCAGCGTATCGAGCTTCACGGTGAACGCCTTGAAGCCTGATTTCACCTCGCCTTCGGGCACGACGATGATGCGCGGGATGTCGATGGTCTGCTGCGCGACCGCCTCGGTCGTTTTCGCGACCACCTGGGCGCTGTCGGGGCGCGGCACAACGCCTTCGAGGACCATTTGCGTGGGCCGCCATCGTTCATCCACCGCACTCACGATGAACGCCTGGATTTCGGGTTTCTGCAGGTAGGTGGCTGTTGGGACTGCCTTGGGATCGTTCTCCAGCTTGCGGATGACGTCGTAGGCGATCTGCGCGACCTCCTGTTCTTCCGGCTGCGCAAACAGCGGTTCGCGTTCCGGCTGGGCAACGGCTGCGCTGCTGGTGACATGCTCCGGCCTGAGCCCGAGCGTGCTCGCCAGGTTCGACTGCGACACGACGGTGACGGGCTTCTGTGCGAGGTCGTTGGGATCAATGACGACGGTCTGCAGGCGGATCGTCGAGTCCGGCTTGTTCGCCTCGTCGACGATCTCCTGGAACCGGTCATGCGCGACGATGTTCAGCCGGTCGACGGCGGTCACGCCGGTCCGGCGGCCGTAGGGCAGCCGCAATCCCCGGCCGATCGACTGCTCGATGAGCACGCGCGCGTACGCGGCGCGCAGGGGCACGATGGTGTAGAGATTGGTGACGTCCCAGCCCTCTTTGAGCATGTTGACGTGGAGCACGATCTCGGTGGGCTCGTCGGTATGCTCGACCTTCAGGAGCTGTTCGATCATCTCCGCCTCTTCCGCACCGGTCTTGCTGGAATCGACCTGGATCACCTTGTCGGCGTAGCGTCTCTCGAAGAACGCATCCGACTGGATGAGGGCCACGAGAGCGCCGGCGTGCGCTGTGTCGCGCGCGATGACGAGGAGGAATGGCTCGACGATCGGCTCCGCGCTTTCCCGGGCATAGGTTTCGAGGTCCACCTTGACGCTCTCATGGAGGCGTACTCCGTCTTCAAGCTTTAACCACTCGATCTGGTCGGCCGACATGCCGGAGGGGTTGATATCCTTTCGTGTGACGACGGTCGGCTTTTTGACGAAGCCGTCCGCCATCGCGCGCCCTAACGGGTAGTCGTAGATCATGTCATCCGTCGAAGTCTTGTACGTCGGTAACCAGATTCGTGCGACGAAGAGGCGGCTCATTGCCGCTGTTCGATTCCCCCTGGGACCGGAATACGGCGAGAAAATTTCGTGTCGCAGGCAGGCTGCTACCTCAGCGTTACCTTTGATAAGCCAGGTCGGTCGAGGTAACCTCCCAACTAGTTGAAACTTCAGTGCGCCCGGGGTGAATCGAACACCCAACCTACAGATTCGAAGTCTGCCGCTCTATCCAATTGAGCTACGGGCGCAGGCGTTGCGAGAGCGGTACTTAGCGCGAGTCCGGGGCGGGTGCCAGGGCCGGCGTCGCCACACGCCGCCGTAGGCATGGCGGGCGCCCCCACAGCAGCGGCCCCGAACCCGTCCCGAGCTTCCGTGCCTGGACGAGCAGCAGGCGATCGGACGGGCGCGCCCTCGATCCGCTCGCTGCGCACACGGCAGCGGTCGAAACGACGAGGCGGCGGCACCGCGTCGGCACCGCCGCCTCGTTCGCGACCGGGTGGACGCCGGTCACACCATCCCGACCGCCCCGCACGCGCGACACCTATGCAACCGGCGCGGACGGGTGCGAGAGCTATTCGTACCCGACCGGCGAGCATGCCGCGGCCGTGCGCACATCCCATGCTCGCAAGGCTCGGCCGATCTGACCGCTGTCAGTGCGGCCCCTTCCCTACTTCATCGCCGTCGCTTCGATCTCGACCAGGATGTCCGGGTGGAAGAGACGCGCCACGCCAAGGAGCGTCGACGCCGGATGGCAGCCGACCTCGGTGAAGCGCCCGAGGCCGCCGGCTGCAGCACCCTGCATGAAGGCGTCGACGTCGGTCGTGTAGTAGTTCAAGCGCACGACGTCGGTCAGGTCGAAGCCGCCGGCGACCAGCACCGTCTCGAGGTTGGCGACGGCCTGCTTGAGCTGCGCGACCATGTCGCCGGCGTGCAGCGGGACGCCGTTGGCGTCGACCGAGGTTTGCCCCGAGCAGAGGAGCGTGCGCTTCGCCGGGCCGACCTCCATCGCCTGCACGAAGCCCATCGCCTCCTGCCACGTCCACGGATTGATGGCGCGTTTTTCCATGGGCGCGGACCCTAGACTATCCGATCGCGTGAAGCCAGGCGGGTGCCCGCCTTTTTCCGGTGCGCACCGATCCGGCACTGCGTCCCGAACGCAGCGTCCCAAACGCAGCGTCCTGACGCAGCGACTCGACGCAGCATTCCCGGCGCAGCATTCCGGCGCCGCGCGCCGGAGCACCCCGGCGGAAACGCCGCCGCATCTCCCGCTCGGGGGCCGGACACGCTGCCGGCCGAGGCCGGCACCCGCCACGACCGCCCCCGCGCCCTCTCTTGACACCGCCATACCTACCGGCGATGGTCCGCCTTCATCTCGATATTTCCCCTCGCGAGGTCCGAATCGATGCGCACTTCCCGATTGCTCTCCACGCTCACCCTGCTCGCGGCGCTCGCGCTCGCGCCCGCGTCAGCGCGCGCCGAGTTCGACTTCACCGTGACGCAGCTCCCGACGTCGTCGCAATACATCCGCATGGAGCGCACGGGCCCGGCGCGCGACTTCATCCAGCGCGCCGCCATCTACCTCCGCTACGTGCCGGTGAAGGCGAATCGCGTGTATCCGGCGTTCATCAACACCCACAACTATCTGACGTGCCCCGACAAGCCGGAGAAGAAGTGGTACCTCGAGAGCGTGAGCCGGGTGGACTTCGACAAGGCCTCGGGAATCGCGGTCTACGGGTTCTTCTTCAGCCGGCCGGAATGCGACGACGCCACCTTCCACATGGAGGCGATCACCACCGAGTCGTAGCCAAGACCGTTCCGGAGACCACGCCATGGCCGCTGACACGACGACCGGCGAGGACCTGCGCCAAGCAGTGCGCCGCCGCTACGGTGCCGTAGCGGCGAGCACGACGGCGCCACCGGCCGCGGCCGGCCTGGCGCGCACCCTCGGCTACAGCGACCAGGATCTGGCGGCAGTGCCCGAAGGCGCTAACCTCGGGCTCGGATGCGGCAATCCCGTGGCCCTGGCTTCGCTGCGGCCCGGGGACGTCGTCCTCGATCTCGGCTCCGGCGCCGGCTTCGACGCGCTCCTCGCGGCGCGCGCCGTCGGGAAGACCGGGCGGGTGATCGGCGTCGACATGACCGAGGAGATGGTCGCCAAGGCGCGCGCGAATGCGGTGAAGGCGGGGCTTGCTCATGGGGAACGACCTCGCCGCCGCCCCCGCGGCCGCGCGTCCGGCCGGCTCAGCTATCGACGACGCTCCAGGTGGTGCCGCTGGCGCTGTCCTTGAGGACGATGCCGCGGGCCAGGAGCTCGTCGCGGATCGCGTCGCCGCGCTTGAAGTCCTTGGCCCGGCGCGCCGCAGCGCGGTCGGCGATCAGCCGCTCGATCTCGGCGGGATCGAGGCCGGCGCCGGCCAGGCGGCGCCCCTTCTCGGCTTCGAGATAGCCGGCCGCCGGATGGCGCAGCACACCGAGGATGGCGCCGAGGCGGCTCAAGTTGCCGTGATGCTCGGCGATCGCCTGCAGGTCGACGCCGGCATCGAGGAGGCGATTGATCTCGCGCACCTCGTCGAAGACGACGCCGAGGGCGCGCGCCGAGTTCAGGTCGTCGTCCATCGCGGCCACGAACTGCTCGTGGAACGGCCGGACGCTCGTCGCCAGCGCGCCGACATCGGGAGAGCGCGCGCCCGAACGCGGCACGTCGAGCTGCGCCCCGAGCTTCTCCTCGATCCGCGCCAGCGCCTCGTGGAGGCGCGCGCAGGCGCGCTGCGCGTCGATGAGCGACTGGTCGCTGAAGTCGACCGGACTCCGATAGTGCGTCGCTACCAGGAAGAGCCGCAGCACCTCCGCCGGCACCCGTTTCAGCACCTCCTCGATGGTCAGGAAGTTGCCGAGCGACTTCGACATCTTCTCTTCGTTGATGCGGACGAAGGCGTGGTGGACCCAGTGGTTCACGAAGGGCGTGCCGGTGGCGCCCTCGGACTGCGCGATCTCGTTCTCGTGGTGCGGAAAGATCAGGTCCTCGCCGCCGCCGTGCAGATCGAACGGCTGCCCGAGGTACCTGGTCGACATCGCCGAGCACTCGAGGTGCCAGCCGGGCCGGCCCGGCCCCCACGGGCTCTCCCAGAAGGGCTCGCCCGGCTTCGCCGCCTTCCAGAGCGCGAAGTCCAGGCCCTCGCGCTTCCGCTCGCCGACCTCGACCCGCGCGCCGGCGATCAGATCCTCGAGCTTCCGCTTCGAGAGCTTGCCGTAGTCCTTGATCCTCGCGACCGAGCAGTAGACGTCGCCCCCGGAGGCGTAGGCGATGCCGCGCTTCTCGAGCCTGGCGATCAGGTCGAGCATCTCGGGGATGTGATCGGTGGCGCGCGGTTCGACGTCGGGCTGCAGGCAGCCGAGCGCCGCGACATCGGCGCGGAAGGTGCCGATGTAGCGCGACGCAAGCTCCGCGGACGGAATCGTCTCCTCGGCGGCGCGCTTGATGATCTTGTCGTCGATGTCGGTGATGTTGCGGACGAACGTCACCTCGTAGCCGGCGAAGCGCAGGTAGCGCACCAGCATGTCGAAGAAGACGAGCGAGCGCGCATGGCCGATGTGGCAGCGATCGTAGACGGTGACGCCGCAGACGTAGAGCCCGAGCTTGCCGGGCACTATCGACGCCAGCGGCTGCCGCCGGCCGGAGAGCGTATCGTGGAGGACGAGCGCCATCGTCACTCGTCTTCTTCGCGCAGCTTCGCCAGCACGGAGAAATCCTCGAGCGTCGTCGTGTCGCCCACGCTCTCCTTGCCGGCGGCGAGGTCGCGCAGGAGGCGGCGCATGATCTTGCCGCTGCGGGTCTTCGGCAGCGCCTCGGTGAAGCGGATGTCGTCGGGCTTGGCGAAGGCGCCGATCTCCTTGCCGACGTGCTCGCGGAGCTCCTTCCTGAGCGCGTCGTCGGCCCTGGTGCCGGCGGCGAGGGTGACAAACGCGGCCAGCGCCTCGCCCTTGATCTCGTCGGGCCGTCCGACCACCGCCGCCTCGGTGACGCACGCGTGCGAGACGAGCGCGCTCTCGATCTCCATCGTGCCGAGCCGGTGCCCGGAGACGTTCACGACGTCGTCGATGCGGCCCATGACCCAGAAGTAGCCGTCCTCGTCCCGCCGCGCGCCGTCGCCGGTGAAGTACATGCCGGGGACCTGGCTCCAGTACTCCTTGACGAAGCGCGCGTGGTCGCCCCAGACCGTCCGCAGCATCCCGGGCCAGGGCTGCTTGATCACCAGATAGCCGCCGTCGTTGGTCGCAGCCGGCTTGCCGTCGCGGTTCACGACCTCGGGGACGATGCCGGGAAACGGCTTCGTGCACGATCCCGGCTTCGCCGGCACCGCGCCGGGGAGCGGCGAGATGAGGATGCCGCCGGTCTCGGTCTGCCACCAGGTATCGACGATCGGACAGCGGTTGCCGCCGATCACGCGCCGGTACCAGGTCCAGGCCTCTGGATTGATCGGCTCACCCACCGTGCCGAGGAGCCGCAGGCTCGAGAGGTCGTGCTTCTGCGGCCACTCGTCGCCCCAGCGCGTGAACGTCCGGATCGCGGTCGGCGCCGTATAGAGGACGTTCACCTTGTAGCGTTCGATGATCTCCCAGAAGCGGTCGGGTTGCGGCTGGTTCGGCGCCCCCTCGTACATGAGCGTCGTGGCGCCGTTCGCGAGTGGACCGTAGACGACGTAGCTGTGGCCGGTGACCCAGCCGATGTCGGCCGTGCACCAATAGATGTCCTCGTCCTTGAGATCGAATACGAGCTTGGTCGTGACCTGCACGTGGGCCAGGTAGCCGGCGGTCGAGTGCACGACGCCCTTCGGCTTCCCGGTGGTGCCGCTCGTATAGAGGATGAAGAGCGGGTGCTCGCTGTCGACGGGCTCGGCCTCGCAGGCGGCCGGCACGCCCGCGACGAGCTCGTCCCACCAGAGATCGCGCCGCCGGTTCATCTTGACCGGCGTGCCGGTGCGCTTCACGACCACGACGCGCTCGACCGACGGCGTCTCCTCGACGGCCTCGTCGACCGCGTCCTTCAGAGCCACGACGGCGCCGCGCCGCCAGCCGCCGTCGGCGGTGATGACGAAGCGCGCCTGGGCGTCGTTGATGCGGTCGCGGAGCGCCTCGGCGCTGAAGCCGCCGAACACGACCGAGTGCGTGGCCCCGAGCCGGGCGCAGGCGAGCATGGCGATCGCCGCCTCCGGGATCATCGGCAGATAGATCGCGACCCGGTCGCCCTTGTGGACGCCGATGCGCTTCAAGGCGGCCGCGAAGCGGCACACCTCGCTGTGCAGCATCTGATACGTCAACACCCGGGTATCGCCGGGCTCACCCTCCCAGATGATGGCGGCCTGGTTGCGGCGCACCGTCGTCAGGTGGCGGTCGAGGCAGTTGGAGGAGACGTTGAGCTTCCCGCCCACGAACCACTTGGCGTCGGGACAGTTCCACTCGAGGGTCCGGATAGGCTCCTCGAACCAGCTGAGCTCGCGGCCGACCTCGGCCCAGAACGCCCCCGGATCCTCCGTCGACCGCCGGTACAGGGCCTCGTACTCGTCGGCGCTCTTCACGTGCGCCCGGGCGGCGAAGGCGGGATCGCACGGGAAAACGCGCTTCTCCTTGAGCACGGACTCGATGTCGGTGACGGACGCCATGCAATACCTCCGGAAATAGGGTAGCGAGCAGACTTCTTCTGCGAGCGCGCCGCTGTCAACCCTCGTTCTGCCGTCTCGCTCCGTCGTCGTTTCGCCGCAGTGCACGGCGGCGGCGTCGCGGGTCGGATTGCGGCAAGGGCGAGGCGCGGGATACAAGCCGCCCGTTTCCTTCATGGATCGATACCTGAGCGCAATAGCGCCTACCGTGGGCTCCGGATCGCGCAAGCGGCGACATGCGATTCCATATCTCTCGGCAGCGGGTCTGCTGGCGGCGATGACCATGGCCGCCTGGCACGCGTCCGCCTACGGCCAGGGCGCTCCGCTGACGCTCGCCGATGCCGTCGCGATCGCCGTTCGCCGCAGCGACGGCGTGCGCATCGCCGCGCTCGAGAGCGAGCAGGCGCAGGCCGCGGTCGGCTCCGAGCGCAGCGCCTACCTCCCGCACCTCGGCATCACCAGCGGCGCGGGATACAGCAATCGCCAGAACGAGAAGCTCCGGGCGCTCGACGCCAACGGCAACGAGAGGGTCTACGGCCTCCAGTCGATCGGCATGCGCAACGGGTGGTTCAACGTCGAAGTCGAGCAGCTGATCGTGGACATAAGGCGCTGGCGGCGAATCGACCAACGGCAGCTGGCGGCAGCGGCGGCCGCCGCCGCCGCCGACGAGCAGGGCGACGCAGCCGCGCGCGACGTGACGATCGCCTACGCGAACGTGCTGCGCGCCGAGGCGCTGCGCGCGCTGGCGGCGGAACGGGTGCGGCAGGCCTCGTGGCTCGACGAGCAGGCGGCGCTCCTGCTGCGTGCGGGCCGCGCGCTCGCCGTCGAGCGCGAGCAGATCGCAATCGCCGCCGGCGAGGCGGCGCTCGAAGTGCGCACCCGCGACGATCAGGTGGCGCACGCGCGCGCGGCGCTGCAGCTCGCGATCGGCGATCCCGCCGTCGACGTGTCGCGGCTCGATGCCGCCAGCGTCCCGCCGCCCGAGCCGCCGCCGGGCGATTTCGCCTCGGATGCGACCCTCGCGGCGACGCCGGCGCTGCGCGTCCTGGAGCTCCGCCGGCGCGTCGAAGAGAGCGGCATCGGCGCCGCCAGGGCGGAGCGCTATCCGACGATCGGCGTTCGCGCCGGCTACTCCAACTACGGCCCCCACCGCTACGACAACTATACCGACGAGGTCGGAGTCCACGTCGCCGTCGAGGTGCCCATCTTCGACGGCAACCGCGCCGCCCACGATACCGCGGGTGCCAGCAAAGCGGCGGAGATCGCACGCCTGCGCTACGCGCAGGCGCTCGCCGACGCCCGCACCAGAGTACGCGACCTCGCCAACCGCCTCGCGGCGGCGGGCGAGCGGCTGGCCTTCGCGGAGCGGCGCGCGGCTCTCAGCCGCGAACAGGTGCGGCTCGTGGATCTGCGCTTGCAAGCGCAGCGCGCCGCGTTGGCGGAGGCCGAAGCGGCGCGCGCGGCCTTCGGTCGCGACGCCATCGCGGCCATCGACGCGCGCTGGGAACGGGTCGAGCTGTGGACGGCCCTCATGACCGAGAGCGGCCATTTGCTGACGATGGTCGGCGGCGACCGTCGCCGTGGCGATCAGGTGGAGAAACCGTGACGATGGTGTCGACGATCTGGGGGACGCGACGCCGACGCGCCGCTGTCGTGCTGGCCCTGGCAGTCGTGGTGCTCGCGTGGATGAGCCGGCGACCCGCGGTCGTCGTGCAAGCCGCCGAGGTCAGCCGCGGCGCCCTCGTGGTCACGGTCACGACCAACGGCAAGGTCGAGCCGATAGCCGATTTCGAGATGCGGGCCCGCCTCGACGGCCGGGTCCTCGAGGTCGTCGACCCGGGGACGCACGTCGCTGCGGGCGCCGCCGTAGCGCGGTTGGACGGCGAGGCTACGGCGGCGGCGCTCGCCGCCGCGCAAGCCGAGCGGCGCGCCGCCGAGGAGGAGCTGCGCGTAGCGCGCGAGAGTGCGGCGCGCGCCAAGGACCGGCTCGCAGTCGACCAGCGCCTGCAGGCGCAGGGAGCGCTGACGCGCGAGCGCGCGGCGGAAAGCCTGGCCGAGCTGCGCGCCGCCGAAGCGCGGCTGGCATTCCTCGAGCACGACGTCCCGTTGCGGACGGCGGATCTCGACCGCCGCATCGTCGCACTGACCGCGGCGCGGGATTCTGCGACGGTGACGGCGCCGGTCGCCGGTACCGTCTACCGGACGCAGGCCAAGAAGGGGGAGATGGCGCACGTCGGCGACCCGCTGGTCTGGATCGCCGATCTCGACCGCCTGCGGGTACGGACCAACGTCGATCAGGTCGATCTCGGGCGGGTCGCGATCGGACAGCCGATCCGCGTCACCTCGAACGCCTTTCCCGGCCGTAGCTGGAGCGGCCGCGTCACCAGCATCACGCCGAACGTGGTCGCGCGCGACAACCGCGCCCTCGCGGAGGCGCTCGCCGATGTCGATCCGCCGCTCGACGGGCTGGTTCCGGGCATGACCGTCGACGTCGAGATCACGGTCTCGGACGGCCGCGACGTGCTGCAGGTCTCGGCCGACGCGATCGTCGGCGATCAGCAGCAGCCGTTCGTCTACCGCATCGACGGCCACCGCGTCCGCCGGACGGCGGTGCGGATCGGGCGCACGACGCCTACGGTCGTCGAGATCGTCGAGGGGCTCGCGGCCGGCGACCGCGTCGTCGCGAGCCCGCCGCCCGGCCTCACCGACCGCACGGTCGTGGACGTGGCCCGCCCGTGACCGCACCCGCCCCCGAGGCGACGCCGGCGCGCGTCATCCGCATGGCGAACGTCGCCAAGACCTACGGCCGTAACGGCGCCAACGTCGCCGCGCTCCGCGGCATCGATCTCGCCATTCGCGAGGGCGAGTTCGTCGCCATCATGGGCCGCTCGGGTTCGGGGAAGTCGACGCTGCTGCACATCATCGGGCTCATCGACACCGAGTACGAGGGCAGCTACTGGCTCGACGGCCGCCTCGTCTCCGGGAGGACCGCCGAGGAGCTGGCGACGCTCCGCAATCGCACCATCGGCTTCGTCTTCCAGACCTTCCTCCTGTTGCCGCAGATGACCATCCTCGAGAACGCCGAGCTGCCGGCGCTCTACGCCCGCGACCGCTCGCCGCAGGAGTGCCGCGCCATCGCCCGCGCCCGCCTGGAGGAGATGGGGCTCGGCCACCGCCTAGACCACAAGCCGGGCGAGCTCTCGATCGGTCAACGCCAGCGCGCCGCCATAGCCCGCGCGCTCGTGAACCGCCCGCGCGTCCTGCTCGCGGACGAGCCGACCGGCGCGCTCGACAGCCGCACCGCCGACGAGATCCTCGACATCTTCGCCCGCCTCCACCGCGACGGCGCCACGATCGTCATGGTGACCCACGATCCGGACGTCGCCGCGGCGGCGGAGCGCATCATCCACGTGCGCGATGGCCAGACGAGCGACGGACTGGTTTAGGCTGCTGCTGCGCTTCGCGTTCGCCGGCCTGGCCGGACGGCGCGGGCGCTCGGGGCTCACGATCCTCGGCATGGCGATCGGGACGGCAAGCGTCGTCGGCGTCGTGTCGATCGGACTCCTCGGCCGCGAGTACGTGGTGAGCCTCATCGAGGGCGTGGGCTCGAACCTGGTCTTCACCTACGCCCATAGTCGCAGCGTCGATCCCGAGTGGATCGATTTCGACGACGTGGGCGCGTTTCGCCGGATCCCGGGCGTCCGGGACCTGGCGCCGGTCCTGATCGACAGTCAAGTAATGTCCGTCCGCGGACAGGCCCAGCCCGTCGACGTGCTCGGAACCACGCCGGCGTACGCGCGCGTCCGCAACATGGTGCTCGTCGCCGGCCGCTTCGTCACCGATCAGGAGGAAAGCAGCGGCGAGAAGGTCGCGGTGCTCTCCCAGGACCTGGCGCAGCTCCTCGCCGGGACCACCGGCGTCGGCGGATGGATCCGCCTCTACGACCTCCGCTTCCGGGTGGTCGGCGTCTACAAAGAGGGCGTCGAGAGCGCCGCCGCCGTACAGAAAAGCGAAGCCGCCGGCGTCACCGCCATCGTGCCGCTGTCGACGCTGCGTAGCCTGTCGCAGCGGCGGGCGGTCGACGTCGTCTACATGCAGGCGCGGACGCCGGACGCCGTCGCCGGCGTCGTTCGGGGCGTGACCGAGGTCCTGCGCACGCGTCACCGCGACGTCAACAACTTCGAGGTGCAGTCGCTCGATCAGTACCTGGTGCTGGCGCGCAAAGTCTCCGACACGCTGACGCTGGTGCTGATCGCCATCGCCGCCATCTCGCTGCTCGTCGGCGGCATCGGGATCATGAACATCATGCTCATCACCGTGACCGAGCGGACGCGCGACATCGGCATCCGCCTGGCGCTCGGCGCCCATCGCCGCGACATCCTGATGCAGTTCCTCCTCGAGGCCGGCATCCTGAGCTTCGCCGGCGGCGTCGTCGGCATCGCCATCGGCGCCGGAGTGCCCCTCTATCTCGGGGCGATCTACCACGTCGAGGTTCCGGTCTCGTCCCTGAGCGTGCTGATCGCCTTCCTGGTCTCGGTCGCGGTCGGCGTCTTCTTCGGCCTCTACCCGGCGCGCCGGGCCGCAGCCATGAACATCGTCGACGCCCTCGGCTACGAATGACCGCCGCCGGCCGCGGTTCCGTGCCGGCGATCGGGCGGCGGCAGCTCCGGGCGCCGCTCGCGAGCCGCTACCCGAAGAGCTTCCGCATCAGCATCGCGATCGGATCGTAGAAGCGGTCGACGACCCGCTCCTTCAGCGGAATGATGGCGTTGTCGGTGATGCGGATGTGCTCGGGGCAGACCTCGGTGCAGCACTTCGTGATGTTGCAGAGACCCGAGCCGAACTCGTCGCGGATCGCGGGGATGCGGTCGGCGGTGTCGAGCGGATGCATCTCCAGCGATGCCAGCCGGACCAGGAAGCGCGGGCCGACGAAGGCGTTGCCGTCGCGGCCGTGGCGATCGCGAAGGATGTGGCAGACGTCCTGGCAGAGGAAGCACTCGATGCACTTCCTGAACTCCTGCACGCGGTCGACGTCCTCCTGATACATGCGGTACTTGCCGTCGGGGTCGCGCGGGCGCGGCTGGAACTTCGGGATGCGCCGATTCTGCTCGTAGTTCCAGGAGACGTCGGTGACCAGATCCTTCATCACCGGAAACGTCTTCAGCGGCTGCACGGTGATGGTCTCGGACTCGCCGAAGGAGTTCATGCGCGTCATGCAGGCGAGCTTCGGCTTGCCGTTGATCTCCATGCTGCACGAACCGCACTTGCCGGCCTTGCAGTTCCAGCGCAGCGCCAGGTCGTTGGCTTGCTGCGCCTGGATGCGGTGGAGGACGTCGAGCACGACCATGCCGGGGTCGACCGACACCTGGAACTCTGCGAACGCGCCGCCCTTGGCATCGCCCCGCCAGACTCTGAAAGTACGCTTGGTCGCCATGCTATTGGACGTCGGCGCCGACCTTGCCGGACTCGAGGTCTTCGATCTTGGCGTTGGCGATCGCTACCAGGCCGGGCGCGCCCGGCCGCTTCGGCCGCTTCTCGATCTGCATGTCGCCGTCGGGGCCGCGCTTCACGACGCAGTTGAAGCTCACCCACTCCTTGCTTTCGCCGGGGTGGTCGAGGCGGGTATGGGCGCCGCGGCTCTCTTCGCGCATGAGCGCAGAGCGCGCCACGGCTTCCGCGGTGACGAGCAGCGAGCGCATCGCCAGCGCCTCGTGCCAGCCGGGGTTGTACTGGCTGGCGCCGGGAGCCTTCAGGGTTTCCGCTTCCTTCTTGAGCTCGGCGATCTCGGCGAGCGCCGTTTCGAGTTCTTCCTTCACCCGCACGATGCCGACGCCCTTCCCCATCGTCTCCTGGAGCTTCTCGTGGAGTACGTAGGGATTGGCGCCCTGCTCGCGATTCAGGATGTCGGTCGCCGCCCGGACGGCGGCCGCGATCTGGGACTCCTGCACGCGCGGCGACGCCGCGAGCTGCCCGACGTAGGCGGCGGCGCCCTCGCCGGCGAGCTTCCCGAACACCACCAGGTCGGAGAGCGAGTTGCCGCCGAGGCGGTTGGCGCCGTGCATACCGGCGGTGCACTCGCCGGCGCCGAAGAGCCCGGGCACCAGCGACATCTGCGAGTCGGGATCGACTCTGATGCCGCCCATGAAGTAGTGGAGCGTCGGGCCGACCTCCATGGGCTCCTTGGTGATGTCGACCTCGGCGAGCTCCATGAACTGATGGTACATCGACGGTAGCTTGCGCTTGATCGTCTCCGCCGGCAGGCGCGAGGCGATGTCGAGGAAAACGCCGCCGTGCGGCGATCCGCGGCCGGCCTTCACCTCGGCTGTGATCGCGCGCGCGACTTCGTCGCGCGTCAGTAGCTCGGGCGGGCGGCGCGCCGTCTTGTCGCCCTTGAGCCAGCGGTCGGCTTCCTCGACGGTGTCGGCGGTCTCCGGCGCGAAGCGCTCGGAGATGTAATTGAACATGAAGCGTTCGCCCTTGTTGTTCTTGAGGACGCCGCCGTCGCCGCGCACGCCCTCGGTGACCAGGATGCCGCGCACCGAAAGCGGCCACACCATCCCCGTCGGATGGAACTGCGTGAACTCGAGGTCCATGAGCTCGGCGCCCGCGTTGTAGGCCATCGCGACGCCGTCACCGGTATACTCCCAGGAGTTCGACGTCACCGGCCACGCCTTGCCGCCGCCGCCGGTCGCGAGGATCACCGCCTTGCAGCGGAAGATCACGAAGCGTCCGGTTTCGCGCCAATAGGCGAGCAGCCCGGCGACGCGCTCGCCGTCCTTCAGGATCTCGAGACCGGTGCACTCCATGTGGAACGAGATGCCGGAATGCACGCCGTGGTCCTGGAGGGTACGGATGAGCTCGAGGCCGGTGCGATCGCCGACGTGGGCCAGGCGCGGGTAGCGATGTCCTCCGAAGTTGCGCTGCGAGATCAGGCCGTCCCGCGTGCGGTCGAAGACGGCCCCCCACTCCTCCAGCTCCTGGACGCGCGCCGGCGCCTGCTTGGCGTGCAGCTCGGCCATGCGCCAGTCGTTCAGGAACTTGCCGCCGCGCATGGTGTCGCGGAAGTGGACCTTCCAATTGTCGCGGGCATCGACGTTGCCCATGGCCGCGGCCATGCCGCCCTCCGCCATGACGGTGTGCGCCTTGCCGAGGAGGCTCTTCGAGACGACTCCAGTCGAGAGCTTGCGGGCGCTGCACTCGATCGCGGCGCGGAGGCCGGCGCCGCCCGCGCCCACCACCACGACGTCGTGATCGATAGTCTGGATCTCCGAGACGTTCAGCATGGCGGCGCCGGGCTCAGCGGCCCCAGGTGTTGAGGTCGGCGAGCATCCCCATCGACAGCAAGCGGATGTACGCGTCGGCGACCATGACCCAGATCAGGCTCAGCCACGCGAACTCCATGTGCCGCTCGTTGAACCAGGTGGCGCGCTTCCAGGCGCCGTAGCGGAGCGTCGCCCGGCCGCAGGACATGCAGTCGCTGCGACCTCCGATCAAATGACGGAGCGAGTGGCAGCCGAAGGTGTACGCCGCGATCAGGATCGCGTTCAGCGTCAGCACGATGGACCCGACCCCGATACCGAAGCGCCCCTCCCAGAAGAACGACGCCACCGCATCGTACGAGAGGATGACCACGAAGAGCAGCGCGAAGTACATCGAGTAGCGGTGCAGGTTCTGGAAGAGCAGGAACCAGGTCTCGCCGCGGTAGGGGCGATTGCCCGCGAGCGGACCGACCGCACACGCCGGCGGCGAGCCGACGAAGGCGCGGTAATAGGCCTTGCGGTAGTAGTAGCAGGTGAAGCGGAAGCTCCCGGGGAAGATCAGGATCAGCACCGCCGGCGATGCGGGAAGGAACGACGGCCACCAGCTCGGCCAGGCGCCCAACCACGAGTGGTGCAGCCCCGCAGCATCGCCCGGCCCTGCGAAGAGGAGCGGCGAATAGAACGGCGACAGATACGGACCCCAGTGGTAGTGCGTTCCCTGGAGTCCGGCCCACGTCGTGTAGACGACGAAGGTGAGGAAGACGACGAAGGTGACGGCCGGCTCGATCCACCAGCCGTCCTTCCGCGCGGTAGCGCCGAAGCCCTCGACGTGTCCGCCGATCGCGGACGGATGCGGAGCCATGGGGCGCGGACTATAGAGAAGCGATTCCGGCCCCGCAAGCAAATCTCCTCATTAGATGAGGTGATCGCGACTATCAGCTAGGCGATGCGCCGACGACGCCGCGTGGCCGCCGGCTCGGCGCGAGCCTTTCGCTTCGCTCCCTACCGGCACAACTCCCAGACGCTGCGATGTCCGGTGCAGGTGTCGGCAGGGTCGACGAAGCAGCGCCCGCCGATGCTCACGCTCGCTGTCCCCGCGCCGGGGACGATGGTTCTCGCCGCCGGCCGGGTATGGAAGACATAGCGCACGAACCTGCCGCTGCGGTCGACCCGCAAGCGCGCGCGCAGGATCGGTCCCGTACCCTCGTAGCGGAAGAGGCGCTGCCGACGGTCGCCCACGAAGCTGCCCGCGGGCAGGGTCGTATCGATCAACACGCCGCCGGCATCGCTCAGCGTCAGGGTCACGTCCTCGGTCGACGGGGCGATGCTATCGCCCACCGGTACCGTCAGTCTCCCGGTAGCGAGGATCTTCTCGGGACGCACCAGCGTGCGCAGCGTCTGGCTCGCCGCGGCAACCCGCGTGCAGCTCGGGGTCACGTTCAAGCTCGCGCTCACCATGGGGATCGGCGCGCCTCGCCCGGTCTCGCTCCAGAGCCGGTGCAATGTGGTGCCCCAATCGTCGGTCACGTTGGCGTCGCGCAGGTGCTCGATGTATTCGCGCGGCGTGTTTTGATAGTAGAGCGTCACTTCGGCGCGCTCCGCTGCTGCCGGGATGGAGAAGGGCCGCTCGTCCCAGTACTGCCCGTCCGCGTAGTTCGCGCCCACCACGGGAGCGCCACCTGCCGCGAAGGCAGCGTTGTCGAAGCCGCGCGGCGGGATGCGGTTGTCCTTGAGGATCGTATCCGCGAGCGACATGTGCCCGGTGGGGCCGGCAGGCAAGCCGGTCACGATCGCCGCATCGTCCGAGAGCCCGACGTGCATCTCGTAGACCGTCGTGCTCGCGGCATCGAGGGTCGCCGTGGCGGTATCGTAGCCGCCGCGCTCGGCGACGAGCGCGCCGCCCGTGGTCAAGAAGCGTACGCCGATCCACATACGCCGGCCCTCGATGTGGCCGGTGGGCAGCTTGTGGCCGGTCTCGTTGCTCACCCGGACCACGAGGTCGCCGTCCTCCTGGCGCAGATCCAGCGACGCCGCCCGCTCGAGCATGGAGACGGCCTTGGCTCGCGCCACCGCGATCGCATTCTGATCGACCTCGGGATCTCCCCGCGTGTAGGCCGCGATCAGATCGAGCACCGGCGCCGCTGCGCCCGCGAAATCGTGCCGGGCAAGGTCGGGCCGCACGGCCGCGCTCGTGCAGCCCTGCGCCGCGTAGCGCGGCATGTGGCAGTCCTGGCAGGTCTCGATGACCGGCGTCGCGTCGCCGCCGAAGCGTCCGCCCATGTCGACGCCGCCGTTGGCGAAAGCCGAGAGCTTCCATTCCGTGCCCGTGCGTTCGAGCGGGAACTGATGCGCGGGATCATCGGTGGGCGACGGCGTGTCGAGGGCGTTGTAGCGGTAGGTGCCCTGGGGGGTGAGCGTAGTCTCGACGTTGCCGACGTCGTGGCAGGTGACGCACATCTCCCCAGTACGGTGGAAGGCCGACGGGAGCCAGGCATGCGGCGCCGCGGGATCGGAGTACGGTCCGCGCCGACGGCTGGTCGTCGGGTCGAGAACGAACATCGAGTTGCCGTAGTGGGCGGGCACGGCCGAGAGGCCGGCGAGCACCGCGGCGTCCTCCGGCGGGCTTATGCCGGGCTTGTAGAGCGGGTCCACCAGCGAGTGGCAGAAGTGGCAGGAGATGCCGTCACGGTCGGCGGCGTCGAGCGTGCTGCCGTCGGCCTGCTCCGCGTGGCCGCTCACGATGCTGATCGGCACGTGGCAGCGCAGGCAGTAGTATCCGACGTTCGCCGCATCCTGGTTGGCCGTGCTCATCTGCGCGAAGAAGAGCGGATCGCGGCCGGCGTGGGACATGAGGCTTCCGTCCCACGTGGAATACGGAGCGTTGGCTGCGTCGTAGAGGCCGTGGCAGACGCGGCAGGATGTCGAGGCAAAGAGTGATCCGGGAGGGAGATCACCTACCTGGGTACCGGGGACGCGGAAGTCCTCCAGCGTCGTCGGCACCTGGCCGGCGAAGGCGGTGCCGACGACGAGGACGAGGACGGATGCGGGCAGGAGACGGCTGGAGATCGACATGAAGGTCCTTCATCGAGTACGCGGAAAGGAGGTCGGTCACGGAGCGCTTCTTCGTCGGAGGCGAGGAGTCGTCGGCAGCATCGCGGCGGAGCGGTCAAGCCCATACTCCATGACGACCGGCGTAGTCGAGTGGTCATCGTCGGCCTGCCGTCGGCATCTATGGCGAGCTCGCTATGGTCATTTGTGGTTTTACTGCGATCCGCGACGGCATAGTGTCCCCTCGTCCGGACGGCACGGATCCCGAAGGCGCGCGTTCGAGAGGAGGACGGAACATGGCGAAGAAGACACGAAGCTCACGAAAAACGTCGTCAGGTCGCGCGACCAGGGTCCGCAGAGCGGCGGGGCGGAACTACCGGCAGCCCGTACCGGCGCGGCCCCCGCGTGACGCCCGCGCCTCCGGCCCGCTCGCGCCCGAGATCCTCTCCGGGATGGACGCCTACTGGCGGGCGGCGAACTATCTCTCGGTCGGGCAGATCTACCTCCTCGACAACCCGCTGCTGCGTACGCCGCTCGCGCGCGCACACGTGAAGCCCCGGCTCCTCGGGCACTGGGGCACGACCCCGGGCCTGAACTTCATCTACGTCCACCTGAACCGGGTGATCAAAGCGCGCGGCATCGACATGATCTACGTGACCGGACCCGGCCACGGCGGACCGGCGATCGTCGCCCAGGCGTACCTCGAAGGCACCTACAGCGAGATCTATCCCGAGGTGTCCCAGGACGCCGAGGGCATGCAGCGCCTCTTCAAGCAGTTCAGCTTTCCCGGCGGCATCCCGAGCCACGTGGCCCCCGAGACGCCGGGCTCGATCCACGAGGGCGGCGAGCTCGGCTATGCGCTCGCCCACGCGTTCGGCGCCGCCTTCGACAACCCCGATCTGGTAGTGGCGTGCGTCGTCGGCGACGGCGAAGCGGAAACCGGTCCGCTTGCGACCGGATGGCACTCGAACAAGTTCCTGAATCCCGTGCACGACGGCGTCGTGCTGCCGATCCTGCACCTGAACGGCTACAAGATCGCCAACCCGACGGTGCTCGCCCGCATTCCCGAGGACGAGCTGCGAAAGCTCCTCGAGGGCTACGGCTGGGCGCCGTACTTCGTCTCCGGCAGCGAGCCCATGGCCGTGCACCAGCAGATGGCAGCAACGCTGGATACCGTCTTCGCCGAGATCGCCGCGATCAAGGCGCGCGCCCGGCGCGACGGGTTCACCGGCCGGCCCGCCTGGCCGATGATCGTGCTCCGGACCCCGAAGGGCTGGACCTGTCCGGCAACCATCGACGGCAAGCGCACCGAGGGCTCCTGGCGGAGCCACCAGGTGCCGATGAGCGACATGTCGACCAAGGCCCACCTGCGGATCCTCGAGCGGTGGATGCGCTCGTACCGTCCGGCCGAGCTCTTCGACGACGGCGGCCGGCTCCGACCCGAGATCGCGGCGCTGGCGCCGGCAGGCGAACGACGCATGAGCGCCAACCCGCATGCCAACGGCGGCCTGCTGCTGAAGGAGCTCCGCCTCCCCGACTTCCGCGACTACGCCGTCGCCGTGCCCGCGCCCGGCGCCGTCGACGCCGAAGCGACGCGGGTTCAAGGTACGTTCCTCCGCGACGTCATGAAGCTGAACCTCGCCGCCAGGAACTTCCGCCTCTTCAGCCCCGACGAGAACAACTCCAACCGCTGGCAGGACGTCCTCGAGGTCACCGACCGCTGCTCGGTGGCCGAGATCCGTGCCGACGACGATCACGTCGCCCCCGACGGCCGCGTCATGGAGGTGCTGAGCGAGCACCAGTGCCAGGGCTGGCTCGAGGGCTATCTCCTGACCGGCCGCCACGGCTTCTTCAGCTGCTACGAGGCCTTCATCCACATCATCGACTCGATGTTCAACCAGCACGCCAAGTGGCTGAAGGTGTGCAACCAGATCCCGTGGCGGCGCCCCATCGCCTCGCTCAACTATCTCCTGAGCTCGCACGTGTGGCGGCAGGACCACAACGGCTTCTCGCACCAGGATCCGGGCTTCCTCGACCACGTCGTCAACAAGAAGGCCGAGATCATCCGCGTCTATCTGCCGCCCGACGCCAACTGCCTGCTCTCGGTGACCGATCACTGCCTGCGCAGCCGCAACTACGTGAACGTGATCGTCGCCGGCAAGCAGCCGGCGCCGCAGTGGCTCGACATGGACGCGGCCGAGCGGCACTGCACCGCCGGCATCGGCATCTGGGAGTGGGCGTCGAACGATCGCGGCGGCGAGCCCGACGTCGTCATGGCGTGCTGCGGCGACGTGCCGACGCTCGAGACGCTGGCGGCGGTCGACCTGCTGCGCACCTACGTGCCCGACCTCAAGATAAGGGTAGTGAACGTCGTGAACCTGATGACGCTGCAGTCGCCGCGCGAGCACCCGCACGGACTGTCGGACGCCGAGTTCGACGCCCTGTTCACGACCGACAAGCCCATCATCTTCGCCTTCCACGGCTACCCGTGGCTGATCCATCGCCTCACCTACAAGCGCCACGGCCACGACCACCTGCACGTGCGCGGCTACAAGGAAGAGGGCACGACCACGACGCCCTTCGACATGGTGGTGCTGAACGACCTCGACCGCTTCCACCTGGTCGGTGACGTCATCGACCGGGTGCCGAAGCTCGCAACCCGCGCCGCCTACGCGAAGCAGGCGCTCCGCGACAAGCTCTTCGAGCACAAGCGGTTCATCGCCCGCTACGGCGAGGACATGCCCGAGATCCGCGACTGGCGTTGGGGCGGCGCCGGCGGCGGCGCGCCGCCCGTCGGCGCCGACACCGCCGCCGACAACGAATGAACGGCGGCGGTACCGATCAGTCCTGGAGTCGCACTACGTCCGCCTTGTCCTGGGTGCCGCCGAGCGGAATCACCTGATCGAGGCCGTAGACCGGGAAGGCGAGGCTCCCGGCATTGCCGCTCCAGGCGGCGCAGTTGAAGGGGTTGCCGCGCCGGCTCGCAGTGCCGGTGCCGCCCTGGCGCATGTTGGTGACGATGTTCGTCACCTGTCCGGTGGCGATCGCCACCTGCTGCTCGGGCACCGTCGCCCAGTTGATCGTATCGCAGTTGCTGCCGTCGCTCCCCGTATCCGAGCTCTGCATGATGATGCGGATGATCGCCGCCCCGGCCGGTGCTGCGACGTCGGCCGCGGTGTCGACCGTGAGCACGGGCGGATCGGCGGCACCGGCGCCGTTGCTGTTGATCGAATAGGTGACGTTGGTCCGCGTCCCGCCGTCGCAGTCGACGAAGCTGTCGGCACTGGTCGCGAACGCCGGATCCTGGCGAAGCCGCCAGCACGCCCACCCCGCCGCGAACGAAGTCGCCTTCTTGTCCCCGATCACTACCGGAGCGGCGAGATTCAGCACCGCACGGCCGCTGCCGTCGGGCGCGCCGGCCACGAGGGGCAGGATGCCGCCGGCCGAGGACGAGTTCGCCCAGTCGGTGTTGTCGGTCCCGCAGCACTGCCCGCTCGATGGCGGCTGCAGGAAGAAGCACGTCTTTCCGGCCGTATCACCGCACCCGGCGGGACAGGAGCCGATGGAGTTGCAGTTGTCGCCGTTGGCGACCGAGAAGCTCTTGGCGCCGAGCGGTGTCGCGGTGACGGTCGGCGTCGGGGTCGCCGTCCGCGTCGCGGTTGCGGTCGCAGTCGGCGTCGGCGTCACGGTCGGCGTCGGCGTCACGGTCGCAACTATGGTCAGGGTCGCGGTCGGCGTCGCGGTTGCGGCCACGGTGGCCGTGGCGGTCGGGGTCGTCGCCGCCGTCCAAGTCGCCGTCGGCGTGGCGCTCAGGGTCGGCGTCGCAGTAAGAGTCGGCGTTGCGGTGCTGGTGACCGTCGGCGTCGCGCTCTCGGTCGGGGTCGCGGTGGAGGTCGGCGTCGGCGTCGCCGACTCGGTAGCGGTCGCGCTGACGGTCGGCGCCGGCGTCGACGACAGCGTCGGGGTCGGCGTCGCCGGCACGGTCGGTTCGTACACCTGGACGAAGAGCGTGTCGGCTACGGCGATCGCAGCCGCGAGCACGCATGTCCGCTCGTCGGCGACGGTGGCGCCGCAGCTCGCGAGGCGCGTCGCCAGGATCTGATCGGTGCAGCTAGCGGCCAGGCGCGCCAGGATCCGGCTCTCGCTCTTGGCGATCTTGCCTTTGAGATCTGCAGTGCGGCAGTCGGTGGCGGGCGTCGTCGGGGCCTTCCCCCGATCCTTCAGGGTCTGGCACTTCACCTGCTCTTTCAGGCGCGCCTGCTGCTGGCGCGCCAGCTCCTTGCCGATCGCCACCTGGCAGCCGAACGCGAAGCTCGCGGGCGCCAGTAGCGGTGGATCGGGATAGGTGCCGTACGCGAGCCGCGTGGCATCGCCGATCTCGCTTCGCGTCCTGCAGGCGAGGCACGCCGCGACGCTGTTCAGACCGCTGAAGCCGGTGGGCACGATGGCGTCGCAGGGCGCTTCACAGACTACGTAGCCGAGTGCCGACGGCGTGACTCCGGCCACCGTGCACTTGGCGTCGGCCATGATGGCGAGCTTGTCCTCGGCCTTGGCGATCTTCGTACGGGACTTCTGCGCTAGCTGCGTGACGTCGCTGCAGTCGACGCCGGCCAGGCTCGCATCCCCCGCCATGCGCCCGGTGTGGCAGCGGGTCGACTCCTTCAGAACGGTAGCGGCGAGCTTCTGGACGCTCGCCGCGATGGTCTTGCGGCAGGCGATCTCGGAAGCGGTGAAGGCGAGCGCCGGACGCGGTGCGAGGAAGACCGCGAGCGCCAGGACGAGCATCGGTAGGTGAAGCGCCATGGAGACTCCGCGCTGCAGGAGGTTGCGGCGGCGCCGCCTCGCCGCGGAGACGGCGCCGCCGGTAGGTATGGGTGAGCGAGAAGAGCTCAGGGAATCCAGATTCCGGAGATGCCGATCTGCGTACCGCCCCGGCACGTGGTGTCCGGCGGGAACGTGATCGCAGGGGTGTTGGCGACAACCGCCTGACAAGCGGGAACGTTCACGTTGTCGAGGGCCCAGACCTCGACGCCGCTCACCTCGATGCTGCGCCCGTAGCCGGGGCCGATCAACGCCAGCATCGCTGCCAGGCTCACCTTGATCTTTCCCTTGCCCTTCACCACCACCATCGGCAGGTGCAGGTCGACCTCGGTGACGTTGAGGGGCGGCCCGGCGATCGCCGGCAGGTAGAGCTTCACCGTAACGATGTGCTCGGTGCCGTCGAGGTTGCCGCTCGTGGCGTAGCTGCTGGTCGAGTTGTAGAGGGCGCCGCCGGCATCGGTCACACCGGCGAGGCCCACTTGGACGAGACCCTTGTCGCTCAGCTTGATCTGGCTCTTGACCGACAGGGTCGGATTGGGCGGCGGATCCACGGCGGCGCTCGGTACGAGGTTCACAGCCAGCTTCGTACCGGCCAGCGCCGGCGTCACCGACACAGCGACCGCCGCTGTGATCAGTGCCAACTGTTTCCAGGTTTTCATGGTTCTTCTCTCCTCCTTCTCTCTATTCCCGCCTTCGGCGAGGTCGTAATGGGTTGGTCGCCGTGCCTGCCGCCGTCACGGCGTGCAGGTCGAGCTCTCGTACTTGGTGCACAGGAGTCCGGAAGCGCCGGGCGCACCGCTCGCACCGACGGCGCCGCCGTTGGAAGCGGCGCCGTTGCCTCCGCCCTGGGAGCCGCTGCCGCCGCTGTTGCCCGTACCGGCGCTGCCGCCCGAGCCGCCGCCGCCACCCGGCGCCGCGCTCGCGGCGCGCGCCAGGCTGCCGCCGGAGATGGTGAGCGAGCCGGAGCCGGCGTGGAATGCCGCGATCGAGGGCCCGCCGGCGCCGCCACCGGCGCCGCCGCCGCCGCCGCCGCCCGCACCGGCGCCGCCGCCGCCACCGCCGCCGGCCGAGCAGCAGGACTTGGTACCGCCGCCGCCGCCGATACCGCCGCTGCCGCCATTGCCGCCGGTGGCGCCGCCGCCGCCGGCACCACCACTGGTGGCCGTCGCCTGCACGTTCGTGAGCGTGACGGTCGCGTCGTAGGCATAGACCGCGAACGAGCCGCCGCCGTAGTTGCCGCCGCCCGTGGCGCCGCTGCCGCCGACACCGCCCCCGCCGCCGGCGCCGCCGCCGCCGCCGGAGGCGCTCGCGGACTTGCCGCCGCCGCCCCCGCCGCCGCCGCCGCCGGCACCGCCGTTGCCGCCGGCGCCGCCGTTCTGGCCGATCCAGGTCGTCGAGGCGGCCGCCGTCGAGTCGGTGCCGCCGGCCCCGGCTGTGCCCGCAGCGCCGGCCGCACCGGCACTGCCGCCGCCGGCGTCGGTGCCGCAACCGAAGAGGCTGCCGCAACCGCCATTGCCGCCGGCCGCCCCGCCGCCACCGGCGCTGCCGCCCGCCCCCGAGCCCGAATAGTTGCCGCCGGTACCACCGCCGCCGCTCTTGGCGGCACCGACACCGCCGCAGGAGCCGGCACCGCCTCCGGGTGATGACGGCCCGCTGGCGTTGCCGCCGTTGCCGCCGGTGCAGCCGTTGCTCGCCGCCGGCGTGGTCGCGGTATTGTTCGCACCGGCGACGCCGGCCAGGGCCCCGACCGTGCAGTTCTCCGAGATCACGGTCGCACCGCCGATCGCACGCACGCCGTAGGCGCTGCCGCCGGCGCCGCTCGGCACCCCGCTCCCGATGGTGAGCTGCTGGAGATAGGCCCCGAAGGTCGCGACCAGCACCCCCGTCGACTGCGCACCGCCACTGCCCACGATCGTCACCACGTTCACCCCCACCGGCGCCCGCTTGAAAGCCGCGTCGTAGCCGCCGCGCACGATGGTCGGGTCGGCGGTACCGCTGCCGATCGTGACCGTGCCGCTATAGTTGCCGAGGGCCACCGCGACGAGAGGTCGCGAATCGCTGGCGACGGCGACACCGGCCGCGATCGTCGCCTTCGCCGTCGCCGGCGTCAGGCCGTTGTTGGCGTCGCTGCCCGAGCCGGCGTCCACGAACACGGTCTTCGCGGGATCGTAGTCGACGTTGAAGGCGATGCTGCTCCCCGTGTGTACGTTGCCGACGGCGTCGGTCACCTGGAGGCGCAGCGCGTAGGCGCCGCCGGCCGGAAAATCGGCGCCGGCGAACGCGAGCGACCACGACGTCGTGCCGGCAGCGGCGAAGAACACCTCGCTACCGCTCCCGAAACCGCTGCCGTTCCAGTAATTGCCGCTGCTCGTCTGGCGGATGCTCACCTCGACGAGAGCAACGCCGGATGTCGCATCCGACGCCGTGCCGGTGATGCTGCCCGGCCACGCGGTCTCGGCGGGATAGTTGCCGGTGGCGCCGTACGCCGTGCCGCTGCTCGCGTAGAGGCCTGCCGGTGCCGGGATGCTCGGCGCCCCCGCGGGAGCCGTATTGTCGATCACGACCGTCTGCGTCGCCGACGTCGCGGGATTCCCGAACGTATCGAGGGCCGTCGCCGCCACTTGGTACGTCCCGTCGGTCGGTTGGCCCGACCACACGACCGCATACGCCGGACCCGAGCCGCTCGCGCCGATCGAGATCGACGGCGTGCAGGACACGCCGGGACAATAGAAGTACTCGACCGTGGCCACGCCCGAGGGGTCGGTGGTGCCGGTTGCCGTAAGCTGCTGTCCGTTGCGGATCGCGCTCGGGAGCGCGTTGAAGACCACCGTCGGGCCCTCGGCGTCCGGCGTTGCGGTGACGGTCGGCGTCGGCGTCTCGGTCTCGGTGGGTGTCGGCGTCTCGGTGGGCGTCGGTGTCGGCGTCTCCGTAGCCGTATCCGTAGGCGTCGGCGTCTCGGTAGCACTCGGAGTCGGCGACGGCGTCGCCGGCATCGTCGGGGTCGGCGTCGGCGCCGACGGCGGCTCGTAGACGTCGATGAAGAGCTCGTCCGCCGCCGCGGAGCCCGCGGCATGGATACAGGCCGCCTCGGTGGCCTGGTCGTTGCCGCAGCTGCCGAGCGCGGCGAGGTCGCCGGGCGCACACTTGCCGCTCAGAGCAGCGCCGAGCTTCGCCGCCGCCTTCGCGATCTTGCCCTTCGGATCGTAGGTCATGCAGTCGGCGGAGAGCGCGCCACGATCTTCCTGGTACTGGCACTTCTGCTGGATCTTCATGATCGTGAACGCGAGCTTCTTGGCGCTGCCGCCGATCGCGCCCTGACAGGCGACGACCGCGTTGGCCTCGCTCTGCACGGGCGGATCGGGCGGGGCCCCGTAGATCGTCGCGTCGAGATCGGAGACCAGGCCGCGCACCTGACACGAGAGGCACGCCGCCACGCTCGCGTAGGTGTTGTCGAGCGGCAGCGCCTGGCACGGCGCGCCGCAGGACACGAACCCGAGCGCAGCGGGCAGGCTCGCGATGCCTTCACACTTCTTCTGCGCCGCGGCGGCGAGCTTGCCCTCCGCTTTGGTCACGGCCGCCTGCGCTTTCGGGCTCAGCGCCGCGACGCCGTTGCAGTCGCTGCTCGGCGGATAGTTCACCGGATCGGCGTTGCTCATCCGGATCTTGTGGCAGCGCTGCTGCTCCTTGAGCACCGTCGACGCGAGCTTGGTCGACCCGCCGGCGAGCGCCTTTCGGCACGCCGTGTCGCCGGGCGAGAGCGCGTGCGCGGGAACGGCGACGCCGAGGACGCAGAACGATAGCACGAGCAATGACAATGTACGCGGCACGGCACTCCTCGAAGACTACGGGGATGCGTCGCCATAGTCTGGCCGCTCGCTCGAGGTCAAGGAATTTTCTTTCACGGCAATGACGCCCAGCGACATGACCACGGGTCACCGAAGCCGGCCGCGGGCAGTGAAGTCGCGCTCGGCGCGGCACGCTTGAGCAGGCGCCGCGCCCGCCTACGAGGACAGCGGCCGTCGCCCCACCCGTCGCCGGCGCGCGTACGCCATGGCGCACGCGCGGCCGGCGGTCGCGCTCAGCGACCGTGGCCGATCAAGCTACCGAGCACGGCTTCGATGCCGGCGCCGACGAGGCTCAGCGCCGCGCCGAGCTCGTTGCTCTGTCCCGATCCGCCAGCAACGCGGCGAAAGAAGTCGTCGACCTCTAGCCGATCCATGGCGAGCCGTTGCGGCAGCGTCGGGTCGACCGTGCCGCGTTTCGCCTCGGTGGCCTGGAGGTCGCGGAGCACGCGGTCGACGTGCGCCGGATCGAGGATCGAGACCGGCGATCGACAGTATTCGCAGATCGAGCCGCGCTGGAGATCGAGCGCGGCACCGCAGCCGTCACAGCGGATCGTACGGACGCGGCCTTTCAGGTCCGTGAGCTCGGCCGGCGCGAGCGGACGCACGAAGTCCTTCTCGCGCAGGAACTCGACGAAGGTCGTAAGTCGTCCGTGCTCGGCCGGGCAGCGCCAGTAGCTGAAGGCGACGTCGCGCTGGCGATCGTGGGTAGCGACGAGGGTCGTCCGGCAGCGGGGGCACGACGGCCGTACGAGCGGTCGCAGGCGCTCCTCGGCGCGATGCGCATGGATCACCGTGAACAACGCGAGGATCGCCCCCGGCGCCAGCAGCAGGCTTTCGTAGCCGTCGAACCAGATGATGCTGCAGGGAAAGCAGAGATCGAGCGCGAGCGGTTGCCCGTACTTGCCCTGCAGCTCCTGCGGCGTCGTCGGCTGACTGCAGCCGGGACAGCGAAGCTCGGCGGGTGCAGCCAACCGATCAGTCCAGGGGCTGGCCGCAGGCCGAGCAGAAGCGGCCCGGCGCCGCGAGCGGCGTCGAACAGTGCGGGCACGTCATCGCCGCCGGCGCCGCCGGCCCGGAGGCTTTCGGGTCCGACCCGGCCCCACCGGAAGTCGACGCGCCCGCAGCGGCGCCGATCGTCTGCGCCATCGCCTGCCCCATCGCCACCCCGGCGCCGACGCCGACCCCCGCGCCCGCGGCGCCGCCTTCGCTCATCGCCGCGAGCGGGATCGCGCGTGCGGTCTGGAACTGCGCGTAGCGACCGAGGTCGCCGACCATGGTCATGCCGATCCGCTCTTGCAGCCGCTGCTGCAGCTCCTCGGGCAGGTTCAAGCTCTCGAGGCGCACGTCGGCGATGGCGATGCCGAGAGGCTCGCAATCGGCACTCGTCCGCGCCGCGACCGCGGCTGCGAGCGCCGGCTGGTTCGCTGCCAGGTCGAGGAACGACCACGCGCCGGCTCCGAGCTCGGCCGCGAGCGCGCTCACCAGCATCGCGCGCAGCTGTCCCTCGAGGTCGGCAACTCGGTAGATCTCGCGCGTTCCCGAAACCTGCCGGTAGAAGCGCTCGGCGTCGGCGATGCAGAAGCTGTAGACGCCGAAGGCCCGCACCTGCACGGCGCCGAACTCGCGATCGCGCACCGTGAGCGGCTGCGGCGTCCCGAACGTCCGGCCGACGCGCCGCCGGGTCGAGTAGAAGTAGACCTCACTCTTGAACGGCGACTCGAAGAGCTTCCCCCAGTGCCGGAGGTCGGTGAGGAGCGGCAGGTTCTTGGTGCGCAGCTCCCAGCGCCCGGCCGCAAAGCGGTCGGCGATGCGGCCTTCGTCGACGAACACGGCGACCTGCGTGTCGCGCACGATCAGCGCTGCGCCCTGCTGGATCTCGAGGTCGGCGGTCGGGAAGCGCCAGGCGAGGATGTCGTCGCCCTCCTCCGTCCACTCGATGACATCGATGAACTGCTTGTGAATGAAGCGGGCGAGTCCCATGGCGCACCTCCGCCAATGCCACCGAGCAAAGCGGATGCCACGGGGCGGATGCGGCAAGCGACCGTAGCCCGTCGATTCCGCGACAGCTCTGCCGCCGGGCGACGGGCAAACAGCGCCACCACCGTCAACGTAGCGTCACCAGGACACCAACGGAGCGGTGACCGGCGAGGAAGCTCGCCGGCCCGCCCCCGTCCGGTCGGCCGACGACAGGCGGCCGCGGCAGGGTTGACCTCGACGCCGGATCGGCCGCAAAAGGCTGCTTCCGCTTCCCGAAAGGACCGCCGATGAACACCGACCATTGCCTCGTCGAACGCCGCGGCCACGTCCTCGTGGTCACCCTGAATCGCCCCGAGGCCAAGAATGCGCTGAGCCCCGGCATGCTGGCCGGCATGTACCGCGCCTGGCGCCGGCTCGACGACGATCCCGAGCTGCGCGTCGCCGTGCTCACCGGCAAAGGCGACGTGTTCTGCGCCGGCGCCGATCTGAAGGCGATGGGCGCGGGCGAGGTCGACGACGACTTCATGCAGCTCATGTCCGAGGTGCCCGACATCCACTGGCAGGCGCTGCTCCGCCACAACCGACCGACGAAGCCGATCGTCGCCGCCGTCGAGGGCTTCGCCGTCGCCGGCGGCACGGAGATCCTGCAGGGCACCGACATCCGCGTCGCCGCCGAGGACGCGACCTTCGGCGTCACCGAAGCGCGCCGCGGGCTCTTCCCGCTCGGGGGGTCGAGCGTGCGCCTCCGGCGCCAGATCCCTTACACCTTCGCCGCCGAGATCCTGCTCACCGGCCGGCACGTGACGGCGCGCGAAGCGCTCGCCTTCGGGCTCGTCGGCCGCCTGGTACCGAAGGGCCAGGCCCTGGCCGCAGCCCTGCAGATCGCCGAGCAGGTGGCGGCGAACGCGCCGCTCGCGATCCGCGCCCTGGTGCGCATGTTGCGCGAGGTCGACGAAAGCGTCCCCGAGGCCGAGGCGCTGGCGCGGGAGCTCGAGTACGGGAGCCCGGTCTTCGGCACGCGCGACGCCAAGGAAGGCATGCGCGCCTTCGCCGAGAAGCGGCCGCCGGTCTACACCGGAGAATGACCGCGGCCGCGCCCGACGTCCTCGCACTAGAGACGCCGGTAATCGTCGGCGTCGGCTTCCGCCAGGAGAAGCGCGATGACCCGCGGACGAGCGCCGAGCCCTGCGCGCTCATGGTCGAAGCCGCACGCCGGGCGGCGGCCGACGCCGGCTCGGAGGCGATCCTCGCTGCGGTCGAGTCGATCGCGGTGCCGCAGGGGATGTGGGAGTACCGCGATCCAGCCCGGCTCATCGCCGCGGCCCTCGGCTGCCCGGGCGCCACGACGATCCTCGCCGGCCTCGGGGTCCTCCAGCTCCAGCTCGTCTCCGACCTCTGCGACGCGATCGCGGCCGGCGAGCGCGAAGTCGGCATCATCGTCGCCGGCGAGGCCAAGTACCGCAGCCTGCGCAGCACGATCACCGGCGAGCCGGTGCGCGATACGCCTACCGACCTGCTGCCGCCGCCCGACGTGCACCAGACCTCGCGCGACATGTGGTGCTCCGACCTGGAATCGCGCCGCGGCCTCACCTCGCCCGTCGAGTTCTTCGCGATCATCGAGTCGGCGCTCCGCCACTCGCGCGGGCTCGACATCGACCGCCATCGCGACGAGCTGGCCGCGCTCTACGGCCGCTTCAGCGCCGTCGCCGCCGCGAACCCGCACGCGTGGAAGCGCCGCGCGCTGCCGGCGGCGGCGATCCGTGACGCTGCGCCGCGAAACCCCATGCTGGCGTTCCCCTACACCAAGGCGCACGCGAGCCAGTGGAACGTGAACCAGGCGGTCGCGATCATCGTCTGCTCTGCAGGTCGCGCCCGCGCCCTCGGGCTCGACCCGCGCCGCTGGATCTTTCCGCGCGCCGCCGCGCTCTCGAAGCACGTCGTGCCGCTCGCGCAGAGGCGCCGCCTCGAGAGCCATCGCGGCAGCGTGGTGACCGGCGAGCGCTCCCTGGCACTAGCCGACGTCCGCCGTGCCGACATCGCCGCCGCCGAGCTCTACAGCTGCTTTCCGGCCGCGATCCAGTCGTTCGCCCTCGACGTGCCGCTTCCCGACGGCTGTCCCTGGACGGTCACGGGCTCGATGGCGTTCGCCGGCGGGCCGTTCAACAGCGCCAGCCTCGAAGGCGTGGCGCGGATGGTCGAGGTGCTGCGCGGCGACACGGTACGGGCCCGGGCCGGACTGGTCTCGAACCTCTCCGGCATCTTCGGCAAGCAAGCCTGCTTGGTGCTGGCGAATGCCCCGAGTCCGTACGGCTGGCGCTCGCAGGACGTGACCGCCGAGGTCGCCGCCGCGGAGCCGCCGCTGCCGCTGCGCGACGACTACGCCGGCCCGGCGACGATCGTCGGCTACACGGTCGTCTTTACGGGCGGGGCGCCGTCGCACGCGATCGCCATCTGCGACCTGCCCGACGGCGCGCGCACGGTGGTGCGAAGCTCGGCGCCGGCACTCCTCGACGCGCTCATGCACACGGAGGCGGTCGGGCGCCGGGTGGCAGTCACCGCCGAAGGCGACTTCGCGCTCGCCGCTCATTAGAAGAAGGAGAGGAGCCGACCCCACGACCGCCGCCGAGAGCGGGGCGCATGGGATGCGAGCCGGCGCCGATCCGCGGGAAACGCAGCCGGAGGCGACCCCGTACAGCATTAAGGAGAAGGGGCGCGGTCGGCAGTCGGCCGGCGGGTGCCGCAGCCGGCAGAGCCCGGCGGGCGGGCTTCCGGCCGGGAACGACCCCGCCGGACTCCCTGTCTCCAGGAAGGAGTGCACGACCACCCTTCCCGCCACCGGGAAAAGCCGCCGCCGCAGCAACGACAACGCTGCGATTCCTCGACGCATCGCGTTGGCGAGCGGCTTGCAACGCCTCCGCTCCCAGGGAGGTACCGACCATGACGGACAAGCGCTTCGACCTCGAGACGATCGTGCAGGAGCTGCGGCAGCAGCGCGACGAGATCCGCGTCCGCCTGCACCTTGCCAGAGCCGACGCGCGCGACGAGTTCGAGCGGCTCGAGAAGCAGTGGGAGCACGCGCGGGCGAAGCTCGGCGTCATCGGCGAGGAGGCGGGCAAGGCAGCCGGGGAAGTGGGCGCAGCGCTGCGGCTCGCCCTCGAAGAGCTGCGGCAGGGGTATCGAAAGGTGCGCGACCTCCTGTAGCGCGCTCCGCGACCTCGCCACGGCGGCCGCCGTCCCCGGATTGACGCTCCGCGCCCTCCGTGTTTAGCGAGCCGGGGGGGGTGCAATGGTGGCGAGCACTTGGCTCTTCAAGACGGAACCGGACGTCTACGGCTACGAGCAGCTCGAGCGAGACGGCCGGACGGTCTGGGACGGGGTCAAGAACCCGCTGGCGCGGAAGTACATCGCCGCCGTCCGGCGCGGCGACCGGGTTCTCGTCTACCACACGGGGAGCGAGAAGGCGGTAGTCGGCGTCGCCGAGGCGCTCGGCGGCGGCTATCCCGATCCGAAGCAGGATGACGAGAAGGCCGCCGTCGTCGACCTGGCGCCGGTGCGGCGCCTGCCGCGGCCGGTGACGCTCGCCGAGTTGAAGCGGCGGCCCTCCTTCGAGCATTCCTCGTTGGCGCGTTTGCCGCGGCTCTCGGCGATGCCGATCTCGGCCGCGCAGTGGAAAGAGATCGAGCGCTTGAGCCGCGCCTGAAACGAGGCGCCTGGAGGCTGCGATGGAGACCTCGAACCCTACCGTGCCGCTGCAAGCCGCCCGCCTCCCCGGCAATCCGCGCGGCGGCGCGTTCCTCATCGAGCCGATCGGCAGCCGCGACATCTTCATCACCGGGGAATTCACGAGCGAGCAGCTCGCCTACGCGCAGACCGCCGAGGAGTTCGTCACCCGAGAGGTGCTGCCGCGGCTCGACGCGATCGAGCGCAAGGAAGAAGGGCTGGTGCCGCGGCTCCTCAAGCGCGCCGGCGAGCTCGGGCTCCTGATGATCGACATCCCCGAGCGCGACGGCGGGCTCGGGCTCGACAAAGCGACCTCGATGCTCGTCTCCGAGCGCGCCGCGAAGTGCGCGTCCTTCAGCGTCTCGTGGGGCGCGCACACCGGCATCGGCACGCTCCCGCTCGTCTACTACGGCACCGACGAGCAGCGTGCCCGCTACCTGCCGAAGCTGGCGACCGGCGAGATGCTCGCCGCCTACGCGCTCACCGAGCCCGGGTCGGGGAGCGACGCCACCGGCGCGCGCACCACGGCCATGCTCGCCGCCGACGGCTCCCACTACGTCCTGAACGGCGTCAAGCAGTTCATCACCAACGCCGGCTTCGCCGACCTCTTCACCGTGTTCGCGAAGATCGACGGCGAGAAGTTCACCGCCTTCCTAGTCGAGCGCGCTACGCCCGGCGTGTCGACCGGGCCCGAGGAGCAGAAGCTCGGCATCAAGGGTTCGTCGACGCGTCAGCTCATCCTCGAAGACGCCAAGGTCCCAATCGCAAATGTCCTCGGCGAGATCGGGCGCGGCCACAAGATCGCCTTCAACATCCTGAACGTCGGCCGCTTCAAGCTCGGCTGCGGCGCCACCGGCGCCGCTCGCGAGTGCCTCGACTGCGCCATCCGCTACGCCAAGGAGCGCACCCAGTTCGGGAGGCCGATCGCCTCGTTCGGCGCCATCCAGCAGAAGCTCGCCGACATGGCGACGCGCATCTTCGTCGCCGACGCGATGTCGTACCGCACCGCCGGGTTGATGGACGACGCCGCCCGCGCCCTCGACCCCGCCGCGCCCGACCATCAGCGCCAGGTCGTTGACGTCCTCGACGAGTACACGATCGAGTGCTCGATCATCAAAGTCTTCGGCACCGAGTGCCTCGACTTCGTCGCCGACGAAGCGCTGCAGACGCTCGGCGGCTACGGCTTCACCAGCGACTATCCGATCGAGCGCCACTACCGCGACGCGCGCATCAACCGCATCTTCGAGGGCACCAACGAGATCAATCGCCTGATCATCCCGGCGACGCTGATGAAGCGAGTCGCCAAGGGCGGACTCCCGTATCTCCGGTTCCTGCAGCAAGTGCAGGAGGAGATCGCCGCGGTCGAGAAGCGGCCGCTTTGCGCTCTCGGCCCTCTCGGACCGGAAGTGCAAGCCTGCGAAATGGCGAAGCGCGTCGTCGCCTACACGGTGCAGATCATGATGCAGCGCGAGCTCGCCAACCTGCGCGAGAAGCAGCAGCACCTGATGCTCCTCGCCGACATGATGATCGACATCTACGCCATGGACAGCGTCACCGCGCGCGTCCTCGAACAGATGCGGATTCGGCCCGACGCCGACGCCGCCGCCGAGCTCGACATGGCCCATATCTTCGTGGCCTCGGCCAACCAGCGGGTCGCCGCGCACGCGTCGCGCCTCCTCTGCAACGAGCTCGAAGGCGAGGAGCTAGAACGGCAGCTGGCGACAGTGCGCGCCTTCACACCCTTCATCCCGCTGCGCACGATCGACATCAAGACGCGGCTCGCCGAGCGCCTGGTGGCGGCCGGGCGGTTCGAATTCGTCTGACGCCGGCCGGCCGCCGGCGGGCGTCGCGGAGCCGACGCTCATTCCGCTGCGATCGGGGCCGTCGCGCTCGGGATGCGCCGGGGCCGCGGCTCGAGGTGCGGCGCGGTCACGAAGGCGAGGATGCCGGCCGCGGTGAGCGCCATGCCGAGCGCCTGGCGCGGCGTCGGCACCTCGCCGAGGAGCGCGAACGACGCCGCGAGCGACAGCACCGGAATCGCGGGCACGACGATCGCGGTCGTGCGCGCGAGATCGAGGCGAGCGATCGCCGCGTACCAGACGATGGTGCCGAGATACGAGAGGACCGTGCCCTGGAACGCCAGGAGCGGCAGGCTGGCTCCGAGCCCGGCGAGCTCCCCCCGGTTGCCGCCCGACGCGAGCCACGCGAAGGCCAGGATGAGACCGCCGTAGACGTAGCGGGCGCCGGTCAGCACGGCCGGGGCCACGCCTTGCAGACGGCGCAGCACCAGGAGGTGCGAAAGCTGCCAGCAGAGCGGCGTCGCCAGTACCAGCCAGATGCCCACTGACGACGAGAGGCGGTGGGCGCCGAGCGCGAGCGCGAGTCCGGCGACGAGGACGGCCAACGCCGCGACGCGACGGAGCGTCGGCCGATGCCCGAGAACCGCCCAGGCGCCGACGAGCGAATAGATGGGCTCGACCTGCAGTGCGAGTGCGGCGTCGATGGCGCTCGTACGACTCGTTCCCGCGTAGAAGAGGCCGAACGCGAGCGCCGTACCCACGAGCCCGACGAGCGCCAGGCGCGGTCCGGTCGCCCGCCCGAAGAGCGTGCCGAGCTCGCCCCGCACCGCGAGCACCGCCAACGCCAACGCCCCTGCGAAGAGGCTCGAGACGGTCGCGACCGTGAGCGGAGCAGCCGCGGTGCTGGTGAGCCGGGCCACCGCGGGTACGAAGGCGCCGTTCAACGCGCAGAGGCCGGCGCAGACGAGTCCCGCGCGCTCGACGTCCTCCCGCCCGCCATTCCGCATCCGCCGAGTCTTACGGCAAACCCCGCGACCGCAACAGCGCCGCCACCGCATGCGGCGATCCGATCCCGCCTTTGACCTATCCCCGCTCGCGGTGTAGGGACCACGGGATGCCGACGTTCACCGCCGCCTATTTTGCGTACTTTACTTGGCCCGACCTCGGGGCAGGCGGCGGCGCGAACGGATAGACGAAACCGATTGCGCGAAATCCGAAGGCCCCGGGAGCAATCTCGGGGCCTTCTGCGTTTGGGCCACGAGCCGGGGAAGCGAGGAGCACAGCCGATGATCGAGAAGATCGAAGACCGGAACGTGGAGGGCATCATGCCGCTCATTTCGCCGCGCGCCGTGAAGGCGGCGCAGCCGCTCACGCAGCGCGCCGCCGAGCTGGTGTTGGAGACCCGGCGCGCGATCCGCGACGTCCTGCACGGACGCGACCGCGACCGCCTGGTGGTCGTCGTCGGGCCGTGCTCGATCCACGACCCCGACGCCGCGTTCGAGTACGCACGCCGGCTGCGCGCGGTCGCTGCGGCGACACGCGACCGGCTGATCGTCGTCATGCGCACGTACTTCGAGAAGCCGCGGACGACGATCGGCTGGAAGGGCCTCATCAACGATCCGCGGCTCGACGGTTCGTGCGACATCGCCGCCGGTTTGCAGCTCGCGCGCAAGATCCTCCTCGAGATCAACGAGCTCGGCCTCCCTTGCGGCGGCGAGGTGCTCGATCCGATCACGCCGCAGTACATCTCGGACCTCCTCAGTTGGGCGTCGATCGGCGCCCGCACGATCGAGAGCCAGACCCATCGCGAGATGGCGAGCGGCCTGTCGATGCCGATCGGCTTCAAGAACTCGACCGCCGGCGGCTTGCAGGTAGTGCAGCACGCGATGATCTCGGCGCGCCACCCGCACACCTTCCTCGGCATCAGCGCCGACGGCGCGACGGCAATGATCAAGACCAATGGCAATCCCGACCGCCACGTCGTGCTCCGGGGCGGCGGCAGCGGTCCGAACTACAGCCCCGCCGACGTCGCGCGCGCGGTCGAGATGCTGCGCGGCGAGGACCTCGCGCGTCCGGTGATGATCGATTGCTCGCACGGCAACTCGAGCAAGGACTACACGCGCCAGCCGATCGTCTGCCGCGAAGTTCTGTCGCGGCTCGAAGCCAGCAATGGCGCCATCATGGGCCTGCTGGTCGAGAGCAACTTGTCCTCGGGCAGGCAGGATTGGGTCGCGGGAAGCGCGCTGCGCTACGGTGTGTCGATCACCGACGCCTGCATCGGCTGGGACGAGACGGAGGCGCTGCTCGGCGAGATCGCCGCGGCAACGTGCGCGAAGAGCGCCGCCTGAACGTCCGCTTTCACCGCCTGCAACTCGCGAAGATCGTCCTGCAGCGCCCGCATGCGGTCGGTAGCGCGCGCGAGGTCGTGCGCGGCGGCATCGATCTCGGCGTGCGACACCGCCGCCAGCGCCTGCCGTAGCCGCTCGGCGAGCGCGAACAGGCCCTGCAATCCGTCGCAGCCGGCTGTCGCCATGCGGCGCTGCAGCTCGGAGCGAAAGCGCAGCACGGCGCTCGAGCGCTCGAGCAGGTCCAGCGCGGCGCCGGCGCCAGGCCGCGCGCGGACGCGAGCCGGCAGCGGCCGCTCCTGCAGATCGAGGGGGTTGCAGCCGAGAGCCGGATCCTGAGCGCTTTCCATGAAGCTCCTCGTCGATGTTGCTGGTGGGTTGTCCGCCGCGCTCCTATTGCTCATCGGACCGCCGCGAGTCAAAGCCGTCCCGACGCGGCCGAGCTGCACGGACTCTCAGCCGGCGGCGCAGAGGCGCTCGACGACGCGCCGGATCACGTCCACGCCTTCTTCGAAGGCGGCGCGGGCGATGCTCTCGTTCGGCTGGTGCGCCTGCTCGAGCTCGCCCGGACCGCAGACGAGGCCGGCAATGCCGGCGCGCGCGAGCTCGCCGCCGTCGGTCGCGAAGGGCGCGCCGCCGGCGTCTGCGGTGATGCGGTCGCCGAGCACGGCGGCGAGTGCCGCAGCGAGCCCGGTACCGCGCGGCGAGCGCATGCCCGCCACGACCGTCGGCGCGCCGACGTCGACCCGCCCCGGCGCCGCCGGCGATCCCGGGTCGCGAAGGTCGGCGGCCGCGATCCGGCGCCCGATCTCGGCGTGCACCGCGAGCGGGTCTTCGCCCGGGAGCGGGCGATAGCTCACCGTGAGCGTGCAGCGGTCGGCGATCATGTTGTCGGCACTGCCGCCGGCGACGGCGCCCAGGTTGAGCGCCGTGTAGGGACATTCGGGAAAGTCGGCGGCGCTCGCCGGCGCGACCGCCGCCCGCAGCTCGGTCTGATAGGCGCCGATCACCGCGATGGCGCGCGCCATCACGGCGATCGCGTTCTGACCCCGCTCCGGGAGGCTGCTGTGGCCGGCGACGCCGTGTGCGGTCACCGTGAAGACGACGATGCCCTTGTGCGCACGGTGGACGCGCCAGGCCGTCGGTTCGCCGATCCACGCCAGCGTCGGCAGCGGCGCGTGGCCGACCAGCGCCGGCAGCTCGGGGACGACGCGCCGCGCGCCGCAGCAGCCGATCTCCTCGTCGGCGGTGAAGAGGAAGACGAGCGGGCGCGCGAGCCGGTGGTGGTCGATCGCCGCCGCCGCCGCCACGCATTGCGCGATGAAGCCCTTCATGTCGCTCGTGCCGCGGCCGTACGCGCGCACGTCGTCGACGGCGAAGACCAGCGGATCGCGCGTCCATCCCGCCTGGTTCGCGAACGGCACCACGTCGACGTGGCCCGAGACGATGAGCCCTCCGGCAACCGGCGGACCGGCGGTCGCAACCACGTTCACCTTCGCTACCCCGCCGCTCTCGTACTCCTGGCAGGCGACGCGGAAGCCGTGGCGCTCGAGCTCACCGGCCAGATACGCAGCAGCCGCCGCGTTGCTGGCGGCGCTCACCGTATCGAAGGCGATCAGACGGCGGGCAACGTCGTGCAGATACGAGTACATGAGGGGCAGGCCGGCAAGCGTCGGCCAGGACCGGTGGGGAGTCAAGGCGCGCGGCGCACCGGTGCGCCGCCGCAGCGGCGCCTCAGAAGGTCACGACGCTGCGGATCGAGTCGCCCGCGTGCATCAGGTCGAAGGCCTCGTTGATGCGGTCGATGGGCAGCACGTGGGTGATCAGGGAATCGATGTCGATCCTGCCGTCCATGTACCAGTCGACGATCCGCGGCACGTCGGTGCGGCCTCGCATGCCGCCGAACGCGGTGCCCTTCCAGACGCGTCCGGTCACCAGTTGGAACGGCCGCGTCGCGATTTCCTGACCGGCGCCGGCGACCCCGATGATGACGCTGACGCCCCAGCCCTTGTGGCAGCACTCCAGCGCCTGGCGCATCACCCGGACGTCGCCGATGCACTCGAAGGAGTAGTCGGCGCCTCCTTTGGTGAGGTCGACGAGGTAGGGCACGAGGTCGCCCGCCACCTCGCGCGGATCGACGAAGTCGGTCATGCCGAGCTTCTCGGCTAGGGCGCGGCGCCGGGGATTCCTGTCGACGCCGACGATCTGCTCGGCGCCCACCAGGCGCGCCCCCTGCACGACGTTGAGCCCGATACCCCCGAGCCCGAAGACGACGACGCGCGCGCCGGCTTCGACCTTGGCGGTGTTGATGACGGCGCCGAGCCCGGTAGTGACGCCGCAGCCGACGTAGCAGACCTTGTCGAAGGGCGCGTCGGGGCGGATCTTGGCGAGGGCGATCTCGGGTACGACGGTATGGTGCGCGAAGGTCGACGTACCCATGTAGTGGCGGAGCATCGTCGCCCCCTGCGAGAAGCGGCTCGTGCCGTCGGGCATGAGGCCCTGGCCTTGGGTGGCGCGGATCGCCTGGCAGAGGTTGGTCTTGCGGCTCAGGCAGTACTCGCACTGCCGGCACTCGGGCGTGTAGAGCGGGATCACGTGGTCGCCCGGTGCGAGCGTCGTCACGCCGGCGCCGACCTCGAGCACCACTCCCGCGCCCTCGTGTCCGAGGATCGCCGGAAAGAGCCCTTCGGGGTCGGCGCCGGAGAGCGTGTAGGCGTCGGTGTGGCAGACGCCGCTCGCCTTGATCTCGACGAGCGCTTCGCCGGCCCGCGGTCCGGCGACCTCCACGGTTTCTATGGTCAGCGGCTTCCCGGCTGCGTGAGCGACGGCGGCGCGTGTCTGCATGGGCGAACCGTGTAGCGGCGTCGGCCGCGGATCGCTAGTGCGCCGGGATCCGGCGCGGGTCGATCGGCTGGCCGAACGAGAACTCCACCCAGTTCCGGTCCGGATCCTCGACGATGCAGAAGTAGCCGACCACCGGACCGGCGTCGCGCGGCTCCTGGCGCAGGATTCCGGCCGCCCGTGCGCGCGCCGCGATCGCGTCGACGTCGGCGCGGCTGGCGACCGCGAAGCCGAAGTGGTGCACGCCCGGACGTTCGACCTCGGCGTGCGCCATCGGCAGCAACACGAAGACGAAGTCGGGATCTTCGGCGCGCTCGGCGAGCCACACGATCCGCGTGCCGTTCTCCTCGCGCTCGTGGGCGACGACGAGCCCGGCATAGCCGGCGTAGAAATCGATGGCGCGCCGGAGATCGGTCACGCGCAGCGCGACGTGCGTGAGGCGCGGGGCCATGCGGGCACGCCCGAAGCTCAGTGCCCGGCGCTGATGAGCGCCGCGATCGAGAACCAGCCCTCTTCGCCGCCGTATTTCGGGCCGACGTCGACGTACCAGCCGGGCTCGTTCTGGAACGCCATGCCGGGGATCGCCACCCGCGTGCCGTGTTCGAGCTGCATGTCGACCACCGTGAACGCGTAGATGAACATCCGCTCCTCGGGGTACTCGAAGCTCACCTTGGGGTTCGGCCGTGTCGACGTGCGGATGCTCTGCATGACCGTCTTCCAGAGCTCGCCGCCGCGGTCGTAGAGATCGGTGTAGACGATGAAGAAGCTCTCGTGGTCGATGTAGATGACGCGCTTCGAGTACGCGTACGCCTCGGCCTTGGGCGTGCCCTCGACTACCAACACGTCGGGCCGCATCTCCCACGCCTCGCAGAAGGTCATGCCGCCGTCGCCCTTGCACGGCACCGGCGGCATGTTCTCGCCGTGGAGCGACGCCAGCATCGGCTTCTGGGCGAGGAGCTTCCACTTGAACCACGGGATCTGTCCGGCGTAGCCGCCGTAGCTGTCGACGTCGATGTCCTGGCCGAAGAGCGCCTCCGAGCGCTGCGCGCTCGAGAGCCGGCGCACGCGGCGCAGGCTCGGCAGGTAGAGCCAGAGGTCATCCTGCCGCAGCGGATCGAGGTAGCGGTAGTTGAGGCCGCCGATGCCCTTCAGGTCGAAGGGCTCGAGGACGGGATAGAGCCCGGCCTTGCGGAACGCACCGTCCTTGTTGGGCTCGATCTCGGGCTTGGGATCGATGTGGAGGCGGCCGATGAATTGCAGCGCCCGCAGCCAGTCGAGGACGAAATGGCGCTCGACGACGTAGCGCTGGTTGCCGCTCTGATCGACCTGGAGCTGGCCCGTGTCGGCGTCGAAGAGGTGGAGCGCGAGGTCGTCGGTGAAGTAGTGCGTGCGCTCGAAGTTGTACATGAGCTTGGTCGCCGCCATCGGATCGGCCGTGTCGACCTGCGGAAAGGGACGTCCGGCGACGTAGCCCTCGAGCGTCTGGTCCTCCTTGAGCTTCACCTGCGCCGAGAACTTCTCGGTGGCTTCTTGATAGAGCTTGGGCAGCGGGATCGACTTGGTCGGGACGATCTTCATCTCCATGCCGCGATTCACGCACCACTGCACGCCGTCGGCGACGAGCCCCTTGATCTTGTCCTGGTTCTCCTTGGTGATCGTGTCGCCGGGCTGCACCTCGGCGCGGACGATCGGGCGAGAGCCGAGCGCCAGACCGCATGCCAGCGACAGGACGGCGGCGAAGCGAAGCGGCATTACCTTGAACATCGAGCGACCCCTTTCGAGTCCGTGACGCGGGCGTAGCGACTTGGCGTTCGGCGCTATTCTGTACGCGGCTCGCCGTTGGCGCGCGCGGACCATAGCGATGCCGTTTACTAAGTGTCAATGCGCGACACGGGTGCGCACGTCATTCTTCGAACGTCAGCGTCAGGTCGGGGTTGTCGGCGTCGATGCGTCCGGCGATCATGCGCGCCCCCGACACGCTGCCGCGCAGCTTCGCCTCGAAGAACGCGGTCGATCCGGCCTTCGCGAGCGCGTTCTGGCGGCTGTGCCGCATGAAGGTCGGCGGCGGCAGCGGACAGACCGGCTGGCAGAGCGAGCCCGCCGGATCGACGCCGAGGGCGGGACCGCCGAGGAAGTCGGGCGGCAGGTCGGTCGCGAACGCGAGCGGCCGCGGGTCGCCGGGGCGCACGAAGAGGCTGCAGCCGACCGCGTCGTCGCCGTTCTGGGTGTCGTTGAAGAGCAGGCGGTCCGAGAAGCCCAGGTGCGTACCGCCGTCGAAGGTCATCAGATACTTGGGCGCGTTCGCGAATCCGTACGGCTGCAGGTGGTTGCTCGCGTACTGCGTGATCATGTCGACGCTGCCGCCTTCGACGAGGAGCGGCACGTCCGTGGCCGCGAAGAAGCCGTCGAGGAAGACGCAGCCTAGAGGCGCCTGGGCGACGGTCGCTTTGATGCGCGGATCGCGCAGCGTCGCGTGGTAGGTAGCGAGCATTACGGTGGCGCCGCCGAGCGAGTGGCCGATGGCACCGATCCGCGCCGCGTCGAGGCGGCCGAAGAGGAAGCTGCCGCCGTCCGCAGCGGCAGTCAGGAAGCGGTCGATGAGGAAGCTCACGTCGCCCGCCTGGTTGCCGACGTCGGCGAGCGTCGGTCCGCCGGGTGCGCTCAGGTACGAGAGCGGGAAGTCGGGAGCGACGACGACGTACCCCCAGCTCGCGAGGTGCCGCGCGATGTACGTCGAGTCGCGCCGGAGCCCGGAGAATCCGTGGGCGCGGACGATCAACGGGAAGGCGCCGCCGCTCGGCGCGATGTCGGCGTTCCGCCCTTCGACCAACCCGTTCGGCGCCGACGGATACCAGATCTCGGTGACCAGCGTGCGGTCGGGCGCACCCGGGTAGGCACCGTTCGGCGGGGTCGGACGCGACGCATCGACGAGCGTGACGGTGCGGACGCCGACCCCGTACGGACCGGGCTGCGCATAGGTGCTGGTGTCGCGATCGGCAACGTCGGCCTCGACCTCGGCGGCGCATCCACGCACCTCGGCGCCCATGGCGGCGGCGTCGCCGCTGGTCGGGCACGCCCCAGCGGCCTTGCTCTCGGCCTTTCCGTAGGCTGCGGTGAGCTTGGCCTCGCAGGCGGCGACGTCCGGCATCGCGCCTTTCTGCGTCGCCGTCGCCTGCAGCTTGTGGAGGCAGGCGCATTGCTTGCCGGCGGCCTGCAGCTTGGCGGCGACGCACGCGGCGGCGGCGCCGCCGGCGCCGCTCGCCTGGAGTGCCGCCGCCAGGTCGTCTACGAGTCCGGCGAGCCGGCCGTCGACGGTCGCACCTTCACCGCTCGCCGGACACCCGCCCTTGCTCTCCGCCTTGGCGAAGGCGGCGGCGAGCTTGGCGGTGCAGGCGCCGAAGTCCGCCGTGGCGCCGCTCACGAGCGCCTTGGCGGCAACGGCATGACGGCAAGCGCACGCCTTCCCGGCCGCTCTGAGCTTCGCCGCCTGGCACTTCCGCGCCGGCGAGGGGCCCGCGGCGGCGGCCTGCGTTGCCGCGGCGGCGACGGCACAGACGACGAGCACGGCAACGACGATGATGAATGGACGGCGCATCGGGGTCTCCAGTCCGCTGGTCGGTGGGGGAAGGACCGCGCCCGGCGCGCATCGCGATCCGCTCGCACCCTGCCAAAGAGCGCCCTCGACCGTCAATCGGAGTCCGGCGGAGTCCGGCGCACCTGTCGCGGATGGCAAGCCCATGTGGGAGGCCCGGACGTGGAAGGGAGCGAAACGAGACGGTCTACTGCTCCAACTGGTCGTGGCCGCTGTAGAAGTAATTGCAGGCCACGTAAGCGGGCGCGTCGACGTCGTCGACTTTGCTGCCACGCTCTCGCCTTACCTGCTCGCCTGTTCTTTCAACAGCCTCTGTAGCTGCTGCTTCACCGCCTCGCCGACCTTGAACTTGTACGCGCGCCAGTACTTGTAGAACGCGTCCTCGTTCGCGAACTCGCCGCGACCTTCTCGCAGACGATCGATCTCCATGACCGCGCCGATGTACTCCCGCGTCGTCGACGAACGCTGCCGCGAGGCGATGGCCCACGGCTCCTGCACGATCAGCTCGAGGTCGTCGACGCGCGAAGTGGAATGCTCGTTGAGGGTGTAGATACCGATGACGTCGACGTGGCTCTGGTAGTCGGCGAACGGGCGAAACGTGCCCGGCCAGTGGAGCTGCGGGTAGAGGAAGTACGTGTTGCCGGTGTAGAGCGTGATCCGGCTCTGCGTCCGCGCCGGCGTCTTCCCGGGCCGCGCCGCGCGCTTGCGCATGGCGATCTTGACGTCGATCGCGTGGTAGCCGTCACCGAAGCACGCACCGGAGATCTCCACGTCAGGGTACCCACGTTCGGTTCCGCGGCTCGCCCGCGCTCCTGGCGTGGCGTCGATCTCGGCGAGGAGAAAGTCGACGATCGCGACCTCGAGGATGTTCGCAAGCGCTGCGGGCTCCTTGGGGAGCGGCAGGAAGTGCCCGCCGTCGCGCAGCTTCTGCGCAAGCTCAGCGCTGTCGCCGGCCGTGAGCGGCCACGCGTTTGTCCCGCGCACGCGATAGAGCGCCGCAACGTCGTGGCCGTACTCGGCGCACGCGGCGCGGAGCCACTTCAAGAGCTTCGGCTTCGCTGGCATATTTGTGGCCGAGGATCGCGATCACGCGGACGTCGGTCAAGCTCGTAGCTCGACTCGGCTTTCCGGGGGGTCGCGCACGCGCATCATGTCGACCCAGCGCCGCGCACGCAGCCCTTCCTTTGCAGGTCTGTGTGCCGCGACGCCGCGAGCATCGGCGGCGGCGAGGGCGTCGAGCCGCAAGCGCGACACGGGGTGCGAGCTGCTCCTGCGCGCCGCGCTGCGTGAGCTCGGCCTCCGATACCGGGTCGCGCCACACGACGTTCCCGGCCGTCCAGACGTCGTCTTTCGCAAGGAGCGCGTCGCCGTGTTCTGCGACGGCGACTTCTGGCACGGGCGCGACCTCGAGGAGCGGCTCGCGCGACTCGCGCGGGGGCACAACGCGCCGTATTGGCTGGCGAAGATTCGGCGCGACGTCGAACGCGATCGGCGGCACGACGACCGGCTGCGCGAGCGCGGGTGGATCGTGCTCCGCTTCTGGGAAGGCGACGTGAGGACCCACGCCGACCATGCCGCCGTGAAGGTCCGGCGCGCCGTGCGACGGCGAAGGCGGCGTCGCCCGGTCATACCGTGACGGCGTCGCGCGCACGCGAGAGCGCTCCGTAGCCCTTCCCCGTTCCGGGGTGGGCTGCGTGCTCGCCGACGAGGCGCCGGAACTTTCGCGGCACGTCCGCGACCGACTCCGGCGGTGGCGGGGTTCCGCGATCCGGCGGGATCAGGCGGAGCGGGCCTCGCGTCGCGGACATGCCCAAGAACTGCGTTCGGATCGAGCGGCCGAGGATCTCGGCCATGAGCGACGGCACGGCATTGCCGACCTGGCGCTGCACCGACGTTCGCCCGCCATGAATCGCGACGTCGTCGGGGAACGTCTGCAGTCGACAAAGCTCGCGCATGCTCAAGCGGCGGCTCTCCCAGTGGAAGGGACCGACCGCGGGGCCCGGCTGCGCTTGCAGGGTCCACGACGGCTTCGCCTTCGCCAGTTTGAGTAGGAACGTCCAAAATCGTCGGCGCCAGCCGAAAAGCGGCATCCCCTCGCCGCGATCCGTGTGGTGCAGGTAATTGGATCCTTCGGGGATCGAGGGGAGGAGCTCGGCCCACTTACCGCGAACTGCGAGGTCTTCGGCCGGGTCGGGCCGCACGTCGGCGAGCGCGTCCCAAGTGGTCCGATATCGCTCCAGCCCGACGCCAGGAAGGGGTGCATCGCTCTCGTCGGAGTGCGTCGCCGCCGGGAATTGGAAGGGCGTGCCGTCGCGCGATGCGACGACGACCACGCGCTCGCGGATCTGGGGCACGCCGTACTCCGCGAAGTTGAGCTTCCGGAAGACAGGCGTATAGCGGCTGCCGGTGCGGCGGTTGATCTTGGCGAGGCGGTCGAGCAAGAAACGCAGCCCCTCGTCCTTGCCCTCATACGCCAGCCCCTCGACGTTCTCGAGCAAGAACGCGGCGGGGAGCGTCTCCTCGACGACGCGCATGTAAGCGGCGAGGGTGTTCGAGCGAGGATCGTCGAGGCGCAGCGAGTCGCCCCGCGCCCAGTACCCGGCCTTCGAGAAGGGTTGGCACGGAGGTCCGCCGACGAGCAACGCCGCCTCGCGCGGACGAAGTCGGGCGGCGGAGAGGATCGCCTCGCTCGGGACGTTCATGATGTCGTCCTCGATGACCTCCCACCGAGGCCTGCTCCGACGGAGCGTCTCGCAGCAGTCGTGGTCCCACTCGAGCGCGACGGCGGTCTCGAAGCCGGCGGCCTCAAGGCCGTAGTCGATGCCGCCGGCCCCGGAAAAGAGGCTGATCACCTTCGGGCGCATAGGTTCGCCGGCAGCATACCGACGGAGCATCTGTTCAGGAAGACCGGGGCTGTCGTATAGACGATCCGACCTCGCGCAGGATGGGCGTAGCCGGGGATCCGGCCTGCGCCTGCGACATGGTGGTCTCGCGCCCGCGACGCGTCGCGCCGCGGAGGAACCGCCTCGCGGGCCGGTCTCTGCACACGTCGGAAGTATCAGCGCTCAGTAATCGGAATCGCCGCTCATCGGACCTGCGGTCCTTTCCCGAGCTTCGCCCTATTGTCCCAACGACGGGGCGGCTTAGCGGGCCGGACGGGGACGTGCTGCCGCGCCGACGCGATGCCGGCCCACGTCCCATGACGCTAGCCGCTCGGTCAAGATGCACCGCGGCATCGGCGCCCGGACGCCAGTCCGGCGCCGGCTCACTCTTCCAGCAGGAACCGGAGGGCGTCGCGATCGAGGGTGCGCGCGAATCCGTCCTCGCCGAGAAGCTCCCGCGACAGGGCCGCCTTGCGCTGCTGCAGCTCCCAGATCTTTTCTTCGATCGTGCCGCGGGTCAGGAGGCGATAGGCGATCACCGTCCGGTCCTGGCCGATCCGGTGCGAGCGGTCGATCGCCTGCGCCTCGACGGCGGGATTCCACCACGGGTCGAAGAGCACGACGTAGCTGGCGGCGGTCAGGTTCAAACCGGCGCCGCCCGCTTTCAACGAGACCAGGAAGACACCGGGATCAGGGTCGTTCTGGAAGGCGGCAACCACCTGCTCCCGCTTTTGCGTCTGGCCGCTCAGGAAGTGCTGCTTCACGCCCTGCGCCGCCAGCACCGGCTGGAGGAGCTTCAGGAGGCTCACGAACTGCGAGAACACGAGCACCTTGTGGCCCTCGGCGAGCAGCGGCTCGAGCAGCTCGGCGAGGGCGTCGATCTTGCCCGAGCCGAGGCCCGGATCGCCCCCCGCCAGGGCCGGATGACAGCAGATCTGGCGCAGCCGCGTGAGCGCCGCGAGCACGGTGATCTTGTTGCGCTCGACGCCTCCGGGCGCGGCGGCGAGCGCCTCGACGAGGGCGCGGCTGCGACGCAGCTCGGCCAGATAGAGATGGCGCTGGCCCTTGGTGAGCTCGCAATCGAGCCGCTCCTCGATGCGCGCCGGCAGATCGGGCGCCACGGCGCCCTTGGTGCGGCGGAGCAGCATCGGGCGGAGCTTCGCCGCCAACAGCGTCCGCGCGTGCGGCGGCGCTTCGGGACCGTCGTAGCGCGCCGCGAAGGCGGCGCGGCTCCCGAGGTAGCCGGGGTTCGCAAAGGAGGCGATGCTCCAGAGATCGAGGGCGCGGTTCTCGAGCGGCGTACCGGTGAGCGCCAAACGATGGCGGGTGCGCAGCGCCATCGCGGCGCGCGTCACCGCGGCGTTCGGATTCTTGATGTTCTGCGCCTCGTCGAGGATCACGGCGCCGAGGTCGATGGCGCGCCAGCGCTCGGCGTCGCGCCGCAGGAGCGCATAGTTGGTGACTACGAGGTCGTGCGCCGCGATCGCATTCCAGGCTGCGTGGCGACCCCCGCCGCTCGTCAGCAGGAGGACGCGCAGCGACGGCGCGAAGCGCTCGGCCTCGCGCGCCCAGTTGTGCACCACCGACGCCGGACAGACGACCAGGCACGGCCCGCCGCCGGGATCCTGCCGGCGCAGATGCATGAGCCACGCCAGCGCCTGCACCGTCTTTCCGAGCCCCATGTCGTCGGCGAGGATCGCGCCGATGCCGAGCGCCGACGCGTGCGCGAGGAAGTCGAGGCCGGCTTGCTGGTACGGCCGGAGCTCGCCCTCGAGCTCGGGCGGCGGCGCGACGGCCGGCAACCCGGAGAAGCCCGCCACCCGGTCCCGCAGCGTCCGCGCCGCCGCGACCGTCTCGGGATCGGCGCCGAGCCGCTCGAGGGTCGCGAGCACCGCGGGATCGGCGCCGGCGAGCTGCCATACCGTCACCTGCTGCGGCTCATCGCCGAGCTCGAGCCCGAGCTCGGCGACGAGCGTCCCCAGCTCGTCGAAGCTCGCGGCGACATCGCGCCGCACCCAACCGGTGTCGAGCTTCACGAAGCGCGTCGTCGCGGCGCGGAGCTTCGCCAGATCGGCGTCGGAAAGCTCGCGCCCCTCGGCCTCCCACGCCGCCGACACCTTGAACCAATCGACGCCGCTCGCCTCGATGCGGACGCGCGGCGCCACGCGCTGGCCGGCAGCCAACAGCCGGCGGGCGCGCTCGGAGCCGTACCACTCGACGTCGGCGGGCCGCCTCTCCCAGACGTCGGCGAAGTGCTCCATGCGCCTGCGGCTGCAGTAGAGCCACCGGCCGCGCTCGCGCGCCTCGGCGGGCGGCGCGCCGGCGCCGGCCGCGCGCCGCCCGCCGGGGGAGGCGTCGGTCTCCTCGACCCAGGCGATGATCGGCGCCACGTCTTCGGCGCTCGGCGCGTCGAGCCAGGCGTCGCTCGGCGCCGGCGGCTCGCCGCTCTCGCCGCTCACCGCCGCAGCGGCGGGCGGCGACAGGCTCGTGTCGGCGGCCGGGGCCACGTCGGCGCGAAAGGCCTCGAGGTCCACCGCCGCGCCGCCTCCGGGCAGGGCGCTGCGCGGGCGGCGCGCCCAACGGCCGTCGGGCAGCCACTCGAACGCGACGTCGCCGGCGTCCGCCGCCGTGGGGCGTGCGAAGACGCGCAGCTCGAGCCAGTCGTCGGCGCGCAGATCGAGCGCGACCACGGGTCTGATCGCATGCGTCCGCGTGCGCGCCACCAGCGACGCCTCGAGGTGCGGAAAGCTCGCAGCCAGCAGTCCGAGCGTCTCGGCGCGGCTCTCCTCGGGAAGCGGCAGGCCGCCCGAGGTCGCAAAGAGCTCGACGACCGACTCGGGAGGCTCCTCGCCGACCACCCTGAAGACGCCGTCGGCGAGCGCGAGGCTCATCCGCCCCGACGGCGACCAGCCGCCGGGGTCACGCAGGTAGACGGCGTCGGCAAGGCGGCGCTCGCGACCGTCGGGCCAGACGAAGCGGAGCTCGATCCACACCTCGCCGTCGCGCGCCACCGAGGTCGGCAGAAAGCTCACGAGGCCGGAGGCCAGACGCACCGGATCGCCGGGGCGCACCCCGGCCGCCGCCGCGAGTCCGGGCTCGATGTCGTCGCGCCAGGCGGCGAACGGCAGGTCGGTGACGCGCTCGAGCAGGCGGGCGAGGAGCGCCGGCGTGATCCCCGCCTGCCCGGTGTAGTAGTCGTGCCGCCCGCCCACGTTGTGATCGCAGAGCCAGTCGAGCACCGCCGCCTGGTCCGCCGGCAGCAAGCCCGGAGTCCGGTGCGCCTGCATCCGTAGCTGTGCCAGCTGCATGAGCGAGCGCGGCTCGTCGTTCATCTGCGCGCTCGTGACGCGCGCTTCGACGGTGACGGTCGGGCCGACACCGGGGCGGTCGACGAGCCCGAAGAGGAGTCGCAGGCTCCGCGGCGTGACCGCCGCCTTCCGCCGCGCCCACGACGCCAGCTCATCGAGCAGCGCAGTGCGCGCGCGGGCGGCGTGGCGGGCGGCGAGATCGGGGCGATCGCGGTAGATGCCGAGCTCGCGCGGCAGCCAGCCGCTCGTCCGCGCCTGGATCTCCTGCGCCAACCGCCAGCACATGAGGTCCGGATCTGCTTCCTCGAGAATCTCGGGAAACGGCGGCAGATAGCCCGAGAGTCCGCGCGCCGGGCCGCCGGCGAGGAGGCGCTCGAGCGCGTGCTCGCGCTGCCAGCCGGGCGGCATCCGGCGCAAGCGGTCGAGCGCCGAGAGCAGCGGTCCGGACGCGGATCCCGGCGGCGCCGCCGCCGGTGCCGCCGCCTGGCGGCGCCGGTCGCCGCCGGCGCTGATCGGCACGATCGCGCTCGGTCGCGGCACCAGACCGGTCGGGAGGAATTGCGCGAGGCGCGCATCGGCGAAGCCGTGTTCCTCGTGCGCCACTGCGAGCAGGCAGCACGCCAGCGCGTACGCGTGCTTGCAATACGGCCCTACCGGGCACGAGCACGCCGGGCGGCTCTCGCCGATGTGCGGCCAGGTCCACGCTGCGTCGTAGGGGTGCGCGCCGCGCACCTCGGCGCGCACCGCGTCGGCGGCGAAGATCATCTGCCCGACGCGGCCGCTGCGAGCGTACTCCTGACCCCGATGCCGGACCATCGGGGGAAACGCCCGCAGCATCGAGACCACCCCTCGGAGCGCACCGACCGGTGGCATCCCGCCACTTTCCGGCACCGGACGCGCCATGACCGGCCAGGATGCCGCTTGGTGCCGCGCTGCGCAAGCCGGCGGCGCGTGCCGGCCGTTGTAGCCGCGCTTGCATGACCGTCCGACTTCTCCCATGTATCGCCGATCGTGCCGGCTCCGATCGAAGCCTCCGTCGCCGTGAACGGCGTGTCCCTCACCTACTTCGAGTGGGGCCGCGGCGCCGCGGGCGATCCGCTGCTGCTCATCCACGCCACCGGATTCCACGCTCGCTGCTGGGATCAGGTCGTCGCCCGGCTCGGGCACCGGCGGGTGATCGCGGTCGACCAGCGCGGACACGGACGCAGCGACAAGGTCGACGCGATCCGCTGGCAGGACTTCGGACGCGACGTCGCCGAAGTGGTGCGCCGCCTCGACCTCCGCAACGTCGTCGGCGTCGGCCATTCGGCGGGCGGTCACGCGCTGGTCGAGGCCGCGGCGCTCGAGCCGGCGCGCTTTCGCCGCCTGGTGCTGATAGACCCGACGATTCTGGCTCCCGAGCACTACGCGGCGCTCGCCTCCGCCGCTGACGGCGCCCGCATCCCCGTAGCCGGCAACGCCCACCCGGCAGCGAAGCGCCGCCGCCATTTCACCTCGATCGACGAGATGATCGAGCGCCTGCGCCAGCGGCCGTCGTTCGCGAGCTTCACGCCGGCGGCGCTGCGCGACTACTGCACTTGGGGCCTGGTCCCGAGCCTCGATCCCCCGGGCTTCGAGCTCGCCTGCTCGCCGGAGATGGAGGGTGCGGTCTACAGCGGCGTTTTCGGCAACCCCGCGATCCACGACCACGTGCGCGCGCTCGAGCTGCCGGTCACCGTGCTCCGCGCCATGGAGCCGCGCACCCCCGCCGACCTCGCCGACTTCCGCTATTCGCCGACGTGGCCGGCGCTGGCGCGACGGTTCCGGAACGCGCACGATCTGCACCGTCCCGACCGCACCCACTTCATGCCCATGGAAGATCCGGCGCTGGTGGCGGCGGTCGTCGCCGGAGCCGAGGCCGCTCGCGGCTGACGCCATGCCGCCGGCGGCGCCATGCCCGCCCGCCGCACGGCTCGCTGCGCCTGGCCCGGCGGCGCGCCTTCCTCGAGGCTCCGCGCCGCGGCCTCGTCCAGTCGAGCGTCTCTTCCCCCTGCTCATCATCGGGGTCGTCGCCCTCGCGTACGCCAACGCGCTGCATACGCCCTTCCTCTTCGACGACGCGGCCATCCTCGAAAACCCGGCGCTGCACGAGCTCTCGTGGGCGACCGTACGCGGCACGAGCCGGCCGCTCGTGCAGCTCTCCTTCGCGCTCGACTGGGCGCTAGGCGGCGCCGCTCCGCTCGGCTACCACGTCGTCAACACCGTCGTGCACGGGCTCGCGGCTCTAGCTCTCTACGGCATCGCCGCGCGCAGCACCGGTACGGCGCCCCTGGCGCTCGCGATCGCGCTCGTCTGGGCGGCGCATCCGCTGCAGACCGAGAGCGTCACCTACGTCGTGCAGCGCGCCGAGTCGCTGATGGGGCTCCTCTACTTCACGACCCTCTGGTGCGTGATCCGCGGTGCGGCGGCGGCGCGGCCGGCGTCTTGGTACGCCGCCGCGGTCGCGGCCTGCGCCCTCGGCATGCTCTGCAAGCCCGTCATGGTGACGGCGCCGCTCCTCGTCCTCCTCTACGACCGCACGTTCCTCGCCGGCTCCTGGCGCGCCGCCTGGCGCCGGCGCCGCCGGCTCCATCTCGGCCTCTTCGCGACCTGGAGCCTCCCGGCGCTGCTCCTCCTCGGCCAGGAGCACGAGTCGGCGGCGACCGCGGGCTTCGCGATACGCGACCTGTCGCTCGCAGAGTTCGCGTCGAGCCAACCGGGCGTGATCCTCCACTATCTCCGCCTCGTCGTCCTGCCGTACGGCCTCGTGCTCGACTACGGGTGGCCGCCGGCTAGGGGCTTCGGCGTCACCGCGCCGGCGCTGCTCCTGGCCGCGGGCATCGGCGGGCTCCTCTGCGCCTTCCGCGCCCGGCCGCGGCTCCGCTTCCTGGTTCTGGCCTTCCTGCTGACGCTGGCCCCGAGCTCGAGCGTGGTGCCGATCCGCGATCTCGCCTTCGAGCACCGCATGTATCTGCCGCTCGCACCGCTCGCTGCCCTCCTCGTCGTGGGCGGCTGGACGGCGCTCCGCCGCGCCCGGCTCGGAACCGCAGCAACCCGCCGGATCGCCGCCGCCGCGCTCGCCGCCGTGGTCGCCGTCCTCGGCGCGCTCACCATCGCCCGCAACCACGACTACCGGAGCCCGCGCGCCATGTGGACCGACGTCACCGCCAAGCGCCCGGCGAACGCCCGCGCGTGGAGCAATCTCGCCGAGGCGGACCTCGCCGCGGGTGCGGTCGACGCCGCCCTCGACGCCGCCCGCCGGGCGCTCGCCATCGACCCGAGCTACGCCGCGGCGCACGTGCACCTCGGCCGCGCCCTCGGCGAGCGCGGCGACGCGGCGGCGGCGATCGCGCACTACGCCGAGGCGATCCGGCTCCAGCCGGACTCCCCCGACGCCTACAACGACTGGGGCACCGCCCTCGCCGACCAGAAGCGCTTCGCCGAGGCCGAGCCGTACTACCGCACGGCGCTGCGGCTGCGGCCCGGATTCGCCGAGGCGATGAACAATCTCGCTGTGGCGCTCGTGCAGCGCGGCGAACATCGTGAAGCGGCGGCGCTCTACCGCGAGGCGATACGGCTCGCCCCGGACTACGCCGAGCCGCACAGCAACCTCGGCAACCTGCACTTCCGCGAGGGCCGCGCCGCGGCCGCGATCGCGGAGTACGAGCGGGCGTTGGCGCTGCGCCCCGACTACGCCGCGGTGCGTTTCAATCTGGCGCTGGCGCTCCGGCAAGAGGGCCGCGGCGACGAAGCGCGAGCGCAGGCAGCGGCGGCGCTCCGCCTGCAGCCCGACCTCGACGACGTCGTCCGCCGAGCGGGCCTGCTACCGGGGAGCTGAGCGGCAGCGAACGCTCCCGCCGCCGTCAGACCGCCGGCACCCGCCGCAGCACCCAGGCGCCGGCGAGGAGCATGACGAGCAGAGCGCCGATCGCGGCGCGATACGCGAGTGCGCCGGTGTCTTCGAGCGCATAGACGACGGCGCCCCACACCAGCGGCCCGGTGATCGCCGCGAAGCGGCCGACCATCCCGTAGACGCCGTAGAGCTCGCCGAGCGCGGCGCGCGGCGCCAGCCGGAACATGAGGACGCGGTCGGCGGCCCAGGTGGCGCCGAGCGCCGCACCCGTGATCGGTCCGACGAGCCAGAGCGCCCCCTTGCCTGGCGCCGCGAGTGCGATCGCGAAGCCTACCGCCCAGCCCGCGAGCGCCGCATAGAGGGCGCGCTTGGCGCCGATCCGGTCGATCAGCGGCCCGGCGCCGAACGCCCCGGCGATCGCGAAGATCGTCGACAGCGCGAGGAGGCGCGTCACCTCGGCGCTCGTGAAGGCGCCGACCTTGGTCACGTAGACGGCCATGAAGAGGATCACCGTGTTGACGGCGTCGGTGTAGAGGAAGTGGGCGATGAGGAAGCGGCCGAGGCCCGCCATGCGGGGCACCCGGCGCAGCGTCGCAGCAACGCGCGCGAACGTCGCGGACGCGAGCCCGCGGCGCCAGAGCGCTCCGCCCGGTCCGTCCGGCACCATCACCAGACACGGCAGCGCGAAGACGAGGAAGATCGCCGCCGTCGCCGGAAACGCCGCCGCCTTCCCCCAGCGCTCGGCGACCGGCGAGACGGCATAGAGGCTCATGATGGCGCCGCCGTAGCCGAGCGCGATCCCGAAGCCCGATGCGCGGCCGCGGTTCGACTCGTCGGAGACGTTGGCGAGGAGCGCGTCATAGAAGACGAGCGCGGACTGGTAGAAGAAGGTGGCGATCGCGAAGAGTCCGAGCACCAGCGCCGCCGGCCGGCCGAGGCCCATGAGCGCGGTCGCTCCGACGCAGAGGAGCGTCGCCGCGGCGAGGAACGGGATGCGGCGCCCGGAGAAGTCGGAGAGCGCGCCCAGGAGCGGCGCCGCGAAGGCTACCAGCACCATCGCGCCGCTGTAGGCGACGCTCACGTCGAGGTCGCGGCGGCCGAGATCCTCGACGACGAGGAGCGGCACGTAGCGCGAGACGACGTTCAGCGAGAACGCGGTATTGGCGAGATCGTAGAGCGCCCATGCGAAGAGCGCGCCGAAGCCGCCCGCGCCCGCGCGCCCCACGCTCACCGAACGGCGCCCGCCAGCACCTCGAGCGCCACGGCGCGGAACTGACCCCAGTGCCGCCACGTTCCATCGAGGCTCCGCAGCTCGCGCGCCGCGCGCTCGAGCCCGGCGGCGTCACGCTCGTCCCAGCCGCTGATCTTCTCTTCGGGATCGTTCACCTTGAGCGTGCCGCCGACCTCGCGCAGCAGGAACATGTACGACCGGAACGGCGACCGGCGCTCGACCGCGCTGTGGTCGATCACCGCCACCAGGCGCTCGATCTCGACCTCGAGGTTGCTCTCCTCGTGGACCTCGCGGAGCAGCGCGTGCTCGACGTCCTCGCCGTCCTTGATGCCGCCGGTCGGGAGCCGGAAGGTCCCGGGCGGATAGAAGGCCTTGGTCTGGAGGAGGATGCCGCCGCTCGGACGGCGGATCGCCATCGCCACCTCGCTGCGCCGCCCGCCGGGTCTCCCGAAGGGCCGCCCCCGAGTCGGACCGCGGCCGCGAAAGGGTGCTAAGTCGCCGCTCGCGAGCACCGCCTCGACGAGCGGGAACTTGCCGTACCGCTTGCGCAGCCAGCCGAGATCGTGCCGCGCGCTCATGCCGCAGCGGTCACCTTGGCGACGGCCGCGGCGACGAGCGTCGCCAGCGCGTCGGCGTCGCGCTCGCCCATGCCCGGGATCTTGCAGCCGGCAGCGGCGGCGTGGCCGCCGCCGCCGAAGCTCTCGGCGACGCGCGAGAGATCGACCGGCGACGCCGGCGAACGGCGAAAGCTCACGCCGGCGCTCTTGGTGTCGTAGAGCGCCACCACGGCGTTCGGCACGGCCTTGCCCCACTTGTCGCCGATCTCGCTCGGATAGCCCGCACACCAGGCGGCCAGGACCGTTACGTCGCCGACGCGGCGCTCGCGGCGCGTCCTCTCCGCGAGCGCGTGCGTCGCCGCGAGCTCGGCCGCGACCCGGGCCTCGGCCGCGCGCATGAGCGGCGTCGGGGTGACGTCGGCGTCGATGGTCAAGAGCTCTTCGTAGGCGGTCGCGTCGCGCATCGCGCCGACGGTGAGCGCGAGCTCGCGCGAGCCCGGGAGCGCGTGGATCCAACGGTCGTTGTCGTCGGCCAGCGCCACGAGCTTCGCCAGGGCGAGAAACGCCGCCGCGTCCTCGGCGCGGCCGCTCGGCGTCCCGCCCTCGGCTGCAAGCCGTTCCTTCAGGTGCTCGTAGACTAGCCGCGAGGCTGCGTAGGCGTCGGTGACGATCATGGTCGCGAACGGCACCGCGATCGCGCCGCGCTTCAGGCGCTCGATCGCAGTGCGATGGTGGTCGATCCAGCGGATGCGCGTGCCGGCGGCGGCGAGCGCGCGAAGGTGCGCGTCGCTCGCCGCCTGGTTCCAGCTGATGTCGGTGATCCAGAGCTCGTGCTCGATCCCGGCGCGCGGCGCCGGCACGCCCTGGATCGCTTCGTTCACCTCCGGGTTGTTGGCGAAGACCGGCACGATCTCGCTGCCGGCGTGGAAGCGCGCGACGGCGACGGCCGCGGTCACGCCGTCGAGGCAGTGCGGCCCGTGGCTCACGACGTGGACGAGATCGGGGCGCTTGGGCGTCGGCACGGCGGCGACGTGTACCATCGCCTCCCGGCGAGGTACAGGCGACTGCCGCGGTGGACGCGCCGCCGCGAGAGCGCTAGTCGAACCGCTAGCGACGGTTCCACCGGGAGGTACCATGAAGCTCCAAGGCAAGGTCGCGCTGGTCACCGGCGCCGGATCCGGGCTCGGCCGCGAGATCGCGCTCGCCTTCGCGCGCGAGGGCTGCGCGGTCGGCGTCAACGACATCCGCGCCGAGCCGGCGGCGGCGGTCGCGCGCGAGGTCGCGGCGCTCGGCGTCGCCGCCGCAGCTCTGCCCGGCGACGTCGCCGACGGCCGCGCCGTCTACAAGATGTTCGCCGCCCACATCGGCACGCTCCGCACGCTCGACATCCTCGTGAACAACGCCGGGACCGCGTTCACGGAGGAGCACGTGAAGCGCAACAGCGAGAAGATGCTCGAGCAGCTGATGACCACCGGCCGGAGCTCGATGTCGCTCGAGGCCACCGCGACGATGACGGACGGCCATTGGCGGCGCAGCCTGGCGATCCACCTCGACGGCACCTTCTACTGCACGCGCGAGGCGCTGAAGATCATGGAGGCCCAGCGCCGCGGCTGCATCATCAATATGGCCTCGATCGCGGGACTCACGGGCATCGCCGGCGCGCCCGACTACTCCGCCGCCAAAGCCGGGATCCTGGGCTTCACGAAGTCGGTGGCGCGCGAGGTGATCGGCGCCGGCATCCGGGTGAACGCGATCGCGCCCGGCTACGTCGACACTCCGCTCCTCGACGTCCTGACGCCGGTCATGCGGCAGATGATCGTCGCCCAGACGCCCGCCGGCCGGCTCGGGACACCGGCCGAGGTCGCGGCGACGGCGGTCTTCCTCGCTTCGGACGACGCCAGCTACTTCGTCGGCCAGACGCTGTCACCGAACGGCGGCCTGGTGATCTAGCCGGCGACCGCCGCGCGCGGGTCGATGGGCAGGAGCGGCGGCGTCGCCCGCTCGACGAGGGCCGCCGCTGCCAGCGCCCGCTCGTCGCCGTGGCGCGTCGCGATCAGCTGCACCGCCTGCGGCATGCCGGCGGCGACGCCCACCGGCACGACCGCGGCCGGAAGCCCGAGCAGGTTGCAGGTCGTCACCAGCCGCAGGCTCCGCAGGATCGCCGCCATCGCGTCGGCGGCGAGGTCGGCGCCGGGTGCGAAGGGCGGCGCGCAGGCGACCGGCCCGAGGACGACGTCGAAACGGTCGAGGAAGATCGACCAGTCGCGCGCGATCCGCGTTCGCCGCGCCAGGGCCTCCGTGTAGCCGGCAAGGTCGAGCTCGGGAAACGCGGCCAGCAGATGCTCGATAACCGTGAGCGCGTCGGGCGCGAGGAGCTGCCGCGCGAGCGGCATGATCATCGTCCGCGTCTCGGCGGCGAGCAGCGCCCCCCAGAGCTCGTGCGCTTCGGCGACCGCAGGCGGCGGCGCGGCCTCGACGCGGCACCCGGCGGCGGCGAGGATCTCCGCCGCCCGGGTGACGCCGGCGGCGATCGTCGGGTCGCAGCCGAGTCCGCCCGGATCGGTGGTGACGGCAATGTGCAGCGGCCCGGCGCCGTCGGCAGCGGCCGCGGAGGTCACCGACCACGGATCGCGCGGATCGGCGCCGGCGATCGCCTTGAAGGCGAGCGCGACGTCGCCGACGGTGCGCGCCATCGGGCCGTCGGTCAGCAGCAGGCGATACGCGATCGGCATCTCGATCGGCACGGTCGAGTCGTAGTGGGGAACCCGGCCCTGCGTCGGCCGGAGCGCCACGGTGCCGCAGCACTGTGACGGCCAGCGCACCGAACCGCCGATGTCGCCGCCCATTCCGAGCGGGCTCATGCCGGTCGCGAGCGCCGCCGCTTCGCCGCCGCTCGAGCCGCCGGGCGTGCGCCCCGGGTTCCAGGGATTGCGCGTCGTGCCGTGGAGCGAGCTCGCGGTGTGCCAGCGCAGTCCGAGGTCCGGCATGTTGGTGCGGGCGAAGGGGATGGCGCCTGCGGCGCGCAGCCGCGCCACCACCGGCGCGTCCGCCGCCGGTCGATCCTCCGCGAACACCGGCATCCCGGCGGTGGTCGCCGACCCGGCGACGTCGATGTTCACCTTCACGGTGACGGGCACGCCGTGGAGCGGCCCGAGCTCGGCGCCGCGCGCCACGGCCGCATCGGCGGCGTCCGCCGCCGCCAGCGCCTCGTCGGCGCGCACTTCGGTGATCGCGTTGACGATCGGATTCACCGCCGCAATGCGGGCTAGATGCGCCTCGACCACCTCCCGGCTCGAAACCTCGCCCGATCGGATCGTGCGCGCGAGATCCGCGGCGCTTCGCCGCCACAAGGGAGAAGGCATGGCGCGTTCTCGTAGCGCCGGGCGCCGTACCCGTCAACGGCGGCGCGCGCCGCCGCACGCAATCGTCGTCGCTGGTCGGCGCGCGCCGTGACGCCGGTCGTATCGCTACTGCCGCGGCGCCGGCGACGGCTCGGCGACGTCCACCGAGCCGACCACGAAGAGTCCCGAGCCTGCAGCGTAGGTCGCGAAGACGACTATCTTGCGATCGTCCGGCGCCGCGAACAGCCGCTCGACACCGGCGCCGCGCGCCAGGAGGGTCGCCGGGTGATCGCTCGTGAAGCGGAAGATCTGCATGCCCTCTTCCGCGGGCTGGTAGGCCTGGATCGCGGTGACGCCGAAGCGGCGCGGCTGGCGGCCCTCGGCGGCTATGCGCACCTCACCGATGACGTCCGGCGCGGCGCGCGTCCGCTCCCAGTAGCCTTCGAGGCGGATCGGGCGGGGTTCGGTGTCGGGCATGAGCGCCGACGCCGACGCGGTCACGAGGGTCATGGCGATCACGACCATCGCCACCGCCAGCGAGCATCGATGTCTCATGCGCGCGACACTAGCAGCCGACGCCCGCGGCTATGCAACCCCCCCCCCAGTGACAGCGGCGTTGCCGCGACCACCGCCCGAGGCCGGCACGTGCGCAGGTGCGGACGATGTGCAAGGAATCGCCAGGTATGACGATGCGCGTACGTTGGCTCGTCCTCGCGCTCGGTATCGCGACGGCGGCGGCACCTGCTCTCGGTCGGGGAGCGCCGCCGCCGGCCGCCGCCCCGCACGGCATCGAGTTCTCCCCGCAGGGCAGCGTCAAGCGCGTCCGCCAGGCGACCGCTCGCTTTCCGCGGCCGATGGTCGCGTTCGGCGACCCGCGGGCGCCGCTGGCGCCGTTCGCGATCACGTGTCCGGCCGCGGGGACGGGCCGCTGGATCGACAGCCGCACCTGGTCCTACGACTTCACCACCGATCTTCCCGCGGGGCTGCGCTGCCGCTTCACGCTCGCGCCGGACGTGCGGACGCTCGACGGCACACCGCTGCCCCCCGGCGCGAGCTTCACCTTCGACACCGGCGGCCCCGCGATCCGCCACTCGGCGCCGTGGGAGGGCGCGCGCTCGGTCGAAGAGGATCAGGCGTTCCTCCTCGCACTCGACGGCGAGGTCGACGAAGCATCGATCCCGGGACACGTCGCTTTCGAGGTCGCGGGCCTTCCCGAGCGCATCGCCGCGCGCGTCGTCACCGGCGCCGAGCGCGACGCGATCGTGCAGACGCAGCCGAGCTACAGGAGCGGAGCGCACGTCGTCATCCGCGCCGCCCAGGCGTTCCCGAACGGCGCCAAGGTTTCCCTCGTGTGGGGTCCCGGCGTCGTCGCCACGACCGGCATCGCCACGACCGGCGAGCAGCGGCTCGCCTTCAGGACCCGCAGCGTCTTTACGGTCGCCTTCGGCTGCCTGCGCGCCAAGCGCGGCGCCGCCTGCAACCCGGTCGGCGACATGCGCGTCGAGTTCTCGGCGCCGGTGGCGCGCGCCGCAGCCGAAAAGGTCGCGCTGCGCGCCGGCGACGGCACGGCGCGACCGCACGCGGAGATCGACGAGGACGTCTCGCTGGTGAACGCGATCTCGTTTCCCGGCCCTTTCCCTGAAAACGCGACCTTCCGCGTCGAGCTGCCGGCAAGGCTCGCCGACGAGAGCGGACGCACACCGGTGAACGCCGGCCGCTATCCGCTCACCGTCGTCACCAGCGAGCTGCCGCCGCTCGCCAAGTTCAACGCCCGCTTCGGTATCGTCGAGTCGCAGGCCGGCTCGACGCTGCCGGTGACGCTGCGCAACCTCGAGCCCGGAGCCCGGGCCCGGCTCTACGCACCCGGCGTCACCGGCAGCATGGCGCGGATCGCACCCGAACGCGAGGTCGACATCCTGCCGTGGCTGCGGCGCGTCGGCGCCGCGAAGCGCGAGGTCTCGGTGTTCGCGCCGCCTGCGAAACCGGCGGCCGGGAAGGGAACGGCGGGTGCCGCGGGCGTACTGCCGGAGCCGACCGTGGCGCCGGGAGCGCTCACGACGTTCACGCTGCCGCAGCCGAACGGGGCGCGCGCCTTCGAAGTGGTCGGCATTCCCTTCGCGCGCCCGGGCCTCTACGTGATCGAGCTCGAGAGCGCCCGGCTCGGGGCCTCGCTGCTCGCCAGGCCGCGTCCGATGTACGTCCCGACGGCGGCGCTCGTCACCGACCTCGCCGTCCACTTCAAGTGGGGCGCCGAGCAGTCGATCGTATGGGTGACGACCCTGAGCGAGGCGCGGCCCGTGGCGGGCGCGGCAGTGACCGTGCGCGACTGCCGCGGCGGGATCGTACGCGAGGCCACCACCGACGCCGACGGCATCGCGCGCCTCGCCGATCTCCCGGCGCCGCGGGCGCTCCCGACCTGCCGGGCGAGCGGTCTCGCCGATCCGGATCCCTTCGACGGATCGCAGACGAAGGCGCTCCGCGAGCTCTACGACGGCCTCCTCGTCACGGCGCGCAGCGGCGACGACGTGAGCTTCGTGCACTCGAGCTGGAACGACGGCATCGAGCCGTGGCGCTACCGGCTCCCGGACGTCGACGCGGACGGCGGCGTCGCCGCCCAGACCATCCTCGACCGACCCCTCTTCCGCGCCGGCGAGACGGTGCACATGAAGCACGTGTTCCGCACCAAGCGCCTGCGCGGCTTCGGCGCCGCCGCCGCCGCAGACCTGCCGACGACGCTCTCGATCGTGCACGTCGGCAGCGATGAGCACTTCGAGCAGTCCGTCGTCTTCGATGCCGCCGGCATCGCCGAGAGCACGTGGACGATCCCGCGCGAAGCGAAACTCGGCTACTACGAGGTGCACCTCTTGAACGCGGCGACGGTGCAGGCGCGCGCCGCCGGCGAAGCCGGCGAAGACGAGGAATACGAGAGCTCTTTCGCCGGCGGCGGCGACTGGACCGCCGCGAGCTTCCGGGTCGAAGAGTTCCGCGTGCCGCTCATGCAGGCCGTGCTGCGACCGCCGGCGGCGCCGCTCGTCGGCGCCGGCAGCGTGCCCGTCGACCTCGCAGTCCGCTATCTCGCCGGCGGCGCCGCCGCGAACCTCCCCGTCGTCGTGCGCGCGCAGCTCTCGCCCTACGCGCCGGAACCGCCCGAGGAGCTCGAGGGCTTCACGCTCGCCAACGGACCCGTCGCGGCCGGCACGACCCGGAGCGGCGACGGCGAGAGCAGCGCGGACGACGGCGCCGGGCCGAAGATCCACCAGCGCCTCGCCCTCGCCCTCGACGACGCCGGCACCGGGCGCGCCACCATCACCGACCTGGCCCCGGCGGCGACGCCGCTGCGTCTGCGCACCGAGCTCGAGTTCCGCGACCCTACCGGCCAGGTGCAGACGGCGTCGGCGACCGTGCCGCTCTGGCCGGCGGACCGCCTCGTCGCCATCGCCCCCGACCAGTGGCTCGGCGGGCGCGACGCCGTCGGTGTCCGCGTCGCCGTCGTCGATCCCGAGGGCGCACCCGTCGCCGGGGCTCCGGTGGTCGTCGACGCCTTCTCGCAGAAGCTCTTCTCACACCGGACCCGCCTGGTCGGCGGCTTCTACGCCTACGACAGCGTGCGCGAGACCAAGCGCCTCGGCACCGTGTGTCGCGGCAGCACCGACGCCCACGGTCTCCTGCACTGCGAAGGGCCGGTCGGCGCCACCGGCAACGTCGTCCTCGAAGCATCGACCACGGATGCCGCCGGACGGCGCTCGGCAGCGCACGACGACGTCTGGATCGCCGGCAAGAACGACCGCTGGTGGTTCGGCGGCAGCGACAGCGACCGCATGGACGTGCTCCCGGAGCGGCGCCGCTACGAGCCCGGGGAGACGGCGCGCCTGCAGGTGCGGATGCCGTTCGCCGCCGCGACCGCGCTCGTCACCGTCGAACGCGAGGGCGTTGCCGAGGCGCGCGTCGTCACGCTCGACGGCGCCGATCCGGTGGTCGAGGTGCCGGTGCGGCCGGAGTGGGCGCCGAACGTCTTCGTCTCGGTGCTGGCGCTGCGCGGCCGCGTCGACGACGTGCAGCCGACGGCCCTCGTCGATCTCGGCCGCCCGACCTTCAAGCTCGGCATCGCCGAGCTCACGGTCGGCCGGCAGGCGCACCGGCTGCAGGTCCGGGTCGCCGCCGAGCACCCGGTGTACCGCGTCCACGACACCGCGCAGGTGAAGATCGCCGTCCGCGCCGCCGACGGCACGCCGCTCACGCCCGGCAGCGAAGTCGCGCTCGCCGCCGTCGACGCCGGCCTCCTCGAGCTGGCGCCGAACGCGAGCTGGCAGATCCTCGATGCGATGCTGGGGCGGCGCGCCTACGGTGTCGCGACCGCGACGGCGCAGATGCAGGTCGTCGGCAAACGGCACTACGGCCTGAAGGCGCTGCCGGTCGGCGGCGGCGGCGGCCGCAGCGCCACGCGCGAGCTCTTCGACACGCTGCTCCTCTGGAAGGGGCGCGTGCCGCTCGACGGGCACGGTCGCGCCACCGTCGCCGTGCCGCTCAACGACTCGCTGACGAGCTTCCGCATCGTCGCCGTCGCGACGAGCGGGCTCGACCGCTTCGGTACGGGCGGGACATCGCTGCGCACCACCCAGGACGTGATGGTGCTGCCGGGGCTCGCACCCCTGGTACGCGAGGGCGACCGCTTCCGCGCCGACTTCACCGCCCGCAACACCACCGACCAGGCCATCGAGCTGACCCTCGCCGGGCGCGTCGCGGCCGGGACGGCAGCGAACGCGGACGCCTCGGCGCTACAACCGCTGCCGCCCCTGGCAGCGCAGACGGTGCGTCTGCCGGCAGGCGGCGCCGCCGTCGTCGGCTGGGACATGACCGCACCGGCCGGCGTCGAGACCCTCGCCTACACGATCGGTGCGACGGCGGCGGGCGCGGCCGCCGACGAGGTGCGCGCCGTGCAGCAGGTGCGGCCGGCCGTCCCGGTGCGCACGCTGCAGGCAACGCTCGCGCGGCTCGACGAGCACGGCCTGCGCCAGCCGCTGGCGCGTCCCGCCGACGCCCTCCCCGACCGCGGCGAGGTGCGGATCGCGCTCGCTCCGAGCCTCACCGCCGGCCTCGACGGCGTCCGCGAGGCCATGCGCCGCTACCCGTATCGTTGCCTCGAGCAGCGCGTGTCGCGCGCCATCGTGCTCGGCGACGACGCCCTCTGGCGCGAGATCGCGACCGCCCTGCCCTCGTATGCCGACGCCAACGGCCTGCTCAAGTCCTTCCCCACGAGCACGGAGGGCAGCGAGGTACTGACGGCGTACGTGCTCTCGATCGCCACCGCCGCCGGCCGCGAGCTGCCGGAGCGCACGCGCGCCGGCATGGAGGAGGGCCTGCGGCGCTTCGTGAACGGCAGCCTGGCCACCACCCCGCCGTTCGCAGCCGCCGACCTGGCCCTGCGCAAGATCGCCGCCCTGGAGGCGCTGTCGCGCGTCGGCGCCGTCGAGCCCGCGCTCATGAGCACGATCACCGTCGAGCCGGGGCTCTGGCCGACCTCGGCGCTCGTCGACTGGTGGAGCCTGCTGCACCGGACCGCGAAGAAGCCCGATCCGGCGCGCCTCGCCGACGTCGAGCGCGAGCTGCGGGCGCGCCTGCGCCTCGCCGGCACGAGCCTCGCCTTCGCGACCGAGGACAGCGACCGCCTCTTCTGGCTGATGACCGATCCCGACGTGAACGCGGTGCGGCTGGTGCTGGCGCTCCTCGAGCACGGCGCGTGGCGCGACGACCTGCCGCGGCTGATGGTCGGCGCCCTCGGCCGCCAGCGCCGCGGGGCCTGGTCGACGACGGTCGCGAACGCGTGGGGCGCGCTCGCGGTCGGGAAATTCGCGGCGATCTACGCAGCAGCGCCGCCCACCGGCACGACGCACGCGGCGCTCGCCGGTGCCGAGCGCACGCTCGACTGGACGGCAACGCCGGCGGGCGCGACGCTCGCGCTCGCCTGGCCGAGCGCCGGCAGCGGCGAGCTGGAGCTGGCGCACGCCGGGAGCGGTCGTCCCTGGGCGACGATCCAGGCGCGCGCCGCCGTGCCGCTGCTGCAGCCGCTCGCCGCCGGCTATCGCATCACCAAGACCGTGACGCCGGTCGCGGCCGGCGCCGGGGGCGCGGCGCGCCCGGCGGGAACGATAGGCCGCGACGACGTGCTGCGCGTCCGCCTCGAGATCGAGGCCGACCGCGACATGACGGGGGTCGTCGTCGACGACCCGGTACCGGCCGGCGCCACCCATCTCGGCACCGGCCTCGGCGGCGGGACCGTGCTCGCGGAGAGCGAGCCGGCGAGCGACGGCCCGCATCCGGTCTTCGTCGAACGCGCCTTCGACGGCTTCCGCGCCTACTACGATTTCGTGCCCAAGGGGCGCTTCACGGTCGAGTACACGATGCGCCCGAGCCAGGCGGGCCGCTTCGCGCTGCCGCCGACGCGGGTCGCAGCGCTCTACGCGCCGGACGTCTTCGGCGAGCTCCCGAACGCGCCGCTGGAGGTGGTGCCGTGAAGCTCGCGGCGACGCCGGTTGCGGGACGACGACGCGCGCGGCGGCGGACGTGGCGCGCCGCCGCTGCCCTCGCCGCCGCCGGGGCCGCGGTCGCCTGGTTCGCAACCGCGCCGCCGCTCGTGCCCTCCTTCGACGCCGTGCGCGCCCGCCACCGACCCTCCGACGTGCCGCTGCTCGATCGCCACGGCGCCGTCCTCCACGAGCTCCGTACCGATGCGGGCGAGCGCCGACTGGCGTGGGTGCCGCTCGCCGAGATGTCGCCGGCGCTAGCGCCCGCCGTGCTCGCCGTCGAGGACCGACGCTTCCGCGACCACCGCGGCGTCGACCTGCGCGCCCTCGCCGGCGCCATCCTCGAAGGCCTCGGCGGCCGGACGGCGCGCGGCGCGAGCACGATCACGATGCAGCTGGCGGCGCTCCTCGATCCGGAGCTGGCGCCGCGCCGCAGCGGCCGCACGCTGGCGCAGAAGCTCCGGCAGATGCGCGCCGCGCTCGCTCTCGAGCGGCACTGGTCGAAAGACCGGATCCTCGAAGCGTACCTCAACCGCGCCGTCTTCCGCGGCGAGCTCCGCGGCATCGGCGCCGCAGCCGCTCTCCTCTTCGGCAAGGCGCCGCACGGGCTCGATAGCGCGGAGTCGCTGGTGCTGGCGGCAGGCCTCAGGAGTCCGAGCGCGGCGGCGGCAGTGATCGCACGGCGCGCCGCGCATCTCGCGGCCGCGAGCGGCGCCGGCGTCGAGGCCGCGGCGCTGGCAGCCGCCGCCGAGCGCGCCGCGGTCGCCGCCCGCCGTCCGACGCCGACGGACCTGGCGCCGCACCTGGCGCGCCGGCTGCTTGCCGGGCGCGCCGCGCCGCTAGCAACGACGCTCGACGCCGCCACCCAGCGCCAGGCGCGCGCCGCGCTCGGGCGCGCGCTCACTGCGCTCCGCGGCCGCAACGTCGAAGACGGCGCCGTGCTGGTCGCCGACAACGCGACCGGCGACGTGCTGGCGTGGGTCGGCGGCAGCGGCGCGCTCTCGCGCGCCCGCTTCGTCGACGCGGTGCGGGCGCGGCGCCAACCCGGCTCGACGCTGAAGCCCTTCCTCTACGGGCTCGCCTTCGAGCGCCGCCTGCTGACGCCGGCCACGCTCATCGAGGATGCGCCGCTCGCGGTGACGACCTCGGGCGGACTCTACCGCCCGCGCGACTACGACGATCGCTTCCGCGGCCTGGTGAGCGCGCGCACGGCGCTGGCGGCGTCGCTGAACGTCCCGGCGGTGCGGACGCTCGGACTTCTCGGCGGCGACGCTTTCGTAGCGCTGCTCCACGACCTCGGCTTCGCTGCCGTGACCGAGGACGGCGAGTTCTACGGCCCCGCCCTCGCTCTCGGAAGCGCCGACGCAACGCTCTTCGAGCTCGTCGGCGCCTATCGCGCGCTCGCCAACGGCGGCATCTGGTCGCCGCTGCGCGTCGTCGCGGACGCAGCGTCCGCGGATGCGGAGACGCACGGCGCCGCCGCCCGGGCAGCGGCCGCGTCGTCCGCGCCCTCGCGCCGCGTCCTCAGCGCCGCAGCGGCCTTCCAGGTCGGCGACATCCTCGCCGACCGCGAGAGCCGGAGCCCGACCTTCGGCCTCGAGAGCGCGCTCGCCACCCGCTTCTTCACCGCCGTCAAGACCGGCACCAGCCAGGACATGCGCGACAACTGGTGCCTCGGCTGGTCGGAGCTCTACACGGTCGGGGTCTGGGTCGGGAACGCTTCGGGGGCGCCGATGCACGACGTCAGCGGCACCGCCGGCGCCGCGCCCGTCTGGCTCGAGGTGATGACCTGGCTGCATCGCGCGACCCCGAGCGCCGCGCCGGCGCCGCCGCCGGGGCTCGTCGCCGCTACGGTCGCGTTTCCGGACGACGTCGAGCCGCAGCGGCGCGAGTGGCTGGTTGCCGGTACGGCGCCGGGCACGGGCGTGCTCGCCGCCGGCGCGCCACGCATCGCCACGCCCATCGACGGCACCATCGTCGCCCTCGACCCCGACATTCCCGCCGAGCGGCAACGCCTGCCGCTCCGAGCGGCCGGCGCCGCCGCCGGTCTGCGCTGGCGCGTCGACGACACCGACCTCGGCGCAGCGACGGCGCCGGCGCCGGCGCTCTGGCAGCCGACGCCGGGCATGCACGTCGTAGCGCTCGTCGACGCCGCGCGCGTGCCGCTGGCGACCGCCACCGTCGAAGTGCGCGGCGGGCGGCGTTGAATCCGGCGCGCGGCGCCGCCGGCCGGCTGCGGAGCAGACGCCGGCCGCGAGCGGGTGCTCTGCGACCCCGGGTCGAGGATCTCGGGAACTTTGCGCGCCAGGCAAGGAGACGCCGGCCGCGAGCGGGCGCTCTGCAGCGCCGGGAGCGACGCCGGCGTGCTTGCAGTAGCGCCGTCCCGCGTGCTCTCGTCGCTCCATGGCGACGAGCCCCATCCTGAGCCCGACGCGTCTCGGCCCGATCACGCTGCGGAACCGCATCGTCAAGTGCGCGACCTACGAGACGCGCTGCCGCGACGGCCTGGTCACCGACGACCTCATCGACTGGCATCGCGAGGCGGCGGCGGGCGGCGTCGCCATGACCACGCTCGCCTACTGCTCGGTCGCAGCCGACGGCCGGACCTTCAAGGACCAGATCGTGATGCGCCCCGCAGCAGTGCCCGGTCTCGCCCGCTTCGCGGCGGCGATGCACGCCGAGGGCGCCAAGGCGGCCCTCCAGCTCGGCCACGCCGGCTGGTTCGCCGACCCCAAGGCGACCGGCACGCGGCCGCTCGGACCATCGACGACCTTCAGCCCGCACGCCCAGACCTTCGCGCGCGCCCTCACCGCCGGCGACCTCGATCGTCTGGAGCGCGATTTCGCCGCGGCAGCGCGCCTCGCCGTCGACGCCGGCTTCGACGGGATCGAGGTGCACGTCGGCCACGGCTATCTGCTGAGCCAGTTCCTCTCGCCCTACAACAACCGCCGCCGCGACGAGTACGGCGGTAGCATCGAGAACCGCGCCCGTTTCCCGCGCCGCATCGCCCGCGCCGTGCGCGATGCTGCCGGCGGCGGCGTCGCCGTCTGGGCGAAGCTCAACATGGAGGACGGCTTCGCCAACGGCCTCACGCTCGACGAGGGAATCGAGGTGGCGCGCCTGCTGGAGAGCGACGGCGCGCTCGACGGCCTGCAGTTGACCGGTGGCCACACGACCAAGACACCGATGTTCCTGATGCGCGGCGACTCGCCCATCGACGAGCTCTTCGCGCACGAGCGCAATCCGCTGCGGCGCGTGGCGCTGCGCTTCGCCGCCAAGCTGATCATCAAGAACTACCCCTTCGACGAGGCGTTCTTCATGCCGCTCGCGCGCCGCTTCCGCGCTGCCGTCCGCATGCCGCTCATGCTCCTCGGCGGCGTCAACCAGCAGGCGACGATGGAAGCGGCGATCGGCGAGGGCTTCGAGCTCCTGGCGCTCGGCCGGGCGCTCATCCGCCAACCCGATCTCGTGCGCCGCATCGAAGCCGGCGACTTCGACGGCTCGCTCTGCACGCACTGCAATTCCTGTGTCGCCGCCGTCGGTCACGTGCCGACGACGTGCCCGCTGCGCCGAGAAGCCGTATCGAGTTAGCGGGCGGCGGCGGCGAGGGCGGCGGCGGCGGCGAGGGCGGCGGCCTCGCCGACGGACGCCGAGCTCCGGGATGCAGCCGGGTTGCGCTCAGTGGCCAAAGACCGGCACGACGAGCGCGCGCGCCAGCGTGTGGAAGACGAGATTGAAAGCGACGACCGCCGGCGTGGCGTCGGCATCGACGCCGAGCGTCGCGACGTCGAGCGCGTGCACTGCGAAGAAGTAGCGGTGCGGGCGGTCTCCCTTGGGCGGAGCGGCGCCGCCGTATCCCTTGACGCCGTAATCGTTGCGGCAGTGGAACGCGCCCTGCGGCAGCGCCGCACCGTCGGCAGCGCCGGCGCCGCGGGCGAGCTCGGTGACGCCGGCCGGGATGTCCACCAGGACCCAGTGCCAGAAGCCCGAAGGTGTCGGGGCATCGGGATCGAAGCAGGTGACGGCGAAGCTCTTGGTATTCGCCGGGAAGCCGCTCCACTGCAGGTGCGGCGACAGGTTTTTCCCCGCCATGCCGCCGCCGTCGAAGACGTGGGCCGGAGACAGTTGCTCCCCGTCGCGGACATCGTTGCTCGCCACCGCGAAGGCAGCGACCTTGGGCAGCAACGAATAGGGGTCCGGCGCCAGTGGTCGATCGAGATCCATAGCTCCTCCTCGGAAAGCGAGATGTTCCTTCGCCGCTTATCTCGTCGACGCCTACGGCGTCGTCAACCGCGGCGTTCGTCCGCCGCAGCGCCCGATCGCGATCACGCCGGATAGAGCAGGATCGCCCGCCGCTCGGCTTCCCACGCCGCCTCGTCGCCGGACGCGAGCGCGTCGAGGTCGCCGGGCGTCGCCGCCGCGTCGTCCACCCAGCGGCGCAGCGAGTCGCCGCCGCTGATGACGTCGATCGCGAGCCGTCCGGGCTCGTACTCGTAGAGGAAGTCGCGCCACAGCGGATAGTCGGGACGGAGGCGGCGCACCGCCTTCAGCGCCAGCGCCGCGAGGCGCCAGGGCCGGAACGCTGCGTGGTCGTAGGCGGGATCGTCGACGTGGATCTGGATGCCGGCGCAGAGCGCGCCGGCGTGCTTGTGGAACGTCGGCTCGAACCAGCACGGCCGCAGGCGGCAGCCGCGGAGCCATGCGGGCGCCAGCGACTCCATCGCCCGGAGCAGGGACCGCGCCTCGAGGTCGGGCGCGCCGAAGAGCTCGAGCGGCCGCGTCGTGCCGCGGCCTTCCGAGAGCGTGGTGCCTTCGAAGAGCACGGTTCCGGGATACGTGCGCGTCGTCGAGAGCGACGGGACGTTCGGACTCGGATTCACCCACGAGCGCTCCCCGAGGGGCCAGCCGTAGCCCGGTCCGGCATCCGGCCTCCAGCCCTCCATGGCGACGATCTCGCACTCGACGTCGAGCCGCTGCGTGCGCACGAACCAGCGCGCCAGCTCGCCCATGGTGAGCCCGTGGCGCATCGGCAGCGGTCCGGCGCCGACGAAGCTCTCGGCGCCGGGCCGAAGCCGCGGGCCTTCGATCGGCCTGCCGACGGGATTCGGCCGGTCGAGCACCCAGAGCGGCTTCCCGGCCGCCGCCGCGCCCTCGAGCAAGTAGAGGAGCGTCGTGATGAAGGTATAGATGCGGCAGCCGACGTCCTGGAGATCGACGACGAGCACGTCGCAGGCGTCGAGCATCGCTGCGGTCGGTCGGCGCACGGCGCCGTACAGGCTGAACACCGGGATCCCGTGCACGGGATCATGGAAGTCCGGCGACTCGATCATGTTGTCCTGCTTGTCGCCGCGCAGGCCGTGCTGCGGGCCGAAAGCCGCCGTCACGCTGAGGTCGCCGGTCGCGGCCATGGCGTCGAGGGTATGGACCAGATCGCGGGTCACCGACGCCGGGTGGGCGACGAGACCGAGGCGCTTGCCGGCGAGGCGGCGGCGCAGGATGGAGTCGCCGAGCAGGCGGTCGATGCCGAACATCATCGTCGTCGCACCCCCCGTCCGGCGGCGCCATCGGCGTCGCGCAGCGGCGGCAGGCGGAGCGTGAAGCCGGCGGGGTGGTGGAAGTCGGGCTTCGCGCTCGGATGCCGGAGCGCCCAGTAGGAGAGCCCGCCGTCCTGCGCTTCGATGACCGCGGCGAGACCGATCCGCAGAGGCGCGGCTGCAAACGCTCGGTCTAGAGCAGCGAACTCGACCGCGACGTCGATGGCGAGCACACCGGCATCCCGTCGTACCGCGATGCGCGGCGTCGGCATGGTCGCACTGCAAGGGCGCGGCGCGCGGTAGGCGGCGAAGCCGTAGGCCGCCCACGCCGGCGCCGGGGAGAAATTGAGCTCGACGTATCCGGCGGCGTCCGCCGCCGCGATGAAGGCCTCGACGCAGGTATGCTCCCAGAGGCGCGCACCGCGCTGCAGCGGCCCGGGAGCGGGAACACGTACGGCGTCGACGGCTCCGTGGAGGACCCAGCGCAGTGCCAGATGGGTGGCGCCGTCGCGTGCGGCGAGCGCCGCAACCTCGCAGGCACCGGTGGGCGACGTCGGATGGCGAACGAGCGCGATCACTGCGCTCGACTCGATGCCATCCCGACGGCGCCGCGTCGAGCGCCCGCCGCCGGCCGCCCCGCTCCTGCAACCAGGGCTGGGTTCCGGCCGCACCTCTATACGGCTTGCGGCGAGGCTCCGGAACGGTCCAGTCGGTACTGTTTCGGGGCAAGAGCTGCCGTGCCGGGACCGGAACCGGTCGACTTTCTTCTCCCGCTGCGCCCGAGATGGACGGCCGGTAGCCCTAGCGTCGCGGCGATATCGCGGCCACGGGTTCAGTGTGGCCAGTGCCGGAAAGCGCGCCCGGCGTTGCCGCGGATCCATCCGCAGCAAGCGCGACTGCCGGCGCGAGCGCCGCCAGCACCGTCCGCGCCGCCGCTTCGCCGCTCGCGATGCAGTCGGGGATGCCGACGCCCCCGTAGGCATTCCCGGTCAGAGCCACGGGCCCGATGGCTGCCGCACGCGCGGCGCTGCGCGCAGCGAGCTCGCGGTGGCCGACTGCATAGATCGGGGTAGCGCGCGCGAGACGGCGCACGCGGCTCAAGAGCGGCGGCACCGTCACGCCGAGCAGATCGGCCAAGTCGGAACGGGCGGCAGCAATGAGGTCGTCGTCGCTCAGATCCGGCGCCGCGAGCACGCTGCGCATGAGCACGTGACCTGCAGGCGCGCGCCCCGGCCACTTCTCGCTCGCCCACGTGCAGGCCGCGGTCAGGCGCGGATCGCCGACGGCGCGCACGAAGCCGGTGCCCTCGAGCGGGTGCGGGACCGCGCCGCGGCGCCAGGCGAGGGTGACGATATCGAGCCGCTTGTGCGCGATCGCCGCCAGGTCCGCCGCGAGCTCGGGGGCCAGCGGCTCCACGAGCGGCGGCAACGCCCACGCCGGCGCTGCGAGCACGAGGCCGTCGCACTCGACAGCGCCTCTGGCCGTCGTCAGGCGGAAACCGCGCCCCCGGCGCGCAATCGCCGACACCGCCGTCCCGAGCTCGACGCCGAGGCCGCGCGCCACGGCGGTCACGAGAGATTCCATCCCGCGCCGGAGCGCGACCACCGGCGGCAGCACCGTCTCGCCGGCGCGGATGCGCCGGCGCCGCTCGCGCATCGCCCGGTGCATGCCGCGCACCACGCTCCCGTGCGTGCGCTCGAAGGCGCGCAGGCGCGGCAGGCAAGCATCCATGGAAAGCTGCCGCGTGTCGGCGCCATAGACGCCGCCGAGGAGCGGCGCCAGCAGCGCTTCCGTGAGCTCGCGCCCGAAGCGGCGCTCGGCGAAGTCGGCGATGCTCTCGTCGCCGTCGCCGCGCCGGGGCGGGATCAGCGGCTCGCACGCGGCGCGGAGCTTGCCGCGTAGCGACAGCAGCGGGCTCTGCAGGAACGCCCAGGCCGCCTCGGCTCCGAGCGGGCCGAGAACGGGGGGGATCGGCGCCAGGGCGCGGCCGCGCGCGATCCAGGTTCGCCGCGCCCCGCGGCCGGCCACGATCTCGCCTTCGAGCCCCAGCGACCGCAGCGCTGCCGCACCCGCGGGCTTCGTCGTCATCAGGCAATCGGCGCCGTGCTCGAGGAGGAACCCTTCACCGACGTGCTCGGTCTCGACGAGTCCGCCGATCCGGCCCGAGGCCTCGAGCACGACGACGTCGATGCCGGGCGCGGCGTGGAGAGCGCGCGCTGCCGCCAGTCCGGCGACGCCGGCGCCGACGACGGCGACGCGGCGGGCGTCGTTCACCCGCGCTCCGCGTTCACGCGCGTTCGACGCCGGCGGCGCGACCGCCGTGCGCGCCGCCGGCCGGCGGCGCCTCGCCCTCTACGGCGCCGCCGTTGTGCCGGGCGCGCTTGCTCCCCGGCTCGTAGGCGCACGCGGGGTCGGTCGCGAGCATGTCGCCGGTCATCGCGTAGGCGCGCGCCCGCGAGCCTCCGCAGACGCGCCGGAACTCGCAGATGCCGCACTTGCCGCCGAGCGCGTCCGGATCGCGGAGCGCCACGAAGGTCGGGTGGCGGCGGTAGACGTCGGCCAGCGCATCGGTGCGCACCGAGCCGCAGCGGAACGGCAGAAAGCCGCTCGGATAGATGTCGCCGCGATGCGAGACGAAGACGATGCCCTGGCCGTCGTTCACGCCGCGCGGCGCGCGCCCGATCCCGTCGTCGATGCCGAGGATCTCGCGCCGCTTCACCTGGTGCTGGAGGAGGACGCGGCGGAAGTGCGGCGCCGCCGTCGTCTTGATGTCGAAGGGCGCGGCGCGGGAGATCACGACCAGGCGCTCGAGCACCGCTTCGGCGGTGTCCGGGTCGAGCACCCGCAGCGCTTCGCCGCGGCCGGTCGGCACCAGGAAGAACACGCCCCAGAGGTTGATCCGGCGCGCGGCGATGCGCTCCGCGATCGCTTCGAGCTCGTCGACGTTCAGGTCGGTGACGCTGGTGTTGACCTGCGTCGTGAGGCCGACGGCGTGCGCCTCGTCGAGGATCTCGAGCGTGCGCGCGAAGCTCCCGGAAACGCCGCGGAAGCCGTCGTGGGTCGCGGCGGTGGCGCCGTCGAGGCTCACCGCGAGGCGGGCGAGGCCGGCGTCGGCGAGCTGGGCAAGCAGATCCTTGGTGACGAGCGGCGTCGCGCTCGGCGTGAGCGCGACGCGAAGACCGATGGCGGTGCCGTGGCGGACGAGATCCACCAGGTCGGGTCGCTTCGCGGGATCGCCGCCGGTCATGACGATCAGCGGACACCCCATGGCGCGCACGTCGTTGAGGAGCCGGATGCCCTCGGCGAACGTGAGCTCCCCGAAGTCGCGGGCCGGTCGCGCATCGGCGCGGCAGTGCTTGCAGACCAGGTCGCAGGCCTGGGTCATCTCCCAGAAGACGATGAACGGAGCGTGGTCGAACATGGGCGGGCCGGTCTGCGGGCTTGAGCAGAACGCGTACCATCCCCCCGGATCAGGCGCTACCGCCCGCGCCTCCGATTTTCGGGATAGATCGCGGGGAGTTTTCGCGGTTGCGCGAAAGATGCCGCGTGTGCGGAGCCCTCTACCGGTCGTGCGCCGCCAGCAGCTCCATCCGCAGGCGCGTCCGCTCGCTCTTGCAGCGATGCCCGGCCATCTCGAGGAGTTTCACGTGGTGGCCCGTGCTCTCGCTCTTCACCCTCTCCTTGAAGTCGGGATAGCGCGCCATCGGCGAGGCCCGGAGCAGCGTCTCGTAGATCGCGTTGATCTCGCTCCCCTCGAGTCCCAGGGCGAGCGCGAACGCCTCTTCCTCGTCTGCGGTTGCGGCGGCCGCGCAGGCTTCGTCGAGCAGCCGCTCGATCTCTTCGATTTCGACACCGAACCCGGCCGCCCGCGGCCGCTGCTCCGGCGGCTCCGCGGCGATCAGCTCGCGCCAGGTCGCGAGCTTGCGCGCGTGCTCGCGCTCCTCCGCCGCCATCGCCGACCAGAAGCGCGCCAGCTCCGTATCGCCAGCGAACCGCCGCGTCAGGGTGTCGTAGAAATCGGCTGCCTTGAGCTCGAGACCGGCGCAGCGCCCCAACAGTTCGACCATGTCCATATCCATGGCGGGCAATCGCGGGTGCAAATGGCGCGCCATCTGCCGCCCCGCTCCTACGGCGGCGTCAGACCGAGCCGCACGCGCAGCTCGCGATCGGTCACGCCGCCGCGAAAGCCCACCAGGAGCTCGCCGCCGACCCGGAATGCGGGCACCAGCAAGCGTCCGATGCCCTGGCGCTTGGAGAGCGCAGCCAATCGCTCCCTGGCCTCGGCATCCCGCCCGACGTCGCGGACGACGACGCGCAGGCCCGGCGCTTCCCGTTGCAGCTCGGCAACGAAGCGCGCCGCCTCGGTGCAGCGCGCGCACCCGTCGCGGGAGAAGATCTCGAGCTCCGAGGACTCGGCCGCTCCAGTCGGAGCCGCGGTCGCAAAGAGCATGACCGCCGCCGCCAGCCATCCCGCGGCGACGACGTCCGGACGCCGGGAGTAACGGCTGCCGGAGGACCTCATGTCGCGTCCGGACCTCGGAGCGGAAAGCCGCGCGGCCCCCAGAAAGCCTCGTCGCTGAGGCATGCCTCGTCGACGGTGAGCGGCGGTCGATCGACGAACGCATGCTGACGGATGGGACAGTCACGGAGATCGCAGGCGCGGCAGAGGCGGCGCCGACACGGATCGGTGTGGAAGACGATCTCGCCTTCGATGGCGCAGGCATCGATCACGCGGCGCTCGAAGGCGTCGCTCGCTTCGTGCGCCTGCTCGACCGTCCAGTGCTCGGGCACGATGAGGTGGGCGTCGACGTGAGCGAAGCGCCCGGCGCGGATGGCGCGCAGGCGGTGCAGGCGGATGATGCCTTCGCTGCGCTCGGCTTCGAACGCCGCGACCAGGCGCTCGAGGAGCGCCGTGTCCTCCTCGTCGAGGAGTCCGCCCGCTGCATGTCGAACCAGGCCGAAGCCGGTGCGCGCGAGATTGGCGGCGACGAGCAGCGCCACTGCGGGATCGAGCCAGGTGATGCCGGTCAGGCGCACCAGCACCAGACCCACGACCACCCCGAGGCTCGTCCAGAAGTCCGAGAGCACGTGGCGGCCGTCGGCCAGCAGCACCAGCGACCGCACGCGGCGCCCCGTCGCGACCAGCCACCCGCCGAGAGCGGCGTTCACGGCTCCCGCGGCGGCGGTCAGGACGACGCCGATCTCGACCGCGCCGACGCCGGGGCCGCGCAGCAGGTCGGCCGCTGCGTACCAGGCGATCGCGACCGCGGCGAAGGCAATCAGCCCGCCCTCGAAGGCGGCGCTGAAGTACTCCATCTTGCCGTGGCCGTACGGGTGCGCGCGGTCGGCGGGTCGTCCCGCGAACACCAGGCTCCCGAGCGCGAACACCGCAGCGACGACGTTGACGATCGATTCGAGCGCGTCCGAGAGGACCGCAGCGGAGCCGGTGTAGAGATAGGCGATGTACTTCGTGGCGAGGAGCGCCGCCCCGACCACGAGCGAGATCACGCCGGCGCGCAAGCGCACGCGCGCGTGAGGATCGGCGACCGGCGGTGCGTCCGTCATGACGAACGAGCCGTAGCGGATGGACCCGCGGACCCGCAAGCGGCCCGCGCGCCGGCGCGCCGCGAGCGCCGCGGCGCTCAGAATGTCACGGTCGCCTCGACGTAGCCGTAGTCGATGTCGTGGCGTCCGGGGAAGCCAGCCTCCACCACCGAGCCGCCGAACGTATGGCCGTAGTACGTGGCGAGCTCGAGTATCGGCAGCGGCTTCCAGCTGACGCTGGTCTCGGCCACGTAGCCGATCTGGTGGTGGCCGCCGGCGCCCGTGCCGCCGTAGCCGAAGAAATCCTGCTTGGTCGCGCCGCCGCCGAAGTAGAGCAGATCGCGGTGCTTCGTCACCTGGAGCCAGTGGAAGTCGCTGCGCACCAGGACCGCGGCCAGCGGCCTAAGGAGGAGCTGCGCAAACGTGTCCTGGTTGTTCATCAGGTTGTAGAAGGGCGTGAGCGCGTACGGGCGCGGCGTCGGCAGCATCTGGAAGAACGTGTGGTGCGCACCGTCGTCGGGATCGCCGTCGCCCGAGCTCTTGAAGAAGCCGGCGCGCAGCCACGGGCTCGCCCAGACGTCGGTCAACTGGTAGCCGCCCTCGGCGGCGACGGCCCACGCGGCATGCGATTGCGACTGCCAGTCGCCCACCTGCCCGACTATCCAGAGAAGCCCGTCGGCCTTGCCGGGGCCGATCGGCTCGACGTGCAGCACATCGGCGCCGAGCGTGTGGATGTCGATGTCGCGGCGGTCGCCCTGGCGCACCGCGAGCGGCCGGGCATCGAGCGCGACGACGTCGCCGTTCGAGGGCCGGCCGTCGTGGTAATAGATCCAGAATGCCCGCGCCTCGCTGCCGGGAAAGCCGGGGTGGTCCTTTACGGTCGCCGACGCGCCGGCGACGTTCACGTCCATGCCGCGCCCGGCGCTGATCTCGAAGCCGCCGGACGTCGGCCAGAGCGCGAAGCCGGTGAGGTTCACGGCCTCGGTGTCGCCGGCGACGCGGAGGCCGTCGAAGCTGCGGCCGACGTGCGAGAAGTCGAAGGGGCCGATCAGGCGCTCGGCGACGCGCTGGGTCTTCACCCACTGCATGTTGGCATCGCGCGCCGTTGTCTCGCTGCCGTCGAGGAAGCGCATGCGCCCGCCCTGCAGCGTGAGCTTCCAGTCGCCGAGCTGCGGCGCCGCCTGCACCCAGCCCTGACGCAGCCACCCCTGCTCCTGGAAGTGCCGATGCGTGTTCGCGAAGTAGACGCCGCCCATCCCGGTCGCACCCGCAGGCACGTTCACGAGCTCGGTGTGCTGGTATTGGAAGAAGGCCGAGAGCGGCCCCCGCGTCACCCCGATACCGAGCTGGGTGCGGTTGCCGAGAAAATCGTAGCGGGCGTTGTCGTTCGGCGCCTTGGCCTGGAACCAGTCCGTGAACTCGCCGCGCAGCCGGTTGCTCGCGGAGAGCTGCCACCTGGTGTCCCAGGGGCCGGCGGCCGAGAGGTCTGGCTTGTCGAAGCCGCGCGCCGCCCGGGGCGCAGCAAGCGCCAGCAGCGCCACGCCGGTGGCGGCGACGAGCCGGCGCACCCTCGTAGCGGCGCTCATCGGAAATCCTCGATCGACGCATCGAGGCCGAGGAGCTCCTTGGTGATCTCGCCGGCACCGTTCAACAGCACGATCTTGTTGTCGTGCATGATGTCGCCCGAAGTCGGGTTCCGCGAGTACTTGATGCCGAGCAGCATGGCGAGCGTGCGCGTGTCCTCCTCCGAGCCGACCAGGAACGTCCAGTTCGATTGGGTATGGTTGGTCTCGCGTCGATACCAAGCGAGGCGCTCGGGGGTATCGCGGATGGGGTCGAACGACACGATCACGAATTCGGCCGCGATCTTCTCGCGGTCGAACTGCGCCTGGATCTCCCCGAGCTTGGCCATGGTGCGCGGACAGGTCGCCTGGCAGGACGTGAACACCATGGTGAGCACGACGGGCTTCCCCTGCCAGCGATCGAGCCGCACCGACTCGCCGGCGTCGGTCCGCCAGGTGAGCGGAGCCTGGTAGATGCTGCCGGACGCCACGGTCGTGCCGACCGCGAACACGAGCGCGGCCAGCCCGCCGATCCAATTCCACTGTGCGCGTTTCATGAAGTCCCCCTTTCGTATGCGGCCGGCGCGCGATCGTAGGCGCAGCGGAAACCGACGTTGCCGAGCGTGAACGTGGCGCCGAGGCTGCTCCGCATCGCGTAGCGGATGAAGGCCGCGTAGTCGTCGCGGCGGGCCGCGCCGGTGACGCCGTTGCCGCAGAAGAAGTCGCGCGATCGATCGCCGTCGGCGCGGTTGTCGGCGGTGATGAACGAGGAGTTGAAGTCGCTCGTCCACTCCCACACCGATCCGTGCAGATTCTCGATGCCGAAGAAGTTGGGGTCGCCGCCGACCGGCGCCAAGCCGAGATCGCCGCGGCTCGGCCGCGCATACCAGTCGAGGATGCCGGCGACGAAAGCGCGATCACCGGTTGCGTCCGGCTGCGTCCGGCTCGCCGCCGCGACGTACTCCCACTCGAGCGTCGACGGCAGCCGGCCGCCTTGAGCGCGGCAATACGCGGTTGCCGCGAACCACGACACGTACGTCACCGGGTAATCCTCCTGGCCGGCATGCGGCCGATCGCCGTCCCAGTTCTTGAGATACTGCGCATCGGCGTAGAGCCCGTTCACGGCGTCGTGACGCCACTCCGGATGCGCCGCCGTGAACGCCGCATAGAGCGCCCGGGTGACCGGCCGCCGATCGAGCCAGAAGGACGCGACCGGGAAGCTCTCCTGCCCCTTGTCGAGCCCGAAGAGCGGCGCGAAGTCGCCGGCCGGAATGCGGACGACAGCGGCGCCTCCCGCGGCGGCAGCGGTGCTCCCCGGAAGCGCGGCGCCGGCCGCCCCTGCCAGCAGCAGGAGCGCCGGCGCCCATGCGGCGGCGCCGGTCACGGCGTCGCCGCCCCCGCTTTGCTGCCGATCTTGGCGCGGCCCTGCGCCACCTCCTCGGTCGTGAACGGTCTGGCGCCGGTATTGCCCCAGCTCGTGGTGACGAAGTTCAGGACGGCGGCGATGTCGGCGTCGGAGAGTCCGGAGACCGGCGTCATGACGGCGTTGTAGTCGTTGCCGTTGACGGTGATCCTGCCGGTCTTGCCGTTCAGGATGATGTCGACGAGCTCGCTCCGGTCGTCGGCGGTGGCGCGCGCCATCAGGTAGTCGGCCTTCGCGAGCGGCGGGAATACGCCCTCGAGGCCCTGCCCCTCGGCCTGGTGGCACATGGCGCAGTTGTTGGCGAAGAGCGTCCTGCCGTCGGGCGCGCCGGCGCCGGCCGTCTTCGCCGCCAGCGGCGTCGGATGCTTCTTGCGCAGCGCCGACGCCACCGCCTCGTCGCCGAGGTACATCTCGTCGAGCTCCTTTCCGGAGTAGATCGCGGCCACCTGCTCGCCCTCGGCCTTCAGCATCGCCAGCGCGCCCTTGTTGAACGTGCGCAGCAAGCTGTGGTCGACGAGGAGGTAGGTGCCGTTGGTGTCGAGCTTGAACTCCACGATCGCCGAGCCGCCGGCGGGGATGAGCGTCGTCTGCACGTCGTTCTGCGTCTTCTGCCCGCCTTCGAAGTACACGGTATCGAAGATCTCGCCGATCACGTGGAAGGACGAGACGAGATTGGGCCCGCCGTTGCCGACGAAGATGCGGATGCGGTCGCCGACCTTGGCCTGCAGCGCCTGGTCGCCGACCATCGAGAGCGCCGAGCCGTTGAAGACGACGTAGCTCGGGTGCTCGTCGATCGCCCGCTGCATCGAGAACGCCTGGTGGCCTTTCACGCCGAAAGGCTGGTCGGTGTAGAAGTCGCCCTGGACGACGTAGAACTCGTGGTCGACCGGCGGCAGCGGCTTCTCGGACTGCACGTAGATCAGTCCGTACATGCCGTTGGCGACGTGCATGCCGACCGGCGCCGTGGCGCAGTGGTAGATGTAGAGGCCCGGGTTCAGGGCCTTGAACGTGAAGCGCGACTTGTGCCCCGGCGCCGTGAAGGTGCTCGCGGCGCCGCCGCCCGGGCCGGTGACCGCGTGCAGGTCGATGTTGTGCGGCAGCTTGTTGTCGGGATGGTTGGCGAGGTGGAGCTCGACGGTGTCGCCGACCCGGACGCGGATGAAGCCGCCCGGGACCGTGCCGCCGAACGTCCAGAACGTGTACTCGACCCCGTCGGCGATCATCCCGGGCTTCTCGATGACCTCGAGCTCGACGACGACCCTGGCCGGCGTCGTGCGCGTGATCGGGGGCGGCACGTTGGGCGGCGCAGTGACGATTGCCTTCTCCACCGGCAGGCTCTCCTCCGCGCCCGCCGTCGTCGCCAGCATCCAAATTACGAGCGCCAGACTGCGCGCGAGGATCTTCGTCAATGAACGGTGCTGCATGGTCTCTCCTCTCGATATGAGCTGCATGATGGTTGGAAGCATCCGCCGCAGGCGCCTCCTTCAGAGATCCGGAGTCACGACGGCAACGGCGAGCAGCATCGCGTCCTCCTTGGCAACGTGGGCGCGGAACAGGTCGATCAGCGACTCCGCGGCGGCCACCTGCGACGCGACGCTGCCGTGCGCGAGCGCCTCGGCGAGCTCGCCGAGGCGGGCGCGCGCGGCGCCGTGCTCGGCGACCAGGAGCGGGATCGTGTCCGGTGCCACGTCGGCGCAGGCAGCGAGCTGCGGGAACAATCTCTCCTCCTCGACCGCGAAGTGCTCCTCCATCTCCGCCTCGAAGTACGCGACGAGCTCACGCAGCGGCGCCGCGAGCGCGGCGAGCCGCTCTGCGATCGCGTCGAGGCTCGCCAACGTCTCGTCGTGCTGCCGCAGCAGCGTCGCGACCTCGCCCTTCATATGCCCCACCATGCACGATGACGCCGGGCGCGTTGTATGATTCGCCTCATAGAGGATAGACAGAGCCGGGTGGACGAACTCCCCGGCTTCCGTACGCTGCCCCCGGCCGAGCGGGCATTGGTGAAGGGCGCGGCGCGCGAAGTCGCACTGCCCAAGGGTGCGCTCGTCTTCTCCCAGGGACAGCCGTCCGCCTACGTGTGGGCGGTGCGCGAAGGGCTCGTCCATATCGTCAAGTCCGGACCCGGCGGCCGTGAGATCGTCCTCGAGGTCATCCCTCCCGGAGAGTTCTTCGGGGCCGTCGTCGCCCTCGAGGGCCGCCCGTACCCGGCTTCGGCCCTCGCCATCGAGGCGAGCACGGTCTGGCGCGTACCGTCACAGCTCGTCCGCGAGATCTGCCAGCGCCACCCGACTCTGCGCTCGGCGATCCTGGCCCTGGTGACGCCGCGCCTGCGCAGCGCCCACGAGCGCCTCCAGTCGGTGGCGCTCGAACCCGTCGAGCAGCGCCTGGCGCGCATGCTTCTCGCCCTGGCTCCCAAGATCGGTCGCGCCGAGAACGGCGTGACGGTGCTGCCGATCACGCGCCAGGAGCTCGCCGACATGGTCGGCACCACCGTCGAGACGGCGATCCGCATCACCAGCAAATGGCACAAGAGCGGCTTCGTGCGCTCGCAACGCCACGCCCTCGCGCTCGCGGACCTGGCGGCGCTGCGCGTGCTGGCGGCGGGCGAGGACTGACGCGCAACGCTGCCCCCGTCACAGGAGCGCGGGATCGTACCCGGCGCGCGCCAGCGCCCGGCGCGTGACCTCGAGGATGCGCACGTCCGCGATCGGCGCCCGCACCGGCACCTCGGGTGCGCCGCGGAGCTCGGCGGCGAGCGCCTCGCCGGCGGCGCCGGCGAGCGCTTCACACGCCGCGTAGACGCCGCCCGAGCCTTCTTCCAGAGCGTTGTGGACGCCGAGGATGTGGCGCAGCGCGCCGACGACGGCCGGGGTCGGATAGGGGACGACGAGCGCCGTGAGCGCGCCGTGGTCGCTGCGCAGCCGTGCAGCCTCGGGGAGCGCCGTCCCGCCGCGCAGGCGCTGTGCCGCCGGCAGGAGGATCTTCTCCTCCATGCCGATGTGGCGGAGGAGGCCGCGACGAAATTGGTCGTACGCGACCATGTCGATGGCGGCAGGGTCGGCGATGGTGCGGGCGAGCAGCGCATCGAGCCGCGCGTGGTCGGCTGCCAGATACGCAGCGATCGGGCCGAGCCGATGCTCCGGCGCGGCTGCAGCGCGCGGCACGTGCCCGAGCAGACGCGGTCCGAAGAAGCCGAGCCAGACTCCGGCGCCTGCGACCCAGAGCGCCGACGCCCACCCGAGGTGGCCGAGATAGCGCGGCGAGAAATCGGCGCCGACGCGCACGGATATCGCCAGCACCATGCAGACCGCGAGCACCACGACCGCCGGCGGCCAGCCGGACCCGAGGCTCTCGAGGTCGAGGTGCTCGAGCGCAACGTGGGTCGCAACCGCGAAGCCCAGGAGCGAGAAGCCGCCGATGAAGAGCACGTGCAGCATCGCGATGCGGAAATCGGGCGCCAGTGCCGCACCGGCGAGGCCGACCGGCATGAGCCAGGCAGCAAGCCACACCAGACGGCGGTGCAGCCCCGGTTTCTTTGGCGGACGCGCAGCGCCGCCGCCGAGGACCAGGCCGGCGCCGACGAGCACCGCGCGCAGGAAGGGGCCGCCTCGCATCCAGCCGACCGCTTCCAGCACCATCGACATGCCGAGCGCGCCGCCGAGCAGAGCGTAGGCAGCGAGCTTGCCGCGCTCGCGCGGTGAGCTCCCGAGGTCGGCGGGCGGCGGCGCCCCGCCGATGATGGGGATGACCATGCTGCCGATGCCGATGGCGAGGCAGAGGAACACGCCCTGCTCGACGAAGAGCCGGCCGAGCGCGAGCGCCATCGGCGACGCCGCCAGCGCCATCAGCGACGCGCCGGCGAGCCCGTACACGACCGCGATCGGCACGAGTACGAACGACGCCGGCGGCCGGCGCCCCGACTCCCGACCAAGGAAGCGGCGCACCGCGAACTGCAGCAGCACGAGGAAGAGGGCGGCGTAGGCGAGCTGTGCGAGCGCCGGGCGGCCCGCGATCGCGGCCACCGTCACGCTCACGAGCGCAGCGCCCACGAACACCAGCTCGGACACCGAAGGCGGCGCCGATTTCGTGCGCCGGGGCACGGCCGTCATGAGGAAGCCGGCCGCGAGAGCCATCATGAAGGCCTGCATCATTACCTGGCCGTGGAAGAAGCCGGGGTACGAGGTCGCGACGCCGGTCGCATAGAAGAGCCAGTGGCCGGCGCCGATGGTGCCGAGCAGCACCGCGACCGGGAAGAAAAGACGAAATGGCTCGCGCCGCCACGGCACCTTCTCGGCCGACGGCGCGGGGACGACGGGCATCATCGGAGGTCCGCCACAACGCATGGCAATCGGCGCTGCAGCCGCCGTACCACGCGGCCGTGTAGCCCCGGTCCGCAGCGTCCCATACGGATCTCGAGACCGTCTCTCACATATCGGAACGGAAGCCGCCGCCGATTCCCGCCCCGGCGACTACCGCCGCTTCCCGCCGATGGCGGGGTACTGGCTACAGCAGCGCGTTGCCTGTATAGCGCCGCACGAGCATTGTTCAGTCGGCGGCGGGCGAATCTCCGCCCCCGCTCCCCAACACCGCACGAAGGAGGGCGCCATGGCTGATTTTCTATCCGCATATTCGGTCCAGAAGTGGCTCGAGTCCTGCCCGCAGGGCTATCTCGAGGACACCGTCTACGGCCACAAGCCGGGTGAGCAGGAGACCGAGCTCCTCAAGAGCAATCAGATCCTGCGCGAAGATGCGATCCGCACCACGGTACAGCTGGTCGTCGGCGAGCGCGCGGCGCTCGCGGCGTCCTCCGGGCTCATCAATAGCGCCCCCGACGAAGCGAGCAAGCGCTTCCTCGCGACCCAGACCCTCGACGAAGCTCGCCACGTCGAAATCTTCACCCACCGTCTCTACGATCTCGGCGTCGCCAAGGACGACCTCGAGTCGACCCTCAAGCAGTACGCGAACCCGAACCTCGTGAAGTTCGCCGGCGTGCTGTTGGAGAAGGTCGACAAGAAAGATTTCATCGCCGGCGTCGTCGGTCAGAACATCGTGCTCGAAGGCATGGCCTTCAGCGTCTTCGAGATGATGTACGCGATGAACGAGAACATCAATCCGAAGTTCGCGCACACCCTCTCCGGCACGATCGCCGACGAGCGCCGCCACGTCGGCTTCGGCGAGAACCGCATCGGCTCGCTCATCAAGGAAAATCCCGGCCGCAAGGGCGACATCGAGAAGATGCAGAAGGACATGTCGTACTTCATGCTCGCGACCTTCGCCGACGCCTTCCGGGACACCCAGGCCGTAGACGAGCTCGAGCGCATCGGCCAGGAGCGCAGCCACGCGCGCTTCCACGGCGCCGATCTCGGCGCCATGGATACGAAGGAAATGGAAGATCTGCTCGCGGCGACGGTGCTGAAAGAGTTCAAGACCCGCCTCGGCCGCATCGGCCTCGAGTACCAGTCGCCGCAGCGTCCGTGAGCGACGTCCACGACCTCGATCCCGAGAGCTTCTACGAGGAGGTCCACTCCTTCGAGTTCTGGTTCCAGGCGGTCGAAGGTTATCTCTCCGGAACGACATGGGGGCATCGGCCGGAGACTACCGATGCTCCCATGTCGCCGGAGGACCGTGAGCGCTTGATCACGGTCCTCTGCAACTACTGCGTCGGTGAGTCGGCTGCGCTCGAAGGCGCGAGCGGACTCATCGCGATCGCGCCGAATCGGCTGGCGAAGGTCTTCCTGTCGACGCAGGTCGTCGACGAGGGCCGTCATCTCGAAGTGTTCTACCATCGCATGCGCGACCTCGGCGTCACCGACCCGGAGCGCGAGGTCGAGCGCCGCGCGAGTCGGAGCCTGCAGACGTTCCGGCGCCGGCTCCTCGAGCTGGTCGCGAGCAAGGACTGGGAAGCCGCGATCTTCGCGCAGAACGTGATCCTCGAGTCGCTCGAGTTCGCGGTCTTCCAGGATCACGCCCGCGAGGCCGACTCCGTGACCGCCGAGATCCTGCAGGGCGTCGTCAAGGACGAGCGCCGGCACATGGGCTTCGGCGAGAACGAGCTCGGACGGCGCGTCGCCACCGCACCGCACATCCGCGCCCGCATCGGCCAGGTCAAGAAGGAGCTCGATCACCTCGTCCTCGAGTCGCTAGAGGAAACGGTGCGCACGCTCGGCATGCCGCGCGACGAGAACGAGCGCATCGGCCGCAGCTACATCGAGACGGTCGAGCGCCTGGGGTTCGGATCATGAGCGCGGCGCCGGAAGACGGCCGTCGCACCGGGGAGGAGCGCGCCGGCGGCGCCTGGGCCGAGGCCGTACGCACCGAGCGCGACCTAGCCGCTGCCGTCGCACCCGGCGGCGACGACGGCGCCGCCGCGGAAGGCGAGCCGGTCACGAGCGGCCCGGCGGCGAACGACCCGCGCGGCGAGCGCCAGCGCTTCGTCCTCGAGGACACCGGCTTCGACGAGGTTCCGAAGAAGTACCGGCGGTTCTATCGCAAGTGGAAAGGCGCCGGCGACCGCCTGGCGCCCAACGAGGTGATCTGTCCGGTCTGCAAGGTCGTGATCCGCTCGACCCGAACCCTCCTCCCGGGCGACCGCGTCTACTGCATGCCCTGCATGTCGCGGCTGATCGTCACGCGGAACGAGGTGACCGGCGGGCTGGAGGCCCTGGTCGCGTACTGAAGATCGCGCTGCAGCCGGCGAGCCCGACTCTACTCGACGACGAGCACCCCGACGCCGTCGGCATCACGGACGAGCACCCAGCGTATCGTGTGCAAGGCCGCGACCGAGGGCCGGTGGGCGATCGAGAGCAGCGACGCGCGCGGCAGGCGCTCGCGCAGGATCGCGTACGCCCGCGCCTCCATGGCTTCGTCGAGGGCGTGCGTCGCCTCGTCGAGGAATAGCCAATCGGGAGCCCTGACGAGGATGCGTGCCAGCGACAGCCGCTGCTGCTCGGCGGCCGACAGGCGTACGTGCCATTGTGCGTGCTCGCCCAGCACCGCGGCGAGGGCGCCGAGATCGAAAACCTCGAGCGCTTCGCGGATCGTGTCGTCGTCATAGCGGTCTTCGGGTTCCGGATAGGTGAGTGCGAAGCGCAGGCTGCCGACGGGCAGGTACGGGCGCGACGGCACGAAATGCAGCTGCGCCCCCGTCGGTACCTCGATGCGGCCGACGCCGAACGGCCACAGGCCGGCGAGCGCGCGGAAGAGCGTCGTCTTGCCGCTCCCGGTCGGTCCGACGAGCGCAATCGACTCGCCGGGGCGGATCGCGCCCACGGCGCGGATCAGCGGCCGTCCGTCGGGCTTGTGGAGGACGACGTCGTGCAGCCGCAGCGTACCCTCGTCGCTGCGCGCAACCTCGAGATGCTTCGCCTCCGCGAGCTCGGTCGAGGTGACGGCCATGACGTCGGCGAATGCCGCCAGACGCTGGATACTGGCGCGCCACTGCGCGATCTCCTGGTAGGCGTTCACGAACCAGGTGAGCGCGCCCGACACCTGGCCGTATGCGAACCCGACCTGGGTGATCTTTCCGAGCGTCAGGTGCCCGGCGAAGTACGCAGGCGCCGCGAGCAGCATCGGGACGACGCCGTTCATCTGCCCGAGCCCGAGCGTCAGCAGCGAGAGATCACGCTGAGCGGCGATCAGCCGCCACCAGTTCTCGACGATGCTGCCGAAGCGCCGCAGCAGGCGCCGGCGCTCGATCAGCTCGCCGCGGCTGAATGCGACCGGCTCCACCTGATCGCGGAAGCGCACGAGCCCGTAGCGGAAGTCGGCCTCGTAGCGGAGCTTGTCGAAGTTGAGAGGCACGAGCTTGCGGCCGACGACGTGGGTTATCCACATCGCGAAGGCGGCATAGCCGACCGCGACCCACATGAGGAAGCCGGGCACGTAGATGTCGCCGATCGGCAGCGCCAGCGGCCAACCGCGCGACAGCATCCACAGCATGCCGCCGAACGAGGCCAGCGTGACCAGGCTCGACAGCAGCGACAGCGAGAGCCCGAGCGCGCTGGCGACGTAGTTGCGGATGTCCTCGGCGATGCGCTGGTCGGGGTTGTCCATCGCGGCGCCGTGCAGCTCGATCTGCCAGTACGCCTCCGGCGTCATCCAGCGCCGCAGATACTCGGCGGTCATCTTGCGCCGCCATCGGATCTCGAGGACCTGGCGCACGTAGATGCGAAAGGTCGCGGCGAAGATGGTCGTCAGCATCGCCGCCGCTTGCATCCCGAGGGCTCCGAGGAAGGCGGCGACATTGCGATCCTGGATGACGTCGAATACGGTCGCCTGGGTGCGGGCGACGAGCACGGCGCTGTAGACGGTCGCGAGCTCGAGCGCTATGGCTAGCGCGAGCAGCGCTGCGCCGACCTGGGCCGCCGGCGAGCGCCAGTAGATCATCCCGAGCCGCCAGACATCGCGGAAGAAGGACGAGGAGGCGATGGTCTCGGCGTTCGGCGGCGTCACGTAGGCGATGATCCGCGCGCCTCATATCGCGCTTCTCGCCGGCCGGCCAACGCGCGCCGGAGCCCGGATCAGTCGCAATACGGCGAGCGTATTCGCCTGGCGATGGACTCGGCCTGGGCGCGCGAAAGGGCCACGAATACGGCCCCGTTGATCGTCACCAGATACTCTTGTCCGTTGCGCTCGATCGTGACGCGGCTCGGCAGCCCGTCGGCGTCGCATTCGTGCGTGCGTCCGTTCTCATCGCTGTGGGCAGGTTCGTTCGGCTGGCTCATCGGAAGCATGCCTAGCGAATCGTCCCGTTACCGTAGTCACCCAAATGGTGACGCAGACGTTGGCGCCGCCCCGGCGCCCGTCCGCGGTGCGCCGCCGGCGCGGCGTCCTCCCGAGCAATAGCCTTGCGTGCCGCTAGGCCCTGATCGGCGATGCCGCTCGGCGAAGCGTGCTCGGGCCACGCAGCGACGTTCAGATTGGTGTCGATACCCCACGCCACGACGAGCGATCCTTGCGGGCCGGTCACTAGCTCCCAGTCGATCGGACCCTCCGTCACTACGTCCGGTGTGCCGTCGAGCGTAACGCCGGTCGGGTTCAGGAACGGATGGCGCGCACCGGACCGCCGTGGTTGGCGACGAACGCACCTTCGATGTCGGTCGAGCCGTCAGGCCCGGTGAATGTTCCGGCGTCCGTACTGTTGTAGACGTCGTCGAAATCGATGACGGCGCGTTCGTCGACCTGCACCGGCAGCTGCTCCCAACCGCCGTTGTAGCGAAATGCGACGAGATCGCCCCGCTCCATGCCGACCAGGCTCGGGATGTCGGCGCCGGTCAGGAGAACTGGATCATCAGGCCGGGCGAGCGGTCCGACCGGGTCGAGGATGCAGGCCTGTCGGATATTTCTTGTCGAGCTTGCCGATCGCCTTCGTCACGCAATCGCTGCGTTTTGAGGCGATTGCGCCGTCATGGCCTGGTTCATCTCGCGGCCGACCACGTGCTCACTGCAGTCGCAGTGCCGCCGGTCCGCACAACACGGCTCGAATCAGTTCGCTTTGGCTGGCCACGTCCACCTTGGAAAAGACACGCTTCAAGTGCGTCCTCACGGTGTTCACACTGCTGCCGACCTCGGCCGCGATGCGGGCGACGGCGCGGCCGGCCACCAGGAGCGCCGCTATCCTGGCCTCGGTGCGGGTAAGGCCGTGCAGTGTTCTGAGGGTCGCTTCGCACACCGGGATCTCCACGCCCGGCTGGTGGAGGAAGAGCACGATCTCGGTAGCGCTCGCACCCGGCCGCGCATGCGCATCGACAACCAGGACCGTGAGCTTCGGACGCTGCGAGGAGCAGGCGATTTGCGTCACCCCGCGCACGTGAAAGCCGTCGGCGCTGGCGCGCGGGCACGCTCCGCCGAAGAGCCGTGCTAGGGTCGCAGCGTCCTGGCGGCGGCTAGCCACGATCCGGCCGCTTCGCAGCTCCAGACCATCTCCCGCGGCGAGGATGCGACGCGCCAAGCGATTGGCAGCACGCACCCTCGCCTCCCCGTCCAACCTCACCACCCCCATCGGAAACAGATCCAACAACCGCCCGTCCGTCATGGCCTTGGTAAGACCATGCTCGAAGAGGAGGAGGCATCACCCATCCGGTGACGGCACCGGCCGCTGCTGCCGGACGCGGTCTACAGTACGCCGTTCCTCGTGCGCGACGCGTCCCGGCCCCGCGATCGCGCCGACTGCACGCGGCGGCCCCGGGGGCCGCCGCGCCCGCGGCCGCTTACTTCCCGCCGAGGCTGCGCACCTTCGCGCACAGCGCCTTCACCACCTCCGGCTTCGCCTCGAGATCGGGGTTGGCGGCCATCATCGGGCTCAGGTTGGCCGCCTGTCCACCCTTCACGATCACGAGCTCGATGTGCTTGTCGTCCACCGACGCCTGCCATTTCTTGTCGGTCATGTCGCGCGGCTTCGGGTTGAGCGGCGCCGCCGCCGGTCCGTCCCCCTTGCCGCCGGCGCCGTGGCAGAGCGCACAGCGTGTCGTCCAGATCTGATCGGCTTCGGTGACCGCCGCCGCCGGAATGTTCTCGGCCGCCCATGCGGTACCCGCCAGCGCCAGTACCGCGATCGTCATTCCCAAGATCCGAGCTCGCATTATTCCCTCCGATCGATAGTCCGTGATCCCCCGGCGCCGCCGAGAGACACTCGAAAGTGAGCCGCTACCACGCGGCAGATGTCGGGACGGCCCGAGAGCCCCCCGCAGAGCGCGCGTATCACCAGAGCGGGCCCTGATCCAGCCGCCCTGACGACGTTCTCCGCTCACCAGTCGGTCGGCCGATAGTTCCGCAGGAACTTTCCCCACACGTGAACGCCGGTGTTGAACCCGGCGATGATCGGGTCGACGATGCGCGCCGCCCCGTCGACGATGTCGAGGGGCGGATGGAAGCGGTGCTCGGCCGTCTTCCGGGAAGCGAGCTCGATCGGATCTTCGTCGGTGACCCACCCGGTGTCGACGCTGTTCATATGGATGCCGGCGTTCGCGTAGTCGGTCGCGGACGTCCGGGTCATCATATTGAGGGCGGCCTTCGCCATGTTGGTGTGCGGGTGGCGGGTGGTCTTGAAGCGGCGGTAGAACTGCCCCTCGACGGCCGACACGTTTACGATGTGCTTGTCGCGCTCGGGAGTCCGCAGCATCAGCGCCTTCAGCCGGGCGTTCAGGATGAAGGGCGCCACCGCGTTCACCAGGTGCACCTCCAGGAGCTCGACCGCCGGCACGTCGGCAAGGAGTAGCCGCCAGGAGTTGCGCTCGCGGAGGTCGATCTGCTGCAGATCCTGATCGAGCCGGCCCTCCGGAAAGAGCGCCTGCTGCGCCGCCAGCTCTTCGGGAAGCAGCGGGACCTGCGAGAGCGCCGCCGCGTGCGTGAGTCCGACCGTCTCGGGAAGCGAGCTGTGCCCGGCGGCGGGGAGCCCGATCTCGCCCTCGGGCAGCATGTGGTACCGACGCACCCCTTCGTAGGCGCCGAGAAGGCGGCGGGCTTCGTCCGGCAGCGTTTCGAGCGCCGCCGCTTCGCCCTCCATCATGTGGCGGTAGAAGGCGGGCGGACGCCGCACCGTCTGACAGGCATTGTTGATGATGAAGTCGAGGCGGTCACGGGTCGCCAGAAGGTGGCGGCAGAACGCTTCGACGCTCGGCGTGTGCCGGAGATCGAGGCCGAAGATCTCGAGGCGGTGACTCCACTCGCCGAAATCGGGCTCGCGCGCGTAGCGTCTCGCCGAGTCACGCGGGAAGCGCGTCGTCACGATCACGTGCGCACCGGAGCGCAGGAGCTTGATGCCGGCCTGGTAGCCGATCTTCACCCGCCCGCCGGTCAGTAGCGCGACCCGACCGCCGAGGTCGGCGAGCTCACCGCGCTTCGTCCAGTTGAGCTCGGCGCAGGCCGGGCAGAGCTGGTCGTAGAAGTGATGGAGCCGCGTGTAGCGCTCCTTGCAGACGTAGCAGTGCTTGCGCTCGACGTGCGTCGCCGCCTCGTCGTCGACGTCGTCCTGCACGAAGCCCTGCGGCGGAAACACGTTCGGGGTAGTGAACACGGCCTGGCGGCGGAGCTTACGGATGCCGGTGGCGGCGAGCACGCTCTCCTCGGCCTCGATCCTGGCGCGCCGGCGTTCGCGCCGCGCCGCCTTGGCGGCGTAGCGGCGGACGTGCGCATCCGGACGCGAGACGCGCCCGGCGGCCTCGAGGAGGCGCACCCGCTCCGCCTCGGGAAGACGGGCGAGCTTGCTACGATCGGCGACCAACGCCTCCAGCAGCTCGATCGCCGTGCGCAGGCGATCGGCGGCGACGGCGGAATCGCGAGCCGGCGGACGGGTCATCCGATCGAGTGTATGAGGCCGGCGGTCGGCAGGCCAACCGCAGGCGAAGCGGCGGTGCCGCGGCGGCCATGCCTGCCGCCGGCGACGCTCAGAGCCGCGGCCATGGCGCCGGACCGTTACCAGGATGACGGCGCGTAGCAAGCGGCACCCGGTCTCCGGTGCGCGGCCAACGGCAAACCGACGAATTCCGAGGTCGCCGACGCCCGCCCATACGGCATGGCGTTTGCTCGACCTGGAACGTGGCACCCGTGTCCTCCTCCGTACGCAGGCTGTTCCCACCCCGGAACACGGGCGTCCTCCACCTGCCGACCGCCGACCTGGTCGAGATCTCCGCCTGGCTCGATGCCTCGCGCTGCATCTCGGCCGTCTCCCTGGTCACGATCGCGATCGTCGTCGAGCGCACGCTCCTCCCCGGCCTGCCGATCGGCGCGTTCGCCGGTCTCGCGACCGTCGCGGTCCTGACGACCGTTCCTTATAGGCGCTGGCTGCGAAGCCGGCGGCGGCTCGACCTCCTGATCTACACGCAGCTCGCCGCCGACATCGGCCTCTTCACCTACGCACTCGCCCTCGCTCCCGGGCTCGCGCAGGAGTTCCACTTCCTCTACCTGATGGTCATCGTCCCGGGCGCGCTCTTCTCGCCCCTGTGCGGGCTCGTGATGGCGACGCTGGCGACGATCGCTCATCTCTGGCTCTCGCCGGCGCTCACCTGGTCGCTACCGGTGCTGGTCCCGGCCGTCGTGTTCTTCCTGGTAGCGCATCAGAGCCGCTTCTACGGCGACCGCCTCGTCGCCAAGAACCGCGACGCCGAGGCCGCCGCACGCATGGCCGAGGGCCTGCTCGCGGTCGTGCGGGCGCTCGTGGCGACTCCGACGAGCGGTTCGCTCCTCCAGCGCGTCACCGAGATGGCGCGCGACCTCACGGCGAGCGGATGGGCATGCGTGGTCGTACGCGACCCGCAGCGCCGCACCTACCGCGTGATGGGGCTGGCGTCACGAACCGGGACTTTCGACGAGGAGATCCGCAGCATCGACTTCCAGGCGCCGGGACTCGACACGGTCCTGGCGACGCTCGGGTCCGACCGCTGCCTCGCGGTGCGCTCGTCCGCGGAGTCGCCGCTGCCGCCGACGCTGAGAGAGCGCTGGATGGTCGGGCCGTTCTACGGCGCCGTCCTGCGCCGCAGCGACGAGGCGCTGGGGATGCTGCTCCTCGGCCAGGACGACCCGGCGACCGCTTTCCTGCCGGCGACCGCGCAGCTCCTGCTCGGCATCGCGCACCAGACCGTGCTCGCCCTCGACAACGCCCGCCTCGTCGACGAGCTGCGCGCCGCGAGCTCGCTCAAGTCGGAGTTCATCTCGACGATCTCCCACGAGCTGCGCTCGCCGCTCAATGCCATCATCGGCTACGTCGATCTCCTGCGCGACGAGGCGTGCGCCGCCGCTGCGACCAGTCCCGAGGCCGCAGCTCGCGACGCTACGCTCGGCCGCGTCCGCTTCTATGCGCTCCAGCTCCTCGAGATGATCCAGGCGACGCTCGACGTGAGCCGGCTCGAGGCCGGACGCCTGCCGTTGCATCCGCAGCCGGTCGCACTCGCCGACCTCGTCGCCGAGCTGCGCAGCGGCATCCCGGAGTACTGGAGCAAGGACGCGGTCGCGCTCGAGTGGATCGTTCCCGACCACCTGCCGACCGTCGAGCTCGACGCGCCCAAGCTCGTGACCATCGTCCGCAATCTCGTGCACAACGCCCTCAAGTTCACCGAGCGCGGGCGGGTGGAGGTGCAGATCCGTCTCGGCGCCTCCATCGCGGCGCCCGGAGCGCCGCTCTCCGACGCCTTGACGGTGATCGTGGCCGACACCGGCATCGGCATCCCCAGCGCACAGCTCGACGTCGTCTTCCAGATGTTCCGCCAGGCCGACGGCTCCGACAGCCGCCGCCACGGCGGCGTCGGACTCGGCCTCTACATCGTCATGCGTCTCGCGCAGGCGCTCGGCGGCACGGTGCGCGTCGAGAGCGTGCCCGGGAGCGGCAGCACGTTCACCGTGGTGGTTCCGGTGCAGCGGCCGGCGGCGGATGAACCGGCGCCGATCGCGGCAGGCGCCGTCGGCGCCTAGACGCGCCGCTCTCAGGGATCGTGACGGGTCGCCGCGAGCACGGTCCTGGCCGCGCCCGGCGGCGGCGCTCCGCTTCCCGTCAGCGGAGGAGGAAGAGGCGCGCTGCGGGGTTGTCGGTCTCGTCGGCGCAGCGGAAGCCGAGCTCGGCGAGGGCGGCGGCGAGCGCTGCCCGTTCGGTCGCCGGCACCTCGAAACCGCAGAGCACGCGTCCGTATGCCGCTCCGTTGTTGCGGTAGTGGAAGAGCGAGACGTTCCACCGGGATCCGAGGCCGGTGAGGAACTGCACGAGCGCTCCCGGCCGCTCCGGGAACTCGAAGCTGAAGAGCACCTCGTCGTGGGCGAGCGGGCTGCGCCCCCCGACCATGTGGCGCACATGGGTCTTCGCCAGATCGTTCTCGCCGAGGTCGACGCAGGCATAGCCGCGGGCCCGGAGGCGCTCGGCGATCGCCAGCGCCTCCGGGCGCCCGCTCACCTCGATGCCGACGAAGACGCGCGCCGCGGCGCGGGTGGCGAGTCGGTAATTGAACTCGGTGACGCTGCGCTCGCCGAGCGTGCGGCAGAAGTCGAGAAACGAGCCCGGCCGCTCGGGGATCGTCACTGCCAGGATCGCCTCGCGCTGCTCGCCGATCTCGGCCCGTTCGGCGACGTAGCCGAGGCGCGTGAAGTTCATGTTGGCGCCGGACGCGATCACGACCGCGGTGCCGGGCGCCGCCGTTCCGTCGTCGTGGGCGCGCTTCAGGCCGGCGAGCGCGAGCGCGCCCGCGGGCTCGAGCACCGTCCGCGTCTCCTCGAAGACGTCCTCGATCGCGGCGCAGATCTCGTCGGTCGAGACCAGGATCGTGCCGTCGAGGTGGCGGCGGCAGAGATCGAAGGTCAGGGCGCCGACCTGCCGGACCGCGACGCCGTCGGCGAAGCTGCCGACGTGCTCGAGCGAGACGCGCGCCCCGGCAGCTAGCGAACGGGTCATGGCGTCGGAGTCGTCGGGCTCGACGCCGATCACCCGCACGTCCGGGCGCACCGCCTTCACGACGGCGGCGATCCCGGCGGCCAGCCCACCGCCGCCGATCGGCACGAAGATGCTGCCGAGCTGGCGCGGGGCCTGGCGGAGGATCTCGAGGCCGACGGTGCCTTGGCCGGCGATGACGTCGAGGTCGTCGAACGGCGGCACCACGGTCATGCCGGTAGCGGCGGCGACCGTCGCAGCGTGCGCCGCGGCCGCCGCATAGTCGTCGCCGACGAGCTCGACCTCGACGCCGAAGCGGCGCACGGCGGCGACCTTGATGGCGGGGGTGGTGCGCGGCATCACGACGCGGCAGCGGAGTCCGAGCCGCGTCGCTGCGAAAGCCACGCCCTGGGCGTGGTTGCCGGCCGAGGCCGCGATCACTCCCGCCGCGCACTGCGCCGCATCGAGATGCGCGATCCGATTGTACGCGCCGCGGAGTTTGAACGAGAAGATCGGCGTCAGATCCTCGCGCTTGAGCATGACCTCGCGGCCGCAGTGCGCCGCGAGCCCGGGCGCGCGATCGAGCGGCGTCGGCTCCGGCAGCACTTCGGCGACGCGGGCATTGACGACCCGCTTCAGGAGCTCGTGCACCCCGCCAAGGTAGCCGATTTCGCGCCGGGGCGCTGCGGCTCGATTGACGGCGTCGCGACGCGCCGACATAAGGAGTCCCGCAATGGCGCGCCCGCCCCGGCGGAACGCAGCGCGGCGCAACGACGGGGCCGGGCCCCGCGAGGAGGTCGGTATGCGGAGGATGATGGGAATTGTAGCGGCGGCGCTCGTGCTCGCTGTCGGCGCGCAGGTCGCCGCAGCCGGCGACGTTGCGACGATCGGCGCGCCGCAGACGATCGGCGATCAGCTGATCTTTTTCTACGACGCGCGCAGCGGCTACACGACCTTCCTCACGCTGCGCAACGCCAGCGGCAACGAGCTGCGGGTGAGCATCCTCTTCTACGGACCGACCTTCAGCACGCCGCTCTCGGAAGCCGTGACGCTCTCCAGCGGCGCGCTCGAGATCATCGACGTCGGCGCGCTCCGCGGCAAAGGGCTTCCCGGCCAGCCGGGCATCGCCATCGCGACGGCGGTGAACCTCGGCGGCCAACCGATCGTTACCCGCGCGCTCACCGGCAGTTTCACTGTCGCCAATCTTGCGACCGGATCGGCGCTCGGAACGGCGGCGGCGGCGCGCGCCGCGTACAAGGACAACGGCGACCCCGCCCAGCTCGGAGACGTCATCGACGGCTCGGACAAGGCGCGGCTCCAGAACATCCGCCCGCGAACCGCGGTGCTCGCCGCCTACTACGACCCGCTGACGCTCGCACCCATCGAGGAGGGCGGCAATCAGCTCGTCTTCATCAACTTCGAGGACGACTACCATCCGCCCTACGGCGCCACTATCGGCTCGACCACGTGGAACCTCGCGGCCACCCGCAGCAACGGCGCCGGCATCAGTGCAACGAGCTTCGTGGCGACCGGCGTCACCGTGTCCGACCTGGCGTCGGTCGCCGGCACCGGGGTGAACGGCTCGGCCGGCAGCATCACGTTCGTCGCCGAAACCGACACGCCGAACCTGAATCGGCTCGTCTACTTCACCGAGGCGCTCGGGACGTTCGGAACCGGCTACCTGCTCCCGCAGCTCGCACCGCGCTGAGCGCCCGAACCGGAGGTCACATGATCAAGGTCTACGGAGTCCCGATGTCGCGGGCGATGCGCGTCCTCTGGGCGCTGGAGGAGATCGGGCAGCCATACGAGCTCGTCCCCACCCACTTCCTCACCGACGCGCACTCGCCCGAGTATCTGAAGATCAATCCGAACGGCCGTATTCCGGCGCTGCAGGACGGCGACGTCGTGCTCTTCGAGTCGCTGGCGATCAACCTCTACCTGGCGCGCAAATATAGTCCTGCCGGCTGGCCGAAGACGGTGGCCGACGAAGGCCGGACATATCAGTGGACCATCTGGGCCATGACCGAGCTCGAGGAGCCCGTTCTCACCACGCTGATGCACCGCATGTTCCTTCCCGAAGATCAGCGCGATCCCGCGAAGGCGGACGAGGCGGCCGAGCGCTTCAAGAAGCCGCTCGCAGTCCTCGACGGCGCGCTCGCCGGCGAGCAATGGCTCGCCGGCCCCGATTTCACCATCGCCGATCTGAACGTCGCGTCGATCCTGATGCTCGCCCCCATGGCCGGCCTCGATCTGTCGTCGGCGCCGCATGCCGCCGCCTGGCTCGGCCGCTGCACCGCGCGTCCGGCGTTGGCGCGGGCTCAGGCGACCCCGGCGTAGGCGCCTGCGGCGCGAGCGGCGCTCCGGCGCCCCCGCGATCCTCGGGCGCCCGCCCGGGTTGCGTTCCAGCCGCTCCTCGGTTCAAATCGCAGGGTACGCCCAGCAACCGCGATCGTCGCACGAGGAGGATCACGCCATGGCCCAGACCGCACAGCTCCGCCATCTCGAAGTCGTCGAGAACGAAGCGCAACGCATCTTCAAGCTCCAGCGCGCCGCCTACCTGCGCCATCCGTATCCCTCGCTCGACGAGCGCCGCACGAACCTCGACACGGTCGAACGCATCCTCATCGACAACGTCGACGCCATCGCCGAAGCCATCAACGCCGACTTCGGGCACCGCGCCGCCGAGGAATCGAAGCTGCTCGAGCTCTTCAACTGCGTCGACGGCATCCGCAACGCCAAGAAGCAGCTCGCCAAGTGGATGAAGCCGCAGCACCGCCACGTCGGCATCCTCTTCGCGACCGCCAAGAACCGCCTCGTACCGCAGCCGAAGGGCGTGATCGGCCTCGTGTCGCCGTGGAACTACCCGCTCTTCCTCACCATCAGCCCGCTCACCAGCATCCTCGCCGCCGGCAACCGCTGCATGATCAAGATGGCGAGCAACTCGCAGAACCTCTGCCGTCTCCTCGCCGAGAAGTTCCGCCAGCAGTTCCCCGAGGACATGGTCGCGATCCTGCCGGGCGTGAAGCCGCACGACTTCACGACGCTGCCGTTCGACCACATCATCTTCACGGGCTCTGCCGACGCCGGCCGCACCGTCATGCGCTCGGCGGCGGAGAATCTGACGCCGGTCACGCTCGAGCTCGGCGGCAAGTCGCCGACCATCATCGCCCCCGACTACGACGTCGAGACAGCGGCGAGCCGCATCCTCTACGGAAAGTTCGTGAACGCCGGCCAGACCTGCCTTGCACCCGACTACCTCTTCATCCCCGAGGGCAAGGTCGAGACCTTCGTGAAGAGCGCCGAGAAGACGTTGGCCGAGCGCTACCCGGATACCAACGACCGCAGCTACACCTCGATCATCGACGAGAAGTCCTACCGGCGCCTGCGCAACACCCTCGACGACGCCGCGAAGAAGGGCGCCAAGATCGTACCGCTGGTGCCGGGCGCCACTTTCAACGACGAGCTGCGCAAGATCCCGCCGCACCTGGTCCTGAACCCGACCGAGGACATGACGATCATGAAGGAGGAGATCTTCGGCCCGCTCCTCCCGGTCAAGACCTACACCACGATCGACGAAGTGCTCGCGTACGTGAATGCCAAGGACCGCCCGCTCGGCCTCTATCTCTTCACCGACGACAAGGCCGTCGAAGAGAAGGTGCTCTACGGAACGCTCTCGGGCGGCGTCACGATCAACAACTGCATGTTCCACATCGCCCAGCACGACCTGCCGTTCGGCGGCATCGGCGCCAGCGGCATGGGCCACTACCACGGCTGGGAGGGCTTCCAGGAGTTCAGCAAGATGCGCCCGGTGCACACCAACCCCAAGCTCTCCGGCATCCAGATGTTCTACCCGCCGTACACGAAACTCCACAGCCGGCTTCTGGATCTCCTGCTGCGTTTCAAGCGCTAGCGGCGAGCGCCGCGTAGCTTCGCCGTGAGCCACGCGTCGACCTGGCTCCGCAGCACGCCGAGCGAGACCGTGCCGTCGCCGAGCACGACGTCGTGGAATTCGCGGACGTCGAAGGCGGCGCCGAGCGCGGCCTCGGCGCGGCGGCGGAGGGCTCTGATCTCGAGCTCGCCGAGCTTGTAGGCCAGCGCCTGACCCGGCCAGACCGCGTAGCGGTCGACCTCGATGGCGATATCCTCGGGGTCGTGCGCCAGGTGCTCATGCATGTACGCCCGCGCCCGTTGGCGCGACCAGCCGTAGGCGTGGATGCCGGTGTCGACCACGAGTCGCACCGCCCGCAGCATCTCGTCGTTCAAGTTGCCGACCCGCTGCATCGGCGTCCGGTACACCCCCATCTCCCGACCCAGCCACTCCGCGTAGAGCGCCCAGCCCTCGACGAAGGCCGTCGAAGAGAAGATCTTGCGCCGGTACTCGGAGAGCCCGTCCTTCATCTCGAAGACGAGCGCGATCTGGAGGTGGTGCCCGGGCACGGTCTCGTGCAGCGAGAGCGTCGGGACGCGGTCCCTGGCAACGGCGCCGAGGTTCAGGGTGTTCAGGACCAGGCGCCCGCGCGGCACGGTGTCGGTGGGCCCGGAATAGCTCGCCGCCGCCGCCCGCGGGTTGCTCGCGGAGACGATGTCGTAGCCGCTCGCCGGGAGGCGGCGGAACCAGCGCGGCGCCAGCGCTGCCATCTCCGTCTTGACGGCGCCGAACGCTGCGAACATCTCCGCGGCGTCGCCGAAGCGGTTCTCGGGCGCCTGCCGCCAGGAGGCCAGAAAATCGGCGAGCGAGCCGGCGAAGCCGACCTGGCGCCGGATCGCATCGAGCTCGGCGGCGATGCGCGCCACTTCGCGCCGACCGATCTCGTGCACCTCGGCCGCTGCGAGCGGCAGGTCCGTATTGGCGCGAATGGCCCAGGCGTACCACTGGGCACCGTGCGGCACACCGCCGAGCCCGAGCGTGCGGCGACAATGCCGGCGGTACTCGTCGCGCAGGAAAGCGTCGAGCCGCCGATAGCCGGGGACGATCACGGCGGCGATGACGCGCCGGAAGCCGGCGCCGATGCGAGCCTGCTCGTCGGCCGTGATGGTCGCCGGCATCACCGTCATCGGCCGCCAAAAGGGATGCGACGCGTCGGCCGGCGCCAGCGCTGCCGCATAGCTCTTGCGCGCAGCATCGACGATGCCGCACTCCTCGACGATGCCCTCGGCGATGCCGCGTCGGAGGGTCGCGATCTGCCGGTCGACGTACGCCGAGAAGCCCTCGGCCCGCCGCAGGAAGGCCTCGTAGTGCGCGACCGAATCGAACGGAAAGTCGGTGAGCGCGGGATTGGTGTCGTCGAGGAACTGGAGCGCGCGGTTGCCCATCGGCGTGAAGCCCAGGAGATCGGTCGGGAAGGCGAAGCCCGCGAGAGCCACCTCCAGATCCTCGCGGAAGAGCGCGTACGTGAGCCGGTCGTGCGGCGTCAGGCGCTCGGGGCGGACGGCGGCGAGGGCCGCGAGCCCGTCCGTGTACGTCCGCCGCGAGCGTTCGCGCGCGGCCGGGCTCGGGTAGTCGCCGAACTTCGCCAGGTCCTCCTCGATGCCGAAGTAGAACGCCCAGTACGGATCGACGCGCTTGCGCGCCTCGGCGAAGGCGGTGACGACCGCCTCGAGCTGCCGCCCCTCTCCGCTCCCGGCATCGTCCGCCGCCGGGGCGTGCGCAAGGCGCGCGGCGGGCGAGCACGCTGCGAGCAACAGCGCCAGCAGGGCGACCGGCGCAGCGAAGAACGAGGCTCGCATGGGCGAAAGTCCTACCCGCGCGCCGCCGCCGGCGTCACAGCGTCGGCGCGTCCGCACCTCACCGCAGGCGGCGCGGCCTTGACCCTCCCCGAAGTGCGTGGCACTGGCGAGCAATCGTCGCTGCGACGAAGGAGGACCCGCGTGGAAACTCTGTCGGCCAATCCCGCCTTTCGCACCTATGCCTTCTGCACCGCCATCCTGGCCCTGAAGATGGTGTACTCGGCCATCTACACGGCGACGCGCCGCTCGAAGAACCAGAGCTTCATCAACGCCGAGGATGCCGCGGCGTTCGGGACGCCGGGCGCCACGGTGAGCGAGCAAGAACATCCCGAGGTGGCGCACGCGCTCCGCATCCAGCGCAACGACCTCGAGACGATCCCGATCTTCTTCGCCGTCGGTCTCGTCTACGTATTGACCGGCGCCTCGCCCTTCGGCGCCAGGTTCTTCTGCTGGATCTTCACCCTCGCGCGCCTCGCCCACACGTACTGCTACCTGCGCCACATCCAACCGTGGCGCGGAGTGAGCTTCGTCGTCGCGACTTCGGCGCTCGTGCTCATGACACTGCGCGTCCTGTGGACGGCGCTCTAGACACGATGCGCGGGCCTCTGCGGTCAGCGTCCGCTGCTCGCGTCGAGCCGCTGCGCGATGGCGCGCAGCTGGTCGATCTCGCGGGCCAGCGCGTGCTGCAGCGCCGGTTGGTCGGTGCGCACGAGCTCGGCGTCGAGGTGCTCGATGTGGCGCCGGAGATGCGTCGACAACAGTCGCCGCTCGTCGGCGGACAGCTCGAAGGACACGGTCATGGAGGCCTCCTCTTCCCTCCTGCGATAGCACGGCACGGCTCCGAGGTGCAGCGCCGCATGATCATGGTCATGGCCGCGAGGACGGCGAAGCGGCATCCGTTCGTCGTATGACCACCTCCGCCTCGCCATCGGCCGGCTCGGAGCGCCCCTGCCGCTTCATCATCATCGGCGCCGGGATGTCGGGGATCCTCGCCGCGATCGAGCTGCGCAAGGCCGGATTCCACGATTTCACGATCTACGAAAGAGCCGACCGTCTCGGCGGCACCTGGCGCGACAACACCTACCCGGGCCTCGCGTGCGACGTACCCTCGCACCTCTACTGCTACTCGTTCGCCCCCAACCCCGACTGGTCACACCGCTTCGCATCGGGCGCCGAGATCCAGTCCTACTTCGAGGCCGTCGCTCGGCGCTTCGGCATCGACCGGCTGATCCGCTACGGGAAGGAGGTCCGGCGCTGCACGTTCGCGGACGGACGCTGGAAGATCGAGCTGGCCGACGGCTCCGGCGACGCCGGCGATTTCGTCATCGCGGCCACGGGCGTGCTGCGTGATCCCGCGTACCCCGACATCCCGGGGCTGGAGACGTTCGCAGGACCGACGCTCCACACCGCGCGCTGGGACCATGGTGTCGCCACGGCCGGCCGGCGGATCGGCGTCATCGGGACCGGCTCGAGCGCGATCCAGGTGGTCTCGGCGCTCGTGCACGAGGTGTCGGAGCTCGCCCTCTTCCAGCGCACGCCGCAGTGGATCATGGCCCAGGACAATCCGGCCTATACGCCGGTCGAGCAGGCCGAGTTCCGGACGCAACCGGAGAAGATGGCGGCGCTTCGCGCCGACATCTCGCGCGCCTTCGCCGACGGCTTCTCGAATGCCGTCATCGACGCCGATTCGCCGCAGCTCCAAGCCATCCACGACGCCTGCGTCGCCAACCTCGAGACCAGCGTCCGCGATCCCGAGCTGCGCGAGAGGCTCCGCCCTAGCTACCGGGCGGGCTGCAAACGGCTCATCATGTCGGCGGACTTCTACGAGGCGATCCAGCGCCCGAACGCCCGACTGGTCACCGCGGCGATAACCGGCATCGAGCCCGCCGGCGTCCGCACGCAGGACGGACGGCTCCACCCGCTCGACGTGCTCGTCCTCGCCACCGGCTACCAGGTCGACCGCTTCGTGCGTCCGATCGAGGTGGTCGGCCGCAATGGGGTGGCGCTCGACGAGGTCTGGAAGGACGGGCCGTTCGCGTATCTGGCGATCTCGGTCCCCGCATTCCCGAACTTCTTCATGCTGAACGGCCCCAATGGGCCGGTCGGGAACTTCTCGTTGATCGAGGTCGCGGAGCTGCAGATCGGATACATCCTGCAGCTCGTCGAGCACGTGCGCCGCGGCGCGTATCGCGAGGTGAGCGCCGCGCCGGCGGCGATGGAACGCTTCGCAGCCGATCGCCGCGAGGCCGCCCGGACGACGATCTGGCAGAGCGGCTGCCGGAGCTGGTACCTCGACCCCGGCGGTGTCCCGATCGCCTGGCCATGGACGTTCGATCGCTTTCGCGAGGAGATGCGCGCGCCGCAGCTCGCCGACTACGAGCGCCGCTGACGCCGTGTCCGAAGGTCGGGTCACCGCCTCCACACTGCGAGAAGAGAACCCGTGCGGCTGTTCGCCAAGAAGGTCCGCGTCTTGATCATCGGCGACGACGGACCGATCCTCGGCAAGCTCCGTGGCCGAGTAGAGCTGTTCTGGCCCGAGGACGTCCCCATGAAGCTGCGCGCGCTCTTCTGCGGCTGGGCGGACGAGGCCATCGACGGCATCAAGGACTTCCGCCCCGACGTCCTGCTGCTGAACCACGTGTTCCAGCGCGACCAACAGACCGGGGTCGACGTCGCCCGCTGGGTGGATGCGCACTACCGGACGCCCATCCGCGTCGCCGTACACGCCGATTGCTCCGAAGCCGAGCTGCGGCCCCTCTACCGCGACATCGAGTGCGTCGAGCACTTCATCTGCGGCGAGAGCGTGCCCGAGTTCATCCGCGCCTGCACGCAGGAGAAAGATCGGTGAAGCGGCTCACCCGGGCGAGGCGCCCGCGGCGCCGGCGCCGCCGATGCGCTCGGCGAGCCCGGTGGCGGCGCGCGCCGCCAGAGCGTAGATCGTCAGCGACGGGTTGACGCCGAGGCTCGTGGGTACGATCGAGCCGTCGATGACTGCGAGATTGGCGAGGTGGTGATGGCGGCAGTCGATGCCGACGACGGCAGTGCGCGGATCGGGGCCCATGGGGCAGCCGCCGAGGGGATGGGTCGAGTTCAGGTAGACGTTCAGCGGCCGTAGGCGGAGAGTGCCGATCTCGCGCCGCGCCTCGGCCCAGCTGCGGTACGCGCGCGCATCGCTGCACGCGGGGTGCACGCTTTCGGCGCCGGCTGCGAACTGGCACTCGGCCATCGCCAAGTACGATCGCCGCACCCCGTCCCAGACGAAATCGGTGATCGGATAGTCGAGCACCGGACTCCCGTCGCCGCGGAGCCGCACTTCGCCTCCCCGACTGTCGGGCGCGAAGCCGTCGCGGATCTGTGAGACCAGGGTATGAAGGTGCGGCAGGCGGCGCGCGAAGTCGGCGAGCTCGGTACCGATGCCGTTCCATGCGTGCATGCTGACGACCGGCTGCGCACCCGCGGCTTCCATATTGAAGCCCGCGCGCCCGTCGACACCGTCGCGCCAGGTGAACTCGTCGACATAGACGGACTGCTGGGCGCCGAAGAACGGGTCGACGATCTCGGGCATGAAGGCGAGCGAATAGTTGTGGGTCTGGAGGAAGGTGCGCTTGCCGACGAGCCGGTGCGGGTCGGGCACGTCGGAGCGCAGGAGCAGCCCCGGGGTATTGATGGCGGCGCCGGCAGCGATCACCCACGGCGCTCGCAGCGTCACCCGCCGTCCGGTGGGCTTCACGCCACGCTCGTCGAGCGCGAGGCATTCGACCGCGGTCACCCGGTCGGCGCGCAGCCGGAGCCGGTCGGCGCGGACGCGCGTGACCAACACCGCTCCGTGATCGAGCGCGTCGGGGATCGCGGTGACGTCCATGCTCTGCTTGGCGCCCGTCGGGCAGCCGAGGCCGCAGTAGCCGAGATTGGCGCACCCCGAGACATTGCGGCGGATGGGGCCGTGGTGCCAGCCGAGCTTGGCGGCGCCGCGGGCGAGGAGCTGATTGTTGGGGTTCGGGGTCTCCCAGGGGGCGATGTGCAGCCGCTTCTCGATCAGCTCGAACCACGGCGCCAGCTCGGCGGCGGAGAGGCCGGTGATGCCGAGGACTTCGCGCCAGTAACGCAGCGTGGGCTCGGGAGTGCGAAAGCTGCTGGTCCAGTTGACCGCCGTGGAGCCGCCGACGGTGCGGCCTTGGACGACGCCGATGCTGCCGTCGCGCGTCAAGCGGACACCGCCTTCGACGTAGAGCTCGGCGAAGGCCGGAATCTCGCGAGGGACGAAATCCGCCGGCGTGCGATAGGCGCCTTCCTCGACCACGACCACCCGCAGCCCCGCGCGCGCGAGGACGTCGGCGCTGATCGCGCCGCCGGCGCCCGAGCCGATGATCGCGACGTCGCCCTCGAGGACGCGGTCGGTGTCGAGCGTATTGCCGGTGAGGATCGTGCGGGCGCTCATTCGAGGCTCCAGTTCGCCGACGTCCGTTCGACCGGAGGCCCGGGATACCCGATCGCGGGCCACGCTGCGCGTTGATCGAACCACGCCAGGACCGCCAGCGACTGCAGGAACACGAAGATCCGGCGTACCAGATCGAAGCGACTCGATCGCGCCGAACGCAGGAAGGCGGCGACGGTAGCAGGCGGCGTCTCGCTCCAGGGGCGCCAGGTGCCGACCAGCAGCACGCGGGCCGGCAAGAGATCGAGGGTAGCGAAAGCGTCGCCGGCCTCGCGCTGGAGAGCCTCGGGCAGGAAGGCGAGGTACCTGTCGATGGTGTCGAGCCCGATGGCCAGAACCCGTCGGCGCTCCTTCTCGTCGCCGGGCAGCAGCGAACCGAGCACGACGGGGATCACGGCGCCGAGGATCGCTTCGCCCGCCGGCGTCAAGGCCTGACGCTCGCCGCTGCCGGCGGCGGGCCGCGAGGCGGCGTGACGTCCGCCGCAGCCGATCTGGCCGCCGGCCCAGAGGAGCGCCGAGCCGAGCAGACCCGCACGCAGAAGCCCGCGGCGGGTGATGCGCACGGTGTCGTCCACGATGAACGTCTCCCTAGGCGGCGGCCGGCTTGCTGCGGCCCAGGCAGTCGAGCGCAGCGAGCACGAGCGCCTTGGCGTCATCGCCGAGCGCCGCCAGCGTCTCGTCTACGAGCGCACGATAGAATTCCACCTCGCGGCGGAATGCCGTCTCGCCCTTGGGCGTGAGCCGCAGCACGGTCGCGCGCCGGTCCGAGGGATGTGCCTCACGGCGGAGGTACCCCTGCTCTTCGAGCCGATCCACCAACCCGGTCATCGTCGACGGGGTGAGGCCGAGTTGCTGGCCGATCGCCGCGATCGGCCGGCTGCCGGCGATGCCGAGCGATTGGATGACGAGGCGCTGGCGGACGTTGAGATCGAGCGTCGTCCGCTCGGGATGCCCGGCGGTCACCTGATGGATGAGGCGCATCATGGCGCGCGCGTGGGTGTCGTCGGGAGTTCGTGCTCGCTTGCTGGCGGTCGTCTTGGTCGTCATGGGCTCCTCAGCCGTCTGCTGGCGCTGCGCCGTAGAGAGCTTCGATCACGGCGGTGTAGCGTTCCAGGATCCGCTTGCGCCGCGGCTTGCCGGTAGGCGTCAGCTCGTCGCTGCCCGGCGCCCAGGTGTCGGACAGGATGCGGTGGCGCTTGATCTGCTCGACGCGCGACAGCTTCGCGTTCCCGCGCGCCACCGCCTCGTCGACGAGTCGCACGATCTCGGGGTCATCGCCGCCGCGACCGCCGGCCGCCGCAGCGTCCAACACGATCAGCGCCACATTGTACGGGCGCCGGTCGCCCACGGCCACGATCTGAGCGATCAACGGCGTCTCCGACTTGATCGCCGCCTCTATGCTCGCCGGCGCCATGTTCTTGCCGGCCGCGTTGATGATGATGTCTTTCTTGCGGTCGATGATGGTGAGGTAACCGTCGGCATCGAAGCGGCCGAGATCGCCCGTGTGCAGCCAGCCGTCGGCGTCGATAGCCTCGGCGCTCGCCTGCGGGTCGCCGCGATAGCCCTTCATGACGCTCGGACCGCGCACCAGGAGCTCGCCGTCTGCGGCGAGCCGCATCTCGACACCTGGAAGCGGCTTACCGACAGTGCCGGGTCGGACGGCGCCGGGCGGATTGATGGTGCTGTTGCCGGTGCACTCGGACGCACCCCACATCTCGGCGATCTCGATGCCGGCGGCGGCGAAGAAGTCCAGGACCTCGACCGGCATCGGAGCCGCGCCGACACCGAAGAACTCGCACCGGTCGAGCCCGAGCATGGCCCGGAGCTTGGCGAAGACCGCCTCGTCGGCCGCCCGCCAGCGGCGTTCCAGCTCCTCCGACGCACGACCGGTGCGGCGCGCCTGCACCCGCTCCCTGCCGACCGCCAGAGCATCCTCGAACCGCCGGCGGCGCTCGGCGTCGACCGCGAGGCTGCTCTCGATCGCGGCCTTCAGCTTCTCCCAGACGCGCGGCACGCCGCCCCATGCCGTCGGTCGTACTGCCGCCGAACACGCGAAGAGCTGGCTCGCGTCCGCGAGGCAAGTGACCGTCTGGCCGAACAGCATAGGACCGTACTGGTTGTTCCAGCGGTCGGCGATGTGGGCGCGCGGGAGGAAGCTGATGGTGTGGCCACCCGGCGTGAGCGGATAGACGGCATCGAACGCACACAGCTTGGCGAGCATGTTGCGATGGGTGAGCTCCACGCACTTCGGCGTGCCGCTCGATCCCGAGGTGAAGATGAGGGTCAGGATGTCGGCCGGAGCAACCCCCCGCCAGGCGGCGGCGAAGTCGAAGCTCGCGGCGCCCGCCGCCTCGACGTCGCCGATCGAGAGCGTTCCGGCCGGTGCGACGCCGTCGACGACGATCACGTGCGCCAGGGCGTCGACACGTTCGCGCAGCGCCAGAGCGCGCTCCAGGAAAGCGTGCTCGGTGACCAGGACGCGGCTGCCGGCGATGGCGAGCGCGCGCGCCATCTGCTCGAGCGTCGAGGTGTTGTACAAGGACCAGCCGGGCGCGCCGAGATGCATCGCGGCGGTGTCGAAGAGGTGGAACTCGGGGCGGTTCACCAGCAGCGACGCCACCGGGTCACCGTGGCCGACGCCGAGGGCAGACAAGCCGGCGGCGAGGCGGCGCACGGCGCCGGCGTACTCGGCCCACGTCCAGACGCGCGCGTCGCCGTACGCGCGGAGCGCCGGCTTCTCGGCGAGCTCGGCGGCGGTGCGTTGAAACGCTTCGCACATCGTCGCCGCGGTGCGGACGCCGGGTCGGAGAGGGGCGCTCATCGGACGCGCTCCTCGTAAGCGCGCCGCGCCTCGCGGTCGATCTCGGTGAGGACGCGGTCGGTGCGCAACAGGCGCATCAGGCCCTCGCGCGCCTGCCGCGGCAGAAGCTGACCGAGGGCGTACATGCGGCCGGCGGCGGCGGGAACGTGTACCGCGAAGCGCGGCCGCTCGAGCGCCGCGACCGTCGCAGCCGCGACCTCCTCGACGGTCGCCTGGCGCACCCCGCGCGCCGGCGCCAGGCCGGACATCATCTCGGTGAGCACGGGACCCGGCATGAGGCACGTCACCTCGACGCCCGTGCCGCGCAGCTCCTGCCGGACGGCGTCGCTGGCGCCGAGGACGAAGTGCTTGCTGCCGGTGTAGGTGACTCCTCCGGGAGCGGGAACCTTGGCGGCCATCGACGCGACGTTGACGAGATGGCCGCGCCCGTGGGCGACGAAACGCGGGAGCACGATCTTCATGCCGTTCAGCACGCCGTGTACGTTGACGTCGACGATGCGCCGCGTGGCGGTATCGCTCTCCTCGATGAACGGGCCGACCGGCATGATGCCGGCGTTGTTCACCAGCACGTCGAGCGGGCCGAGCCGCCGCTCCACCTCGTCGACGCCGCTCGTGAAAACGTCGCGGTCGGTGACGTCGAGCGCGACCCCGACCGCTCCGATCGCAGCCGCGGTGCGCTCCGCGAGGGCGGCGTCGAGGTCGGCGATGCCAACCTTCGCCCCCCGAGCGACGAGCGCCTGGGCGATGGCGCGGCCGATGCCGCGGCCGCCGCCGGTCACGAGCGCTACCCGTCCGGCGAGAGATCGAAACCGCGTACCCACGTCCGCACCCGTCAGCTCGGCAGCCGCTGGTCGAAGCGTCGCCCGAAGACGGCAGAGGCGATGATCAGCCGCTGGATCTGCAGCGTGCCGCCGGCGATCGGCCAGCCGCGGCTGTCGCGCAGCATGCGCTCGATCGGATACTCGGCGCTGTAGCCGACGGCCCCGAGGATCTCCATCGCCTTGTCGGTGACGTGCTTCGCGGTCTCGTTGGCGAAAAGCTTCGCCATCGAGGTCTCCTTCATACCGGCGAGGCCCGTGCCGGCATTGGCCGCGGCGCGGTAGACGAGCAAGCGCGCAGCGTCTACGCGGGTGGCCATGTCGGCGATCATCTCCTGGACGACGCCGCGCTCGCAGATCGGCCGGCCGAAGGTGCGCCGTTCGCGCGCGTAGCTCGTCGCCACCTCGAGCGCGCCGGCGGCGATGCCGAGCGCCATCGTCGCGTTGCCGCAGCGCTCGATGTTGAAGCAGTCCATGAGGGAGGCGAAGCCCCCGGGCTGGATGACGAGATTCTCCTCCGGGACGACGCAATCCGCGAAGTAGAGCGCGCTGCTCGGAAAACCGCGCAGGCCAAGGTAGCGCTCCTGGGGGCCGAAAGTGAACCCGGGCGTGCCCTTCTCGACCAGGAGCCCGGCGATGCCCTTCGGCCCCGGCCGATCGTTCATCCGGCAGTAGACGAGGTAGGCGCGGCTGTGGCCGCCGCCGGTGCACCACGCCTTGACCCCGTTCAGCCGGTATCCGCCCGAGACCTTCTCCGCCGTAGTGCGCAGATCGGTGAGGGCGCTGCCGGCTTCGGGCTCGCTCATGCCGATCGAGATCTCGGTCTCGCCGCGGCACACTTTCGGGAGCCAGCGGGCCTGCTGCTCCTCGCTGCCGAACCGCTCGATGACGCGGACCGGCCCGACGCTGCTCTCGAACACGCCGGCGGCGCAGAGCGGCGAGACGCGCGCCAGCTGCTCGATCACCAGGACCGCGTCGAGCAATTCGCGACCGCCGCCGCCCCAGCGTTCGGGGAGCGTCATCCCATAGAGCCCCAGGCCGATGAGTTTCTCCTCGAACTCATGGTCGGGGACGCGGTTCTCACGATCCCACGCCGCAGCGAGCGGTGCGCACTCGCGGTCGGCGAAGGCGCGTACCGTGTCCTGCAGCTGCTGTTGCTCGTCGGTCAGGCGGAAGTCCATCGATCACTCTCTCGTAGTAGTTGCGGAATCCGTATAGTACGATAATTAAAATATCAAGGAAGGGGCAGCCATGGAACGGATGGTCATCGTCAATCCGACGAGCGGAGAGGTTCCGCTCCGGCGCACGCCGCGTGCCGCGGTGGCAAACCTGCAGGGCCGGACGGTCGGCTTCTTGAGCAACAGCAAGATGAACGCCGACAAGATCCTCGAAGGCGTCGCCGAGGGGCTGATGGCGCGCTTCGCCATCACGCCGCGCCTCTACGTGAAGCGGGTGCCGTCGATCGGCGCCGACGAAGCCATGCTCGACGAGATCGCCCGCGACTGCACGGCGGCCGTGGTCGCGATGCTCGACTGCGGCTCGTGCGCGTCGTGGGCCTGCGCCGACATGGTGGAGCTCTCACAGCGCGGTCTGGCGGTGTGCGGCATGGCGAGCGATCAATTCGACGCCTTCTCGCGCCAGGTTCTCGCCATCAAGGGCGCCGACGATCTCGGGCTGTCGGTCGTCGAGCATCCCGTCGGCGGCATTCCGCCCGAGACCGCCAAGGCCAAGGTCGTGGCCGCGACTATCGATCAGGTCGTCATCGCGCTCACCGGCGCGCCGGCGGAGCTGCAGTCGACGGTGGCGCAATGAGCGCGCTCCCTCGGCCGGGATCGGACCAGCAGGAGATCGCCCTCGACGGCGACGACGCGCTCGTCGCCGAGCAGCTCTATGCCTGGGGGTGGACCGACGGCCTACCGGTCGTACCGCCTACCCGCGAGCGCGTGGCGCGGTTCTGCGCCGCCGCCCTCCACGACGCCGAGCATTGCCTCGGCGCGATCGCGCCGCGCGGCGCCCCGCTCTCGGTGCGACAGCTCGCGGCCAATGCGGTCATGGCGGGCTGCCTCCCGGCCTACATGCCCATCCTCGAGGCAGCCGTCACGGCGATGAACGTACCGATCTTCAACCTTTACGGCATGCAGATGACGACCCACCCGTGCGCGCTCATGGTGCTCGTGCACGGGCCGGCGGCCGCCGAGGCCGGCATGAACGCGGGCGCCGGCTGCATGGGACAGGGCAACCGCGCCAACGGCACGATCGGGCGCGCGGTGCGCTTGGTGATGATGAACGTCGGCGGCGCCCGTCCGGGTGACGGCGACAGCGAGAGCGCGATCGACCGCGCCACGCAGGGCACGCCGGCAAAGTGGACTTTCTGCTTCGCCGAGAACGAAGCGCGAAGCCCCTGGGAGCCGTTCCGGGTGTCGGTGGGCCTGTCGCCGGAGGACAGCGCCGTGACCGTCGCCGCCGTCGAGGGACCTCACAACATCAATGACCATCAGTCGGACTCCGGCGAAGAGATCCTCTTCACCATCGCCGAGACGATGGCGACGCCCGGCGCCAACACGGTCTACCGCGGCGGCGACCAGTTCGTGGTTCTGGGGCCCGAGCACGCCGAGGTGATCGCGAAGAGCGGCTTCTCGCGACCGGCGGCGCAGGCGTACCTCTTCGAGCACGCGCGCGTCGCCGTCGATCGCATCGGCAAGAAGAAACTCGATGAGGCGAGCACGTGGGGCGGCTACAAGAAGCTTCTCGACGAGTTCGGCGGGCGGATTCCGGTGGCGCGGGCCCCCGAGGACATCCGGATCCTGGTCGCCGGCGGCGCCGGAAAGCACTCGGCATGGCTCCCGACCTTCGGGGCTACATACAGCCAGACGTGCCGCGTCGGGCGCGAGGAACCCGGGCGCATACAGATCGCGCCGGCGCTGGCCAGCAGCACGTGGTCGACGGCCGCGGAGTGACCGGGTGAGCATCTGGGCCAATGTCGCGGCCCCCGATTCCGAAGTGCGCGCCGTCGAGGACGTCGTCATCGTCGGCAGCGGCCCGGCGGGCTACACGGCCGCGCTCTATGCGGGCCGCGCCGCCTTCCGCCCGCTGGTCGTCGAGGGGCTGGCGCCGGGCGGCCTCCTGCAGACGACCGAGCTGGTCGAGAACTTCCCGGGCTATCCGCAGGGAGTACTCGGACCCGCGCTCATGGCCGATCTCCGCGCCCAAGCCGAGCGCTTCGGCACGCGCTTCCTCACCCGGCTGGTCGATCGCGTAGCCTTCGCAACGGCAGCGGGAGCGCCGCATCGCCTGTGGGCCGACGGACGCGAGATCGCGGCGCGGGCCGTCATACTCGCGATGGGAGCGGCGCCCCGCACCCTCGGAGTGCCGGGGGAGCGGGAGCTCGGCGGCGGCCGGGGCGTAGCCTACTGCGCCGTCTGCGAGGCGCCGCTCTACGCGGGCCGCGACACGATCGTGATCGGCGGCGGCGATTCCGCCATGGAGGAAGCGCTCGGGCTGGCGCGCCACGCGCGTTCCGTAGTCCTCGTGCATCGGCGTGCGGCATTCGCCGCCTCACCGATCATGCGGGAGCGCGTCCTCGCCTCGGCGAAGATCCGGGTGCTGACCCCGTACGTCGTCGAGGGCTTCGTCGCCGGCGACGACGGCAAGCTCGGCGCCACGCGTGTACGCCGCGTTACCGACGGCGCCAGCGAAATCATCGCCAGCGCGGGCGCCTTCGTCGCTATCGGCCATACGCCCAGCTCGACGTTGGTGCGCGGCGTGGTGGAGACCGACGCGCGCGGCTACATCGTCTGCCGTCCCGGCAGCCGGGAAACCAACGTGCCGGGAGTCTTCGCGTGCGGCGATCTGGTCGACGCGCGCTACCGCCAGGCGGTAACGGCGGCGGCTTCCGGCTGCGAGGCGGCGCTCGATGCCCAGCGCTATCTCGAGACCCACTGAGGGCCGATCCGTGACACGCACCGGCGGCACCACTCTCGTCACCGGCGCCGCCGGCTTCGTCGGCCGCCATCTGGTGCGGTTGCTGCACGCCCGGGGCACGGCGGTGCGCGCCTCCGATCGCGCCGACGGCAACCGGGAGCTCTTCGACGCGCTCGGCGTCGAGTACGTTGCCGCCGACCTGACGCGGGCGGAGTCGCTCCCGCCGCTCTTCGCGGGCGACGTCGACCGCGTCTTCCACCTCGGCGCCGTCTGCAATTTCTCGACGCCGTACGCCAAGCTCCATCCGATCAACGTCGTCGCCGTGGAGCGCATGACCGAGCTCGCCCTCGCGCACGGCGTCCGCTGCTTCGTGCACGTGAGCTCGACGAGCGTCTACGGGCGCTACCGCGGGACGCCATTCACCGAGGAAAGCCCGCAGGAGCCGCAGGACGACTACGGCCGCAGCAAACGGGCCGGCGAGGCCGTCGTGTGGCGCGCCGTCGACCGCGGCCTGCCCGCCATCGTCTGCCGTCCCTGTACCGTGTACGGCCCCGGGTGCACCGAAGGCGCGGGAAAGGCCTTTTCGCGGCGCACGTCGATTCCCGCGATCCCCGGCTGCGGCCGGCAGAAGCTCGCCAACGTGCGCGTGGAGGACGTCGCCCGCGCTCTCGTGCATCTTGCGGAGACGCCCGCAGCCATCGGACAGGCTTTCAACATCGCCGACGCCTCGCAGCCGACGCTCGGCAGGGCGCTGACGCTCGCGGCCGAGGTGTTCGGCGGAACGCCGCCGCGCCTGCACGTGCCGCTCGTCGTCCTCACCGTGCTCGCGCGCCTCCAGGGCGTCATCGCCGCTTACCGCGGCGCGATTCCCGAGCTCGAGTCGGACGCGGTTCGCTATCTCCGCGACGACTACGTCGTCGACGCGTCCAAGATCGAGGCTACGGGATTCGCGCTCCGGTTCCCCGATTTCGAGGCGTCGCTCGCCACGATGGCGACAGAGGGCTGAGCCCGTCCGATCTGCGGCGGGCGGAACGCAACGGACCCCTGGAATCGCAATAGAAAGGACACGTCATGGAAGCGCAGCACGTCGTCATCACCGGGCTCGGACAGGGTATGGGGCGAAGGGCCGCGCTCTTGCTGGCCAAGCGCGGCGCCGCCGTCGCCGGCTTCGATGTCGACGCCGAGGGGATCACGTCGCTCGGACGCGAGCTCGACGCGCTCGGCGCCAGGCACCATCTCCGCTGCATCGACATCACCGACCGGACGGCGATCATGCACTTCAAGGACGCCGTCCTGGCGCGGTTCGGCCACGTCGACACGGTCGTTTCCAACGTCGGCGTCGGTTTCTTCGGCCCCTTCGAGGAGCTCGATCTCGACGCCGCGCTCAAGTGCTTCGAGATCAACGTGATCGGCGCCGCCGCCGTGTTCCAGGCGTTCATACCGTCCATGCGCGAACGCCGCGCCGGCAAGCTCGTCGCCGTCTCGTCGCTGGTCGGGCGCATTCCCTTTCCCTTCGAGTCCATCTACTCGGCGACCAAGTTCGCGCTGAACGGCATGGTGCTGTCCTTCAAGTACGAGCTCGCGCCCTTCGGCATCGAGGTGGCGCTCATCGAGCCGGCGCAGGTATCTACGGGCTTCGCCGCCAAGATCCACAAGCTGCCGCCGGAGGGCTCGCCGTATCGCGACCGGGTGCGGCGCTTCATCGTGCGCGACAACGAGCTGATCGCGTCCGCTCCCGACCCCGATCGCGCTGCGGCGAAATACGTCGAAGTGATCCTGAGCCCGCGCCCGAGAGTCTACACCCAGATCGACTTCACCAGCCGGCTCTTCCTCGCGCTCAACAACGTCCTGCCCGCAGCGCTCCGCGATTGGATCCTGCTGCGGCACATGGACATCGCGGAGGCCGGCCGTCGCAGGGACGCGCCGTAGCCGGCGCGGCGCCGGGCGCCTTCAGCCGGCGACCGGCAGCCACGGCGCCCGCCGGCGCACCAGATCGATCAGCCGCTGCGGCACGAGGCGCATCGCGACCGTGGCGGCGCGGTTGAACGGGCCCGGGACGCACTCGGCCTTGCCGGTGAACATCGCGCGCAGGCCGGCCTCGGCGACCTTGCCGGCGTCCATCATCACGCCGAAGCGGCGGGCGCGCTCCATGTCGACGACCGTCGGGTCATAGAGGCCGGTGTCGGTCGCACCCGGTGCGAGGGTGGTGACCGTGATGCCGTAGGGCGCGAGCTCGCTGCGGAGCGCCGCCGCGAAGGTCCGCAGATAGGTCTTGGTGCTGCCGTAATACGCGATCCCGGGAAACGCGCGCCACGCCGAGATGCTCGACGTCAGCATGATGCGGCCGCGCCGCTGCGCCCGCATGTCGCGAGCGAAGAGCGTACACAGGAGCGACGGCGTCACGACGTGGAGCTGCAGCATCACGTTGGCCTTCCTGGGATCGGCGTCGGCCACCTCGCCGAAGAAGAACATGCCGGCGTTGACGATCAACGCCTCGACGGCGATCCCGAGCGCGTCCACGGCGGCGTGCACCTCGCGCGCCGCCTCGGGGCGAGCGAGGTCGCAGACGATCGGGTGGACCTGCGTGCCGCGGGCGGTAAAGAGCTCCCGCGCGACCGCCTCCAGGCGCTCGCGGTTCTCGCTGACGAGGACGAGCGCGAGATCGCCGCGCGCGGCCAGGCGGCGCGCGATCTCGCGTCCGATGCCGGAGCACGCGCCGGTGACGACGGCGCACGGGAGCGGCGCCGTCACCGGGCGCACCGCCCTACTCGTAGAGCTTCACGACCTTCACCTTGCCGGGGAAGGCCTGCACGCAGAGGTCGCAGAGGGTGCACTCGTCGAGGTTCTCGTCGATGATGCGCAGGCTGCCGTCGTCCTTGGGCGCGAAGATGTTCACGGGGCAGACCTCGGTGAGCTTCTTGGTGACGGCAGCGTCCTTGGCAGCGACGGCATCGACCTCGACCTTGATGAACATCCCGTTCGCCATCGCCGCCCTCAGCGCCCCGCCTCGGCCAGGCGCGCCTTCACGAGCCCCGGGATGTCTTCGATGCGCTCGGCGACCGAGATGCCGGCGGCCTGCATGCGCGCGATCTTGTCGGCGGTGGTGTCGGCCTTGCCCTCGACGATCGTGCCGGCATGGCCGAAGCGCATGCCCGGCATCTCGTCCATGAAGCGGCCGGCCATGAACGCAATGATGGGGAGACGCGACTCGTGCTCGCGCACCCAGTCGGCGAGCTCGGCCTCCATGCGGCCGCCCGGCTCGGAATAGATGGCGATCGCCTTGGTATCGGGATCGGCCTCGAAGAGCGGCATCAGCTCGGCGTAGGTCGAACCGATGATCGCGTCGCCGCCGATCGACACGCACGTGGACTGGCCGAGGCCCGCCGCCGAGAGCGTGTTCGCGATCTCGGTCGTCATGCCGCCCGAGCGCGACATGATGCCTATCGGACCCTTCTTGAACGCCCGCCGCACGTTCACCGCCGGGCCGCCGAGGCCGCCCATCTTGGCCTCGTCCGGAGAGAGCACCCCGAGGCAGTTCGGACCGATGATGCGAGCGCCGCGCAGCTTGGCGAGCTCCACCATCTGCGCCACGTCGGCGCGCGGGATGCGCTCGGTGACGATGACGATGAGCTTCACCCCGGCCTCGATCGCCTCGAAGACGGCGTCCTTGGTGAACTTCGCCGGCACGGTGACGATCGACCCGTCGACGCGCTGCCGCGACGTGATGTCACGCACGCAGTCGTAGACCGGGACGCCATAGACGTCGCGCCCGGCGCGGCCGGGGGTCACGCCGCCGACGATCTTGGTGCCGTAGTCGAGGCCTTCGCGGGTCAGGTTCACCGCCTCGCGACCGGTGATGCCCTGGATGATCACGGTCGTGTCCTTGTTGATGAGAATCGACATGGGAGATCGCGAGACCGGGCGGCGTCCGTGAGGCCGCAGTGAAGTACACGGCGACCTTCCGACCGTCAAGCGCGCGCGCCCGACCGGCGTCGCACACGTCACCTGCCATGCGAGTTCGGACTACGACGCGGCGCCCAACCGGCCGATATACCGTCTGGTGCCCGGGAGGCTGGCAGAGCGGCAGATCGCCGAGCAGGCGCGTCTCAACATGGCCGCGGTGTTGCCGGCGATCGCAGCGATCTATGCGGTAGTCGGCCTGCTGTACGTGATCTCCCCGCCGCTGCATCCGGGATGGCCGTACGCCACCTCCGCGCTCAGTGTCGCCGCGGGCCAGGCGGTGCTCGCAGTCTGGCTTCGCCGCGCGCCGACCGGCTACGCCCACGCGATCGGCTTCGTAGCGGCGCTGCTGAGCGTCGCCCAAGCTCTGTCGTTCGTCGTCCTCACCGGCGACCCGGCGCAGACGGTCATCCTGATCATCGTGCTCCTCGGAGCGTCCTTCGAAACGCTGACGGCTTGGTCGGCGCTGGCGACGATGGCCGTCGGCCTTGCCGCCTGGACCTGGATCGCCCGCGACTTTCCGACGTCCGCCTTCATCCACTGGGCCATGAACCTCACGAGCTCGGCGGCGCTCGGCGTCGTCATCTCCGTGGCCCGGACACGGGCGACGCGGCGCCAGATCGCCGCCGAGATAGCGCTCCGCGAGAGCGAAGAGCGCCACCGCCTCGTCGTCGACGGCGCCTTCGACGCCATCGTAACCGTCGACGGCGAGTGCCGCGTGCTCGGCTGGAACCCGCAAGCCGAGCGCATCTTCGGGTGGACGGCGGCCGAGATCCTCGATCGCCCGATGGCAGCGGACCTGCTCGCTCCGGCGCACCGTGCGAGCTACGGACGCGGAGTCCGCGAATTTCTCGCCGCCGGGGAGAGTCCGATCCTCCATCGCCTGACGGAGGTGACCGCCGTCCGCCGCGACGGCAGCACCTTCACCGCGGAGATGACGACGATTCCGATCCGCAGCGGCAACGGTTGGGTGTTCACCGGCTTCGTGCGCGACATCACCGCCCGCAAGCGCGCCGAGGACGACCTGCTGCGCGCCAAGGAGGCCGCGGAGGCGGGAGCACGCGTCAAGAGCGACTTCCTCGCCACCATGAGCCACGAGATCCGCACGCCGCTGAACGGCATCTTCGGCATGATCGAGCTCGCGCTCGACACCGATGACGACGGCGAGCGCCGCCAGTTCCTGCAGCGGGCGCGCGTCTGCGCCGAGGCGCTGATGAGCATTCTGAACGACGTGCTCGACTTCTCACGCGTCGAGGCGGGGCGCCTCGACCTCGAGCGTATCCCCTTCGATCCCCGCGACGTCGTCGACGGCGTGCTCGACGCACTCGCCGTCGAGGCCGACCGCAAGGGTCTCGAGCTGATCGGCTGCGTCGACGAACGGCTGCCGGCGACCCTGGTCGGCGACGCCGGCCGGCTGCGCCAGATCCTCATCAATCTCGCCGGCAACGCGCTCAAGTTCACCGAGCGCGGCGAGGTCGTGATCCAGCTCGCGCCCGCGCCGGACCCCGACGGCGTCACCGTCGGGACGCCCCCGATCACCGGCGACGGCGGCGCACCCCCCGAGCCCACCCTCTTCGTGACCGTCCGCGACACCGGCATCGGCATCGCCCCCGACAAGCAGCGCTCGATCTTCGAAGCCTTCACCCAGGCCGACTCGTCGATGACCCGCCGCTTCGGCGGCACCGGCCTCGGACTGGCGATCTGCGCCCGCCTGGTCGCCCTCATGGGCGGCGCCATCGGCGTCGACAGCGCCCCCGGCGCCGGCAGCCGCTTCTGGTTCACGGCGCGCTACGACGCCGACGGGCCGCCGATCGCAACGACGCTGCCGACGCTCCGTGGCGCCTGCATCCTTCTCGTCAGCACCAACCCCGCAAGCGCGCGCCACCTCGAGAGCGGATTGCGCGCTGCCGGCGCCCGGTGCGTCACCGCGACGACGATCGTCGGCGCCCTCGCCGAGCTCGGGACAGCGCGCGTCGCGACCGAGCGCTTCGACGCCCTCGTCGTCGATCTCCCGAGCGACGCCCGCGAGGCGCCTTGGCATCTGGCGATGCTGGAGCGCGAGCACAGCGCCCTCCTCCCGCCGCTCCTGGTGCTGGCGCCGACCGCGACGCGCAGTAACCTCCTGCGGCTCACCGATCTGCGACCGGAGCTGCTCTCGAAGCCGATCAAGATGCGGGCGCTGCTCGCGAGGCTCGCCGGCATCCGCCGGGCGGCGCCGGGCGACGCCGACGCCGCCGCCGCCCGGCGCTGACGCCAGGCTCACCCGATCACATGCAGACGCCGTTGACGCAGTTGGGCGCCATCGGCGTGCAGACCATGCCGCAACCGCCGCAATTGTTGGCGTCGGACGCGGCGTCGATCTCGCAACCGTCGGCCGCAACCGCGTTGCAGTCCAGGTGTCCGGCGGTACATACGCAATTTCCCGCCGCGCATTGCGTGTCGACGACGCAGTCGCTGTTGCTCATGCAGCCGCCGCCGAGCGGGCACGGCGAGCAACTGCCGCCGCAGTCGATGCCGGTTTCGCTGCCGTCCTGCATGCCGTTCGAGCAGCTGGCGACGCAGGTGCCGCTGCTGCACGCGAGCGAACAGCACTGAGATGACATTGCGCACGACTGACCGTAGGCTAAGCAGGCCGGAGTGAACGTCGGCACGGGGGTCGGTGTCGGCGGCACGGGGGTCGGCGTCGGCGTCGCGGAGCAGGTGCCGCCGGCGGGATCGAGCGCGCACACCACGGCGTCGACCCAATCGTCGGTCATATCCTCGAGCGCTGCGGTATCGCCGCTCGTCAGGCAGTTGCCGGGCCCGAACTTGGCCTCGAGCTTGGCGAAGCAACCCTTGAAGGGATTGGCGCCGCCGTCGAACTTGTTCTTCGCCTTCTGGAGGCAGGCGGCGAACTTCGCCGGATCGAGGCCCGCGGGCGGCTTCTCGTTCTTGCTATGGCACTTGAGGAGCGCGGCCGCCTTCTTCGCGACACAGAGCTTCTTGGCGGCGGCACACGCGTTCAGCGTCGCGTCTGCCGGCCGGGCGAGGCCGAGGACGGCAAGCGTCCCGGCGGCGACTAGTACGACACGGCTCATGGACAGATCCTCCAACGGCGCCTGTAGCGCACCTGCCCGTTCCGAGGGAAGCAGAAAATGCCGGAGCCGGCGCTGCGTGCTCCGGACGCTGGCTTCGGCTAAGGTGGCCGCCATGGCGAGCCTCGAGAAGATCGCCGAGGAGCTCGGCATAGGATCCACGCGTCGGCACGTCTTTCTCTGCTGCGATCAGACCAAGCCCAAGTGCTGCGACCGCGACGCGGGCCTGGCGTCGTGGGAATTCCTCAAGTCCCGCCTGAAGGAGCTCGGCCTCACCGGCAAGGGCGGCGTCTTTCGCACCAAGGCAAACTGCCTGCAGATCTGCCAGGAGGGCCCGATCGCGGTCGTGTATCCCGACGGCACCTGGTACCGCTCGTGCACGCCCGAGGTGCTGGAGCGCATCATCCAGGAGCACCTGATCGGCGGCCGGCCGGTGGCGGCATACGTCTTCATGACGCACCCGCTCCCCGCGTCGACGCCGTGACGCGCAGGAGCCGGATCTCCCGCACCGCCCTTCACGCGCCGCCGGCGAACCCGGCAGCGAGAGTGCGCGTGAGTTCGGCGGCGCCGACGCGCTCGCCGACACGCGCGCTCTGACCCGCCCACAGCGGCGAGAAGTCGTCCCTGCCGAGGCTCTCGGCCTTCGCCCGCAGCGGCGCCAGAGCGAAAGCGGCGGTCGGAAAGGCGGGGGCCAGTGCGCTCATCGGTCCGAGGTCGCGGATCAGGCGGTTGACGATGGCGCGCGCCGGCCGGCCGGTGAAGAGGTTCGTTACCGCCGTCGTATCGGCGGCGTCGCTCGCGAGCGCGGCGCGATGCAGCGCGCTCGTCGCCGCCTCGGGACACGAGAGATACGCCGTGCCGACCTGGACGCCGGCCGCACCGAGCGCGCGCGCCGCAGCGACGCCCGCCGCATCGGCGATGCCGCCCGCCGCGACTACGGGTACGCGCACCGCGCGCACCACTTGCCGGACGAGCGCCAGCGTCCCCATCTGGAGACTCGGATCCTCCGTGAGGAAGTGGCCGCGATGACCGCCCGCCTCGAGCCCCTGTGCGATCACCACATCGACGCCTCGGGCTTCGAGCCAGCACGCTTCCGCGACGGTCGTCGCCGTCGCCATCACCATGGCGCCCCAGCGGCGCACGCGCGCCAGCAGGTCGTCGGCCGGCAAGCCGAAGTGGAAGCTCACGATCGGCGGCCGGAGATCCGCGAGCCCTGCGGCGATCTCGGCGTCGAAGGGGCGCCGGCCCGGGCCCACGGGAACGGTCGCCGGATCGATGCCGTATTCCGCGAAGTACGGCGCCAGCGCCTGACGCCACGCCGCCTCGCGCGCCGCATCCGGAGCCGGTGTCGCATGGCAGAAGAAGTTGACGTTGAAGGGCTTGGCGGTTGCGGCGCGGATCGCGGCGATCTCATCCCGCATGGCGCCCAAGCCGAGCACGGCGCACGGCAGCGATCCGAGCCCGCCGGCGTCGGCGACGGCGATAGCGAGCGCGCTCCCCTGCGACCCCGCCATCGGCGCCTGGATGACGGGAACGTCGATGCCGAGCAGGGTTTCGAGCCTCATGGCGCGTCCGACCGGACGCTCGACGCTACCTCGCCCGCACTCCCGACACCATGGCGGGAGATCGCCGCAGCGGCGCTCACGCCGCTACCGGCGTGTGATTCCCGCCCTCGGACTCCGGCAGTTCGCAATCGGGACGCAGTACGGCAGCACCGTTCATGCGCCCATCGCGCAGATCGGCGAGCGCGCGGTTGGCGGCGGCGAGCGGGTACTCGACGACGGTCGTCGTCAGCGGCATCGTCGCCGCGAGCGCCAGGAACTCCTCGCCGTCCCGGCGCGTCAGGTTGGCGACCGAGCGCACGGCGCGCTCGCGCCAGAGGATCTCGTAGGGGAAGGACGGGATGTCGCTCATGTGGATTCCGGCACAGACGACGGTTCCGCCGGGCGCCGTGGCGCGCAGCGCTTGCGGCACGAGCGCGCCCACGGGCGCGTAGATGATCGCCGCATCGAGCGCGACCGGCGGCCGCGTGTCGGCGTCGCCCGTCCACGTGACGCCGAGCCCCGCGGCGAAGCGGCGCGCCGCAGTATCGCCCGGGCGCACGAATGCGTACACTCTGCGGCCCTGGTGCAGCGCGACTTGCGCCACGATGTGGGCCGCGGCACCGAAGCCGTAGAGTCCGAGGTGCTCGGCATCGCCCGCCATGCGCAGCGAGCGGTAGCCTATGAGTCCGGCGCAGAGGAGCGGCGCGGTGTGGACATCGTCGAGCCCCTGGGGAAGCGCGAAGCAATAGCGCGCGTCGGCGCGCATCTCCTCGGCATAGCCGCCATCGAGCGTGTAGCCCGTGAAACGCGCCCACTCGCAGAGATTCTCGCGGCCGCTCCGACACCGCCGGCAGGCGCCGCAGGTCCACCCGAGCCAGGGAACGCCGACGCGCGCTCCGATCGCGAAGCGCGTCACGTTGGCGCCGCGCCGCACCACCCTGCCGACCACCTCGTGCCCCGGCACGACCGGCAGGCGCGGTTCGGGGAGCTCGCCGTCGACGACGTGGAGATCGGTCCGGCAGACGCCGCAGGCGGCGACGGCGATCACCACCTCGTCCGGGTCCGGCGCGAGCGGAGCGCGGTCCACCGCGATCAGGGGAGTGCCCGGTCTCTCGAGGCGCATCGCCAGCACGATCGTTCCGAATCTCAGGAGCCCGGCGCGATCCTCACCGGACCTCGAAGACCCGGTACTCCACGCGGCCCGGACCGACGCGCCCCTGGCTCAGGACGAAGGCGCGATTCAGCCACGCATAGCGCGGATCGCCGGTCTCGAAGCGCGGGTTGACGTAGAAATAGGTCTCGCCGAACTCCGTCGGCGGTCCTCCGGCCAACGCCTGCGCGACCGCGTCGGTGAGGTGCAGCATGCCGACGTAGCTCACGTAGAGGTAGGCGCCGTCGTGGGTCTCGATCGTCGCCCGGACATCGAGCCGCCCGACGCCGTCGGCGCCGACCAGCAACCAGTCGGCACCGCTCGGCAGGATGCGGCCGCGCAGCCGCGGCCCCGTCACCTCGCCGCCCGTGACGTCGAAGATCTGCCGCGTGCCGTAGGGGCCGGCGCCGACCACCACGGGCGGCTTCAACGTCGCATAGTATTCGCAGAGCGGCTCGAGCACCGGCAGCCGGCTCATCGTGCTGCCTCGGGCAGGCGCGCACCGGCAGCGCGATCACGGAGCTCGGAGCGGACGGCGTATATCCTCACGCGCGGCGGCCGTTCGCTACTGCATCTTGGCCACGGCCCGCCCCGCCGCTTCGTACATCGAGACGGTGCGGTCGCAGTATTCGACGCCGTACTTCTTCAGGATCTTGAAGCCGTCGTCTTCCCAAGCGCCGGGGATGCGAAAGATCGCGATCGTGTCGGCTGGATCCCGACCCGACTCGACGCAACCCTTGATGACGCCGCGGGCGACGATGTCGACGCGGGTGTTCGACACCACGTTCATCATGACCGCGATCTTCTTAACGCCCGACTTGGAGAGGATGAGCTTGGTCAAGCCGCAGGCCTTCTTGACGCTCGGGTTGCCGCCGATCTCGCAATAGTTGGCGGGCTTGCCGCCGTGCTTGCGGATGGCGTCGAAGAGCGTGAGCGAGCCGCCACCGGCGCCGATCACGAGGCCCAGGTCGCCGTCGAACTCCTTCACGTTGCCGGCGACGCCGCGGTAATCGGAAGCGTCCACCTCGGCGCCGGCGATCTCGAACGGCGTCGGCGGGCGCGCCTCGCGGGTCTCCTCTTTGCCGATCCCGAGCTCGGCGAGGAGCTTGGCGTGCTTGTCGCGGGCATCGCCTTCCATGTCGACGTGGCCGTCGAGCACCAGGAACTTCCCGTCCTGCGTCTTTCCGAGCGGATTGATCTCGGCGAGCGTCAGATCGTAGGCGAGGAAGATCTCGATCAGGGTGGCGACGATCGGCGTCAGCTTGTTCAGGTCATCGCCGGTGACGCCGGTTGCCGCGATCGCCTGCTTGGCGATGTAGGGCGAGAACGGCAGGAGCGTCGAGAAGTGCGTGCGCGAGACGTGTTCCGGATGCTTCTCGGCGACCTCTTCGATGTCGATGCCCCCCATGTCGCTGAAGATCACGACCGGGAGCTTCCTGCGGCCGTCCCACGTGACCGCGGCGTAGTATTCCTTCGCGACCGGCGCACACTCCTCGACCAGCACCCCGCGCGCGCTCTGTCCGTTGATCACGAGCTTCAAGATCGCCTCGGCGTGCTGCTGCGCCTGCTCCGGCGTGTCGGCGAACTTGACGCCGCCCGCCTTCATGCGGCCGCCGGTCAGCACCTGCGACTTGAGCACTACGCTGCCGCCGATCTCGGCGGCGATCGTCCCGGCCTCGGCCGCGGTCCGGGCGACGCGACCTTTCAGGAGCGGGGTCTTGTGCCGGGCGAAGAGGGCCTTGGCCTCGTATTCGTAGAAGCGCATCGGGCGGTCGTACGCCAGGGGTCCGGAAGGGTCAAGGCGAGGAACGCCGTCGCCGTCCGCCGCCGCGCGCCTGACCTCGATACGGCGGAGGATCGCGATCCCCGGGTCCGCGGGCACCGGCATCGACGGCGGCGCGAATCCGCAGCGTGAGGGGATCGGCAGCGATCCCCTCACGTCCGGATTCATCCGCGATATCCGAGGCTATGGCTCAGGAACGCCGTTGGCGGGACCGGTGAAGCAGAGGTTCGCGGCCGACTGCGTAGCGGCGGTGTTGTTCGACCAGGTGTTCGCCGTCGACGGATCATGGCAGTCGTGGTTGGCGCTGCCCGAGATGGCGTTGCCGTCGATCGTGTTGCCGGAGTTCGGGCCGGTTGCGAGCGGATCGTCGACGCGGATGCCGTCCCCGGCGCCGCCCTGTCCGCTATCGAGCACCTTGTTCTTGCTGATCGACGAGCTCACGAGGCTCGGCTCGCCGGTGAAGGAGTCGAGGTAGATGCCGTGGCGGGTGGCGCGATCGATGACGTTCTTGGACACCGACACGCTGCTGCTCGGCCCGCCCGGCGGATAGCCGGGGAAGTAGAAGGCGTCGAAGCGGAGGGCCGTCGTGGCCGCGGTCGTGATCGTGTTGCCGGTGATGGCGAGCCGCGTGTTGTTGCCGCCGATGAAGACCGCCGTGCCGGCGTTGGGATCGGCCGGATTCCCGGTGATCTTGTTCTTCGAGAACGTCGAGTCGACGGTTCCGAGCACGACTGCGAAGGTGGCGTCGTTGGTCGAGCGGTTGCCGGTCACCTTGATGCGATCGTTGGTGTCCGGGGTAAGCTGGTCGATGATGATCCCGGCGGCCACGTTGCTGTCGAAGAAGTAGTTCTTGGCGATCGAGGCGTCGCGGAGCCCGTAGCCGACGCGAACGCCGGTGCCGTTCTGGTGGAAGCAGTTCCCTTTGACGGTGCTCTTCGAGCCTGCGGCCGAATGGAAATAGATACCGTTGGCGTTCGCCGTGAAAACGCTGTTCTTGAGCGCGAAGCGCACATTGGCGGGGTCGGTGCGGATCGCCGTCTCGCCGGCGCCGGTGAAGGCCAGACCCTGGATCGTGACCTTGTCCGCCAGGACGTCGATGCCGATCCCGCCGAGACCGGCTACCGGCGGAGAGGTGAAGATGCTGTCGCGGGTCGGATCGAGAGCGGCGAGCGTATCACAGGTCTTCGGCTTCGGGGCCTTACCGAAGATCTTCAACGGCACGTTGATCACGACCTGGCCGCCGTAGTTGCCCGGACACACCTTGATCTTGTCGCCGGGCGCAGCCGCGGCGACCGCAGCCTGAAGAGTCGTATAGGGAGCGCCAGGGCACTGGACGCCGTCGTCATCGACCTTGAGGGTCGCAGCTCGGGCGGGAAAGACGATGGATACCGAAGCGAGGGCGGCAACGCCGAGCGTCGCCGAGAGGAGTCGTCGCGTCATGGTCAGGAACCTTTCCGTGGTGTGAGGTTTTTTGAGGCGGGTACGGAACCGTCCGCGAACACGCATAGAAGATTGCCTGCGCAGGGACAAGAAGTTTTCGACAGATTGCGCAGGCCTGCCGACCGGACCACGAGCGCCGCTTCCCGCGACCTCAGTCGCGGACCCGCAGCACCACCTTGCCGAAGTTCCGGTTCGCGGCGACGTAGTCGTGCGCCGCGGCGGCGTCGGTGATCGGGTAGACACGGTCGACGATCGGCTGCAGCGCGCCCTTGCGGAAGAGCGGCAGTACTTCGACAGCGAAGGCGTCGGTGATGGCGATCTTCTCGGCCAGCGAACGCGAACGCAGCACGGAGCCGACGATGCGCAGACGCCGTGACACCAGGAGACCGAGGTTCACTTCGGCCTTGACGCCGCCCATGAGGCCGATGACGACGAGCCGGCCGCGCGGCTTCAGGCTCGCGATGTTGGGCTCGAGATAGGAGCCGCCGACACAGTCGAGGATGACGTCGACGCCCTGCTTGCCCGTGAGCGCGGCGATGCGTTCCGCGAAGCTCTCGGTCTTGTAATTGACGCCAGCCTCGGCGCCGAGCGCCACACAGCGCGCAACCTTCTCGTCGCTGCCGGCGGTCACGTACACGACCGCGCCGCGCGCCTTCACGAGCTGGATCGCCGCCGTGCCGACGCCGCTGGCGCCGGCGTGGACGAGCACCCGCTCGCCCCGCGCCAGGCTCCCTTCCTGCACGATGTTCACGAATGCCGTGTAGAAGGCCTCGGGAATCGCCGCCGCCTGCGCGAAGTCGAGCCCGTCCGGAATCGGCAGCGCCATCGCCTCGTGGACGACGACCTGTTCGGCGTAGCCGCCGCCCGCGAGGAGACAGCACACGCGGTCGCCGGGTCGCACCCGCGTCACTCCGGCGCCCACCGCGGCGACGATGCCGGCAGCCTCGAGCCCGAGGATTGCCGACTCGCCCGGCGGCGGCGGATACAGCCCGCGCCGCTGCAACAGGTCGGCGCGATTGACCGCGGTAGCGTGAACGTCGACGAGAACCGTGTCCGAGCCGAGCGCCGGCGCGGGCGCCTCGCCCCACGAAAGATTTCCGGAGCCGTCGGTAGCGATGAGCGTAGCTTTCACTCGACCCTCCCGCGACGACGCGCGCGCCGTCAGACGTAGTGGCTTCGCCGCTTCAGTGCCTGCTCGAGCTCGAGATGGAAGATCTCGATCTTCTCGACCTGATCACCCTCCTTGCGGAACTTGTGGCCGCGCAGCGTCGACGCCAGGAGGCCGAGATCGGGGCGCCCGGGAAAGTCGCGCTTCTCGCGGATCTCGGTCGCCGCGAAAACGGTGTCGCCGGCGAAGATCGGCGCCGTGTGGCGTCCGGTCACGTAGCGGACGTCGGCGAGGGCGTTGTCGGCGATGTCCGCCGAGGCGATGCCGAGGCAGAGATTGAACGGGATGCCGCCGAACACGATCAACTGACCGCCGACGTACCTGTCGGGGCTCTCGGTCACCATCCATTGATTGCAGTGCACCTGCGAGGTGTTGTCGAGGATGCCGGTCAGCATGATGTGGTCGGTCGTGACCACGCGGCCGCGGGTGTGCTCGTAGACGTCGCCCGGGGTGAAGTCCTCGAAGTAGGTGTCGGGGCTGGAGAAGTGCGCGAGCTCCTTGCGGCGCGCATCGTAGCCGGGGATCGTCAGGTCGACCGCGATCTGGCGCGGCTCCGCCTCGCCGTCGGCGAGCTTCGCGCCCGCGTCCTTCTTCCAGACCTGGACTTTGCGCTGGAACGTCAGCACCACCTCGCCGTGCTGATTCCGCCCGGTCGTCTGCACGTGCACGACCCCGAGCGTCGGGTTCTTGGTCGAGCCCTTGACACCGAGCACGAGCGTCTCCGCCTCGAGCGTATCGCCGACGCATACCGGCGCCCCGAAGCGCATGTCGATGTACTCGAGATTCGCGCGCGCGTTCTCCGAGATGTCCTCGACGCTCTGACTGAAGACGACAGCCATGACGATGCCCGGCGGCACGACCAGATCGCGATAGCCGTACGCCTGCGCGTAGCGGCGGCTCTTGGCGAGCGGGTTCGCGGTCATCGAGAAGTCGGTGAAAATCGCGAAGAGCCCTTCGGTGATGGTCTTGCCGCCCTTGTGGCGGAGCAGCGACCCCGGTTGGAAGTCCTCCAGGAAGTGCCCGTGCTGTTTGCGGATGATGGCCATGGAGCCGTTTCTCTATTGGCCGCCTCCGGGAGCGTCAACCGCGCTGGCTCGCAGTGCGCGCATGGTCTAAATGCAGCCGCATGGCGGACGAGATCGAGCTCACCGACGAGATGCGCGCGGCGATCGGCCGGGAATCGCCGCCCTGGACATACGAAGTGACGACGACGAGCGTACGCGCCTTCGCGCGCGGCGTCGGGTACACGGACCCGGTCTACTACGATGTCGCCGCGGCGCAGCGCGCCGGCTACCGACACCTGCCGGCGCCGCCGACCTATCTCGGAACGCCGGTCTTCATCCCCGGCCGCTCGCACGACATCTTCAGCGTCCCGACCGAGGGGCAGCCGAGCGTGAAGCACGGGCTCAAGGGGCTCCTCGACGGCGGCACCGAGACCGAGTACTTCGGCGACATCTGCGCCGGCGACACGCTCACGGTCGTGAGCCGTCTAGAGAACCTCGAAGTCCGCGACAGCAAAGCGCTCGGCAAGATGCTGATCACGACGCAACGCACCACCTACACGAACCAGGACGGCAAGATCGTCGCGGTGCAGACCGGCCAAGCGATCCATTACTGATCCGCCAACGAGTTGCGAGGCAAGCCATGACGGTGACCTGGGATTCGATCAGCGAGGGCGACGCCATCCCCGTGCTCGAGAAGCGGCCGGGCGTGACCCAGCTCGTGAAATACTCGGCCGGTTCGGGCGATTTCAATCCGCTGCACCACGACTTCCGCTTCCCGCAGGCGCAGCAGCTCGGCTCGATCATCGTCCACGGGCGGTTCAAGTACGCGGCTCTCGGCGAGCTGGTCTCGAACTGGCTCGGCCATGCCGGCCGCATCAAGAAGATCTCGTGCCAGTACCGCGGCATGGATTTCCCCGATCGCAAGCTCGTCTGCCGCGGCACGATCAAGCGCAAGTGGGAGGAGAACGGCGAACGCCTGGTCGCGCTCGAGATCTGGACCGAGAGCGACGACGGCAAGAAGACGACTCCCGGCGAGGCAATCGTCGCGCTCCGGCGAAGCTAGACGAGGCCCGGCGAGAGCGGAGCGACGTCCCTAGATACCGAGCCGCGCCGCGACCAGCTCGCGGTTCGCGATGGCGTCGCCGTACATCATGTCCCCCGAGAGCGCCCGCTTGTAGTGGATGTGGAGGTCGTGCTCCCAGGTGAAGCCGATGCCGCCGTGGAGCTGTATGGCCTTGGCGGTGACCCGTCGGAACGCCTCGCCGGCGGTGGCCTTGGCGGTCGCGGCGGCGATCGTCGCGTCGTCGGCGCGCTGATCGACGGCCCACGCGGCGTAGGTCGTCGCCGCCTTCGCGCACTCGACCGCGACCATCATGTCGGCGCACGCGTGCTGCACCGCCTGGAAGGTGCCGATCACGCGGTCGAACTGCCGGCGTGTCTTCACGTAGTCGACGGTCGCCGCCAGCACCCGTTCGGCGCCGCCGCTCATGTCGGCGGCGAGCGCGACCCGCGCCTCGTCCAGCACCGCGGCGAGCGCGCTCTCCGCCGCACCGGCGAGGACGGCGTCCGCTTCGACACGCAGGCCGTCGAGGTCGAGGCGACAGATCTTGCGCGTGCCGTCGACGCTCGGCTGCGCCCGCACGCGCGCCCCTGCGGACTCGACGACGACGAGGACGGGCGCGCCGTCGTCGGCGCGCCGCACGGCGCAGACGATCGCGTCGGCGACGTGGGCGTCGGGCACGAAGAGCTTGGTGCCCGCCAGCACGAAGCCGCCGCCGTCCGGCCGTGCGACGGCGGCGACACCGTCGAAGCTCCAGCGCGCTGCGGCTTCGAGGACCGCGAGCGTCGCGATGCGGCTGCCGTCGCCGATTCCCGGCAGCCAGCGGCGGCGCTGCGCGGCGTCGCCGGCGTGGGCGATCGCACGCCCGCCGATCACCGCCGCCAGGAACGGGCCCGGCATGGCGACCCGCCCCATCTCCGCGAGCACGATCGCGAGCTCGGTGAACCCCAGACCGGCTCCGCCTTCGTCCTCGGAGAAAGTCATCCCGAGCCAGCCGAGCTCGGCGACTCGCCGCCACACGGCGTCGGTAGTACCGCGCGCATCGGCCATCATCGCGCGCACGTGCGTCATCGGAACGAGAGCGGCGAGCGCATCGCGAGAGGCGCGCTGCAGCAGCTCTTGTTCGGGCGTGAAGGCGAAGTCCATCGCGTCGTCTCGGGAATCTCTTCTTGCGACCGCTGGTCGAACTCGTTAAGCGGACGTCATGGCCGATTGCCTTTTCTGTCGAATCGCATCCGGCGAGGCAAGGGCGGATCGCGTGTACGAGGACGACTTCGCGGTCGCGTTTCGCGACATCAACCCGGCGGGTCCGACGCACATATTGATCGTACCGCGCAAGCACATCGCGACGCTGGCCGACCTGACCCCGGAGGACGATGCCTTGGTCGGTCATCTGCACCGCGTCGCCGTCACGGTCGCGCACGCCGATGGCCGGCGCGACTTCCGGCTCGCGGTGAACTGCGGCGCGGATGCGGGGCAGAGCGTATTCCACCTCCACCTGCACGTGATCGGCGGCCGCCCACTAGCCTGGCCGCCGGGCTGAGCGACAGCGACGCCCCGCGCGCCGCCGCGACCGCTGCACACCCTTGACCACGCAAGGCCAAATTCGTAGGTGTAGTCGCGCTCGCAGCGAACTCTCCGCCCACGAGAGCGTCGACCGCGCGGGCATCTTCGGAAGCGGCAGCGAACACCCGAGCGAGGTCGACCATGAACGAACGGAAGCTCAAGCTCGCCGATTTGAAGCAGCGAGCGACCACCGAGACTTCGCTGCTCGCCGTCCGTCTCCCGGGCAAGACCATGAACGAGATCCGCGACGTCGCACGCACCCTCGACATCCGCATGCGACAGCTGGTGCTGGCGCTCTTGAACGAGGGCCTCGACGCCTACGAAGCCTCCGGCTCGGCGGCCAGGAACGGTCGGCGCCGCACCCGTTGAGCGGCGCGGCGCCTAGCCGGCATCGCCGCCGCTTCCAGGCGGCACCGGAGCGCCCCGCATGAAGTCGAGCTTCCGCGCCTCGCTGGTCAACGGCCCGTTCCAGGACTGCGCTCTCTACGTCGCGCTGCGTTGGCAGGGCGACGCGCTGCTGTTCGATCTCGGCCGCCTCGATCGGCTGAGCCCGGCGAGCTGCCTGCGCCTGTCCCACGTGTTCGTGTCGCACACGCACATGGATCACTTCATCGGTTTCGACCATCTGCTGCGGCTCGTGCTGCCGCGCGATCGCGAGCTCACGGTGTGCGGTCCGCCAGGCCTCATCGACAACGTCGCCGGCAAGCTCGCCGGCTACACCTGGAACTTGACCGAGAGCTATCCCTTCCGGTTGTCCGTCGTGGAGCGGCACGAGGCGCACCTGGCGCGCGCCGGCTTCCGAGCGTCGTCGGGATTCGTGCGCGAGCCCCTGCCCGACACGCCGTGCGCCCCGGGAGGGCTCGTGGCGACGCCGGAGTTCCGCGTCGACACCGCGACGCTCGATCACGGCATCCCGTGCCTCGCGTTCGCCGTCGTCGAGCCGCGGCACCTGAACGTGCGCACCGACGCGCTGCAGGCGCACGGCTTTCGTCCCGGTCCCTGGCTGTCACGCCTGAAGGAGGCGATCCGCGCCGGCGACGATGCGGCTCCGATCGTGATCCCGTCGAGCGGCGCGCCGACGACGATCGACGCCGGCACGCTGCGCCGCGAGCTCGTCGTCGACACGCCCGGGCAGCGTATCGCGTACGTCGTCGACACGTCGTTCGAGCCGACGAGCGCCGCCCGCATCGTCGAGCTAGCGCGCGCCGCGAACGTGTTCTACTGCGAAGCGCGATTCCTCGACATCGATCGCGACGAGGCCACGAAACGCCACCACCTGACGGCGCGCCAGGCGGGATTCCTCGCCCGCGCGGCAGGCGTCGGTCGCCTCGAGGTGTTCCACTTCTCGCCGCGCTATCAGGGCATGGCGCACGCCCTCTACACCGAGGCGCGCGCGGAATGGGGCGGCGAGACCCGGCTCGAAGAGGAAGTACCGTGGGCCGCCTCACTCCTCGCCGACGGCGCGGCGACGGCGCCGGTCGTCGCATCGAGGAGCGGCGGCCCCTGATCGCGCGGCGCGTGCGCCGCGCCCGGCATGATGCCGGCGCGGATCGGCAACGGCGAGATCGTTGGCGAGCGCCAACGATCTCACGCCGGAAGGCCGCGCACGATAGTGTCGGCAACGACGCGCAGAGGTCCGGTGCCAAGCATGTAGTGCGCCGGATCGCCGAACACGGCGTCGACGACGCGGGCGATCGCACCGCGCTCCGCGGGACAGAGCCGCAGACGATATTCGAGCGCTGCGATCGCCGGCGAGTCGGCGATGAAGTCGCCGGCAAGGCAGACCTCCTTCAAGAACCGCCCTTGCTCGAGCGCGAAGTGGACCTCGAAGATCCCGGTCTGGATACCGGACGTGCCGACGAGCGGCAGCTCGGGGCGCAGTTGGCGCTCGGTCGTCCAGACGTGGCCTTCACGCGCCGCGAGCGCCGCTACCGCCTGGGTCTCTAGCGCCGAGAGCGGCTCGGGGACGACCACGACCCCGAACTGCTCGGCGAAAGACTCGCGCAGGAGCTCCCCGAGCGCCTCCATCGACGGGGTCTCGCCGATCTCCTCGCGCAGACAAGTTCCGCCTTCGAGCGCAAGGAGGTCGGCCTTGATGACGCCAGCCGCGTCCCAACGATCGAGGAGCTGGGCCACGGCGCCGAGCGGACGGTCGACGGCGAGGATGGCCTCGAAGAGCAGGCGGCCTTCGTCATCGGTCTCGAAGCTCACGGCGGCAATGGGACGGCGGTCGACCGTGACCAGGTCGCGGCCGGGATAGAAGGCCGGAAGCCCGAGCTGCTTCAGGGCCCGCATGAGCCCGCGAACGTACCGGTTCGGCACTTGAAAAGCCGCGAGCGCAAAAGGGTCGTCAGCCACGAGCGCCGACCGATGCGGCAAGAGCAGGGACATGCCGAGATAGCCCTCTCCGAGGGCGAGGGCCCGGCCGCCGGTGAGCCGACGGACGAAGGTCTCGCCGAGCTCGACGGCCGACGCCGGAGCTAGATGCCAGCGTCCCGCGGCGAGGACCTCTCCTGGAAACGTGTATACCCGCAAGACGCCGGGTCGGGCGCGCCGGCCGAGCGTAGCGAGGAGGTAGCGATCGGTCGCGACCCCGATCGAGGGCGCCAGCTCGCGTTGCGGTACGTACCCGAGAGCCGCGACCCGACCGACCGCCGCCTCTTTCATCCGACGCCTCTTAGCACACGATCGGCACGCGGGCAGACGCCGAGGGCCCGGTGACGCCTCGATCCGGGCGGGTGGCGCCGGATTCCGCTTGCGGCAACCAGATCGGCACCGGTGCAAGACATTGTCGGCCCTCCCTGTTTCGTCGCCCTCCGCCTACGACCGAATGTCCCTCGACGGCAGGAAAAATTGCGATGCTGCTTGATCTTCTCGACAGGACGCGGACTTCGCCGACAGCGGCTCCGCGGCATGGCCGTTGCTGTCCGGAAGGTCAGCCATGATAGCGAAGACCTCGGAAGCCCAGCGATCCTCCTTCGACGTCTCCGTGCCCGACGTGCTCTTGCCGGAGCAGTACTTCGATCGTCTGGCGGTACGGAGCTCGGACACGCCCGAGCGGCGGCTGCTCTTCGCCGTGCTGCTCGATGCAGTCATCCAGCTCCAGCGCCGCAACACATCGACGGCGGCCGAAGCCGAGCGCTGGATTCGCAACGAGTCGCGTCCGGAGCTCCCCTTCTCGTTCCGGAACGTGTGCGAGGCTCTCGGTGTCGAGCCGGGCTATCTGCGGCGCGGCCTTCTCGCGTGGCGGCGGAGCGAGCTCGGAGCCATGCCGGGCATTCCGGTCCGTCAGCTGCGCACGTCGCATCGACGGGTGACCCCGCTCGGTCGGCGGCGGCGGCGACGCGCCGCCACGGCCGCGGCAACGCAAAGCGCCGGCGCCATGAGCTGAAGCGAACGCCGCAGCAGCGAGCTCTCCCCGCTTCGCCGGCAGCCATCTTCGGCCGGGCCTCTGGTATCGCGCGCCGCCATATGGCACGGCGTCTGGACCGACCCATGAAGGAGTTCCTGCTCGTATGCGTAGCCGGGGCCGCCGGCACCGGCGTCCGCTTCGCGCTATCGGGCGGCGCCGGCATGCTGTTCGGCACCCGTTTCCCCTACGGCACGATCGCCGTCAACGTGATGGGCTCGTTCCTGATCTCGGCGGTCTCCTATGCCGGCACCCTCAACAACTCGATCGATCCGACGCTGCGAGTCGTGCTGACGACCGGTTTCCTCGGCGGCTTCACGACATACTCGGCCTTCAACCACGAGACGGTCGTCAGCCTGCAGCAGGGGCTCTGGGGGCGCGCCCTCGCCAACCTCGGTGTGACGGTACTCGGATGCCTCGGAGCGGGCTTTGCCGGTACGGCGACCGCCAGGCGCCTACTCGGCGTCTGAGGATGGCAGTACGATCCGCGCCGAAGTAACCGCGAAGCGAGCCGGCCCGGTCGAGCGCCGGGCCGAGAACACGAGATCGTTGTCGGCATCCCGCAGGACGCCCGTGGGGATCGACAGGCGGTACTCGCGCCAACCGATGAAGGGCACGAAACGCGCGAGCCGGCGCCCGTTCAGCGCCACGTCGAGGCGGAGGCACGAGTCATGGCGCTTTTCGGGCCGGGCTGCGAAGACGAGCATCGCCGCCGCCCCGCCGGCGACGCTCCCGGCGACGACGGGCAGCACGAGCGACGCCTCTCCTTCGATCCAGAGGTACGAGCCGAAGGGCGGCTCGATGCCGGGCTCATGCCACTCGCCCCGGCGCGCGGTCGTCATCTCCGGTCCGACATCCACATCGGCAACGGCGGCCTGGCGGGACAGGAGCGGCGACGGCAGGCGTATGCCGGCGTCACCGAGACACGCATCGAACGCGAGCAGCGCGACAGCCAATGCCCCGAGCGCGAGCGGCGCCGCGAGCGGTCGCCGTGCGATCAGCGGCACGGCACCGCCGGCAAGCACGAGAGCGGCGAGCACGCCGCCGACCACGTCCGTCGTCCAGTGGCGGCCGAGCAGCACCCGGCCGCAGACCATCGTCACCGCCGCCGCGGACGCGAGGAGGCACCAGCGCGCGCGATGACGAAAAGGCCAGGCGAGCGCAACGACTGCCAGCGCGGCGAGCAGGCCGTTCATCACGTGCGCACTCGGAAAGCTATAGCCGGTGGCGAGGTCCGGGAGCGCGCTCGGGCGATCGCGCGTGAACACGTGCTTCAGCATCTTGCTCGCGAGCATTCCCAGCGCCCAGGTAGCGAGCCATGGCCACGCCGAGCGGAGGCCTTTCACACGCAGATGCAAGACGCACCCGAAGGCGAGCATGGCGGCGAGCCCGATGGTCGCGACGTCGACTGCCTGCTCGACGATGCCGTCGGTCCTGCACCCGCGAGCCAGCAGCACCCAGCGCCAGACCGCGTCGTCGACGAAAAGCCACCGATCGAGCGACGCCACGAGCGCGCCGAATCCCAGCGCCGCGCCGGCGACGACCGCAATGGCCTCGCGTCCGCAAGCATCGGGCCATACACCGCGCGGGGGGCGATCGTCAGGCACGCGGACCTGCGCCTATCACGCGACGGCGGCGTCGGCACACCGGGCTTGGGAAGAAGTGGTCGCACCAGGGATCGAACCTGGGACCTCCTGCGTGTGAAGCAGGCGCTCTAACCAGCTGAGCTATGCGACCGTTCCGGCGAGATCGCCGCTCGTAGCACAGGCGCCGGCCGCTGGCGAGATCGTGGGGTGCGAGCGCGTAGAGCCGCGCCCGTGGCGCCGCCGCATCACTTGTGCTTGCGCTTCCCCATCGTCCGCAGCCGTTCCTCGAGCTTTCCCGACCGCGTGTCGAGCACGATGTAGCACCAACGCCGGCCGTCCTGATCTCCGGACTGGACCTGGCACGGCACGTCATCCTTCACGAGCACGTAGCGCCCGCTCGGTTCGGGCTGCTTGCCGCCGGCGAAGCGCCACATCACCAACAGCAGCAACGACAGCACGAGGATCCAGCGCCAGCGCTGCTTGGCCCAGATGAGCACGTCGTTGGCGGCAGCCGCTCCTTCGGAACCGGCGTCAGGCAAGGCTCGGGAACCTCCTCGATGGCATGGACACTACAGGCGCGGCACGCTCGGTGCAGGCCGCGGCGGAGACTAGCCCGCATCTCTCGCCAGGTCCACGCCGCCGCAGACGTCGGCTCGGCGCCGGTGAAACCCGAAGAGGTCTCGGCAACCCTCCATGGCACACGATTTTCGATGATCGCGGCGCCGAGCTTCGCGGCCCGCCCGTCCACCCCGGAGAGGTTGCGGCCACCCTCACTGGCGCACGACGTCGCGGCGCAGCGTGAGCCCGCCGTCGACGGTGAGCACCTGTCCGGTCACGTAATTGTCGGGCTCGAGAAAGAAGCGCACGGCGCGGACCAGGTCCTCGGGACGGCCGAAGCGGCGGATCGCCCCGCCATGCACGAAGCGATCGTACTTGCCCGCGCGGATGCTCTTCTCGGCCATGCCTGCCGCAGTCACGCCGGGAGCGACGACGTTCACCCGCACGTCGGTGGGTCCGCCGAGCTCTTTCGCGAGCAGTCGGGCGCCGTGGACGAGCGCCGCTTTCGGTCCGGCATAGCCGAGACTACCTTCGAAGAGCGCCACACCCTGCATCGTCGAAAAAAGCACGATCGCGCCGCCGGTCCCGTTCTGCTCGCATGCTGCCGCGAAACTGCGCGCGAGCAGTATCGGACCCACGTAGTTGTCGCGGAGCGACGCCTCGATCTCCGCCTGGGTGGCGACGCCGCTCGCGGGTCGAGCCGGATCGCCGGCCAGCACGACGAGCCCGTACGGCACACCGAGCTCGCACGCCGCCGTCACGAGCGCAGTGCGCGTCGCCGCGTCCGCGAGATCGCCGCCGACCGTAACCACCGCAGCGCCGCCCGTGGCCCGCAGTGCGACAGCGAGCGCCTCGGCGCGTTCGCGCGCTCGTCGATAACCGAGGACGAGAGGTGCGCCTTCGGCATGGAGTGCGCGGGCGAGAACGGTGCCTATGCCGCCGCTCCCGCCCGCGAGGACGCAGACCCGGCCGGCGAGCGTCGATGGCTCAGACATCGCTGCTGCCGATACGGATCGGCTTACCGTTGCCGAACACGCAGAGCTCTCCCGGCCGGCACGGGTGCCAGGCCTCGTTGTTCGTCAGCGGCCGGGTGGCGACGACCACGACCTTGTCGCCAGGCGTCGTGTGCCGACTGAAGTCGACCTCGAGGTCGGCATCGACGAGTGCCGCGCGCGCGAACGGCGCCCGGCGCTGGAGCCAACAGAGCTTGTTCGTGGAGTACGCGTACAAGTGCCGCGCATCGCACATGAGGAAGTTGAAACGGCCGTACGCGGCGATCTCGCCGGCGAGCGACTCGATCAATCGGTGCAACTTCGCTGGGGACGGCGGCTCGTGAAAGCGGCGGCGCACGGCGTCGAGGATGTAGCAGAAAGCGTGCTCGGAGTCGGTCGTACCGATCGGTGCGTAGAACCGAAGCGGCTTGCGCTTGATGCCGCTCACGTACCCATTGTGCGCGAACACCCATGTCCGACCCCAGAGCTCACGCTGGAAGGGGTGCGTATTCTCGACGCACACGCGCGACCGGGTGCGACGCCGGATATGGGCGATCACGTTCATGCTCTTGATCGGATACTGCTCGACGAAGCGCGCGATCTCACTCGCCACCGACGGCATCACGTCGTGGAACAGTCGCGCCCCCCTACCTTCATAGAAGGCGATCCCCCACCCGTCCCGATGCGGTCCGGTGCGGCCGCCGCGTTGTCGAAAACCCGCGAAAGAGAAATTGATGTCGGTCGGCACGTTGCAGTTCATGCCGAGCAGCTCGCACATGGAAGACTCGTAGATAGTGGATGGCCTCCGGACGCTCAACCCGCAATCGCGCTCCACCTTGGCCGCAGCGCCGTACGCAGAGGTGCAATTGCCTGCCTTCCCGCCCTTTGCTAAGCACTCGCGCTCGTAAATCCGCTGACGACATGTGTCCCAGGAGGTCTTCGATGAATCGTTCCTTCGCTCTTCACGGCTCATTGATCGTGCTCCTCGCGTGGCTCGCCGCTGCCTGTACGAAGTCGGAGGCTCCTACCGCCAAACCGGCCGCGACCGCGGCGGCGGCAGTAGCTGCCGCGACGCCCGTAGCCGCCGCGCCGGCGGACGAAGAGGCCGTCGACGAGCTCTACGTCGATCTCGAGGGGGATCCCGACGAGGGCGCACCTCCCCTGACCGTGAAGTGGACCAGCACCGTGGAAGACGGGACGCCGCCCTACACTTACAAGTGGGATTTCGGCGACGGCTCGCCCGCCTCCTCCGAAGCGAATCCGACCCACGTCTATCAGAAGGAAGGGGAGTTCACGGCGACCCTTTCCGTGACCGATTCCAAGGGCGTGTCGGGCTCCGAGGAGTACGACGTCCTGGTCGAGAAAGAAGAAGAGTAGAGCGCCTCCCCGCCCCGAGCATTGACGTCTTTGACGCGGCGTGTTATACACCGGCACATCGAACGTCAGCGCAGGAGGTAGGAAACCATGGCAGAGTCGAAGACCGACCGGGGCCTGAAAGCCCGCCTCGAGCAAGTGCAGAGCACGCTGAAGCGGGTCCAGGCCGAGAGCGAGCGGGTCGTCGGCCGCATCCGCAAGGACGCGGGCACGCTTTTCAGCAGGGATCGCCAGAAGGCGGTGCAGGATCTCCTGGAGCAAGCTCAAAAACTGCGCGGCGATCTGCAGAAGCGCGCCGAGCGCGCGGTGAAGGACCTCGAGGAACGCGGCCAGCGCGTGGTCGCGCTGATCGAGAAGCAGGCTGAGAAGAGCATCGAGCCGATCATTCGCGGCTTGAATCTTCCGACCCGGGACGACGTCGAAAAGCTCAAGAAGCGGATAGTGCAGCTCGAGAAGCGCCTGGACGAGATCGCAGGCAGCAAAGCCGCCTGACGCGCGTCCGCCACGACAGCGAGCGGGGCCTTCGTACCCGCTCGCCCCTTTTCATGGGAGCGGACGGCGTCGCCGGGACGCGCGCTTGCCGAAGCCGCCGCCGCCCGGCGTCTCGAGGCGGATCGTATCGCCTACCTCGATACGTAGATTCACCTTGCCCGGAAGTGCGCGGACGCGGCCTTTGTGCACGAGCAGATTCCTTCCGCGCTTGCCGGAGCCGCCGCCCGCGAGCCCCCAGGGGGACGAACGCCGCCGTTCGGTCAGCAACGTCGCTTCGGCGGGACAGAGGATCGTGAGCTCACGCACGAGCCCGTCGCCACCGCGATGGCGGCCGTCGCCGCCGCTCCCGCGCCGCACCCGGTAGGAGGTGACGCGAACGGGATAGTACGCCTCGAGGGCCTCGATCGGCGTGTTGAGGGTATTCGTCATATGGGTGTGGATGCCGGCGGCGCCGGCGCCGAGCGGTCCGCCGCCGGCACCGCCGGCGACGGTCTCGTAGTACGAGAACGATCGTGCACGGCTGCGGTCGAAGCCGCCTAGCGCCAGATTGTTCATGGACCCGCAGCTCGCGGCGGGAATGCGATCCGGAGCCGCCGCCGCGAGCGCGCGCAGCATGACGTCGACGATGCGCTGCGAGGTCTCGACGTTGCCGCCGGCGACCGCGGCGGGAAAGCGCGCATTCACGACCGAGCCCGCGGGCGCATGCACCTCGAGCCGGCGCATGACGCCGTCGTTGGCGGGGATGGGCTCGGGCGCCAACGCCAGGAACACGTACATCGCTGCGGAGAGCGTGACCGCGTAGTTGGCGTTGAGGCTCCCCTCCACCTGCGGAGCGGAGCCGGAGAAGTCGATACGGGCCCGGCCGCCCGAGAGCCTGATCGCGACGCGGAGCGGGATCGGCCCGACGCGGATCCCGTCGTCGTCGAGAAAATCGACGGCGCGATAGACGCCGGACGGCAACGCCCGCAGGCTCGCCGCCGTGAGACGCTCGCTGTAGCGCTGCAGCGCCTCCATGCCGCGCGCGAGCCGCAGCGCGCCGAGATCCTCTGCGAGCTCGACGAGGCGCTCGACGCCGACGGCCAGCGCTGCCCGCTGAGCTTCGAGGTCGCCGCAGCGCTCGTCGGGAACGCGGGTGTTGGCGAGGAAGAGCGCCAGCACGTCGGAGTCGAGAGTGCCGGCGCGCACCAGGCGCACGGGCGGCAAACGGAATCCTTCCTGATGGATCTCCCGCGCGAGCGGCATCGAGCCCGGCGTCATGCCTCCCATGTCGGCGTGATGGGCGCGATTGGCAACGAACCCGAGGAGCCGCCGCGAGCGGTCGTGCACGGGCGCCACCAGCGTCAGATCCGGCAGATGAGTGCCGCCCGCGAACGGATCGTTGACGACGACGACGTCGCCGGGCAAGAGCCGGTGCGCTGCGATCGCAGCCCGCACCGAGAGCGGCGTCGACCCGAGGTGCACGGGAATGTGCGCTGCCTGCGCCACGAGACCGCCGCGAGCGTCGAAGAGCGCGCAGGAATAGTCGTGGCGTTCTTTGATGTTCGGCGAAAAGGCGCTCTGCCCCAAGCGTACGCCCATCTCCTCCGCGATCGCCGCCAGGCGGTGATGCAAGACGGCGAGCGCGATCGGATCGAGTCGCGCCCGCATCATCGCCGCTCCAGGAGCAAATGTCGTTCGGCATCGACGCGCCCGCGCCATCCCGGCGGGATGAACGTCGTCGAGCTATATTCCACGATCAGCGCCGGCCCCTCGAGACGCATCCGTGGCGGCAGCACCTCGCGCTGGTAGAGCGGGACGTCGAGCACCCGCTCGCGCCAGACCAGTCGGTGACGTACCGTAGCGGCGACCCGGCGTGAACCCCGACACCGCGCGAGGCGCCTACGACCAGGCACTGCTCCCGTCACTTCGATTCTGAGCGCGAGCACCTCGACCGAGCGGCTCGGGTCGGCGTAGCCGTACGCGTGAGCGTGCGCGGCGTCGAAGCGAGCGCGCACATCGGCTGCAAGCGGCACTGCGATCTCGTGCGTCTGACCGACGTACCGCACGAGCGCGCTCACTTGGCCGGCGATCGCCGCCCGCGGCACACCTTCGCGACGCAGCTCGGTCACGCCGCGTCGCTGCCACGGAGCTGCGAGGCGCGCGAGCCGTGCCGGCGACGGGTCGACTAGACGCACCGTCGTCAGGAAGTCGCGCGAGCGCGGCGCATCGGCCATGCCCTCGGCCGAGAGCACGCCGGGGAGTGCGGGCACCAGCACGCGCTGCATTCCGAGCCCCTCGGCGACCTCGCAGGCATGGAGCGGGGCGGCGCCGCCGAACGCCATCAACGTGAAGGCCCGCGGGTCGTGACCGCGCTCGACCGAGATCACGCGCAGCGCCCGGATCATCGCCGCATTGACGACGCGAACGACACCCTCGGCGGTACGGCGCACGGACAGGCGCAACTGGCGCGCCAGCCGCTCGACCGCAGCCTGCGCGCGCCGGGCATCGAGCATGATGGCACCGCCCAGGAAGCGATCGGCAGCAAGCCGACCGAGCACGAGATTGGCGTCGGTAACGGATGCCAGCGTACCGCGGCCGTAGCACGCGGGCCCGGGATCGGCCCCGACACTCTCGGGTCCGACGCGCAGCGATCCGCCGGCGTCGCAGCGCGCAATCGAGCCGCCGCCGGCGCCGACCGTGTGGATGTCGATCACCGGCACGCGCAGCGGCATGCCGTCGATCGTGAACTCGCTCCGCCGCGGGATGCCTCCGGCAATGAGTGCCACGTCGGTCGACGTCCCGCCCATGTCGATCGTCAGCACCTTGCGGATCCCCAGCCGCTCGGCCAGCGCCGCAGCGCCGACGACGCCGCCCGCGGGACCCGACAGGACGGTGCGCACGGGCTCGCGCGCCGCGGTCTTCGACGTCACAGCGCCGCCGCTCGATTGCATCACGCGCAGAGACCGCCGCCGCAGACCGCAGGCGAGGCGCTCCAGGTGGCGACCCATGAGCGGCGCTACGTAGGCGTTGACGACGCACGTGCTGGTGCGCTCGTACTCGCGATGTTCGCGCACGAGCATGTGCGAGAGAGTTACCGGAACTCCGAGCGCAGCGAGTGCCCTCCCGATACGCCGTTCGTGCTCGGTGCGCGCATACGCATGCAAGAGGACCACCGCGATCGCTTGCGGATGCCGGGAGCGGACGCGATACAGGAGCCGTCGCAGCTCGGCTGCAGTCAGCGGAGTGACGACCTCCCCGGCGTAGGTGGTGCGCTCGCGGACACCCAGGCGATCGGGGCGTCCGACGAGCGGCGGCGGTACGCGCGGCTCGAGCGTGTAGAGCCGCGGCCGCGCTTGGCGTCCGATCTCGAGCACGTCCTCGAATCCAGCAGTGGTGACGAGACAGACGCGGGCTCCGCGCCGTTCGAGCACCGCATTGGTCGCGACGGTGCTCCCGTACGTGACCTCGCCGTCCCAGGCATCGGGAAAGAGCTCGGTGAGGCCCTCCAGGACGGCGCGCGACGGATCGTCCGGAGTCGACAGCACCTTGTGGATGCGAACATCCGTGCCGTCGCGTACCACGAAATCGGTGAACGTGCCGCCGGTATCGATACCGATCCGAACGAATCGAGGCGGGGTCCGGCGGCGCCTCGGCATCAAGAACGAGATCGCCGCCGGATCGCACATGATCCGGCTGCTGAAGAGTCGGACCGGGCGGCGATCAGGCGACCGCGGCCTTTTCGGATTTCGCCGGCTTTGCGGACTTGCCGCTGCTGTCGCCCGCCCCGGCGTCGCTCGCGTCCGCCGCGCCGGCTTTCTTCTTGTCGCCCTTGGCGGCGCCGCCTTCGTTCTTGCGCGCGTAGTCGGTGACGTACCAACCGCTACCCTTCAAGTGGAACGTCGTCGAGGAAATGAGCTTGCTGACCTTGCGGCGGCAGGTAGGGCACTGGGTGAGCGGCTTGTCGCTCATCTTCTGGATCGTCTCGAAGTCGCCGCACTTAGGGCAGTGATACTCGTAAATAGGCATACTGTCTCCGGAATTTCGACCTGGCAACCTCTAGCCACGACGCCCGGCCTTGTCAACGTCGGCGCCCTCCGAGGGGTGCACGACGGCGAGACGGGCCGCGAGATCGGCGCTCGAGCAGCCGTGTACTCGCACGCGCTTGTCGCGGCTGCGCTCACCGTGGACGACCTCGAGGTCGCCGCGTTTCATTCCGAGCTCGCGCGCGAGGAGATCGATAAGAGCGCGGTTGGCCGCACCGTCGACGGGACTGGCCGTGACACGGGCTCGCAACCGGCCGCTCGGGTCGCGCGTCAGTGCGTTCGCACGCGCCCGCGGAACGACTCGCACCTCGAGAACGACGGTCATGCGACGGCCGCTCAATGCATGGTGAACGCCAACTGGCGCAGCGTCTGCACCAGGAATCGCTGCAGGAACATGATCGCGATGAAGACGACGATCGGCGAGAAATCGATGCCGCCCCCGTACACCGGAAGCGCGCGGCGAACCCGGTAGAGAACGGGCTCGGTCATGGCGTAGATGCCGCGCACGATCGGGTTGTAGGGGTCGGCGTTCACCCACGAGATCACGACGCGTGCGATCACGATCCACGAATAGATCTGCAGCACGTAGTCGACGACCAGCGCCAAGGCGTCGAGCAAGTTGGCGACGACGAACATACTCCGCTCCTCCTACCCGCGTCCGAGCTCGCGGCCGCGGCGGGTAGCCGCCGTGACGGCCGCGGCCGCTGCCGCAGCGAACCCGCGCTCGTCGAGCGCGGCCAAGCCCGCGAGCGTCGTGCCGCCAGGCGACGACACCATCGCGCGGAGCTCCTCCGGAGGCTGCCCCGTCTCCTGCAGCATGGCGGCGGCACCCCGCAACGTCTGGTACGTGAGTCGGCGCGCGACCGCGACAGAGAGGCCCGCGGCAACCGCCCCTGCGATCAGGCCCTCGGCGAAGCGATACACGTACGCCGGACCGCTCCCCGAAAGCCCCGTCACCGCATCCATCAGTCCCTCGTCCCTAACACGGACGACCGCGCCGACTCCACCGAAGAGCTCCGCGGCACGCCGCTCGTCGGCGGCGGTCGCGTAGGCTCCGCGGACCACGACAGTCATGCCCTCGCCGACCAACGCCGGAGTGTTGGGCATAGCGCGCACGACACGCGCGCGTCCACCGAGCTCCGCCTCGAGGCGCCGCGTCGCGATGCCCGCCGCGATCGATACGATCAAGTGACGCCGCGTCACGTGCGGTCGAATCTCGGCTAGAACCGCCGACATGATCTGCGGCTTCACCGCAAGCACGACAATCGCGCTGCCGCAGACGAGCGCGGCGTTGTCCGGGGCTCGGCCGATACCGTATGCGCGTACGAGCTTCGCGGTCTGACGCGGCTCGGCATCGCTCGCCCACAGCTCGCGCGCCCGGTACCGCTTCGTCGCCAATAGGCCCTTGACGAGCGCTCCGGCCATGTTGCCGGCCCCGATGAATCCGATCGCGCGCATGCAGCGCGCCGCCGCTTTCTTTTTCATGTCGTCCTTACTCGCGGCCCGAAGAGCGCCGTGCCGACGCGCACGAGCGTCGCGCCCTCCTCGATCGCAACTTCGAAGTCCACGCTCATTCCCATCGAGAGCTCGCACAGGTCGGCGGCGTCGATCTGGAGATCTCGCAGCTCACGGAGCGCGCGGAAACGAGGCCTCAAAGCTTCCGGCTCGGCCGGTGCGGGGATCGTCATGAGCCCCACTGCCCGGAGCCACTCTTGCGCGCGCACCGATCGCAGCAGCGCCGGTAGCTCGGCCGGAGCGACGCCGCTCTTCGTAGCTTCGCCGTCGAGATTCACCTGCAGCAGCACCACAACCGGAGTACCGCGGCGCGCGCCCGCCGCGGCGAGCGCCTGCGCGATCCGCAGGTCGGCGACCGAGTGCACGAGACTCGCCTCGGCGACGACCGCCGCTTTGTTGCGCTGGATGCGGCCTATGAAGTGCCAGTCGATGCCGCCAACGTCGGCGAGCGCCGCGCGCTTCGCGGTCCACTCCTGTACGTAGCTCTCGCCGCAGCAGGAGAGGCCGGCTGCCGCGGCGGCGCGTACGAGCGCCGCGTCTTGCCCCTTGGTCACTCCGACCAGCCGCACGTCCGTCCGCCGGCGCCCGGCGCGAGCGCACGCCGCTGCAATCCGCTGCTCGACCGCTGCCAGGCGCGCGCTCAGAGAATCCGCCATCGCCTGAGCCACGCCGCCACTTCCGGCAGCGGCAATCCGATGACATTGGTGTACGAGCCTTCCACACGATCGACGAGATGGGCGCCCTCGCCCTGGATCGCATACGCCCCGGCGCGATCGAACGGCTCACCGGTCGCGATGTAGGCATCGATCTCCTCGCGCGTCAGGCTGCGAAAGACGACGGACGTACCAACGACTGCGCTCTCGGCGCGCGCACCGCCGGGCGCCAACAGTGCCACGCCGCTGTAGACGACGTGCCGGCGGCCCGCGAGGTCGGTCAACATGCGCGCCGCCTCTGCCGCGTCCTTGGGCTTTCCGAGCACTCTCATATCGAGCGTGACGACGGTGTCGGCGGCGAGGATCCAGGCATCGTCCCGGCGACCTGCCACCTCGACCGCCTTCGCTTCCGCCATGCGTACCGCGAACGCGTCCGGAGCCTCACCGGCACCGGGGATCTCGGGAAGCTCGGGGGCGTCGACGGCGAACTCCAACCCGAGTTTTGCGAGGAGCCAGCGCCGCCGCGGCGACGCGGACGCGAGCACGAATGCGGGCAGCGCCGACTCCGACATCGCGCCCTCGTGCCCAAGCTACCCCTGGGAGTCAAGGCGGCGCCGCCGTTGCGCTGTTCCGGAACGCGCGATAGCCGACAGTCCATGGGCGTGGTTGGGGTCCGTGCGGTGAACATGGCGCTGCTCGCTGCGCTCCTGATCGGCGGCTGCGCGGCGACGACGGCGCGTCCGCCGTCGCGAGCAGCCCGTGCGTACGAGGTCGGCGCGGTCCGCGCAACATTCCTCGACGCCGTTGCCCGCTACGAGCGCGGCGCGCTCGACGAGGCGCGGCCGCTCTTTCGCTCGCTTCTCGCCGTCTACCCGGTGCTCGCGGACTACCACCTCAACTATCTCGCGGCGATCGCCGAGCGCACCCGGGATCTCTCGGAAGCGGCGGCGCTCGACGACCGCCTGCTGCAAACGCAGGCGGCGAGCGTCTGGGCAGCGGCCGCTGCCGCGCGCCGGGCGCGCACCGCCTTGGCGCTCGGCGATGCGCGCACCGCCGAGCTCGCCGAGCGCGCCCGCGACCTCGCCGGCGACGACGCCGACGCCCGCGGCAGCGCTCTCGGAGTTCTGGCATCGCTGCGCGCGGAGACCGACCCGCGCGGAGCGTACGTGCTCTACCAAGAAGTGCGGAGCGGCGGCGGCAACGCGGCCGCAGCCGCCCGCGACGCCGGCGCGCGCCTCGAGGCCGCGCATCCGGAGCTGCTCCGGGAGCCCGACCTCATGCTCGCCGAGGGCCGTGTGCTCACCGCCGAAGGCCGCCTCGACCTCGCTACCGTGCGCCTGCGGACGGCAGCCGCCGGCGCTGCCGGCGGCGAGCGCGTCGTGGCGCTCGAAGCGCTCGCCCGGGTCGAGAAGCAAGCCGGACGAATCGACGACGCCATCGCCGCCTACAGGCGAGCCATCGACCTCACGCCGAGCGGCGGCATGGCGCGCTTCGAGCTCGCAAGCCTCTACTGGAACCGCGACCGCGACGCCGATGCGCGCGCTCTCTTCTCCCAGATCGTCGCCGAGAGTCCACGCCATCCGAAATACGACGCTGCACGCTATGCCCTGGCGCGAATCGCCGAGCAGGAGGGCCGCCCGGAAGAGGCCGACGCCTTGCTTCGGGCGCTCGCCGCCGACACCGGAGAGCTCGCCCGCGAGGCGCGCTGGCGGCTCGCCTGGGCGCCATATCGGCGGGGCGACCTCGAAGCCGCCGCGAAGGCCTTCGCCGCGCTCGGCGCCGGCGACGACAAGGATCGCGTCGCGGCAGCGTACTGGCGCGGACGCATCTTCGCCCGGCAGGGGCGCGCAGAGGAGAGCCGACAAGCGTTCGCAAGCGTCCTGGTCGACGCGCCCGAAAGCTATTACGCCGACCTCGCCGAGCGCGCGCTCGGAATCACGGCGGCGGCGCCGCCGCCGGCGGCGCCCATCGACGCCACCCCACCGGCGGCCGTGACGACGCTGCACGCCTACCACTGGGAGCGCAGCCGCGAGCTCGGCGCAATGGGGATGAACGACGCTGCGACGCGGGAGATCGGCGCGCTCGTCCGCGAGCTTCCCGACGGCGACCCGGGCCAGTCGTTCGCGCTCGCCGCATACAGCAACGTCGAGGCTCCGGGCCGTGCGCTCCGGCTCGCGCAGCGCCTGCAGTCGAGCCTCCCGGCATCGACGTTGGCCGCCTACCAGTTTCCCCGCGCCTACTGGTCGAGCGTCGTTCGGGCGGCAAACGATGCGCGGCTCGACCCCTACGTCGTGCTGGCGGTCATGCGCCAGGAGAGCCTCTTCGAGCGCACGGCCGTCTCGGTCGCGGCGGCGTACGGACTGATGCAGCTGTTGATGCCGACGGCGTCACGCGTCGCCGGGCGGCCGATCGATGCGACGGCGCTCTTCGACTCGACGACCAATATCACCCTGGGCGCCCGCTATCTGCGACAACTGCTCGACCGCTACGACGCCGACCTCGCAAAGGCGCTGGCGGCGTACAACGGCGGCGAAGCAGCGGTCGCCAAATGGGAGCAGCGCGCGCCCGGAGCGGCGAGCGACGAGTTCGTGGAGACGATCAGCTACCGCGAGACCCGCCACTACGTGAAGCAGGTGCTCGCCAATTATCGCCGCTATCGCCGCCTCTACGATGCCGGCGGCGGCAACGAGCCTCAGGACGCCGGCGGGAGCCCGAGCGCCGATACCAGCTTCCCGGCGAGCCCGCCGAATCCGCCGTTCGACATCAGCACCACGACGTCGCCCGACGCCGCCTGAGCGGCGACGCGTGCCGCTATCGCGTCGGCATCCTCGCACGTCTCCGCCGGTACCCCGCGCGCTCCCAGCGTCGCGATCAGCTCCTCGACGGAGAGCCGCTCGTGCTCTGGCAACTGATCGCGGCGATGGATGGCGCCGAAGGTCACGCGGTCGGCGTTCGCGAACGCGTCCGCGAACGCTTCCTGGAACACCCGGCGGCGGGTGGTGTTCGAACGCGGCTCGAAGAGCACCCAGAAACGCCGCCGCGGGTAGCGGGCGCGGAGCGCCGCCAACGTGCCGACAACTGCGGTCGGATGGTGCGCGAAATCGTCGATGACCGTGATCCCACGCCCTTCCGCGATCACCTCCTGGCGGCGCTTGACGCCGCGGAAGGTCGCGAGCGCCGCGGCGACGTCCGTGAGTTGCACTCCCATGGCGTCCGCGAGCGCGGCCACGCCTAGGGCGTTGGCGACGTTGATCGCACCGGGGAGCGGCATGGCAACACGCACCCGCGACCCGCCGGGACCGACGATCGTGAAGCGCGTCGTGCCGCCATCGTCGGCGACGTCCTCCGCCTGCCAGATCGCCCCGGGTTCGCGGCCGAAATAGATCGCGCTGCGTCCGCTCGCCGCCACGACCTTCCGCACCTCGGGGAAGTCCGCGCTCGCCGCGACGACGGCGCTCGGCCGCAGGCGCTCCAGCAGCGTGCGGAACGCGCCTTTCACGTGCTCGAGGTCGCGGTAGATGTCGGCGTGGTCGAACTCGACGGCGTTGATCAGGAGCGCGTCGGGATCGTAGTGCAGGAACTTCGGACCCTTGTCGAAGAACGCGGTGTCGTACTCGTCGCCCTCGGCCACGAACCACGGCCCGGCGCCGAGCCGGAAGTTCCGCGGAAAGTTCCGGCTGGCGCCGCCGACCATGAAGCTCGGGTCGCCGCCCGCCTGGTGCAGAACCCAGGCGAGCATGGCGCTCGTCGTCGTCTTGCCGTGGGTACCGACGACGACGGCGCGCCGCCGCTCGCGCATGAAGAAGCGCATCAGCGCCTCGGGCATGGAGCAGTACGGGATGCCGGACGCGAGCAGCGCCTCCACCTCGGGGTTGCCGCGCGACATGGCGTTGCCGACGACGACCACGTCGGGGCGCGGTTCGAGGTTCTCGGCGCGATATCCTTCGCGCACGGGGATGCCGAGCTGCGCTAGCACGTCGCTCATCGGCGGGTAGACGGCCTGGTCGGAGCCCGTGACCTCGTAGCCGGCGGCGCGGAACATGCCGGCGAGCGACGCCATTCCGACGCCGGCGACGGCGATCAGGTGCACGTGCCGCGGCGCCGCCGGCATCTCCGGGCGCGGCGGCAGCTCAGGCATCGGAGACGGCGCGGATGACGAGGTCATGGATGAGCGGACGGAAGTCGCGGATGAGGTCGTTGTCGCGCGTCGGATGAACGCGATTCGAGAGTACGATCACGTGTACGTGGCGATCGAGGTCGATCCACAACGAGGTCCCGGTAAAACCGACATGGCCGACGGCGTTCCGCGACAGCTCGGTTCCCGCCGTCGATCCTTTGAGCGACGGCGTATCCCAGCCGAGCGCCCACGTCGACGAGCCGACGGGATCGTCGCGACGCCAGAACTCGCTCACGATGCTCGACGGCAGGAACACGTTCTGCCCGAGCCATGACTCGCGGAGCGTCGTCGCCAGGCGGTCGAGGTCGCGGGCGCACGAAAAGAGACCGGAATGGCCGGCGACACCGCCCATGGCATAGGCATTGTCGTCGTGCACCTCGCCGCAGAGGATGCGCTTGCGCCACGGACAGCGCTCGGTCGGCGCGATCATGTCGACGATCGGCTCGAGGCGGCGGGTGCGCAGAAGTGCGAGATCGACGAAGGACGTCGCTCGGAGGCCGAGCGGCTTGAAGATCTTCTCGTGGCAGAAGCGATCGAGCGTGAGGCCGCTCATCTGCTCGATGGCGGCACCGAGCAGCATGAACCCGAGGTCGCTGTAGAGCGTACGCGCGCCCGCCGGCGCTTCCGGCTTCTCGCGCTGGATCGCCTCGTAGACCCACTCCTTCGCCCCCCGGCTCGCCGTGAAGTTGATGCGGCCCCCGCGCTCGATCTTGACGATGTCGCGATAGTACGGCCTCCAGGCGGATAGACCCGAGGTCTGCGCGAGCAAGTGCCGGAAGGTCACGTGCGTCTTTCCGTGCACGCCGAAGTTGTGGAAGAAGCGGGTCACGCGGTCGTCGAGAGAGACGCGCCGATCGCGCACGCAGAGCATCATGGCCGTAGTCGTGGCCAGCGGCTTGGTGAGCGACGCCAGGTCGAAGATCGTGTCCTCGCGCATCGGCGAGGTGTCGTCCGGAGCCAGCGTCCGTCTGCCCGCGGCCCGCAGGAACGCGATCCGGCCGCCGACGTTCACGAGCACGACGACGCCCGGGAACACCCCCCTGGCAACCGCCGCATCCATTGCCTGCTCGACCGGGGCGAAGTTCACGTCGCCAGGGCCTCCACCCAGCCCGAGTCGGCGTCGACGCGCACCGGCAGCCCGAGCATCAGCGGCAGGTTCTCCGACAGATGACCCGCCGGAAACCCGGTCACGACCGGATACGGCGCGCCGGCGAAGAAGTCCGCGAAGACTTCCGCCACCAGGTCGGCGCCGCCGCCGTCGCAGCCGGCGAACGAGCCGAGAACGACGGCCGCGACGGCGTCGAGCTTTCCGGCTAGCCGCAGGTGCGTGAGCATCCGGTCGACGCGGTACGGTCGCTCCGCGACGTCCTCAAGGAAGAGGACGGCGCCGGCCGTCTCGACCGCGTACGGAGTACCGAGAAGCGCCGCCAACGACGAGAGGCAACCGCCGACGAGCCGCCCGGTGGCGACTCCGCCCGAGACGACGCCGGCGATCGGCTCGCGCCATGGCGCGCCCGGCGATCCCAGGAGCTCCACGAAGCGGGTCGCGGCCCGCTCGCTGAGACCCTGCGCCAGGTCGGTCGCCACCATCGGCCCGTGGAGCGCAACGACGCCGCAGCGCTCGATGATCCACCCGAGGAGCGGCGAGACGTCGCTATAGCCGACGACGAGCTTCGGGCGCGACGCCAGGAGCGCCGGGTCGAGGAGCGGCAGGAGATGGCTCGTACCGTATCCCCCGCGCGCGCAGACGACGGCGCCGATCTCCGGGTCGGCGAGCATGGAGGCGAGGTCGGCGCATCGCTTCTCGGCGCTGCCCGCCAGATAGCGCCGGCGCTCCAGGACGTGGGCGCCGAGCCGGACGCGAAAGCCCAGCGCCTCGAGGCCGGCCACGCCTTCCTCCAGGGCGTCGGCCGCTACGGCTCCTCCCGGCGCGACGACTCCGATGGTTCCTCCCGGACGCACCGGCGGCGGCAGGATCATCGCGGCCTCCGACGTACTCAGCCCTCGCCGAAGAATCGGGCGCGATCGGCTTGCATGCGGGCTTCGTAGGCCCGCTGCAGCGCGATGCTCGGAACGTACTCGCGGTCGGTGCGAACGCGGGCGAGCCAGGTCTCGCGTGCGGCGCGGACCAGACCCTGGAGCTGCTCGGGAAAGAGCCCTTGCATGCCGTCCGACTTGGCGACGAGCGGATTCGGATGCGCTTCGACGAGCACGACCGACGCACCCGCCGTGATGCCCGCGAGCGTGAGGGGAAAGACGAGATCCCGGATACCCGTACCGTGCGACGCATCGATGGCGACCGGGAGCCCGGAGAGCTGATAGTGGAAGGCTGCGACGCTGCCGAGATCGAGCGTATTGCGGGTGTAGCGATTGCAGCTGGTGATGCCGCGCTCGCAGAGGATCACGTTCTCCTTGCCGCCCGTCAGCATGCGCTCGACCCAGAGGAGATACGCTTCCGTGTCGAGCGAGTTGCCGCGCTTGTGGATGACGGGAAGCGGCGTTTCGCGCAGCCGGTTCAGCAGCGCCTGATTCTTGCTGTTGGGCTCGCCGATCTGCAGGCAAGCGACCCCCGCATCCTCGTACAGGGGGAGATCCGCCTGATCGAGGATCTCGACGACCGTCGGCAGCTCGAACTCCCGACCGGCGCGGACGATGAGCTCGAGGCCGCGTCGCAAGGAGTCCTGATCCGACGACCCGAGACCTTCCCAGCCGCTGTACGGGCTCGACCGGTACTTGACGACACCGCCGCGCAGACACTGCGCACCCGCCTCCTTCACCACGCGCGCAGCGTCCATGATCTGCGATTCGCTCTCGACCGAGCACGGTCCGGCAATGACCACGAGGTCCGCGCCCCCCGCCGTGACCCCCCCTATGTCGACGGTAACCCGGATGGGCTTCAGCGGATCGCCCTTTTGAGCCACACGCTTGTACGCCCGAGAGATCGGAATCAGCCTCTCGACACCGGGCATCTGTCCGATCTCGTCGACCGGCAGCCGCGAGATGTCGCCATACACCCCGATCAGCGTCACCTGCTCGCCGATCATCTTGCCCGTCGTGTAGCCGAGGTCCCGGACCCGCGCCTCGACCGCCGCGATCTCGCCGGCCGTCGCGACGGTTTGCATCTTGATGATCATGGCAAAATATCGGGGTGGAGCTCGCGGACTCTCGAGCGGAGCGTCGATTGCTCCGCAGACGGCGTCCGCGCTGGCTCGGGACGTCGACGAAAAGGGATAGCGGCAATATTCGGAAGGGTCAATGGAACGCAGGCTTGCGTTGCCGACCGACGCCGTCTACTCGTACCTGACGATGAAGCTTCGCGACGGCGAAATGCAGCGCCTCGCCACGTCGATCCTGGCCCGCCTCGAGCAGGCTGGACTCCTGAAGATCACCGCGAACCGCGCCACCGTCGCCGAGCGCATCGTCGCCGCCTTCCGCGCCAACGTCCGCGCCGAGGAGGAAATCGAGCGGGAGGCGGTGAAGTTCGCCGAATCGCACAGCCGCGAGCTCGTCGGGATGGACAGGCACAAGGTGCTGCAGCTCGTGAAGGAGCGTCTCGCCAAGGAACGGGGATTTACCCTGTGAGCCGCATCTCGGAGGGCCGGATCTCGGCACTGGCGCACCTGGCGCTCGAGGCCATCAAGAAGAGCGGCGAGGTGGCGGAGATCCGCGCCGACCGCCTCGTACTCACCGAGATCAAGGCCGCACTGAGCGAGATCCTGAACGTCGACGACGCGCTCGACGGCAGGGTCCGCCGCAAGATCGCGAGTCTTTCCCGCCGCGTCGTCGAAGGATCGAGCGAGTGGGACGTGCTCTACCGCCAGTACTTCGAAGAAGAGAAGCGAAAGCTCACCCGCTAGCCCGAGAGCGGGAGGGCGCGGTTGACACGGAGCAATCGATGTTTATGGTGCGCCCGGGTTTCATCCCCGTCGCGTATTCGGCCGCCCGCAGAGCGGCCAAAAATTCAGCGTTTTCCATCAGAAGGAAAGGAGACATCGATGAAGATTCGCCCACTTCAGGATCGGGTGATCGTGAAGCGCATCGCCGAGGAGGAAAAGACCAAAGGCGGCATCATCATCCCCGATACGGCGAAGGAGAAGCCCCAGGAGGGGAAGGTCGTCGCGGTCGGTAAGGGCAAGGTCAACGACGACGGCAAGGTCACCGCGCTCGACGTCAAGGTCGGCGACAAGATCCTCTTCGGCAAGTACTCGGGTAGCGAAATCAAGCTCAACGGCGAGGAACACTTGATCATGCGCGAGGACGACATCCTCGGCGTGATCGAGGGCTAAGGAGGACGAAAGAGTCATGGCAGCCAAGCACGTACGATTCGGCCAGGATGCGCGCGATCGCGTCCTGCGTGGAGTGAACATTCTGGCGGACGCCGTCACGGTGACCCTCGGCCCCAAGGGCCGGAACGTGGTCCTGGAGAAGTCGTTCGGCGCCCCCAACATCACCAAGGACGGCGTTACCGTCGCCAAGGAGATCGAGCTCGAAGACAAGTTCGAGAACATGGGCGCACAGATGGTGAAGGAGGTCGCGAGCAAGACCTCGGACGTCGCCGGTGACGGGACGACGACGGCAACCGTCCTCGCCCGGGCGGTGTTCGCCGAGGGCATCAAGATGGTCGCGGCAGGCCACGATCCGATGAGCCTGAAGCGCGGCATCGACCGTGCCGTCGAGAGCATCGTCGGGGAGCTGAAGTCGCTCTCGAAGCCTACCAAGGATCAGAAGGAAATCGCCCAGGTCGGCACCATCTCCGCGAACAACGACACCACCGTGGGCGAGATCATCGCCGAAGCCATGAACAAGGTCGGCAAGGAGGGCGTCATCACCGTCGAGGAGGCGAAAGGCCTCGAGACCACGCTCGAGGTAGTCGAGGGCATGCAGTTCGACCGCGGCTATCTCTCCCCCTACTTCGTGACCGATCCCGAGCGCATGGAGGTCGTACTCGAGGACCCCTACCTGCTCATCCACGAGAAGAAGATCAGCGCCATGAAGGACCTGCTCCCGATCCTGGAGCAGATCGCCAAGACCGGCCGGCCGTTCATCATGATCGCCGAGGACGTCGAAGGCGAGGCGCTCGCGACGCTGGTCGTCAACAAGATCCGCGGTACGCTCCAGTGCGTCGCCGTGAAGGCTCCGGGCTTCGGCGACCGTCGCAAGGCCATGCTCGAGGACATCGCGATCCTGACCGGCGGCAAGGTGATCGCCGAGGAGCTCGGCATCAAGCTCGAAGGCATCACCCTCGCCGACCTCGGCCGCGCCAAGCGGATCGTCGTCGACAAGGACAACTGCACGATCGTCGACGGCGCCGGTAAGCGCGCCGACATCGAGGGCCGCATCAAGCAGATCCGGGCGCAGATCGAGGAGACCACCTCGGACTACGACCGCGAGAAACTCCAGGAGCGGCTCGCCAAGCTCATCGGCGGCGTCGCGGTAATTCGTGTCGGCGCCGCGACCGAGGTCGAGATGAAAGAGAAGAAGGCCCGTGTCGAGGACGCGCTGCACGCGACCCGGGCAGCCGTCGAAGAGGGCATAGTGCCCGGCGGCGGCGTCGCCCTGATCCGCGCCTCGTCGGCCCTCGACGGGCTCAAGGGCGGGAACGACGAGGAGAAAGTCGGCATCAACATCATCCGCCGCGCAGTCGAAGAACCGTGCCGACGGATCGCCCAGAACGCCGGCTGGGAAGGCTCGATCGTCCTCGACAAGGTGCGGAACGGCAAGGGCGCCTTCGGCTTCAATGCCAGCAGCGAGGAGTTCGAAGACCTCATCAAGGCCGGCATCATCGATCCGACCAAGGTGGTGCGAACGGCTCTCCTGAACGCAGCCTCGGTCGCCGGGCTCCTGCTCACCACCGAGGCGACGGTCGCCGAGAAGCCGGAAGAAAAGCCGGCCGCCGGTGGTCCTCCCCCGGGCATGGGCGGCATGGGCGGTATGGGCGGCATGATGTAAGTCGCCCCGACGGGCGGAATAGGTAAGAAACCCCCCGGGCCTCGAGCCCCGGGGGGTTTCTTATTTTCGCGCGCTCTTGTAGGGTTTCGCGTTCCCTTCCGGAATCCATGTTCGACGCCCTGGGTGACAAGCTCGAGCAGGTCTTCAAGCGCCTGCGCGGCCACGGGAAGATCACCGAACGCCACATGAGCGAGGCGCTTCGGGAGGTCCGTATGGCCCTCCTCGAGGCCGACGTCGCGCTTCCGGTAGTCACCAAGTTCACCGAGGCGATCCGCGAGCAGGCGCTCGGTCAAGAGGTGCTGCGCAGCCTCACGCCCGAGCAGCATCTCTTGAAGTTCATCCACCTCGAGCTCGTGCGCACCATGGGCGGACAGGCTGCGACCGTAGACCTCGGGGTGCCGCCGCCGGTCGCGATCATGCTGGTTGGCCTTCAAGGCTCGGGGAAGACGACCAGCGCCGCCAAGCTCGCACGCCATCTCAAAGTGGAGCGCGGCCGGCGTCCGTACCTCGTTCCGGCCGACGTCTACCGCCCGGCTGCCATCGACCAGCTCACGACCCTCGGCAAGCAGCTCGAGCTCCCCGTGCATCCGTCGACGGCTGCCGCCAACCCCGTGGATCTAGCGCGCGCCGGTATGACCGCCGCGCGGACGGCGGGTCACGATACCGTCATCGTCGACACGGCGGGCCGGCTACAGATCGACGAGTCGCTCATGCAGGAGCTCGTCGCCATGAAGGCGGCGATCACGCCGAAGTACGTCTTCCTGGTCGCCGACGCGATGACCGGCCAGGACGCGGTGAACGTCGCCCAGGGCTTCCACGATCGCCTGCGAATCGACGGCGTCGTCCTCACCAAGCTCGACGGCGACGCGCGCGGTGGTGCCGCGCTCTCGCTCCGCGCCGTCACCGGGGCGCCGATCTACTTCGTCGGTACCGGCGAGAAGCCCGAGGCGCTCGAGCCCTTTCATCCCGATCGCATGGCCTCGCGTATCCTCGGTCAGGGCGACGTCCTGTCGCTCATCGAAAAGGTCGAGAAGGCCTACGACCAGAAGCAGGCCGAGGCGCTCGAGAAGAAGCTCCGCAAGAACGAGTTCACCCTCGAAGACTTCCGCGATCAGCTGCAGATGGTGAAGAAACTCGGTTCCATGGGCGACCTGCTCGGCATGATCCCGGGCATGAAGAAGCTCGCCGGCAAAATGGATCCCGGCGTCGCCGACTCCGAGCTCAGACGCATCGAGGCGATCATCAACTCGATGACCAAGGAGGAGCGCCGCAACGACGCCATCCTCAACGGCAGCCGCCGCCGACGCATCGCACTCGGCAGCGGCACCAACGTCGCCGAGGTCAATCGCTTCCTGAAGCAGTACGCCCAGACCAAGAAGATGATGAAGAAGTTCACCAAAATGGGGCCCGGGGGCCTCGGCCGTCTCACCAACCTGCTTCCCGGCTAAGGCCGGGCACGAAAGGAAACACCATGAGCGTCGTCATCCGACTCGCCCGACGCGGGACCAAGAAGCACGCATTCTACCGTATCGTCGTCGCCGACAAGCGGGCGCCGCGCGGCGGACGCACCATCGATCAGGTGGGCACCTACGACCCCCTCCCGAGCCCTCCCGTCGTTGACTTCAAAAAAGAAAAACTTCATGAGTGGATGCGGCGTGGGGCCCTTCCGTCGCAGACGGTCGCCCGGTTGATCAGGCGAGCAGGGGTCGCTCCAGGGGAGACGACATGAAGGAACTGGTGCAGTACCTGGCCCGGTACCTCGTCAACAATCCGGACGCCGTCGAGGTCAAAGAGACGCTGGGAGACACCGCGTCCGTGCTCGAGCTCAAGGTGGCCCGCGAGGATCTGGGACGCATCATCGGCAAACAGGGACGCACCGCCAAGTCCATCCGCACCATCCTGAACGCCGCCGCTTCGCGCACCAATCGCAAAGTGGTCCTGGAGATCATCGAGGACAAGTAGGCGCCGACGGCATGATCTCCTGTCGCACGCACTCCATGCAGCATGAAACACGATATCCACACATCGTCTCCCGGACGGCTGATTCCGCTCGGCGAAATCGTCGGGACACACGGCGTCCGCGGACTACTCCGATTCCACCCCTACGATCCCGCCGCTAGTCCGCCGCCCGTCGGGCGGCGTCTCTACGTCCGTTCTGCTGCGCTCGCCGCCAGCGATCGGGAGGCGTCGCGCGCGCCTACGGTCGTCCTCGAAGACGCCCGACCGCACGGCAACGTAATGCTGCTGCGCATCGCGGGCATAGCGTCGATCGCAGCGGCGGCGACGCTGGTGGGACTGGTGCTGGCGATCCCCGAGGCGGATCTGCCTGCGACCACGCCCGGCGAACTGTACGTCTACCAGCTCGAGGGCCTCGAGGTGTTCGTCGACGCCGGCGAGCGGCTCGGTACGATCGCGAGCTCGTTCTCGAACGGCGCCCACGAGGTCCTGGTCGTCCGCGCTGGGCCGCGCGAGATCCTGATTCCGATGATCGCCGACGTCGTACGGGCCATCGACCTTCCCGGCCGCCGGGTCGTCATCGAGCCGATTCCCGGGTTGCTCGATTCCTGACCATGCGCGTCCACGTCCTCACCATCTTCCCCGAGTTCTTCGCGTCCCCGCTCGCGGTGGGGATCCCGAAACGCGCCCGCGACGCCAGGGTCCTGCACGTATCGCTCGTCGATCTGCGCGAGTACACGCACGACCGCCACCGCACGACCGACGATGCGCCGTACGGCGGCGGCCACGGCATGGTGATGAAGGCGGGACCGATCGTCGAAGCGCTGGACGCCGTCATGGCGGCGGCGCCGAATGCCCACCGCGTCCTGTTGTCACCGCGCGGGCCTGCACTCGACCACCGTAAGGTAATGGATCTGGCGCGCGTCGACGATCTCGTCCTCGTGTGCGGCCGCTACGAAGGGGTCGACGAACGGGTCCGAGATTTCGTCGACGAGGACCTGTCGGTGGGCGACTATGTGCTCTCGGGCGGCGAGCCCGCGGCGCTCGCCGTCATCGATGCGGTCGTGCGGCAGCTCCCCGGCGCCCTCGGCAACGTCGCCTCCGCGGGGTCGGAGTCGTTCGTCGACGATCACCTCGAATACCCCCAGTACACGCGGCCGGAGATCTTCCGCGGCCGCGCCGTCCCGCCCGTCCTGCTGTCGGGCGATCACGCAGCGATCGCCGCCTGGCGCGCGCAGGCATCGCGCGCAGTGACGGCGCGAACCCGCCCCGATCTCCTCGCCAGGGGTGCGGCGAGGAGCGAGTAGCGTGGCTCCTCTATACGTCGCTCTGCTTCACTACCCCGTCTACGACAAGAACCGCCGGGTCGTGACGACGGCCGTGACTCACCTCGACATCCACGACATCGCCCGCAGCGCCTGCACCTTCGGTGTCCGCCGTTTCTACGTGGTGACTCCGGTGCCCGCGCTCCGCGAGCTGTCGGCCCGTATCCTCGCCCATTGGGGGTCGGAGTGGGGGGCGAGCTACAACGCCACCCGCAAGGACGCCTTGGCGTTGGTCGGCCTCACCGAAGACCTGGACCAGACCATCGTCGACGTCGAGCGCGATTCCGGAGAGCCGCCCATGCTGCTCGTCACCTCGGCGCGAACGGAGCACCCGACGATCGGCTGGGCGGAATTGCGCCGGCTCCGGGCCGAGGCGGAACGTCCGCTCCTGCTCCTCTTCGGCACCGGTTGGGGTCTCACCGAAGAAGTGATAGGTCGCGCCGACCACCGGATCCCTGCCGTCCCGGGCACGGGCGAGTACAACCACCTCTCCGTCCGCGGCGCGGCGGCCATCATCCTCGATCGGATGTGCGGACGGCAGGAAGGACCACAGGAGGCACACCCATGAACATCATCGACAGCATCGAGCAACAGCAACTGAAGGAAGGGCAGCCGGCGTTCCGCCCGGGCGACGGCCTGCGCATACATGTCCGCATCGTCGAGGGCGACAAGGAACGCATCCAGCTCTTCGAGGGCGTATGCATCCGGCGTAGCGGCAGCAGCATCCGCGAGACCTTCACGGTTCGGAAGACGTCGTACGGTGTCGGAGTGGAACGCACGTTTCCGCTGCACTCGCCGCGCGTCGACAAGATCGAGGTGGTCTCCTACGGCAAAGTCCGCCGCGCCAAGCTCTACTATCTGCGCGATCTCTCGGGTAAGGCGGCGCGCATCGAAGAGGACACGTCGGCTCGCACCACCAAGAACGGCTAACGCTGGCTGGCCGGCGTGGCCCGTACGCGGTCAGCCGCGTGCGGGCTCGTTCAGCGTGATGTCGCCCTCCTCGTGCAGCATCCGGACATCGCCGTCGAAGAACGCGCCCTCTGCGATCACCAGCGCCCGGGCCTCGATGAGGCCATGGACGCGCGCGCCGGACTGGATCTCGACCCGCTCTGCACCGAGGACCTGCCCGCGCACCTCGCCCGCGACGACGAGGCTCTTGGCCCGAATCGAACCGTGGACCACCCCCGAGGCTCCGACCTCCAGCAAGTCCGTCGCCCTCACCTCGCCGCGCAGGCGGCCCTCGATCCGGGTCGGAGCGCTGAAGCTCAGCTTGCCGTTGACCTGTGTCCCCGCGTCGAGAACGGTCCGCACTTCACGGAAACCGATGAATCCCGCCTCGGGTGCGCGCGCCGGAATCGGGCGCGGCGCCGCCGGCTTCGTCGGTATGCTCCGCCGCGATGGCCAACGCTCCCCCACGCGGCCTTCCTAAATCATTCCGTGGGCGCGGGAAAGACGTGGCACGCGACCGCGTGCCCGCCGGCACCGGCGATCAGAGCCGGCACCTCGGTCCGGCAGCGCGGCTCGACATACGGGCAGCGGGGATGGAATGCGCACCCGCTCGGCGGCTGCAGCGGGCTCGGCACGTCTCCCTGGAGCGGCGTCCGCTTCGGGCGATGGCGCGGATCGGCGACCGGCACGGCCGCCAAGAGCGCCCTCGTATAGGGGTGCCTGGGGTTCGCGTACAGCAACGCGCGCGGCGCGCGCTCCACGATCCGACCGAGATACATGACCGCCACGCGATGGCTGATGTGCTCGACCACTCGTAGGTCGTGCGAGATGAACAGATAGGCGAGTCCCATCTGCTCCTGCAGGTCCATCAATAAATTCAGGACCTGGGCCTGAATGGAGAGATCGAGGGCCGACACCGGCTCGTCGGCGACGATGAAGCGCGGTCCGACCGCGAGCGCCCTTGCAATACCGATGCGCTGGCGCTGGCCGCCGCTGAACTCGTGCGGATACCGATCAGCGTGCTCCGGACCCAGTCCGACCTGATGCAGGAGCTCCTCGACGCGGCGACGCTTCTCGACCCCGCGGGCGAGGCCGTGCACCTCGATGCCCTCGGCGACGATCGCACCCACCCGCATCCGCGGGTTCAAAGACGCGTAAGGATCCTGGAAGATGATCTGCATGGCGCGCCGCATGCGGCGGAGCTCCGCCGCCGGCAGCGCCAGCACGTCGCGGCCGTCGAATCGCACCTCGCCGGCGGTCGGCTCGATCAACCGCAGGAGGCAGCGGCCGAGCGTCGACTTGCCGCATCCCGACTCACCGACGACCCCGAGCGTCTCGCCAGCTCGGATGTCGAGAGCCACGTCTTCGAGCGCCCGCACCACGAGCTTCTCGCGGGAGAAGAACCCCGTAGAGACGGGATAGTGCTTCGTCAGCCCTCGGGCCTCGACGAGCGGCGCCGCGCAGTCGCGTCCGGTCTCTGGGCTCATACCCGAATGCAGGCCACCGTGTGGCCGGGCGCCTTCTCCTCGAGCATGGGATCGACCTCGGCGCATGCGGCTATGGCGCGAGGACAGCGATCACGGAAGCGGCAGCCGCTCGGCCGCCGGAAGAGGCTCGGCACGGTGCCGGGCAGCGCCTCCAGCCGCCGATGCCGTGCGCCGCCGCGTTGGCCGCTCGCCTGCATGAGCGCGATCGCGTACGGGTGGAGAGGGCGCTCGAACACTTCGAGCGCCGACGCGTACTCGACGATCCTGCCGGCGTACATGACCGCGACCGCATCCGCCTGCTCGGCGACGATCCCGAGGTCGTGCGTGATGAGGACCATCGCCATGCCGAGCGAGCTTCGGAGGTTGCGCAGCAGCTCCAGTATCTGGGCCTGGATCGTCACATCGAGCGCCGTCGTCGGCTCGTCCGCGATCAGGAGGCTCGGCTCGCAGGCGAGCGCCATCGCGATCATGGCCCGCTGTCGCATCCCTCCTGAAAGCTCGTGCGGATAGCTCCTGGCGCGCCGCTCCGGCTCCGGGATCTCGACCCGGCGGAGCGCCTCGACCACGCGGGCTCGCACCGCCGAGCGACCGCAGCGCTGGTGAAGGCGGATCGCTTCGCCGATCTGGTTCCCGATCGTGAAAACCGGGTTCAACGAGGTCATGGGCTCCTGGAAGATCATCGCGATCTCACCGCCGCGGACAGCCCGCATCTGACGCTCGGAGCGGCGCAGGAGATCCTCGCCGCGGTACCGGATCTCACCCGCGACCACGCGCCCCGGCGGGGTCACGAGACGTAGGATCGAGAGCGCCGTGACGCTCTTGCCGCATCCGGACTCCCCGAGGATGCCGAGCGTGCGCCCGGCGTCTACCGTGAAGCTGACGCCGTCGACGGCCCGTCCGACGCCCTCGTCGGTCTCGAAGTAGGTGTGCAGGTCCTTCACGGCGAGCAGAGGCATTCGCGACTCGGTCATCCGCCGGCTCCGACGCTCCGTGGATCGAGCGTGTCGCGTAGATAGTCGCCGACGAAGTTGAACGCCATGATCGTTAGGAAGATGAAGACGCCGGGCGACAAGATCCACGGGAACTGCGCGATGCTCTGGACGTTCTGAGCGTCGGCTAGGAGATTTCCCCAACTAGCATCCGGCTCCTGGATACCGAGGCCGAGCAGCGACAAGGCGCTCTCGCCGAGGATGAATCCGGGGATGCTGAGCGTCGCCGCGACGATCGTGTAGCCGAATGTCGCGGGAATCACGTGGCGCAGGATGATCCGCACCCGACCGGCGCCGAGAGCGCGAGCGCTCTGGACGTAGTCGAGCTCGCGGATCGAGCACACCATGCCGCGGATGATGCGGGCGAAGCCGGCCCAGCGGATGAAGCTCATGATGACGACGATCATCAAGAACGTCTGCGCGGAGCCGAGCGAGGACGGAATGACCGCCGCCAACGCCAGCAGAAAATAGAAGGACGGAAGCGACATCAGCACCTCGGTGGTGCGCATGACGACGCCATCGAAGCGTCCGCCGACGTAGCCGGCGACGGCGCCGACCGCGAGCCCGATCGCGAAGCTGATGGCCACCCCGAGGAGCCCCACGGTCAAGCTGATGCGACTGCCGAAGACGATGCGCGAGAAGAGGTCGCGCCCGAGGGCGTCGGTGCCGAACAGGAACACGCGGGCATCCGGATCGCGAGTGGTGAGCAAGCGGCCGCGCGTCAACCAGGCGAGCGGCACCTTCTCCGTCGACTCCACGTAGCGGCGTCCCTGGCCGGGCTCGAGCACGTACGGGTGCGTGTAGAGGATGCCGTCCCCGCCCCAGAGCGCGGGCGGGCTCAGGTGCAGCCGCGACGGCGGACAGTTCGGAAACCCTCGGTTCTGCTCGGCGTAATCGTAGGGGGCGACGAACGGCGCCAGTAGCGCTACGCCGTAGAACAGTCCCAAGAGCGCGACGCTCACGCGGACCGGCCAGCTCATCGACCTGCGGGAGCGAGCCACGTCAACGCACCGTCGTCTCGAGGCGGGAGAAGTCGATGCGGGGGTCGACCATCGTGAGCGCGATGTCTGCGAGCAAGTTGCCGACGAGCAGCAGGATCGAGCTCATCAGGACCGAGCCCATCACGAGATAGAGATCCAGCGAACGGACGGCGTCGAGCATCAACGTCCCGAGGCCCTGCAGGTTCATCACCGCCTCGACGAGCGCAGCGCCTCCGAGCAGCGTCCCGAGCTCGTACCCGGCTAAGGTAACGAACGGGTTCATGGCGTTGCGCAAGATGTGCTTCGAGACGACGAGCCACTCCGGCACGCCCTTGGCGCGCGCAGTCCGCACGTAGTCGGCGCTCTGGATCTCCAGGAGCTGACTGCGCATGAGCCGCATGAGGCTCGCCATTCCACCGGTGCCGAGCACGATGACGGGAAGCACGAGATGCGCGACCCGATCCCCGATCTGCCCGAGCGGCGAGAGGATCGGGTAGTCGAGCGAGGTGGTGCCGCCGACCGGAAACCACCCCGTTTCGAGCGCTGCATACATCAGCAAGAACGCCAGGAAGAAGCTCGGCACCGACATGCCGAAGAAGGCCACGAACGAGAGCGAGCGATCGAGGAGCGTACCGCGCCGCAGCGCCACGATGACGCCGATCGGAATTGCGAGCGCCCAGGTGAACACCATGCTCGCAGCCGCCAGAATCACCGTGTTCATGGCCCGACTGGCGATGAGGTCGAGCACGCCGACGCGGTAGGCGACCGACATGCCGAGATCGAGGTGCGCCACGCGCCAGAGCCAGCGCCCGTAGCGCACCGGAAGCGGCTGTCCGTAGCCGAACTCCACCTTCATCTCGCGGATCATGTCCGGCGAGATCGACGGGTTCATGCTCAGAGTGTCGAAGAAGTCGCCGGGTGCGAGATCTACCACCACGAACGACAAGAACGTGATCCCCACCAGCAGCGGGATCATCTGCGCCACTCGGCGAAGGACGAACCGCAGCATCGTTCAGGGCCGGATCGCGATCCGTTCCGGCTCGAAGAAGCCCCATACGGTCGGCACGAAGTCCACGAGATACGACTTCGCCGCAATGAAGCGCCGCTGGCGCACGAGCTGGATCATCGGCAGCTCGCGATGCAGGATCTCCTGGATCCTCCAATAGTGCGCCACGCGCTTCCGGGGATCGAGCTCGCGGGCGCCGGCTTCGAGCTCGCGATCGATCTCGGCCTCCCACGGAGTCGCCGGTGTCTGCTGATTCGGCTGCCACAGATGGAGATTTCCCGACGAGCGCAAGAGATTCGAGCTTGCATGCGGCTCTATGCTCCCGGTGAAGCCCATGACCATCGCATCCCAGTCGAAGTTCGTCGAGAGCTTCTCTACCAGCGTCGCGAAATCGAGCGGGCGATAGTTCACCTTGAGGCCCAGCTTCGTCCAATCTTCCTTCAAGATCGAGCACAGGCGCTCGCGCACCTGATTGCCCGCGTTGGTGGAGAGCTCGAATTCGAGGGGGTTGCCGTGGACGTCCTCGCGGATGCCGTCGCCGTTGCGGTCGCGATAGCCGCCCTCGTCGAGCAGACGGCGCGCCGCCTCGAGGTCGTACTCGTACGGCGTCAGGTTCGGATCGTAGTACGTCGTGTTCTCGGGCGAGATCGCCGACACGGCGGGCTCGCCGTATCCGAAATAGGTATTCCGGATCATGCTCTGCTTGTCGAAACTGTGCGCGATCGCCCGTACGAACTTCGGATCGGTGAACCAGGCGAGCCGAGGATCGGTCTTCCCGTCCTTCGAGTAGTGGGCTGGATTGCGGTTGAAGCTCACGAAGAGCATGCCGGTTTCGAGGCCGATATCGTCGAGCGTGATCTCGAGATCTTCGCTGCGCTTGCGGAGATCGTCGATCTCCTCCGGACGCGGCCCGTACAAGTGCAGCTGCCGATCGAGGAACTTCAGGTACATCGTGTTCTGATCGGGAACGATCAGGCTCGTGCGCTCGGCGAGGCGCGGCAGCGCGCCCCCGGCCTCGTCGCGCATCCAATATGCGGGGTTGCGCGCGTACTGCAACAGCTGCGCGGGCACGTAGCGCACGAGTCGATACGGTCCGGTGCCGATGATCTTCTCGGGAGGCGTGTCTATGCCCCAGGTCTGCGTAAAGGTCCCGTCCGCGAGCGCTGGCCCGAGGACGTGCCGCGGCAGGATGTCGAAGCCGACGCTGTTAAGGAACGGCGCGAACGGCTCGGCCATCATGACCTTGATGGTGTGGGGGTCGACGACCTCCGTGCGCATCGGCTGTCCACCGACCATGAGGACGTGCTTGGCGCTGTTCGGCACCTTCTGATCGAATACCGCCGCAAAGGTGAACGCGACGTCGTCGGCGGTGAACGGAGCCCCGTCGTGCCAAGTGACGCCCTCGCGCAGATGGAAGGTCCACGTCGTCCCGGCGTCGTCATGTTCCCAGGACGTGGCCAGCATGGGCTCGGGTAGCTGGGTCTTGGGATTCAGGCGCACGAGGCCCTCGAACACCTCGCTGACCGCGTCGCTCGACGCCGAATCCACCGCCAGGAGCGGATTGAAGGTCTTCGGGTCGCTGATCGTCGCCGTGACCAGGCGGTCGCCGCGGCGCAGGCGCTCCTCGCCGCCCTTGCGGCACCCGAGAGAGCCCGCGAACACCGCCACGGCGCACAGAGCCAGCAGCCACCGTCGTTTCATAACCCACCCCCGGCCGCGTATTGGTCCAACGCCAGCTCCTCGAGGCCCGGCCGCGGCGGAACGCTGAAGAGGTCGTCCGCGATCGCGGTGTTTAGCGACGGCGCTGCGTAGCGTACGTGCACCACGTGACCGCCCGGCTCGGCCCGCATGTCGATCGCATGGGGAAACCGCAGCGATCCGATCGTCTGGTACGATCCGAACGCAACTCGCAGGCGTCCGCCGTTTGCGAGCGGCGTCTCGCTAGCAACCGGCAGAAGCGTCTCCGGCTCGAGCCATACGAGCGCGCGCCCGTCGGCCGTGGGCGCGACGAGCTTGAAGGCACCGGCCGCCTCGTCGCGCACGACCGATGCGGGTCCGGTGGACTGCCGCTGCGGCGGCATCCCGAGGAGCACCGACGTGACGTCGCCGACCTCGATCGACACCCGCGCATAGGCGCCGACGCTCGCGGCAGTCGCGGGACCGCGGTAGATCTTCGCTTCCCGGCGGGCGTAGACGACGAGCTCGCGGGCATCGCTGGCGACCACGGCGAGGGCTCCGAACGGCGACAGCACCTCCAGTCGGAAGTGGTCGGGGCTGCGCGCGAGGACGGCGTGCCGAGCGCCGACGTCCCCGTCGCCGGTTTCGTACGCCACCTGCGCGAATCCCCGAAGTGACCGGACGGCCTCCCGGCGCGCCGCCAAGGACGCGAGACATTGCGCCGCGGACGGCGTTGCCTCCGGCAAGCGCGGCTGCAGTCGTCCCGGCCGACACGCCGCGGCGAGAAGCGCGGCGACCGCCACTGCCGCGATCCGCACGCGCCCGTTACAGCTCCGTCGCACCTGCTCGGTTCCCGGCCCCGAGAGCGCGCAGCTTGCCCTTCAGCCGATCGATCTGTTCGTGCTCTTTCGCCTTGCCGAGCGCCTCCTGGTACACGCGGATGGCGTCGCGGGTCTTGCCCGTCTTCTCGTACGCGTCACCGAGGTGCTCGGTGACGGTCGGATCGTCCCCCGCGTGCTCGATGGCGCGCTCGAGCTGCTCGACGGCGCGCGGATAGTCGCCGCGCATGTAGTACACCCACCCCAGCGAATCGATGTAGAAACCGTCGTCGGGCTCGATCGCCAGGGCTCGCCGGATCAACTTCTCCGCCTCGTCGAGGCGCTCCCCGAGCTCGGCATAGGTGTAGCCGAGGTAGTTCAGCGCCGGCGCGTTCTGAGGATTGATGGCGATCGCCCGCTGCATCATCTCGATCGCCTTCGGCTTGTTCTTCGCCTCGTCGTAGGCCGCGCCGAGCGAGAAGAGATACTGGTCGTTGTCGGGCTCGAGATTCACCACCTGCTCGAGTGCCGCGACCGCCTGCGGGTACTGCTCCTCCTCGCGATGGAGCGCCGCGAGATAGGCCAGCAGCTCGACGTTCTTCGCCTTCACCTGCAGCGCCTGCTGGATCTCCTTGATGGCGGCCGGCGTCTTGTTCTGGCGCTGGTACACGGCTGCGAGTTGGATCCGCGCGTCGACGTAGTACTCCGAGTCGGAATCGATGCGCTCGAGCTGCTCGACGGCTTTCCCCCACTCCTGCGTCTGCGCGTAGACCGAACCGAGATAGTAGTGGACGCGCTGGTTCTCAGGCTCCGCCGCCAGGACGAGATTGAGCTCCGTCGCCGCGCGATCGTATTCGCCCTTCTCGAAGTAGATGAGGGCGATCTTGATCCTCGTCTCTTCGGGATCGTTCTCTATCTTCTCGAGCGCGTGGTACTGGAGCAGCGCCTCGTCGAGCTTCTTCTGACCGATGTAGAGACCGCCGAGCCGCTTGCGGACGAGCGCGCTGCCGGGATTCTGGGCGAGGACCTGCTGGTAGAGCTCGATGGCGCGCGGATAGTCCTTGCGGATCTCGTACAGGGTCGCGAGATCCATCAGGATCAGCTCGGACTGGGGATTTCGCGCCAGCGCCTCGCGAAAATAATGCTCGGCGCGGTCGAGCTGCCCCGCCGAGGTGTAGACGCGGCCCAGATAGTAGTAGCCGAGAACCGAGCGCGGATTGATCTCGATGAGCTTCGTCAGCGTCGCGAGCGCCTGCTCGTACTTCCTCTCCTTGCCGTAGAGCGCACCGAGATAGAGATAGGCTTCTTGATTCTTCGGCTCGACCTCGATCACGTGGCGGTACTGCGCGACCGCCTCGTCCTGGCGGTTCAACGCCGACAGAATGCCCGCGTACAGGAGGCGCGCCTCGGTATTCCCGGGCTCGATGCGGACGACCTCCTCGCAATGCTCGAGGGCTTCGGGCAGCATACCTTTGCGCACCAGCAGCATCGCCAGCCGTTGGCGCAGCAGCGGACTTTCGGGGTCGTGCGCGACCGCGGCGCGAAACGCCTTGAGGCCGACGTCGTAATTGCCGTCGTTGAGCGCGACTTCGCCCACCACGAAGTCGCCCATCGCCGCCGTCTTGGGATCGATCTGCGTCTGGCGTACGAGCGGTCGATCGCCCTTCGGATTCCAGGCGAGGCCAGCGGGCGACCCCGACGCCGCACGCCGGACAGGTCCGCATCCGGCAGCGAGCGCGAGCCCCGCGATCATCAAGCCGACGCGGACGGAGCGAGACATGGCGACAGTCGGCTAAGCTATCACGCTGGTCGAAAAACGGTCAACGCGACTTCCGACGATTCCAGCGTATCCGCGGGCGCCGAACGCGCCTCAGGCGCTGTCGCCGATCATCTGAATGCGCTCGATGACCTGATCCATTAGCCACCCGGGCGTCGAGGCGCCGGCGGTCACACCGACGTTGTTGCATCCCTTGACCCAGGCCGGATCGAGCTCGTCGGCATCCTCGATGTGATGGGCGATCGCGCCCTCCTCGCGGCAGACCGCGGCGAGGTGACGGGTATTGGAGCTGTTCTTGCCGCCGACGACGATCACCACCTCGACCTCGCGCGCGAGCTCGCGCGCCGCCTCCTGGCGCTCGATCGTGGGGTTGCAGATGGTGTTGAAGATCTTGAGCTCCTTACAGCGCGGCGTCAGCTCGGCGAGGAACGAAGCGAGCAGCTCGATCTCCTGCGTCGTCTGCACGACGACCCCGACCCGCTTTGGAAACGATGCCTTGGCCACGTCCTCGGGGCGCTCGATCACGGTCGCTTTGCCGCCGGCGTGGCCGATGGTGCCGATCACCTCGGGGTGCTTCGGATTTCCGAAGATGACGAGGTGGTAGCCTTCCTGCACCAGTTGCTTCGCCTTGTTCTGCACCAGGGTGACCAGCGGACAGGTAGCGTCGACGACGTTGAGGCCCTGCGCCCGCGCTTGCTCGTAGGTCTCCGGCGGGACGCCATGGGTGCGGATGATCATGGTGTCGCCGCTGGCGAGCTGGTCGAGTCCGCTCACGTGCTGCACACCCTTTTCCTCGAGCGATTGCACCACGTGGGAGTTGTGAATGATCGGGCCGAGCGTCCTGACGGTCTCGCTGGGATGCGCCGCCGCCGTGTCGGTCACGATATCGAGAGCACGCTCGACCCCCCAGCAATAACCCGCGTGCACCGCCTTCCTGATATTCATTTCATCCTCATACGGTTGCGCCGTGCGCGTGACACGGTCCGACCCAATGTTCGCCGCCCCGGTAGAATTCCTTCTTCCAGATCGGCACCGTCGCCTTCAGCGTGTCGATGCCGTAGCGACAGGCCGCGAATGCCTCTTCGCGGTGCGCCGCCGATATCGCGACGGCAACGCTAGCCTGGCCGATCGGCACGACCCCTACCCTGTGCACCATGGAGACCGCGATCACCCGCCAGCGCCGCGCGATCTCCTCGCCGATGCGGCGCATCTCCTCGAGAGCCATCGACTCGTAGACCTCGTACTCGAGCCGCTCGACGATGCGCCCTTCGTTTTCGTTGCGGGTCGTACCCACGAAGAGCGTCGTAGCGCCCGCCGCGGCGTTGCCGACTTCGCTGAGTAGAGCCTCCGTGTCGATGCCGTCCGACGTTACGCGATACGACGATTTCGTCATTGGGTTCCGCCACTTACAGGTGGGATCAGCGCGAATTCGTCATTGTCGTGGAGGGGATGCCCCTTGTCAACGTAGACGCGGTTGACAGCGAACCGCGGCGGCGCCGCCGGCAGCGCCGGAAAGCGCGTCACGAGGCGGCTCCAGAGCTCGTCGACCGAGGCGCCCTCCGGCAGCTCGACGTCGGCCTCGCGCACGCCGCAGCGCTCGCGGAGGTAGGCGAAGAAGAGGACGCGGATCCTCACGGTCGTGCCCCACCGGAGAGCAGTCCGACGATGTGCCCGATCTCGGCAAGGAGCAAGCGGCGGAGGGCCAGCTCGCACGCCGCCGGCGACCCCGGCAGAAGCGCCACGAACGTGTCGCCGATAACCCCCGCGGCCGCGCGGCTCAGGAAAGCAGCGGCTCCGATCTCGGCAAAGCTCAGCGCCCGGAAGAGCTCGCCGAAGCCGGGGAGCTGCTTCGTCCACGCCCCTTCGAGGCTCTCGATCGTGACGTCGCGCGGCGCAATGCCGGTACCGCCGGTGGCGATCACGGCATCGACGTCCGTTCGCTCGGCCGCAGCGAGCACAGCGGCGCGGATGGCTGCCCGTTCGTCGGCGACGATCGTCGTGTCGACGACGGTGTGGCCGGCCTCGAGCAAGGCGGCCTTGATGACCGCGCTGCTCCGGTCGTCGCTCGGGCGCCGCGTGTCGCTGACGGTCACGACGACGCAGCCGACGCGACGCGCATCGTTCGCGTGATGGTGCGGCATGCGTCGCCGGATTTATCGGAGCGGTGCGCTCTAATCAAAAACGGGAGCGCAGGCTACTCGCCGGAGGTCTTGCCGAGAGAACCCCTCTGGGGGCGACGTCCCCGGGTGCCGTGTCCGTGAGCGCCGCCCCCAAGAGAGAAGGAGGATAAGCCATGAGCACTTGGTGTTCTGGAAAAGGCATTGAGGAATGCCCGAACCCAACTCCCCACGACGCGGCCTGTTATTCCGCGACTGTGAAATTATGTAAATGCCCTGTTTCCCTATCCCCTAGGGAAATTTTCCCTAGGTCAGCGAGTCGCTTGCCGAGGGCCGCTTTCCGCAACCTTCCAGGAAGGAAATTTCAGCGTCCGGACAACAACTTACTCGGAGTCCGGGGTTACGCCTTCGCGCACAGCAAACTTCACGAGCTCTGCTGTGCGCCGACAATGCAGTTTCTGCATCAAACGGTCGCGATGCTGACCGACGGTCTTCGGGCTGATGCTGAGCGCCGTCGCGATCTCCTTGTAGCTGTTCCCCTCGGCGATCAGTTGCAGCACCTCGCGTTCGCGCGGGGTCAGAACCGAGAGCTTCTCGACCGTCGCCGCCTTGCTGGTCTCCAGGTAGCCCTCGACGATCATCCGCGACACCGGAGCGCTGAAATAGCTGCCGCCGTTGCGCACGCTCTCCAGCGCCGCGACCAGCTCGCTGCCGGCCGCGCTCTTGAGGAGATATCCCGCAGCCCCCGCCTCGAGCGCCTGGCGGACGTACGATTCGAGGAGATGCATCGACAGCATCACGACCTGCGTGTTCGGGAAGCGGCTGCGGATCTGCCGCGTCGCTTCGATGCCGTTCAGCCCCTTCATCGCGATGTCCATGACGACCACGTCGGGATGCAGCTCCTCGACCAGCGTCACGCCGCGGCGACCGTCTTCGGCCTCGCCCACTACTCGGAACTCGCCGTGCTTCTCGAGCAACGTACGCAGCCCCTGGCGGAAGAGAGTGTGATCGTCAACGAGGAGGACACGCACGCACGACCTCGGGAGAACTGCGAGCCGACACCACCGGTTGCGAACCGTACTGCCCTTCGTTTCGGAGTGTCAAGGTACGCGCCGCATCGTGTCGCATCGCTCCCGCCGCCATCGCGCAGCGCTCGGGCCGCCGCGCGGCATCGCCTGCATGCGCTCGTCGTACTCGCGCAGCACGCGCGCCGCCGTGAACTGCGGCACGATCGTCCGCAGCGCGCGCTTCACGCGCGCCAGCCACCGTACCGGGAGGCCGCCGGGGAGCGCTGCGCCTTCAGCGTACGAATTGCGGCGGCGGCGGGCGCTCGATCTTGGTACCGCACGTGCTCGCGCAGCGCGCGCACACGTACTCGAACTTGTCGCCCTCGGGGAGCACGAGCAGCAAGCGCTTGCGCACGGGCACGGCGACCCGACAGCGCGGGCAGAGGAGGAGCGTCGCCTCCATGTCGCGGAATTGGCGTCGTGGATCGTCGTCGGGGTGCCGGTGCACGCGACCCCTCTAGCACACCCGGCGCAGCGTTGCGCGTTGCCGTCCCCGAGGGCCATGGCTATAGTCCCGCCCCCGTGGCTCCCGCCATCTACCTCGAGACCTACGGGTGTCAGATGAACTTCGCCGATACCGAGATGATCCTCGGCCACGTCGGCGACTCGGGCTACGTCCGCACGGTCGATCCCACGCTGGCGGACGTCATCCTCCTGAACACCTGCGCCATCCGGGAGCACGCCGAGGAACGCGTGATCGGGCGCCTCACCGACCTGGCGCGGCTGAAGGCGGCACGGCCGGGCATGGTGCTCGGGATGGCGGGATGCATGGCCCAGCATCATCGCAGCGCCGTCACCAGGCGCGTGCCCATGCTCGACTTCGTCGTCGGACCCGACGCCTATCGCCGCCTGCCGGCGCTGCTCGACGTGATCCGCAGCGCGCGCACGCGAACCACGGACTTCCGCGCCGCCGCCGACGACGACCCGAACTCCACGCCGGCGCAGCGCGGCGCCCGCATCGCGACCGACGTCCGCCTCGACCCGAGCGAGGACTACGCCGATCTCCGGAGCGCCCGCACGCCCGGCGCAGTGCGCGCCTGGGTCACCGTCATCCGCGGCTGCGACAAGTTCTGCACCTTCTGCGTGGTGCCGTACGTGCGCGGACGGGAGCGCAGCCTGCCCGTCGACGCCGTCCTGCGCCAAGTGCGCGCAGCCGTCGCCGACGGCGCGAGCGAAGTCGTGTTCCTCGGCCAGACGGTGAACGCGTATCGAGACGGCGCCTGCGACTTCGCCGAGCTGCTGCAACGCGCCGCTGCGACCCCGGGACTCGCACGCCTCCGGTTCACCTCGCCGCATCCCGCCGACGTCACCCCGGCGCTGATCGACGTCATGCGCGACGTGCCGGTCATCGCGCCGCAACTGCACCTGCCCGTGCAATCGGGCTCGGACGCCGTCCTCGCACGCATGGCGCGCGGCTACACCGTCGCCGCCTTCCGCGATCTCGTCGCGCGCGTGCGCGACACGGTGCCGGACGTGGCGCTCTCGACCGACGTCATCGTCGGCTTCCCGGGCGAGACCGGCGCCGACTACGACGCCACCTACCGCCTCCTCGAGGAGCTGCGCTTCGATCAGGCCTATCTCTACAAGTATTCGCCGCGTTCGCTCACGCGCGCCGCCACCTGGGAGGACTCCGTCCCCGACGCCGAGAAGAGCCGCCGGCTATCGGCGGTGATCGCGCTCCAGGAACGCATCGCCGCCGAGCGCAACCGCGCCTGGATCGGCCGCAGCGTCGAAGTTCTGGTCGAGGGGCCGGCACGCCGGCCCGCGGGGCACGTGGCGGGGAAGACGCCGCAGTATACGACCGCGGTCGTGAACGGCGACGCCGCCCCCGGCACGATCGTGCGCGGCACGGTGATCGCAGCGACGGGACACACGCTGATCGCGAGCGCCGACGCTCCTGCCGCGGCTCTCGATCTCGCCGGCTGACTCAAGCAAGCGAGCGCAGGAACGCGATCAGCCGGGCGTTGAAGCCCGCGGGATCCTGGTGGAAGAGTGCGTGCACGCCGCCCGGTACGATCTCGAGCCTGGAGCCGGGGATGCGTCGGCTGATGATCACCGATCCGCCGACGCCCAGGAAATCCTTGTCGCCGACGACGATGAACGTCGGACACCGCAGGCGCTCGAGCTCGGACGTGAGCGGAGCGTGATGCAAGCCGCCCATGGCCCGCGCGATACGCGCGAAGCCGCGCGCCTCGGGCGCGGCGTCGGCGGCGTCGCGCGAGCCGAGCTTCTTCAAGACCGCTGCGCCGCCCTCGGCCTCGGCGGTGACGGCGAGCCCTTCGTACCAGGAGTGCGCCTTGGCGTTGCACTCACTCGCGGTGCCGACGAGCACGAGACTACGCACCAGATCCGGATGATCGAGGGCGCAGCGCATCGTCACCACACCCCCCGCCGAATGGCCGAGTGCGTGTGCCGGACCGTCGGCGGCACGCACCACCGCCGCGAGATCCTCGCCGAGGGCCGCGATCGTGATCGCCTCGTCGGGCGATCCGGAGCGGCCGTGGGCGCGAAGATCCCACGTCAGCACCCGGTAGCCGGCGGCGACGAGCGCCGGAACCTGGTGGCGCCAGGTCTCGGCGGTCGCCCCGAAGCCGTGCGTGAGCGCCACGAGCTCGGGGCCGCCGCCCGCAACCTCGTAGCGAAGCGTCCACCCGCCGCGATCGAGCTCAGGCATCGTCGTCCGTGGCGACGCGGAACGGCGTTTCGACGAAGTCCTGCGCGGCTTCGTCCCAAGCGAAGACCTTCCGGTCGCGGACGATCCGGTCGCGGACCGAGATCACGAGGTAGGCGACGCCGGGAAACGCGGGACCGAGCTCGATGTCGCCGCCGAAGAGAGCCCGCACCCTGTCGGTCTCCGAGAAGTAGGCGTCGTGCTGCGGGTGCGAGTGATAGAAGAGCAGGATCCGCCAGCCGGGCGCGTCGCCTCGGCGCGCCACCTCGAGGAGCTCGGTGGCATCGAACTGGTAGGCGGTGCGGGCGTCGCGCGGGTTGGCTACCGGGTCGGCCGCGTGCAGCACGTTCTGGACGTTCGTCATGCGCCGCACGACCTGCCCGCTCGGACCCACGAGCACTACGCCGCACACTTCCTCCGGGAACCCCTCGGCCGCGTGCGCCTGCATCGTCGCCAGCGCGTGTGCTGCGATCGCGATCATGCTCGTCCCCGGCCCTCCGCCCGGCGCTCTCGAAACCGCATCAGGCGCGTCATCGTGGCGTTCACCGGCGTCGGGATACCCGCCGCGCGACCGTAGCGCCAGATGCACCCGTTGATCGCTTCGATCTCGGTCCGCCGACCGCGCTCGAGATCCTGGAGCATGGACGAGCGATGATCCGCCGTAGCCGGTACGAGCCGCCCGTAGAAGAGCTGCCGATAGGCGTCGGCATCCGGGACGAGCGGCTCGACGCCGCGCGCTCTCGCCACCGCGAAGCACTCGTCGATGACCGCGTCCATGACGGCGCGACCATCCTCGTCGGCCGCGAGCGCGCCGTACGGCCGTTCGAGGAGCGCCCCGAGAGGATTCAGCGCCGCGTTGTAGAAGACCTTGGTCCAGAGGTGCGACTGCAGGGCGGCGGTGTACTCGGTCGGCACGTCGGCGGTCGCGAAGAGAGCCGCCCAGGCGCGCGCCAGCTCCTCGGCGCGGGCGACGCCGGCTACCGCCGCACCGAGCGCGATCGGGTCGGCGCAGACGGTCACGCGCACGACTCCGGGCTCGGGGACGACCGCACCGAAGATGACCCGGCCGCCGAGCGCTCGCCCCGCACCCACGGCCGCCGCCACCTGCTCGACGTTGCCGAGCCCGTTCTGGAGCGCGATCACGCAACCGTCGGCGGCGAGGAGCGGGGCAACGGCAGCGAGCATCGGCGCGGTGTCGTAGGACTTCACGGTCAGCAGGATGGCGTCGTAGGGTCCCGCGAGCTCCTCGCCGACGGCGACTGCGGCGAGCCTCGTTATCCGGTGCTCGCCCCAGAGTCCCGTGATAACCAGCCCGCGAGCCGCGATCGCCTCGAGGTGGGGACGACGACCGAGGAGCGTGACTTCGTGGCCGGCGCCGGCCAAGAAGCCCCCTACGACCGAGCCCACGGCCCCGGCACCCGCGACGAGCACGCGACGACCCATCGCCCGACCATATAGGGGTCCACGGCGACCCCCAACCGCACGCGGGGCGCCGATTGGAACCGGTGCCCGGTGTGCTAAGATGCGCGGCTTTCAGAATCGCCGCTTCCATTCCGCAAGACACACCGCGAGGAAAGGTCGACCTCATGCCAGACAATCGTGCCGCGACGTCACCGAGCACCGCCCCGACGACGAACCCCAAGCTCCTGGCCTGGGTCGAAGAGATGGCTCGGCTCACCAAGCCGGATCGGATCGTCTGGTGCGACGGCTCCGAGGAGGAGAGGCAGCGCCTCATAAAGGACGCCGTCGACCAGGGCGTCCTGATCCCGCTCAACCAGGAGAAGCGGCCGGGCTGCTATCTCCATCGCTCGAATCCGAACGACGTCGCGCGCACGGAGCACCTCACCTTCGTCTGCACCCGCACCAAGGCCGCTGCCGGCCCGAACAACAACTGGATGGATCCGCAGGAGGCCTACGCCAAGCTCGGCAAGCTCTACGACGGCTCGATGCAGGGTCGCACCATGTACGTGGTCCCCTACCTCATGGGCCCTGCCGGCTCGCCGTTCTCGAAAGTCGGCATCGAGATCACCGACAGCCTCTACGTCGTCCTGAACATGCAGATCATGACCCGCATGGGGCGCGTGGCGCTCGACACGCTCGGCCCCTCCAGCGACGGCTTCAACCGCGGTCTGCACTGCACGCTCGACCTCGACCCGGAGAAGCGCTTCATCTGCCACTTCCCCGAGGACAACACGATCTGGTCGATCGGGAGCGGCTACGGCGGCAACGCCCTCCTCGGCAAGAAGTGCCTGGCGCTCCGCATCGCCTCCTTCCTCGGCAAGGAGGAGGGCTGGCTCGCCGAGCACATGTTGATCCTCGGCGCGGAGAGCCCGACGGGAAAGAAGCACTACGTGGTCGCGGCCTTCCCGAGCGCCTGCGGGAAGACGAACTTCGCGATGATGGTGCCGCCCCCGGCGCTCAAGGGCTGGAAGATCACCACGATCGGCGACGACATCGCCTGGCTCCGCATCGGCAAGGACGGGCGACTCTGGGCGGTGAATCCCGAGAACGGCTACTTCGGCGTCGCCCCGGGCACCAACAAGAAGACGAACCCGAATGCCATGGCTTGCGTCGAGCGCAACGCCATCTTCACCAACGTCGCGCTGACCAAGGACGGCGACGTCTGGTGGGAGGGCATGGACGGCCAGCCTCCGGCCGAGCTCACCGACTGGCGCGGGCAGCCGTGGACACCGGAGACGAAGACACCAGCCGCACACCCGAACTCGCGCTTCACTGCCCCCATGCGCAACAACCCGATCCTCGACGCCAAGGTCGACGACGCCGAAGGTGTGCCGATCTCGGCGATCATCTTCGGCGGTCGCCGCGCCGGCACCGTCCCGCTCGTGCTGCAGAGCTTCAACTGGGCGCACGGCGTCTACCTCGGCGCGACGATGGGCTCGGAGACGACCGCCGCGGCGACCGGCCAGGCGGGCGTCGTGCGCCGCGATCCGATGGCCATGCTGCCCTTCTGCGGCTACGACATGGGCGACTACTTCGGCCACTGGCTGAAGATCCAGGCCCGCCTGGCCGATCCGCCGCCGATCTTCCTCGTGAACTGGTTCCGCAAGGACGCGGGCGGCAAGTTCCTCTGGCCCGGCTACGGCGAGAACATGCGCGTGCTCACCTGGATCCTGGCCCGCGCCGAGGGCACGACCGGCGCCACCGAGACACCGCTCGGCTGGGTGCCGCGACCGGGTGATCTCGATACCACCGGGCTCGACGTCACCGCCGAGCAAGTGCGCAAAGCAACCAGCATCGACCTTGCCGACTGGGGTCCGGAGCTCGAGTCGCAGGGCGAGCTCTTCACCAAGCTGGAGCGCACGCTGCCGGCGCCGATCCGGCTCGAACGCGAGCTCGCGATGGCGCGCATCTCACGCTGACGGTTACGGCGGCGGGACGATCGTCACCGCCGCAAAACGTCACCGCGTTCTCCCTGGCGAAAGCCGTCCGCACGCACGGTGACAAAATTCGGCGTCGAGCGTCACCCGGAGTGCGGTCGGACGCTGTACACCTCCGGAAGACACTCGAAAATTTCGTGTGCCGGGACGCGGCTCGGCCATGGAAAACGAAGTCCGGGGCTGGTGGCATCGGCTTTGCTGGGTCTCTCGGGCATGGCAACGCGCTCCGACACCGGGTTCACGCTGCTCGAGCTGCTGGTGGTCGTCTCGATCGTCGGCATCCTCGCGAGCATCGCCATTCCACAATACGCTTCGTATCGAGCCCGCGGTTTCGACTCGATCGTCGAGTCTCAGGTCCGCCACGTCGCCACCGGCCAGGAAGCGTACTTCGCCAGTAAGGCTACCTATGCGAGCGACGTCGGCGAGCTCGACGGCATGGTCATCGACGAAGGCGTCCTGCTCTCGATCAGTCCGGGCAACAGCGGCGACCTCGCGAGCTCCTTCAAGATCCACGGCAGTCATCCGCAGGCAGCGCACGAGTACGACTGGGTGAGCGATCCCCTACCGGGCGAGCCGAATTTCATCATCACCGACTGAGCTGCTTCTCCCCCCGCTCCACCACCACCCCCACGACGCCGGTACGCCGTAAGGCTACCGGCGTCCACCGTCCGCGTCCCTCGCCCTCCGCCGCCATTCTGCGGCAGCAGCTCGGCGAGGTGCTGCTCCAGAGCCGGGACGCGCGCCGCCGCGGGCTTCCTGCTGCAAAAGCGCCTGTATATAGAGTGCGGCGTATGACGAACGGTGTTTCACGAGAGCGACTGACCGCACTCTTCCTCGATCTCGTCCGTATCGACAGCCTATCGCGGCAGGAGCACCTGATCGCCGCACGTCTCAGCCGCGAGCTCGCCGCGCTCGGCGCCGAAGTGTGGACCGACGACGCCGGCACCAAGGTCGGCGGCACGACCGGCAACGTGCTCGCCCGGCTCCGCGGCACGGCCGCCGTCGCCCCGCTCCTCCTGTGCGCGCACATGGACACCGTGATCCCCGGCACAGGCGTGCAGCCGATCGTCGACGACGACGTGATCCGCAGCGACGGGCGCACGGTTCTCGGCGGCGACGACAAGTCGGGGTGCGCGATCATCTGCGAAGCGCTGCGCGTGCTTTACGACGAGGGCATCCCCCACGGCGACGTCGAGGTCGCGTTCACCATCTGCGAAGAGGTCGGTCTCCTCGGCGCCAAGCACCTCGACACGAGCCGGCTCGCCGCCCGCGCCGGACTCGTGCTCGACAGCGACGCTCCGGGCCATCTCTTCACCAGGGCGCCCGCCGCCAACCGCCTGATCTTCACCGTGCACGGTCTGGCGGCGCACGCCGGCATGGCGCCCGAGCGCGGCATCAACGCGATCCAGGTGGCCGCCGAGGGCGTCGCCGCCATGCAGCTCGGCCGCATCGACGCCGAGACCACCGCCAACATCGGTATCGTCAGCGGCGGCGACGCGGTGAACGTGATTCCGGAGCGCGTGCGCCTCGAGGGCGAAGCCCGCAGTCACGACGCGGCGAAGCTCGCCGCGCAGTGCCGGAACATGCGCGCTGCGCTCGAGAGCGCAGCGGCGCGCCACGCGGTCACGGTCGGAGGCGAGCTCCGGTGCGCCCGCGTCGAGTCGGTGGTCGAGCCGAGCTACGAGGCCATGAACGTCCCCGACGCGGCGCCGATCGTACAGCTCGTGCTACAGGCCGCAGCAGCGCTCGGTCACGGCGTGGAGAGCGCCTCCATGGGCGGCGGCTGCGACGCCAATATCCTGAACGGGCGCGGCTTTCAGGTGGCGAACCTCGGGACCGGCATGCGCGAGATCCACACCGTCCGGGAGTGGCTGCGCGTCAGCGACATGGTCCGGACCGCGGCGGTGATCGTCGAGATGCTGCGCCGGCACGCGGCCGGCGCCGCCCGCGCCTGACGCCGGCGGCGCGCCGCGGCGTCAGGCGCCGCCGCCGATGCCAAAGCCCGGCGGTAGTGCCGACGCCGTCCGAGAGCGGCCGCCGCCGCCGGCTCACTCGGCGTCGCGCAGCGCCGGCAAGCGCGCGCCGCTCGCCAGGAACACGACGCCGCCGATCAGGCTGTTGGTGACGATCACGAACAGCCAGAGGACGCCGTAGGCGACGGCGCTCGGCTGATCGACGCCGAGCTTGGTGAGGAAGTAGAGATAGCCGCCTTCCCGCAGGCCGATGCCCGAGAAGGTGACCGGGATCGACGCCACCGCGCTCACCAGCGGATGGTAGACCGCGATATACGAGAGCGGCACCTCGACGCCGATCGCGCGGCTCACGACCCACTGGGCGGCGATCTGCACCAGGTGGAAGGCGAACGACACGGCGGACGCGGCGAGCAGCATGCGCCGGTCGGTCCAGAACGGTCCGAGGTCGACCTCGACGAAGTGGCGAATCCGGTGGTCGGGCGGCAACAGCACCCGCACGAGCCACGGCGCCAGCAGCCAGCCGGCGAGCAAGGCGCTTCCGAACGCTACCGTGATCCAGAACATGATGGAGAACTCCGGCGCCAGGGTGCGATAGCGCGGGAAGACGAGAAAGGCTGCCGCCCCGATCGCCACCAGGACCACCAGGCCGTTCAAGCGATCGAACAGCACCGAGTTGAAGGCGCGCCCCCGTCGCCCGCCGCCCTCCGCCAGGTACAGGCCGCGCACGAAGTCCCCCCCTAGCGTGCTCGGCCCGAACGACATGAAGAACATGCCGATGAAGTAGTAGCGGACGTAGTCGGTGATGCGGCCGCCGAGGCCGACCGAGCGACCGATCAGCCACCAGCGGAACGCGCTCATGAACTGGCCGACCACGTACATCCAGACGGCGAGCACCACCCAACCGACGTGCGCGGCGCCGAGGATGGTCGCGGTGGCGCGGAGATCCACGACGCGCGCGATGAGCACGACCGCCGCCGCCGTGACTCCGACCTGCAGCAGGCGCCGCACTCCGCCGCCCTTCCCTTCGGTCTCCGCCATCCGGACGGAGAGTCTGCTCCCGCTCGGCGAAAAGCAAGCGTGTCAAGCCCGATTGCGTTCCCGTCAGCCTGCGCCACAATGCCCGGCACCAAGCGAAAGCGTTCACGGTATCGATACCGTCGTTTTCAAGGAGGAACGTATGAAAACCGAAGTACGCGTGCGGCCCTGGCACCTCGCCGTCATCAGCCTGAGCGGCGGAGCGATCGGGGCGCTGGTCTTCGCGGCGCTGACGCCGGCGAGGATCGAGTCGCAGATGGACGATGCCATCCCGTCCTTCGCCCCGCTCGCGCAGCAAGTGATGCCGGCGGTCGTCAACATCAACACGACGAAGAACATCCCCGCCCGCACCCAGCGGCGGCAGTTTCCCCGCGGTCAGGATCCCTTCGAGCAGTTCTTCGGCGAGGACTTCTGGGAACGGTTCGGCGGCGGACGCAGCGGCCCCTCCAAGCAGCGCAGCCTCGGCTCCGGCTTCGTGATCGACGAGACCGGCTACATCGTCACCAACCGCCACGTCGTCGAAGGCGCCGACGACATCGACGTGCAGTTCTCGACCGGCAAGTCCTACAAGGCGAAGCTCGTCGGCGACGACGCCAAGACCGATGTCGCGCTCCTGAAGATCAAGCCCGAGGGTCGGATCCCGACAGTGCCGCTCGGCGACTCCGACAAGCTACAGGTCGGCGACTGGGTGCTCGCGGCCGGCAACCCGTTCGGGCTCTCGCACACCCTGACGGCCGGCATCGTCTCGGCGCGCGACCGCGTCATCGGCGCCGGTCCCTACGACGACTTCATCCAGACCGACGCGTCCATCAACCCGGGCAACTCCGGCGGTCCGCTCTTCGACCAGCACGGACGCGTCGTCGGCATCAACACGGCGATCTTCAGTCAGAGCGGGGGCAACATCGGCATCGGCTTCGCGACCCCGATCAACCTGGCGCGCGCCGTCGTCGATCAGCTGCGCGCCACCGGCAAGGTGACGCGCGGCTGGCTCGGCGTCAGCATCCAGCCGCTCGGTCCGGACCTGCGGCAAGCTCTCGGCCTCGGCGACACCGAGGGAGCGCTGATCGCCGACGTGATCCCCAAGAGCCCCGCCGACGCAGCGGGCCTGAAGCGCGGCGACGTCGTGATCGGCATGGACGGGAAGCCGATCAGCGAGCCCGGGCAGCTGTCGCGCACGATCGCGACCCTGCCGCCCGACAGCACGGCGCGGCTGCGGATCGTCCGCGACGGCAAGGAGCGCACGCTCGAGGTCAAGATCGGAACCCAACCCGAGGACATCGTGCGCGGACGCGGCGGCTCTCCCGCCGAAGGGGAGGACGAAGGCGGCAAGGTCTCGGCGGGGAGTCTCGGCCTGCAGCTCGACGACCTTACCGACGCCGCCCGCCGCCAGCTCGGCTATGGTCGCAGTGTCGTCGGCGCCCTCGTTTCCGGCGTCGCCAACGGCAGCCCCGCCGAGGAGGCTGGCATGCGGCCGGGCGACCTGATCCTGCAGGTCGACCGGCGCGACGTTCAGTCGGCGCGCGCGGCCGCCGCGGCGCTCGCGAAGGCGACGCCGCCGATCCTGCTGCTGGTGCGGCGCGGCGAGAGCACGGTGTTCCTGACGCTCTCTCCGGAACGCTGAGCCTGCAGGAGGCGGCGGGCGCGCCCCGGCGCGGGAGGAGGCCATCGTACGGCCGCCTCCCGCGCCGGCACCGCCGCCTCAGCGCGCTGCGGCGCCGCCGGCGCGGACTAGGATCTGCTCCACGCGCTCGTTCCCCGGATCGCGCCGCAACGCCTCGCGCCATTGTGCGAGCGCATCGTCCCGCCGGTCCAAGGACCAGTACGTGAGCCCGAGGTCGACACGGGCGTCGATGTTTCCCGGATCGAGAGCAAGGGCGCGGCGGAACGCCCGCACCGCCTCATCGGCTAGTCCGATACTGCGCAACATGGTGCCATAGGCGCGTTGGCGCCAGACCTCGGCGACCGGCGCCGAGAGCGCGCGGCGCCAGGCGTTCGGCGGCTCTGGATCCGGCGCGGCCAGGCGCGCCCGGCGCATCTCGGCGAACGCGGTCGAAGCGCGCTCGCGTGTCGTGCGGTGCGCCTCGTCGGTCGGCACGAACACCGACGCGATCTCGTCGTAGTAGACCATCGTCCACCCGTGTCCGCGCGCGAGATAACTCACGAGCGGCAGCCGATTCGACCAGCCGTGGTACAGGAGCGCATAGTCGAGCCCGTAGGGCGCGACGTTGAGCGGCCACGTCTCCGGCCGCTCCATCACCGCGAAGTAGCGCCGGAAGACGGCTTCCGGAAAAGCTTCGAGACGCCCGTCGACGAAGACCGTGGCCTGCGGTCGGCTCCATTCGAGATAGCCGCCCATGGCAAGGCAATTGAATGCGCGCCCGGTGACGTCCATGCGGTCCATGAAGGCGATCGCATCGGCCGGGAAGCGCGCCCGCGATACTCCGAGGCCGAACTCGCGCTCGATCGCCATGGCGCGGGAGTACTGGTTGGTGATCACGGCGCCGATCAGAAAGAAGATGCCCCCGAGCACGGCGCCGGCGAGCGCCGAGCGCAGCGCCGGCGCCAAGGTGCGCCGCGCGAGCCACGGTCCGGCGTTCGCCGCGATCGCCGGTACTGCGATCCAGCCGAAGAAGGCCATGTTGCGGAGCGACTGCGTCGACAAGTAGCCGAACGCGACCACCGCCAGCAGGCGTCCGAGGTGCCAGCGGCGTGCGTTGAGCGCGAAGGAGACGGCGGTGACCGCGAGCAGTCCGACCCACGTGGCGACGAGCGGCGGCGCGTATCCGGACCCGAGCGGCGGCTGGAATTCGCCGATCCGCGTCGAGAAGAGCGAGCTGCCGGTCACCCGCGGCAGCAACTGCAGCGGAAAAAGCGCGCCCTCGACGCCCCACGGATTGACGAGGCAGCCGAGCGTCGCCAGCGCCAGGACGGCGGTGAGCCGCCGCCAGGCGGCGGGATCGAGCCCGCTCGCCGCGCGCCAGCCGCGCGGCAGCGGCAGGAGGGCGAGCGTCGCGCCGAGCCAGTAGCATCCGATCAACGCGATCCCGACCGCGAAGATGCCCTGCGTGTTCACCCACAGGATCTGGAGCGGCACGAGGAAGAACACGGCGCGGCCGTTCCGGGGTTGGCCCTCCAGCAGCACCAGGTAGAGAGCGAAGTACAGGAACGAGAGCAGCTCCGGACGCGGCACGAAGCGCGGCGACGAGATCACGAGCGCTACGGCCAGGAGAAGAGCGGCGAGCGCCGGCGGGGCGAAGCGCCGGGCGACCCCGTAGAGCACGTAGGTCGTAGCGCCCATGAGCGTCGCCGCGAGCACGATCGTGCCGTCGACGCCGCCGACCGTCCAGGCAGCGTAGAGGAGCAACTGGAAGATCCAGTGCAGGTCGATCCAGGGATAGTCGGGCGCCGTCAACGAGAACGTGTTCGTCGCCGGCCAGGTGCCGGTCGCGAGCATGAGCCGCCCTGCCGCGAGATGGTACCAGGTGTCGAAGTCCTCGAGGCGGTGCACCGAGAACGCGACCGCGAGGAGCACTACCGCAGCCGCCGCGACCCGGCTCCCGCGCCCGGCTACCGGCCGCGCGCCCATGGCGCGCGCCTCCAGCCGGCCGGCCGCGGTGCGCAAGGCCGCCGCGAGGCTCGCCCCGTCATCCCGCCGACGTGCGCAACGACGGCGCCCCCACGACGGAGCGGGTTACGCGCTGCTCGCCGGCGAGGGCGCGATAGGCGCGATAGTACGCCGTGAACGCGCCGGCGAGTGCGGCGCCGTGCCCGGGCGCCAGCACCGCCGGTTGCGCCGTTTCGATGCGGTCGAGGGCACGGTGCAGGTAGGAGTCGGGCGGCACGCCGTAGAACGTCCTGTAGAGCTCCGCCGAGAGCGCCGCGCGGTCGTCGCGGACCAGCGCTTCGCCGCGCCCCGGCTGAATGAAGAGATCCGCGGTGAATGCCACCCGCGTGCGCTCGTCGACGACCACGATGCCGTCCCACGCGTGCACGTAGGGCGCCTCCAGCATGCGCAGTCCGTGCGTGCCGAGGTCCAGCACCTCACCATCGCCGACGCCGCGCGGTGAGCGCACTGCCGCATCCGCGAGCGACGAAACGACCGTGCGCATCGATGCGAGCGGCGTCGCGTTCGGCGCCCGCAGCAGGATCTCGTTCAGCGCCCCGCACTCGTCCGCCTCGTAGTGGAGCACGACGACATGGCGGATCTTGGTCGGATCGAGGAGCTGCGCGAGGCCGGCCCAGGTGTCCTCGAAACGCTCGCGCAGGCCCGTCGAGATCAGCACCGGCTCCTCGTCGAGGATCAGGTACTGATTCACGGTGCTGCGCCAGGGCTCGTGGTAAGTGGTGATGCGATAGGTGTCGGCGGCGATCTCCGACACGAACGCCCGGTCCCGCATGCGATCGATCCTCCCTCGTGGACGCGGCGACCTCTAGCACGCCGCCGCCGGCACCGGGAACCACCGAAGCTCACGAGCGAGCGTACCGCCCGCGATTCGGCAAGCGCCTGCCGGTGTGCTACGAGCCGCCCTCGGCGTGATGAAGGGCTCGCCATCGACCGCCGTTCCCGGGACCGTGCTCTCGCTGCTCGACGCCGCCGTCGCTCGCGGCGGAACGCGGCGCGCGGTCGCCGACGAGACCGCGACGATCGACTACGCGACGCTGGCGCAGCGGGTCGCTGCCGCAGCCGCCGTGCTCGCCGCCAACGGCCTCGGCGCCGGCGACTGCGTGGCGATCGCGCTGCCGAGCTCGGTAGCCTTCGTCGAGAGCTTCCTCGGCGTCCTCGCTGCCGGCGCCGCGGCTTTCCCCGTCCCGCCGACCGCGCGCCCGGATGAGCTCCGCCGGCTCTTCGCCGGCACGCGCGTCGCCGCGATCATCGGGCGCGGCGACGGCGAGCGGACGCTCGCCGCGATGCGCTTCGCGGCCGATGGCGGCGGCCTGCGCCTCGTCGCAGCGCGTGCGGCGGCTCGATCGGCGCGCCCCCCGGCACCGCCGCACCCGGCGGATCCGGCGCTCCTGGCCGCGACCTCGGGCACGCTCGCGCACCCGCACCGGGTCGTGCGTACGCATGCCAATCTCTGGTGGGAAGCCGAGAACTTCCATGCCGCGGCGCGCCTCGACGCTGCCGACGTCGTGCTCGGCGCCGTCCCCCTCTCGCACGCGCACGGGCTCGGGAACGCGCTCCTCGCGGCGCTGCGCGCCGGCGCCAGCTTGATCGTGCGGCCGCGCTTCCTCCGCCGCCAGGTGCTCGAGCTCCTGGCGCGCGAGCACGTCACCGTCTTTCCGGCCGTACCTTTCATGCTGCGCATGCTGGCGGCGACCGATCGCCGCCGGCACATCGACCTCGCGGCGCTCCGCCTCTGCATCAGCGCCGGCGCGCCTCTGCCCCCCGAGGTCTGCACCGCCTTCCGCGCCCGCTTCGGCATCGCCGTGCGGCAGCTCTACGGCCTCACCGAAGCCGGCAGCGTCGCCTGCGATCTCGCTCCCGAGCCGGAAGTCGACCCGGCGACCGTCGGCCGACCCCTCGGCAACGTCATCGTGACCATCGAGGACGAGCGCGGGCGGCCGCTTCCCGCCGGCGCGCGCGGCGAGATCGTGGTGCGCAGCCCCGCTGCCGCCGGCGGCCCGGCGACGCCGCTGCGCACCCGCGATCTCGGCTGGCTCGACGCCGCCGGACGGCTGAGCGTCAGCGGCCGCACGAGCCTCTTCATCAACACCGCCGGCAACAAGGTCGATCCCGCCGAGGTGGAGGCGGCGCTGCGCGCCCACCCCGCCGTCGCCGACGTCGCGGTGTTCGGCCTCGCCGCCGCCCACGACGAGCAGATCGTCGCCGCCGCCGTCGTGCTCGCTAGCGCGGCCACGGCCGACCAGCTCCGCGCCCACTGCCGCGAGCGCCTGGCCGCCCACAAGGTGCCGCGCGTCGTCGGCTTCCGCGAATCTCTGCCGCGCTCGCCGCTCGGCAAGGTCTTGATCGGCCGGCTGCTCGCCGAGGCCTGATTTGACAGCGTGCTCGACCCATTGTTGAGTCCGCCCACGTGGGTGTTCGATCTCCTCGCGTCGCACCGGTCGCTCCGGCCGAGACGTTCGTGTCGCCGACGGTGCTCGCGGGACGCCGGGCCCTCGTGACCGGCGGCACGCGCGGTATCGGCCGCGCCATCGCCCTGGCGCTCGCCGCGGCCGGCGCCGAGGTGACCGTCACCTGGACGCACACCGCCGGCGATGCCGAACGCATGCGCGCCGAGCTCGCCGCCGGCGGCGACCGGCACGAAGTATCGCGGTGCGACGTGGCGAGTCGCGAAGCGGTCGCCGACTTCTTCCGTAGCCGCACCGGCGACCGCGCCTTCGAGATCCTGGTGAACAACGCCGCCGTCACCCGCGACGGCCACCTGATGATGCTCTCCGACGACGCCTGGAACGACGTGCTGGCAACGAACCTGACGGGCCCGTTCCTGTGCCTGCGGCCGGCGCTGCGCGGCATGATCGCCCGCGGCTTCGGCCGCATCGTGAACGTGGTCTCGCCGGCCGGAATCATGGGCAAAGCCGGGGCGGCGAGCTACGCGGCGTCAAAGGGCGGCATGATCGCGCTCACGCGCTCGCTCGCGGCCGAGGTCGCCGGCTTCGGCATCACGGTGAACGCCCTCTGCCCGGGCGTCGTCGACACGGCGATGACCGCCGGCATCGCCAAGGAGGCGCGCGACGCGATGACGGCGCGCATTCCCGCGGGCCGCCTCGGGCGTCCGGAGGAGATAGCGCACGCGGCGCTCTTCCTGGTGCTGCCGCACGCCGCGTACATCACGGGAGCGACGCTCGCCGTCGACGGAGGATTGGTGACCGCATGACGATGGATCGCGAGACGCTGAAGCAGAAGCTCAAGGAGATCCTGGTCTCGGGACTTCGCCTGCAAGACACCGACCCGGCGAGCATCGCCGACGACCAGCCCATCTTCGTGGAAGGCCTCGGGCTCGACTCCATCGACGCGCTGGAGCTGGTGGTCCTGATCGAGGAGCACTTCGGCATCGCCATCCCCGACGAGGAGGTCGGAAAGAGCGCCTTCGCGTCGATCGCCGCACTCGCGGAGTACATCGGCGCCGAGCGGGACCGTGCGGGGTGAAGCGACGGCCCGAGGCGGCGCCGTCGTCACCGGTCTCGGCACGGTGAACGCGCTCGCGTCCTCGGTCGACGGCTTCGCCGCGGCGCTGCGCGCCGGCAGGTGCGCGATCGGGCCGGTCACCGGCTTCGACGCCACAGGCTATCGCAGCCGGATCGCCGCCGAGGTGAAGGATCTGCCGGTGCCGCCGTCGCTGCCGCCGCCGCTGCGGCGGCGCGCCTCGCGCTCCGACCTCTTCGCGCTCGCCGCCGCCGCCGAAGCGCTCGCCGCGAGCAGGCTCGATGTCGCCGCCGCGCCGGCGCGCGTCGGCATCGTCCTCGGCGCCACCACCGCCGGCATGATGGCGGCGGAGACCGCGTTCCGGGAGCACATCGACAACCCGTCCCGGCGCTACCGGCGAAGCCGCTTCGTCGCCACCCCGATGGCGACCAGCGCCGACCTGGTCGCACACCACTTCGGCGTCGGCGGTCCGCGCCTGGCGCTCAGCACGGCATGCTCGTCGAGCGGCACGGCGCTCGGCATCGCGCTCGACTGGATCCGGCTCGGACGCGTCGATGCCGTACTGGCCGGCGGCACGGAGTCGATGTGCCGGACGATCTTCGCCGGCTTCAACGCGCTGAAGGCGCTGTCGCTGGAACCCTGCCGGCCGTTCGACCGGCGACGCTCGGGCCTGAGCCTCGGCGAAGGCGCGGCGATCCTGGTGATCGAGAGTGCGGAGCACGCGGCGCGCCGGCGCGCCTGCGTGCACGCGGCCATCCTCGGCTACGGCATGAGCGCCGACGCGCATCACCTCACGGCGCCGCACCCCGAGGGGGTGGGCGCGGCCTTGGCGATGGAGCGCGCCTTGGCGCGCGCCGGCGTCGCCGCTGCCGAGGTCGGATACGTGAACGCCCACGGCACCGGAACGCCGCTCAACGACGGCATCGAAGCCGCCGCCATCGAGCGCGTCTTCGGCACCGCGGCGGCGCGGCTCGCGGTGAGCTCCACGAAGTCGGCGGTCGGCCACACCCTCGGCGCCGCCGGCGCCATCGAGGGGCTCGCGACCGTCCTGGCCCTCCGCGACGGCTTCTTGCCGCCGACCCTGAACCTCGACGAGCCCGACCCTTCGTGCCGGCTCGACTTCGTGCCGCGCGCGAGTCGGCCGGCAACGCTTCGCTACGCGCTCTCGAACTCCTACGGCTTCGGCGGCAACAACACGACGGTGGTCTTCGGCCGTGCCTGAAGAGGTCGTGGTGACGGGCGTCGGGGTAGTGAGCCCGCTCGGCTCGCAGCCAGCGTTCTGGCGTCGGCTCTGCGCCGGCGAGAGCGGCGTCGCGCCAGTTGCCGGCGCCGACACAGCGGCGCCGCCGCCGCGTCTCGAAGCGCGCGCCCGCGGCTGGAGCGTCCGCGACCACGTGCGCACGCCGCTGCTCCGCCGCATGGACCGCTGCTCGCAGATGATCGTCTCGGCCTGCCGCATGGCGCTCGCCGACGCCGCGCTCGCCCTCGAGGGCAGTGCCGCCGAGGCGGCGGGAATGGTCCTCGGCACCGCGTTCGGAAATCTCAGCGAGTCGGAGGCTTTCCTGCGCGGGCTCTTCGCGAAGGGCCCGGCGCTCGCGAATCCGCTCACGTTTCCGAACCTCGTGCTGAACGCGCCGGCCGGCTATGCGGCGATCGATCTCGGGCTGCGCGGCCCGAACCTCACGGTGGTGCGCGGCGAAGCCTCGGGGGAGGCGGCGCTCGCGCAGGCGTACGATACCATCGTGACCGGCCAGGCGGACGTCCTGCTGGCGGGCGGCGGCGACGAGCTGGCGCCCGTGCTGCGGGCGATCTACAGCGACGCCGGCCTGCTCTCGCCGGACGACGGCGGCAAGGAGTGGACGAGTCCGTTCGATCGCCGCCGGAACGGTTTCGTCATGGGCGAGGGAGCGGCAGTGATGGTGCTCGAGAGCGGGCACCACGCGGCGGCACGCGGGGCCCGCGTGCTCGCCGAATTCGCCGGGCACGTCGAGGAGAGCCTGGCGGCGAGCCCGCACGATTGGCCGCGCCCGGAGGCAGCCCGCGACGCCGCGGCGTCGCGCCGCGGACTCGCGGCCCTCGGCTTTCCGCCACCGCGCGCCGCCGGCGCGCTGCTCGCGGTCTCCTGCGCCAACTCGACGGCCCGGCTCGACGCCACCGACGCTACCCGCCTCGCCGCGATCCTCGGCCCGGAGGTGGCGCGCACGCTGGTCACGTCGCTCAAAGGCGCGGTCGGCGAATGGGGAGCGGCGGGAGCGCTCGGCGCCGTCGCGGCGGTGCTGGCGCTCGCGACCGGCGACGTGCCGCGCCTGGGAGAGCTCGGCGCCCCCGATCCCGCCTGCACTCCCGGCCCCGGCGGCGGGCTCCGGCTCGCCGACCTGCGGACGCCGGCGCCGCCCGCCGGCTTCGCGGCAGCGCTCGTCTCCGCCACCCCGCGCGGCGGCGGCGCTCTGACCCTGCTCTTCCGGCGCCCATGACTACCCGCACGACCGGTGCGCGCGTGGCCGCGCTGCTCTTCGCCGCCTGGGTGGCGGCGCAACCCGTTGCCGCCGCCTCGGAGAGCGCCGCACCGACGCTCGCAGCCCGCGCCGCGCGCTTTCCCAGGATCGAGCGCGCCACCGCCGAGTTCGTCCAGGAGCGCCAGGTGTCCCTGGTCGACGAGGTGCTGCGCGCCCGCGGCGCGCTCGCGCTCGCTGCTCCGGCGTCCTTCCGCCTCGACCTCACCGAGCCCGAGCCGATGACGCTCGTCGCCGCCGGCGCCGCTCTGACGGTCGTCGACGCCGCCGGCAAGGTCATTCCGGTACCGGTCGAGTTCGCGGGGTTCGCCGCCTTCGCGCGCACGCTCACGGACCTGCTGCTCGGCACCCGCGCGCCGCAGGGCTTCAGCGAAACGTGGCGCGATGCCGATACGGTCGTCTTGACACCGGCGGCCGAGGCTGCGAGCCCGTTCTCAGAGATCGTGCTGCACTTCCGCCCCGACGCTCCCTTCCCCGAGACCATCACCCTGCGCGAACGCGGCGGCGATCGCACTACCATCCACCTCGAGCGCACGGCCCTGAATCCCGCCCTCGATCCGGCGCGCTTCACGCTGCCGGCGGCGCCAGGCTCCTGACGCCATGTCGAGCGACCGCCTCGCGAGCCCCGGTGATCCGGCGGCGGCGTTCCTGCCGCACACGCCGCCCTTCCTCCTCCTCGACCGCATCGTCGCCATCGACGGCCCCTCGGGGCGCTTCATCAAGCAGGTGACGGCCGCGGATCCCCTGGTGGGACCCGCGGGCCTCCTGTCGCCGCTGCTCCTCGTCGAGGCGATGGCGCAGGGCGCCGGGATCGTGATCGGCCGCCAGGAACCCGCCCTCCGCGCCCGCGGCGCCGTCCTCGCGGCCATCGATCGCTGCGCGATCACGGGCACCGCGGCGGTCGGCGATGCGCTCGAGATCGAGATCGCCGTCGTCCGCCGTTACGCAGGCATGGCGCGCATCAAGGCGCGCGCCGGCGTCGGCGCGCGCACGTGTGCGACCGCGGCGCTCACCCTCGCGTTCCCGCCGGACACGAGCGCGGCGCCGGAGTGAGCGGCGCCGCACCGCGCGCTGCGCGCCACGACACGACCGGCGGTGCGCCAACGCCGCGTCGTAGACGCGGCGCCATGGCGGCGTGCCTCCTCGCCGTCGCGGTCGGATCGGGATGTGCGCGCCTCGTCGCCCGACCGCAACGGCCGGCGCCGCCGGCCGCCGCCGCGATCGTCGCCGCCGGCGCTGCCCGCGAGCGCACCCTCGCGGGGCTCCGCCTCTCGCTCTCGGTGCGCGCGACCACGGGACCAGCGGCGGCGCGGCTCGCCGCCCCGGCCTACCTGGCGATCGACGATCCCGAGCACCTGCGCCTGCAGGTACTGTCGCCCTTCGGCCCGACCGTCCTGGACCTGACGACCGCGGGCGACGCCTTCACCCTGGCCCTGCCGCTGCGGGGCGAGACCCGCCGCGGCACCATCGATCTCGATGCGCTCGCCGCCGGCGCCGCCCCCGAGGACGAGCGCCTGGTCGTCGCCCTCGCCCTGCTGTTCCGTCCGAAGATGGCGCCCGATCGCTGCCGCACCGCCGGCCCGGCGGCGGTGCGCTGCGCCCTTGCGGCCGACTTGAGCGTCACGACGACCGTCGACGCGCTGGTCCGCCCGGTGCGCGAGGACTACCTCGGGCCCGGCGGCCGGCCGCTCTTCACGGCGCTGATGGAGGACTACGAGGGTAGCGGCCCGGCGGCGCTGCCAAGGCGCATCACGATCGCCGCCGCCGACGGTGACGGCGCACTCGTGATCCGGGTCGTCAAAGTCCGCCGCCCGGCGGCGACCGCCGCCTGACCCGCGCCGCCGCACGTGTGCAGCGACACCTGAAAAATCGCCTTTTTGCCTTTCGTAGATCGGGCTTCCCGCGCTAGTCTCGAGACCTCATGCCTGCTGCTCGAGCCGCCGCTCCGCCCCGGCGATCCCGCCTGTCGCCAGCCGGCCTCCTCGCCGCTGCGCTCGCGGCTCTGCTGCTCGCGGACGGCGCCGCCGGAGCCGCGGCAGGACTGCCGCCGGTCGGTCCTCGCATCGTGAACGGCGTCGCCACCACCGACCATCCGTCGGTCGGGGCGCTCCTGCGCGGCAGCGACGCCGACCAGGCCGGAACCTGGTGCTCGGGGACGCTGATCGGCTGCTCGACGTTCCTCACCGCCGCCCACTGCGTCGAGGGGCGGGTGCCGCCGGAGCTCTTCGTCTACTTGCCGAATGCCGGGATCTTTCCGGTGACGAGCATTGCCCAGCACCCGGCCTACGATTTCCCGGCCGCCGATGTCGCCGTGCTGAAGCTCGGCGCTGCCGTCGAGGGCATCGCGCCGAGCGTGATCGAGAGCGTGTCGGCGCCGCCCTTCGGGACGCCGGGAACGATCGTCGGTTATGGGCGCGCGGGCGACCCGCTCTACGACTACGGGCTCAAGCGCGCCGGCAGCGTGGTTACGGCCCCGTGCACCACGATCCCGTCGCCGGGATCGGACCTCACCTCGGTGTGCTGGAACTTCAGCGCCCCGAAAGGCGACCCGGGAACGAATTCGAACACGTGCAACGCCGACTCCGGCGGACCGCTGTTCGTCGACCGCGGCGCCGGCGTGCGCATCGCCGGCATTACCTCGGGCGGCTCGAGCTCGAGCTGCCAGCCGAACGACCACAGCTACGACGCCAGCGTCTTCACCTACCGCAGCTTCATCCAGAGCGCGGGCGGCGCCGACCTCGCCAGCACCCGCTGCGGCCCCGGCCCGCAGCTCGGTGAGGACGGCGCCCTGGCGCTGGCATTCGCGGGTACGGTGAACGGTGCCGTCCCCGACGCGGTCCACGGCTTCGCCGTCGTCGACGGGACGACGACGCTGCGCGTGGCGATGAACGCCAGCGACGACGGCAGCAGCGACTTCGACCTCTACGTCAAAGCCGGCTCGCCGCCGACGCCGAGCGATTTCGATTGCGCGCGGTTCGGCGCCGGCCAGTACGGCGTCTGCACTATTACAGCGCCCGAGTCCGGGACCTGGTACGCGCTGGTGCACCGCTACTCGGGCGCCGGCGCCTACCAGGTGACGGTGACGCAACTCGGTACGGCATGCTCGCAGCCCGGGAGCGACGGCAACCCCTGCGACGACGGCAACCCGTGCACCAGCGCGGATGTCTGCGTCGACGGCACCTGCGCCGGTGTGGCGGCGGAGGACGGTGCACCGTGCGACGACGGCAACGCCTGTACCGGTCCCGACACCTGCCAGAGCGGCGCGTGCACCACGGCGGTCCTCGCCGACGGCACGCCGTGCGACGACGGCGACCCGTGCAGCCAGCCCGACACCTGCGAGGCCGGCGTCTGCGCCGGCGTCTCGCCGGCGCCGACGTGCAAGATCGCCGGCGCAGGAGCCGCGCTCCTCGCCATCGACGACCGTACTCCCGACAACCGCGATCGTCTGGCATGGACGTGGCGCAAGGGCGCGGCGACGAGCCGCGGCGACTTCGGCAACCCGCGCGCCACCACCGCGTACGCGCTCTGCGTCTACGACACGGTCGACGGCGTCCCGCAGCGCCGCTTGACCAAGGTGATCCCGCCGAGCTCGCGCTGGCGGGCAACCGCGCGCGGTTTCCGTTTCTACGATCGCGGCCCTTCGACCGGGGGCATCCAATCCGTCGTGTTGACCGCGGGTGTCGCCGGCAAGTCCTCCATCCAGGTGCGAGGCCGGGGACAGGCGCTCGGACTTCCGGGACTGCCGTTCGCTAAGGAGCCGAGCGTGATCGTGCAGTTGCTGAACGACACGACCTGCTGGACGTCCACGCACTCGACGGCGAGGACCAACAAGACGACCCAGTTCCGGGCCAAGAGCCCGTAGGACGCCGCCCCGGCGTCCTACGGTTGTCGGACTCCGGACCGTCGTGTAGACGCCTCTCGATGCCTGGCTTGCGCGTGGCCATCGTCGGCGCCGGACCCGCGGGCGCAGCGCTCGCGACCCTCCTCGCCGAGGACGGCCACGACGTCGTCCTCTTCGACGACGAGCGCCGCCCCGAGCTCGTCGTCGGAGAATCGTTGATCCCCGCCGGCATCCCGCCGCTGCGCCGGCTCGGCATCGAGACCGCGGTCGCCGCGATCGGAATGCGGAAGCCGGGAGCGACGCTCACCTGGTCGGCGCAGAACCGCTTCTCTTTCCGCTTCGCCCGCTACAGCTCGTGGATGGTGCCGTACGCCTACAACGTGCCGCGCCGGGAATTCGATGCGCTCCTGCTCGCGCGCGCCGAGGCGGTGGGCGCCCGCCGCTCGACCATGCACGTCGGATTCGCACGCCGCAGCGCCGCGGCGACGCCCGGCAGCAACGGCACGGCCGGGGACGGCGCCGAGCTCGCGCTCGCACCCGACGCCGTCGCCGCGACCGGCTGGCCGGCGCCCGATCTCGTCGTCGACGCGAGCGGACGAGCGCGCGCCGCGGCGCGGCTCCTCGGAATTCCCGCGTCGACCGGTCCCCGCAACGATGTCGCCCACTTCGCGCACTTCACGGGCTACCAGTGGAGCGACGAGCCCGGGCAGGTGCTGATCGACCGCCTCGACGGCGGCTGGAGCTGGCGCATCCCGTTGAACGAGCGCCTCTCTCTCGGCGTCGTCCTGAACCGTGCCGCGGCCGCCAGCCTCGGCGCCACGCCTGCGGAGCGCCTCACGGCCGCGATCGCCACCAGCGACGCCCTCACCGCGACGATCGCCGGCGCGCAGCGCCGCACCGATGTCGTCACCTACAGCAACTACCAGTTGATCTCGTCGCGCGGCGTCGGCCCCGGGTGGGTGGCGATCGGCGACGCTTTCGGCTTCGTCGACCCGATGCTGTCGCCGGGGGTCACGGTGGCGATGCGCTCGGCGGAAATGCTGGCGGCGTGCCTGGCGCCCTGGCGACGGTCGCGCGCCGGCGCCACGCCCGCGGCGCTGGCGACGGCCCTCCAGCCCTATGCCCGCGAGCTCACCGGCCTCCTCTCCGCGTGGATGGAAGTGGTCGGCTACCTCTACGACGGGCGGATGCTGGCGCTCATCCGCGCCGGCTCCGACATGATGGCCGAGCGCAGCGGACGCTTCGCCCGAGCGCTGCAGGACCACATCGAGGCCAACATCGCCGGGCTCGCCTCCGGCACCTCGATCACGTCGCGCTACAGCCTCGGACTCCTGCGCTTCCTCGGACGCCACGGCCTGCGTGGCGTCTCGCCGGCGACGCTCGCGATCCAGTGAGGGCATGGCGCCGCCTGCCGTCGAGGCCGTGACCGCTGCGATCGTCGGCTTCCTGAACACCGAGATCATGGCGCCGAGCCATCCGATCGCAGCCGACGACGTGCTCGCCGACGCCGGCGTCGATTCCATGGCGCTCCTCAAGGTGCTGGTGTTCATCGAGCGCGAGGTCGGCGTCTGGGTGCCCGACGAGGATCTCACGGACGAGATCCTGCGCTCGCCGCGCTCGCTCGCGACCTACGTCTGCGGGCGCGCGGCGTCGTGAGCCCGCCGCGCACGCTCGAGCTGCGCGGCGCCGACGTCATCCTGCTGGCGATGGAGACGCGCGCGGCGGGCGGCTTCGCGAGCAGCAACGCGGTGCTGGCGCTCGAGCTCGACGCGCCGATCGCCGCCGCACGGGTCGCGGCGGCGGTGGCGCGCTTCCTGCCGCTCTGCCCCTGGCTCGGCGCCCGCCTGCACCGGCCCTTGCCGTGGGGCGCGCTTTGCTGGCGCCTGCCGCGCGACGGTCCGACGGCGATTCCGCTGGCGACGCCGGCCATCGGAAAAGGCGGCCTCGCGGACCTCGTCGACCGCGAGCTGGCGACGCCGATCGACCCGCGCCGCGAGCCGCCGCTCCGCATCAGCGTTGCCGCCGGCGGCGCGGGAGCAGCTCTGGTCCTCACGTGGGCCCACGCCCTCATGGACCCGCACGGCGCCGAGCACCTGGTGCGCCTCCTCGCTGCGCTCGATGCGACGCCGGCGCCGCACCACCCGTGGGCGGTGCCGCCGCTCTTGACGACGCCGCCCGACCCCCGCCCGCTGCGCGAGCGCGGCGCCCTCGCGAGGCGCGGCGCCCGCGTGCTCGGATCGCTGGCGCCGACCCCGCCGCGCTCGCTCGCCGCCGCTGCCCCGGGGCGCGGCGCCGCCGCGCCTCGCCACTGGCGCTTCCCCTTCGCTGCCGCCGCCGACCGCAGGCGGCGCAGCATGCCCTGGCGCCTGGCCGCCGTCGCCGCGGCGATGACCACCGTCTTTCGCCGTCGCGGCATACCGCTCGACGCGCCGTTCCTCGTGCCGGTATCGGTCGAGCGCCGCGCCCGCGGCGAGTACGGCCCCGTGCTCGGCAACCAGCTCGCCTTCCACTTCGCTTCCTTCCCGCCGCCCGACGGCGACGATCCGGCGCCGCTCGCCGCTGCGATCCGCGACCGTCTGGCCGAGGCGGTGCGCCACGACGAGATCGCAGCCATCGCCGCCGGCATGGACTTCGCGCGCCTGCGACCGCTGCGCAGCATGTTCCGCGAGCTTCCCTGGGCGCGCCGCGGCGACTTCTGCTCCTTCCACTTCGCCGATACCGGCGCCCTCCTCCCCGACCTGGCGCAGCTCTTCGGCGCTTCGCTAACGGGCGGCTACCACGTCGCCGCCGTGCCCGTTCGTCCCGGCGCCGGCGTCTTCTTCAGCCGCCGCGGCGACACGGAAACCCTGGTCGTCGCCGCCGCCGGCGGCGCGCTCGACGACGCCGACGCTGCCGCGATCGCCGACTCGGTGGGCGCGGCGATGGACTGGGCTGCGGCCCGGCCGCCGGTCACGGCGGGGTTGACGGCGGGTCCCGGTCCTAGAATGTGAGATCCCCGAGGAGCCCCACCATCATGTTCGAGCGCGATACCCTGTACATCGGCGGTGCCCATGAGAAGCCGGCGTCGAGCCGCACCATCGAGGTGCGCTCGCCGTTCACGGAAGAACTGGTCGGGCGCGTGCCCGAAGCCACCAGCGCCGACGTCGATCGCGCCGTCGCCGCGGCGCGCGCCGCCTTCGAGCAGGGGCCGTGGGCCCGCATGACCGCCGCCGAGCGCGCCGACGTCCTCGATCGGCTGCTGCTCGGCCTGCAGATGCGCGCCGCCGACATCGCGGCGACGGTGACGCTGGAGATGGGCTGCCCGATCAGCTTCGGTCACGCCGGACAGGCGTTCGCCACCACCATGGTGCTGCAGTTCTACGCCGAGCTCGCCCGGAGCTTCCCCTTCGAGGAGACGCGGCCGTCGATGGTCGGTTCGGCCCTCGTCCGCCAGGAGCCGGTCGGCGTCGCCGCCGCGATCGTGCCCTGGAACGTGCCCCTCTTCACGATCATGCTGAAGCTCGCGCCGGCGCTCACGGCCGGCTGCTCGATGGTCATCAAGCCGGCGCCCGAGACGCCGCTCGACGCCTACATCCTCGCCGATGCGCTCGACGAGGCCGGCGTGCCGAAGGGCGTGGTCAGCATCGTCCCCGGCGACCGCGAGCTCGGCGAGTACCTCGTCACCCACCCCGGCATCGACAAGGTCGCTTTCACCGGCAGCACCGCCGCCGGCCGGCGCATCGCCGCCCTCTGCGGCGAGCGCCTGAAGCGGGTCACGCTCGAGCTCGGCGGCAAGTCGGCGGCGATCGTCTGCGACGACGCCGACCTCGCCGCCGTGATCCCGCTCGTGGTCGGAGCCGGGACCATGAACAACGGCCAGGCGTGCGTCGCCCAGACGCGCATCCTGCTGCCGCGCTCTCGCTACCAGGACGGCGTCGAAGCGCTCGCGGCCGCGGTCGGCGGCTTGAAGGTGGGTGATCCGAGCGACCCGGCGACCGAGATCGGGCCGCTCGCCGCCGCGCGGCAGCGCGACCGCGTCCTCGGCTACGTCGCCAAGGGCAAGGAGGAGGGCGCTCGCTGCGTCGTCGGCGGCGGCCGTCCTCAGGGACTCGAGCGCGGCTACTTCGTCGCGCCGACGCTCTTCGCCGACGTCGACAACAGGATGACGATCGCGCGCGAGGAGATCTTCGGACCGGTTCTCTGCGCCATCCCCTACGACGACGAAGCGGACGCCGTGCGCATCGCCAACGACTCCGAGTACGGGCTCTCGGGCTCGGTGTGGACCAACGACGCGAAGCGCGGCATCGACATCGCGCGCCGGATCCGTACCGGCACCCACAACGTCAACTTCTTCATGATGGCGATGACGAGCCCGTTCGGCGGCTTCAAGAGCTCGGGCGTCGGCCGCGAGCTCGGTCCGGAAGGACTGCGCGCCTACCTGGAGCCGAAGACGATCTGCCTGGCGCCGGGCATCGAGCCCTGAGCGGGCGCGCCGCCGGCCGACCATGCCGCGCGGCGGGCGTCAGCGATACGCCGCCTGCAGGGATGCGAGCGCCGCGGCGCCGGGACAGAGCTCCTCGTACGCGACCGCGGCGAGCGGACCGGACACGGTGCAATTGACCTCGTGCATGTCGCGGCCGCACGGATCGAGATAGAGGAGCCCCGTCGGGATCGCCCCCGCGCTCTGCTGCGCGCGGAGGTAGGCGACCACCGCATCGCGGTCGCCGGGATCGTAGCCTGCCGGGATCTTGGTGAAGCGCACGACGCTGCCGTCGTGCATCTGCACCTCGGCGGCGGTTCCCGCGGCGTAGTCGGCGGTGATCTCGGACGCAGCCGGCACCCAGTCCGCCTCGACCACCGACTCGCGGTGGCCGCGCGTGTAGCGGTAGCTCTTGGTCGAGCCTTCGTGATCGTTGAAGGTGACGCACGGCGAGATCACGTCGACGAGCGCGAAGCCGCGGTGGCGCAGCCCCGCCTTCAGGATCGGCACCAGCTGCGCCTTGTCGCCGGAGAAGCTCCGGGCGACGAAGGTCGCGCCGAGGCCGAGCCCCAGCATCACCGGGTCGATCGGCTGCTGCGTGTTCGGCGCGCCGCGCTTCGACGTCGAGCCGGGATCGGCCGACGCCGAGAACTGTCCCTTGGTGAGCCCGTAGACGCCGTTGTTCTCGAGGACGTAGAGCGCGTTCACGTTGCGGCGGATGGCATGGCTCATCTGCCCGAGGCCGATCGAGAGCGAGTCGCCGTCGCCGCTCACGCCGATGTACATGAGGTCGCGGTTCGCCGCCGCGGCGCCGGTCAGGATCGCCGGCATGCGGCCGTGCGCCGAGTTGAAGCCGTGGGCGCCGGAGAGGAAGTAGGTCGGGGTCTTCGACGAGCAGCCGATGCCTGAGAGCTTCGCGACCATGTGCGGCGCCACGTCGAGCTCGTAGAAGGCGCGGGTGATCGCGGCCGTGATCGAGTCGTGGCCGCAGCCGGCGCAGAGGGTCGACATCGCGCCCTCGTAGTCGCGCACGGTGAGGCCGAGCGCGTTCGGCCGCAGCGACGGGTTCCTGGCGACGGGCTTCTTGATGTAGCTCATGCCGACCGCACCGCCTGCTCCGTCTCCCGGAGCTGGCGCAGGATGCTGCGCACCACCTGACCGGCCTGGAGCGGCAGGCCGCCGTAGGCGCGCACCGAGAAGAGCCGCGATTTGGCGGCGCCGGTCTCGAGCGTGAGCAGCGAGCGCATCTGGCCATCGCGGTTCTGCTCGACCACGAAGGTGCGGTCGTGGCGGCGGAGGAACGACTCGACCTCGGGTCCGAACGGAAAGCCGCGCACTCGCATGTAGTCACCGGCGAGACCGTTGGCCGCGAGCTCGGAGAGCGCCTCGCGCACGGCGAGATCGCAGCTCCCGACCGTGATGACGCCGAAGCTCGCCCCCGGCCGCGTCTCGACGACCGCGGGAGGGACGAAGTTCCGCGCCGTCCAATGCTTGCGCGCGAGACGGTCCATGACCTCCTGGTATTCGTCCGGGAGCTCGGTGTAGCCGCCGAGCTTGTTGTGTCCGGAGCCGCGGGTGAAGAAGGCGCCCTTCGGACTCGTGCCCGGGAGCGTACGCGCGGCGACGCCCTGCCAATCCTCCGGCGAGTAGCGGTAGTACCGCGGCAGCGCTTCCAGCTCCTCCTTCGAGAGCACGCGGCCGCGGTCGGGACGATAGGCATCGTCCCAGGTGAGGCGCGGCACCACCCAGTCGTTCATGCCGATGTCGAGGTCCGAGAGCATGAAGACCGGCGTCTGGAAGCGCTCGGCGAGATCGAAGGCGCGCACCATGAAGTGGAAGCACTCTCCCGGATCCCCCGGGAAGAGCAGGATGTGCTTGGTGTCGCCGTGCGAGGCGTAGGCGCAGAGGAGGATGTCGCCCTGCTGCGTGCGTGTCGGCATGCCGGTCGACGGCCCGACGCGCTGCACGTCGACGATCACCGCCGGGATCTCCGCGTAGTACGCGAGCCCGATGAGCTCCGTCATCAGGGAGATGCCGGGCCCCGAGGTCGCCGTGAACGCCCGCGCCCCGGCCCAGGCGGCGCCGATCACCATGCCGATCGCCGCCAGCTCGTCCTCGGCCTGGATGATGCAGCAGCGCCGCTCCTTGGTCTCGGGGTCGACGCGATATTCCTCGCAGAGCTCGGTGAAGGCATCGAGGATGCTCGTCGACGGCGTGATCGGATACCAGGCCGCGACCGTGGCTCCGGCGTAGAGAGCCCCGAGCGCGGTCGCCGTATTGCCGGTGATCAGGATCGCGTCGGCTGCCGCGCGCGCCCGCGCCTCGGGGCCCATCGCCTCGAGACGGATCGGCAGCGGGCAGGAGAAGTGCGCTTGCGCATACTCGTAACCGAGGCGGATCGCCTTGGTGTTCGATGCCTCGAGCTTCGGCTTGGCCGCGAACTTCTCGGCAAGCATGCCCTCGATCACGTCCATGTCGATATCGAGGAGGGCGGCCAGCGTCCCGACGTAGACGATGTTCTTCATGAGCGTGCGCTCGCGCACGCCGCCGAAGCTCTCGGCGCAGATCGCGGCGTACGGCACGCCGAGGAAGGTCACGTCGCTGCGGAGCAGCGTCGGCTTGAGCGGCCACGAAGAATCGAAGAGCACCCAGCCGCCCGGCTGCACCTCGTCGATGTCCCGGGCGTAGGTCTCGGCGTTCATCGCCACCATGAGGTCGAAGCGATCGGTGCGCGCGGTACGGCCGTCGCGGTCGACGCGGATCTCGTACCAGGTCGGCAGGCCCTGGATGTTCGACGGGAAGAGGTTCTTCCCCGAGACCGGGATACCCATCCGGAAGATCGCCTGCATGAGGAGGCCGTTGGCGGAGGCGGAGCCGGTGCCGTTGACGTTGGCGAGCTTGAACGCGAAGCGGTTGACGCTGTCGCGGCGGGCGGCGGCGGACGTCTCCCCTAGCGGGTCGTGGAGCATGCGCGCTTTCCCGCGTACGGGATCAGGAGCTCGAACTTCTGCATGTCCCACGCCGCCGTCGGGCAGCGCTCGGCGCACAGGCCGCAGTGCACGCAGAGATCCTCGTCCTTCACCATGACGCGTCCGGTCTGGGGCAGCGGATTCGAGGCGAACAGGTCTTGTTCCGGGTTGAGCGCCGGAGCGCTGAGCCGCGAGCGCAGGTCGTCCTCGGCGCCGCCGGCGGTGATCGTCAGGCAGAGCACCGGACAGATGTCGATGCAGGCGTCGCACTCGATGCACAGCCGGTCGCTGAACACCGTCTGGACGTCGCAGTTGAGGCAGCGCTCGACCTCGCGCGCCGCCTGCTCCGGGCTGAAGCCGAGCTCGACCTCGACGTCGAGCTCGGTGAAGCGCTGCGCCAGATCGACGTGCACCATCTTCTCCCGCTTCCCGGGATCGTAGTCGTTGGCGTACGCCCACTCGTGGAGCCCCATCTTGGCGCTCGCCAGGGTCATGCCGTACGGCGGCCGCTCCCCGACCGGCACGCCCTGACAATGGTTGTGGATCGAGATCGCCGCTTGATGGCCGTGCTCGACGGCCCAGATGATGTTCTTCGGACCGAACGCCGCATCGCCGCCGAAGAAGACGCCGGGGCGCGTCGACTGGAACGTCGCCGCATCGACCACCGGCCGGCCCCGGGCGTCGATCGCCACCCCGAGGTCGCGCTCGATCCACGGAAAGGCGTTCTCCTGCCCGAGCGCCAGGATGACGTCGTCGGCGGGGACGAAGACGACGTCGAGCGGCTTCTGCACGAGTCGGCCGTCGGCGTCATGCGACGACTCGTAGCGCTGGAGCTCCATGCCGGTGAGCCTGCCGTCGGCGACTACGAACGCCCTCGGCTCGTGGTCGACGACGATCTCGATCCGCTCCTCCTCGGCATCTTCGAGCTCCCAGGGCGACGCTTTGAAGTACCGGCGCGGCTTGCGCGCCATCACCTTGATGGAGGCGGCGCCGAGGCGCGCGGCGCTCCGGCAGCAGTCCATCGCCGTGTTGCCGACGCCGATCACGAGGACGCCGGCGCCGACGGCGCTCACGTGTCCGAAGGCGATCGCCTGCAGCCAGTCGATACCGATGTGGACGTTCGCCGCCGCTTCCTTGCGGCCCGGGACGTCGAGGTCCTTGCCGCGCGGCGCGCCGGTGCCGACGAAGACGGCGTCGTAGCCCTCGGCGAGAAGCGCGCGCAGGCTCTCGATGCGCGTCCCGTAGCGGACGTCGACGCCCATACCGAGGATGGCGTCGATCTCCTCGTCGAGGACGCGCTCCGGGAGGCGGAAGGCCGGAATGTTGGAGCGCATGAGGCCGCCCGGCGCCGGCAGCGCCTCGAACATCGTGATCTCGTAGCCGAGAGGCATGAGGTCGTTCGCGACCACGAGCGACGCCGGCCCGGACCCGACGAGGGCTACGCGCTTGCCGTTCTTCACCGCCGGCGCCCGCGGCAGCCGCCCGCTCACGTCGCCGCGGAGATCGGCGGCGACGCGCTTCAAGCGGCAGATCGCAACCGGCTTCTCCTCGACCCGTCCGCGCCGGCAGGCCGGCTCGCACGGGCGGTCGCACGTGCGTCCGAGGATCCCCGGGAACACGTTCGACTGCCGATTCAGCATGTAGGCGTCGGCGTAGCGCCCCTGGGCGATGAGGCGGATGTACTCCGGTACGTTGGTGTGCGCCGGACACGCCCACTGACAGTCGACGACCTTGTGGAAGTACTCGAGGTTCTGGACGTTGGTGAGGGGCACGGAACGGAGCGCGGCTGTCGGGCAGCGGATATACAGGGGTCATGACCCGGTTGCCAGAGGCCGGGCGACGTTCGCGGCGCCGCCGCGCACCGTGCTAGCAGCGAGGGTGCGATGCGCGAGCGGCAGTACGACGTGGTCGTGGTCGGTGGCGGCATGGCGGGCATCGCCGCCGGCATCGCGGCGGCGCGCGCCGGGGCGCGGACGCTCCTCCTCGAGCGTTACGGCTTCCTCGGCGGCATGGCCACGGCCGGCATGGTCGGGACCATCTGCGGCCTCTACCTCGCCGGCGCCGACGGCGGCGCCGAGCGCCTGAACGGCGGCCTCGCCGGCGAGCTCGCGGACGCGATCGAGCGCCTGCCGGGTAGCGCCCCGCCGCGCCGCTGCGGCCGCACGGTGGTCGTCCCCTACTTGGCGCACGAGCTCGCCGCCCTCGCCGACGACCTCGTCGCCGCCGAGCGCCGCCTCGATGCGCATCTGCACGCGCACGTGGACGGCGTCGAGCGCGACGGCGTGCGCGTCGCCGCGGTGCGCTTCGCGACCGCGGACGGCATGCGCAGCGTCGCCTGCAGCGCCGCGGTCGACGCCAGCGGCGATGCCGTCGCCGCGCTCGCCGCCGGAGCTCCCACCGAGACGCCGCCGCCGGACGAGCGCCAGCTCTGCTCGCTGATCTTCACGCTCCAGGGCGTCGACGTCGCTGCGCTCGGCGGTGCCGCCGGCCTCGCCCTGCGGCGCCGTCTCGCGGCGGCGGAAGCGGCAGCGCTGCTGCCCGCCGGCGCCAGCGACGTCGCCTGGCGGCCGACCGGGCGTCCGGGCGAGGTCGCCGTCAAGCTCGCGCTGCGCGCGGTCGGCGGCGGCGCCCGGGAGGATTTTCGGAGCGCCGCCGAGCGCGCCGGACGGCGGCGCCTGCGCGCGCTCGTCGACTTCCTGCGCGCCGACGCGCCGGCTTTCGCCGCCGCCTTCGTCTCCCAGGTGGCCCCTCAGGTCGGCGTCCGCGAGAGCCGGCGCATCATCGGGCGGGCGCGGCTGACGCGCGCCGACGTGCTCGGCGGCCGCCGCTTCCCCGATGCGATCGCGCGCGCCGCCTGGCCGATCGAGCTCTGGCGCCACGGCGCGGCCGGCGCCCGCTTCGAGTACCTCGCCGACGGCGCCTGGTACGAGATCCCCCTCGCCTGCCTGCACGCCGCCGGCGTGCCGAACCTCTTCGCCGCCGGCCGCTGCATCAGCGGCACCTCGGAAGCCCTGGGCTCGGCGCGGGTGATCGGCACCTGCCTCGCGACCGGTGCTGCCGCCGGCACCGCCGCGGCGCGCGTCGCCGGCGGCGCTGCGGCCGCGGGCGACGCGCCGCCCGCGGCGGACCGAGAGCCGACGCCCGCCGCCGGCGCGACGGCGCGCGACGAGAGCAGCGGGTGAGGCTCTCCGACCTGCTCGCCGCGAGCGCCGCGCGCCACCCTGCAAGACCGGCGCTCACCGACACCGCGACCGGCCGCACGCTCGACTACGCCGCCCTCGCGACCGACGCGGCCGCGGTCGCGGCAGCGCTCGGCGCCGCCGGCGTCGCTGCGCCGCAACGCATCGCGCTCCTCGGCACGGGCTCGCTCGCCTACATCGGCGCCGCCTTCGGCATCCTCGCCGCCGGCGGCTGCCTGGTGCCGATCGCCGCCAACCTCCGCCCCGGCGAACGCGACGCGATCCTGCGCACCATCGACGTGAACGGCGTCGTCTCCGTCCCCGACGACGGCGGCGAGTGGACCTTCACCTGGGTGGATCGCCACCGCCGTCCACCCGACGGTCTCGCCGCCCTCGACCCCGCCTTCGTCCGCTTCAGCTCGGGCACGACGGCAGACGCCAAGGGCGTCGTGCTCTCGCACGCAGCGACGCTGGCGCGCATCGCCGCCGCCGACGCCGTCCTGCGCCTCGGCCCGGAAGATCGCATCCTCTGGACGCTGCCGCTCGCCTATCACTTCGCGGTCACGATCCCCGCCTACATCGGCGCCGGCGCGCACGTAGTGCTGGCATCGGAGTCGACGCCGGCGGCCATGGCGGCGGCGCTCGCCGCGCACGCGGCGACGCTGCTCTACGCCTCCCCGGTGCAGCTCGCGCGCCTCGCCGCGGTGGCGACGCCGCCGCGACTTCCGACGCTCAGACTCGCCCTCTCCACCGCCGCCCCCCTCGATGCCGCGGTAGCGGCGCGCTTCGAAGCCGCGTACGGCGTGCCGCTCGGGCAGGCCTACGGCGTCATCGAGGCCGGCCTCGCCTGCATCAACACCCGCCGCGGCCCCGATCGCGACCTCCCGGCGACCGCGGTCGGCCGCCCCGTACCCGGCTACGAGGTCACGATCTCGGCCGCGGACGAGGTCGGCATCCGCGGGCCCGGCCTCTTCGACGCCTACTACGCGCCCTGGCGGCCGCGCGCCGCCGTCCTGCAGGACGGCTGGTTCATGACCGGCGACGTCGGCGTCGTCGACGCCGGCGGCGCGCTCACGCTGCGCGGCCGGCGCAAATCGACGATCGTCGTTGCCGGCCTGAAGCTCTTTCCCGAGGAGGTGGAGGCGGTACTAACCGCCTTCCCGACGGTCGCCGAAGCGCGCGTGGTGGCGCGGCCGCACCGCGCCCTCGGCGAGCTGCCGCACGCCGAGATCGTGCTGCGCCCGGGCGCAGCGCTCGATTGCGCGGCGCTCGCACGCCACTGCTCCGAGCGCCTCGCGGCGTGGAAGATGCCGGTCTCCTACACCGCCGTCGCCGCGATCCCGAAGACCGCGGGCGGCAAGATCGCGCGGCGCTGAGGGCTCGGCAGCAGCGCCGTCCGGAGCGCCGCCGCGGCACGCTCAGCCGCGCACGGCGTGGATGAAGCGCAGCGGCATGCCGACATCATCGCCGAGCACCCGGAAGCCGGCGGCGGCGAGCCACGCGGACACGTCGCGGCGGTGCCAGCCGCCGACGAACGGCTCGTACACCCACCACGCCATGAGCGCGAAGTAGGCGCCGCGCCAGCCGTGGCGGCGCAGGAAGCGGCGCCGGTCGCGGACGCGGAACTGCGTCGGCGAGGGCTCCGCGATCACCAGGTGGCCGCCGGGCGCTAGGATGCGGTGGATCTCGGCGAGCACGGCATCGGCGGCCGGCGCCGGGAGCTCGTGGAAGAGGAAGCAGGCGCCGACGCCGTCGAAGCGGCCGGCGGGAAAGCCCGTGCGTTCCGCGAGGCCCTGCACGAAGCGCACGCCCGGCAGGCGGTGCGCGGCGATCCGCAGGAGGTACGGGGAGGCATCGAGCCCCCAGACCTCGGGGATTCCGGAGGCCAGCATCGCCGCCGCGAGCCCGCCGCTGCCGCAGCCGAGATCGAGCGTGGCGCGACAGTCGGCCAGCGCCGCGGCGAGCCGCGCCCGCGCCTCCAGGGTATGGCCGAGCATGACTCGATCGAACCAGTGCGCGTACGCCTCCGCCTGGCGCTTCGAGTAGACGCCGTTCGGCAGGTTGTGGAATTCTTGTCGGAGATACGCGGGCAGCCATTCGGCGCCGGGCAGATCGCGCGGCACCACGACCTGGCGGCGCCTCCCGAGCCATCCGCGCAAGTAGGCGACGACGTGCGTCGGCCGCCGGAGATCGAGCTCGTCGGGCCAAGCGTCGGGAAGCGGAATGCGGCTCCAGTCGACGGTGATCGGGTCGCTCACGATGACTGCGGCGGCGCGCACGGCGTTGGCATCGCGGCGCCGGGTGCGGTTCTACGGACTGAGTGCGATGTATGTCAATCGCCGCCCGGGCGAGCGAGCGGACGGCGCGGCGGCACGCGCCGCCGCTCCCGGCGTCGATTGACGCTCCCGACGGCTCACGTTAACACCCTCGCGATGGACGACTTCCGGCTCGACGACAACGCCGTCCGCGAGCTGCTGGAGCGCGCCCGCACCAGGGCCGGCGACGACGGCGCCGCCGCCGCGCTCGCTCGCGCCGGGGCCGGCAGCCCCCTCGATGCCGAGGACGCCGCCGTCCTCTGGTATGCGCGCGCGATCGCCACCGACACCATCGTCGCCCTCGCACGCCGGGCGCGCGGCGCCCGCACCAAGGAGCTCGATACCTTCTCGCCGCTCTACCTGACCAACACCTGCGACGCCGCGTGCCGCATGTGCGGCATGCGCCGCGACAACACCGCGCTCGTGCGCGAGACCGCCGAGCTCGACGTCATCGAGGCGCAGCTGGTGACCCTGCTCGGTCGCGGCATGCGCGCCGTGGCCCTCTTGACCGGCGAGTACGGCGCCGAGCGGCGGCCGTGGGCGATGCGCTACGTGAACGCGGCGCTGCGAGCGGCTCTCCGTCTCGGCTTCGATCACGTGCTGCTGAACGTCGGCTCGGTCGGCGACGACGAGCTGCCGGTGCTGCTCGCGGACGTCGAGCGCGGCGCCGACGGCGCGCTACCGGCGAAGCTCACGATGTGCACGTTCCAGGAGACATACGACCGCCGGACTTACGGGAAGTTCATGGGCCGCGACCCGCAGAATCCGCGCAGCGACTACGACCGCCGCCTCGCCAACTTCGACCGCGCCCGCCGCGCCGGCTTTCGCCTCGCCAATCCGGGCGTGCTCCTCGGACTCTGTCCCGACGTCGCCTTCGAGATGATCGCCGCCATCCGTCACGTCGAGCACCTGCGCGCCGCCGGCATGGAGGTGTACCTCTCGGTGCCGCGTCTCCGCCGCATCGCCGGCGGCGGCGCCGGCCGCGAGGTCGGCGACGATGACTTCGCGCGCCTCGTGGCCCTCCTGGCGCTGGCGCTCCCCGACGCGAAGCTCGTCCTCACGACGCGCGAGCCGCGCCCCATCCAACGACGGCTCACCGCCCTCGTGGGCGCGCTCTCGGCGGGCTCCTCGGCGGTCGCCCCGTACACCGAGGACGGCGCCCGCTTCCCGTTCGCTGCGAGCCAGTTCGAGGTCCTCGACCAGCGGCCCTTCGAGGCGGTGCTCGAGGAACACCTCGACGCCGGCGTCACCATCACCAACTTCCGCGACGCCCGCTGCCACTGAGCGCCCGGCGCTATCGGTTCTGGCGCGCTTTCTTGGCTTCGGCGAGGAGCTGCATCTTCACCAGGTCGACGGAGATGAAGAGTCCCTCGGCGTCGGCGGTGAGGATGTCGCCGTCGTAGAGGCGGCCTTCGGCGAAGATCTTGCGACCTTCGACGCGGCGGACGGTGGCTTCGAAGCGCAGATCGGTATCGAGCGGCGTCGGCTTGCGGTAGCGGATCGTGAGCGTCGCCGTCATGCCCGGCTGGCCGGTCGTCGACTGCACGAAGCCCAGCACCTCGTCGAAGGCCGCGGCGACGAACCCGCCGTGCACGTGTCCCGGGGGTCCTTCGTACGCGGCGCCGAAGCGCACGCGCCCGTGCACGACCTGCCCTTCCACTTCGAGCACGATCGGCGGCGCCAGCGGATTCGAGAGGCCGATGAGCGGGCTGTAGTCGAAGAAGGCGGCGACGTCCCCGGCGTTGGCGCTCTCCCCGAAGCCGAGCGGCAGGGTGCGGCGCGGGTGCGACGCTAGGCGGGCCGCGTAGCGGTCGAGGGCATCGGCGGCGGCGCGCAGCTCCTCTTCGGGAGCATCGCTCGTCGTCAGACGGTCGATGACCTGGCGCATCGCCGCGGCGAGCCGGCGGCGCTCCGCCCAGGCGCCGGTCACGGCCGAGCCCGCCGCCGACCAGAAGGAGAAGACACGCTCGCCGCGGCTGCGCTCGTCGTCGCTCATCGGGCGATGAACTAGCGGAGGTGCGGCGGCGCCGCCAGCCGCGCCGTCATGGCGTCGGCGAGGCGGTAGGGCTCGGCGCCGGGTCCTCGATCGCGAAGGTATCGAACGTGACGCCGTCCGCATCTATGCCGGCGCACGAGAGCGTCGGGTCGGCGAGCGTGCAGAACGCGAAGCTGTAGCGCGCGCCGGTCGAGCAGTAGCCGGTACCGTCGTAGCTGCAGCCGGCGGCAACGAAGGGCACGGTGTCGCCGCCGCCCGGCGCGCAGAGCCCGCCGTTCTGATCGACCGGCTGACCGGACAGGGGCCCGGAAGCCGCCAGACGCGCGCCGCCGTCGAGCCCGGCACCACCGCCGCCGACCGTCAGGTAGCGCGTGCCGAGGCCGTCGCCGTTCGGGCTGTTGGTCTGCGGATCGTTCGCCAGGCTCGCCCCGTCGAAGTCGTCGAGCCAGCGCGAGCGCTCCCAGAAATGCTCGTGCCCCCAGAACGAGAGCTGCACGCCGAAGGCCTCGAAGAGCGGGCTGAAGCGCAGGCGGGCGTTCCAGACGCTCGATCCCGAGGCGCCGAGCCGGCACGTCCCGCCGTCGCAGTCGGCGTCCGCTCCGCAGCCGCGGCCCTCCTTGGCGCCGCCTGCGCAGCGCCCGTTGGCGCACGAGTACGGAGTATGGTGGCCGGCGGCGAGCTTCCATTTGCGGCTCGCACCCGGCTGCAGGCGGTTCCAGAGCCAGACCTTCTGCTGGTCGCCGGAGGTCCAGTCCTGCACCTGCGTCGGCTGGAAGTTCGAGTTGACGACGAGGAACGTCGCCGGTCCGGTGTCGAGCGCATACCAGGCCCCTTCGCGGGCGCCGCCGGGGCTGCCGTTCACCGGCGCAGCGAAGATCGTACGCTGCGGGTGGGCGGCGGTCCACTCGGTGAGATCGGAGTCGTGAAAGCCGCCGGAGTCGCGCAGGTCGTGATTGCCGAGCGCCAGGAACATGGGTGCCGTCGCCAGCACGGGGCGGTACGGCACGAGAACCTTTTGCTCCCAGTCGAGAAGCCGCGTCGCCAGTCCCTCGTAGGCGTTGTCGCCGACCGCGAGCACGAGGTCGGGGCGCTTGGCGGCGATCTGGTCCGCGATCTTGAACGACGGACAGCCGTCGGGATAGCACTGCGTGCCCGCGGGGTAGGCACCGAAGTCGCCGACGACGGCGAAGGTCAGCGGCGCGCTGTCGCCGGCGGCGCGGAGGGCACGGAAGCTGATCGCGGCCGATGCCTCCTGCACCACCGTGCCATTCGTAGTCAGCCGGTAGAAGTACTCGGCGCCGGGGCTCAAGCCGCCGAGGTCGACGCGATGGCACGTGCCGGCAGCGCCGACCGCACACGTTGCCGGCTCGGCCGCAGTTGCGGTGTGTCCGAGTGCCAGCGTCGTCCCGTAGTCGACGCGCGCATCGCCGGCTTCGTTCGTCCACCAGAGCAGCGTCATCGTCGTCGGATCGTTCAGCGGATTCTGGACGATGGGGCCACAGCCCGACGCCCCGGAGGGACAGCCGAGGACCACCGGGCCCGGCGACGGCGACGCGGTCGGGGTCGGGGTCGGCGTAGCTGTCCGGCTGGGAGTCGGGGTCGGAGTCGGCGATGTGCTGGGCGACGGCGTCGCACTCGGCGTCGGGGTCGGGGTCATGGTCCGCGTAGCTGTCCGGCTGGGAGTCGCGGTCGGAGTCGCGGTCGGGGTCGGCGACGGAGTCGCACTCGGCGGCGACGTCGGGGTCATGGTCCACGTAGCTGTCCGGCTAGGAGTCGGGGTCGGAGTCGCGGTTGGGGTTAGAGTCGCGGTCAGGGTCACTGTCCGGGTCGGGGTCGGCGACAAAACCGGCGTCGCGGTCACCGTCGGCGATGTGCTGGGCGACGGCGTCGCGCTCGGCGTCGCCGTCAGGGTCATGGTCCGCGTAGCTGTCCCGCTAGGAGTCGGGGTCGCGGTCGGGGTCGCTGTCCAGGTCGGGGTCGGCGACAAAACCGGCGCTGCGGTCGCCGTCGGCGATGTGCTGGGCACGGGCGGCGGCGTCCACGCAGCCGTCGGAGTTGGCGTGGGTGGCGGTGTCGGGGTCGCGGACGGCTCCGTACAGAAGTCGCTCACGAGGGTGACGTCGGCGGTCGCCAGCAGCGCCGCGGCGCGCGGCATGGCGAACGCGACCGCCTCCTCGACCCTGCAGCGCGCGTTCCGCCGCGCGCATTCAGCGAAGTCGCCGGCATCTACCGGCAGATGGAGAAGGCGCCCGCACTCGTCGTCCAGGAGCTCCAGATTCGCTCCCGTGACCGAGCTCAGGACGGCGAACGGCACCGCCGTCTCGGCGCACTTCCTGGCGACCATGGCGTCGAGCTTGGCGTCGGCTCGCGCCCGGTTCGTCACCCCGAGCGCGCACTTCCGGCGCGCTCTCTCCCGGCAGGCGTAGCTGAACGGCTGTAGCTGGACGCAAGCGAAGACAGCGTCGAAACAGGTGGCGAAGCTCTTGAAGGTAGTGGCGCTATAGCTCGCCACGGCGGCCGTCGTAGCTTTCTGGCAGGCCTGCACTGCCTTCGCGGCGGCGGCATCGAGGGCAGCGTGCGCCGGCAGGCTCGAAAGCTCGAGCGCCATGGCGAGCAACACCGGCGCAAGAAAACCGCTGCAGCGCGTGGAAGACATCGGCGGGAAGAGGAACGAGCCGCCACCCTACGAGCGCACTCCGGCACGGTCAATGACCGGCCGGCAGCGCCGGAGCCATCTGCCCGGCGGCGGCTCGACGTGGACGCATCGAGCGATGCCGGCTAGATGTCCTCTGCACGATGAGGGCGCTCCGCTGAACGCTTGGATACGCGGCATCCTCTCGGCGGCGCTCGTCGGCATCGCCGGGCGCTGGAACGGGCCTACGGTCTTCATCCTCGCACTCGCTGCCGGGCTCTCGTTCTTCGACCTCGGCCGCCGCGACCGCGAGGAGCGTGGCGACGGCACCGCGAACGGCACGACCCCCGGCGATGCCTTCCGGCCCGAGCCTTGGGGCATGGCGATGCAGCTCGCCTTCCTCGCGATCCTCGCCGCCGGCGCCTGGGACAACCGCATTCCCGAGCGCACCTGGCAGCATCCCGGGCTCCTCGGGCTCACGGGCTGCGTCGTCGTCGGACTCGGCGTGGCGCTGCGCCGCGCCGCCGCCGTCGCCCTCGGCCGCCAGTTCACGGTCGGCCTCTCGGTTCTGGCCGATCACGTCCTGGTGACGACCGGCCCCTATCGCTGGATTCGCCATCCGAACTACGCGGGCCTACTCCTCGTTGCGCTCGGCACGGCGATGATGGTGTCGAGCCCGACGGCCGCCGTCGTGGGCCTGGTCGTCTGGCTGCCGCTAGCGCTCCTGCGCATCCGCCTCGAAGAGCGCACCCTGCTTCGCCACCTCGGCGCCGCCTACGCGGACTATCGCCGCGACCGCTGGTGTCTCGTACCCGGCGTGTACTGATCTGATTGCCGGCGGCGACCGCGCCGCCGGCACCGGCGCCCTGTAGCAGCCACCCCGGCCACTTGTCAGAAGGGCCGTGCCCTCGTCCGGTAGCGACCGTCGCCACCGCCTTGCCACAGTTGCCGCAGCGGCCGACCCTCGCGCCGAGGACGCGATCGCCTACTGCGTGAGCACCGCCCAGTGGTCGACGACGGCGTCGCCGCGGACGACCAGGATGTCGCCGAACTGCAGCATGACGGCCTCGCTCTGGGTCGGCCGCAGGAACACGTAGTCGTCGACTCCCAGCGCTACCCGCGCCGATCCGTTCAGCATCTCCTGGTTCGAGCTGCGTCCGAAGAGCGGGTTGGTGTGCAAGCCGGCCGGGGCCACGGGTCGCGCCATCCAGTACCCGCCGTAGACGAAGAAGGTGCGCGCCAGGTTCGGGTTCCACCAGTCGAGGAGGCGCGAAAGCCAGTCGAGACCGGGAAGCTGCGTTGCCGCGCCCGCCTTCAGGACCGGGGTGGCGATGAAGAGCGCCGGCACGTGCGCTTCCAGAGTGTCGATGTCGAAGTCGGTCGGCTTGACGAGCGCCGAACCGAGCGCGAGATCGTTCAGGAGCGTGTCGTCCTCGTAGAGGCGATACGTCGGACTTCCGGCGCCGTTCAGCGTCATCCCGTCGCGCCAGAGTTGCGGGTAGCGCGCCCGCGCGAACTCGACGTAGCCGCGATAGGCCGCGCGCACTTCCGCGATCAGCGACGCCCGCCGCCGCGCCCACCCGGGCACCTTGACGACGTGCGGGTCGTAGCCCATGAAGCCCGCGAGCTCGAGGCGGTCGGGATGCGCGGCGATCACCGCCAGCAGCCGGTCCAGAGTGCTGGTGTCGGCGACGCCGCCGCGGTGCAGGCCGACGTCGATCTCGACGTTGATCAGCATCTTCTGCTGCAGGCGCTCGGCGAGCGCCAGGTATTCGTCGAGCCGTTCGGGGGTGTCGACGAGCCACTGCAACTGGCGGCTCGGGTCGAAGTTGCCGCGGAGCGCGGCGTAGAACGCCGCCGCCGACCGCACCGGCAGCGGCTTCCCGAGCAGGATGTCGCTGTCCGCGAGCTGCTCCGCCACCTGGTTCAGAAACGGCTGGTGGAACGACATCACCCGCTTCGTGCCGGTGCGCTCGCAGACGTAGCGCAGCAACGGGATCGAAGGCAGCGACTTGGCGACGACCCGGAAGTGCTTGGGCGGACGGATCGAGCGGCGCACGACGTCGAGGTTGCGATCGAGGCGGTCGAGATCGAGGATCAGGACCGGGCGCGCCGGACCCTCGCGCTTGAGCAGGTCGTTAAGGGCCCGGAAGTAGGGATCGTAGCCGCCGCCGTCGTCGCGCGGCCGGAGCGCCAGCGCCGCCACGGCAGCGATCCCGAGGGCGACGACGGCGAGAACGCCGAGCTTCATGTCGCCGGGGTCACTATCGCCTAACGACGGCAACGTCGAGCAGCCTGGACCGCAGCACTCGCCCGGCGTCCGCAGGACATGGACCTGGTGCCGACACCGGGCTAGGGAAGCGCTCACCGAGGAGGCGATCATGGACTGCGATCTCAAGCTCGCGGGCGGCACCGTCGTCGACGGCAGCGGCGCTCCGGCGCGGCGCGCCGACGTCGCCATCAACGGCGAGCGCATCACCGCCGTCGGCGACCTCGACGGCCTCGCCGCCGCCCGCACCGTCGACTGCAGCGGCAAGACGATCACACCGGGGTTCATCGACATCCACTCGCACTCCGATTGGCTGCTCCCGGGCGCCGACCACGGTGCCCTCGTCGAGCCGTTCGTGCGCCAGGGCATGACCACGCTCGTCGGCGGCAATTGCGGCTTCAGCCCGGCGCCGATCAGCGCCCACAACCGCGGCGCCGCCCACGACGCGAGCCGCCTCATCGTCGACGAGGCGATCGACCTCGCGTGGACGTCGATGGGTGACTTCCTCGACCGGCTCGAGGAGAGCGGCGTAGCGCTCAACTGTGCCGAGCTCGTCGGCCACGGCGCCGTGCGAGCGGCGGTGACCGGCCCGCTCAACCCCGCACCGCCTACCGCCGACGAGCTGCGCGCGATGGAAGGCCTCGTGCGTGACGCGCTCGCCGCCGGCTGTGTCGGCGTCTCGACCGGACTCGGCTATCCCCCCGGCATCTTCGCGCACGAGGACGAGCTCGCGCACTTCGCCGGCTGGGCGGCGCGCGAAGGCAAGCTCTTCACCTCGCACCTCAAAGCCTACAGCTGGATGAGCGGCGCCCTCGCTACCGACCCCATGAGCGAACCGCACAACCTCGCCGCCCTCGACGAGATCCTGCGCGTCGGCGAGCGCAGCGGTGCGCGCGTGCAGGTGAGCCACCTCATATTCGTCGGCCGCCAGACCTGGCCGAGCTACCCGCAGGCGCTGGCGCGCATCGACGCTGCGCGCCGACGCGGCGTCGACGTCGCCTGCGACGCCTTCCCCTACACGGCCGGCAACACGACCGCGAGCGTCATCTTCCCCGCCCATGTCGTGCCGCGCCTCGAAGCAGTCCTGGCCGACGCCGACGAGCTCGCGAGCCTGCGCAGCTTCGCAACTTTCGCCTTCGAGGCGCTCGGCTTCGGCCTCCCCGACATCCAGATCATGCGCGCCAACGCCCCGGCGTTGAACCAGTACGACGGCCTCCGCATCACCGAAGCAGCAGCCCGCGCCGACATGGAGCCGTTCGACTTCTACTGCCGCCTAGTCCTCGAGAGCGGACGGCAGGCGCGCGTCCTCATCCACACCTACAGCGGCGACGGCGGCGAGGAGGAGGCGCTCCGCGCCGTGCTCGCGCACCCGCAGTGCACGATCGAAACCGACACCTTCGTAACCCGCGAAGGACACCAGAACCCGGCGAGCTACGGCACCTTCCCGCGCGTCCTCAGCACCTATGTAAAGGAAGGACTGTTCTCGTTCGCCGAGGCGGTGCGCAAGATGACCGGCGCCGCCGCCGAGCGCCTGGGCTGGAAGGACCGCGGCTGGGTACGCCCCGGCTGCGCCGCCGACCTCGTCGTCCTCGATACAGCGACCCTCCAGGACACCGCTACCTTCGATGCACCCGCCCGCTTCCCGCGCGGCATCGAGCGCGTCTTGATCAACGGCCGCACGGTCCTCGAAGACGGCCGCTACGACGCCGGGGCGCGCGCCGGGCGGGTGCTGCGCTAGGTCGTGGCTCAATGGAGATTTGCCATACGGGTCACGAGTCGCCCTCCATCTCGTCCCACGTCTTGCCGGCCTCGACCGCGGCGAGGTTGAAGCGGGCGCCCTGGTTGTCGCTCGGGTTGAGCCACAGCATCTTCGTGAAGACCGCCTTGGCTACGCGCAGGTCACCGAGACGCCACGCGCAGAGGCCGACGCCGTGCAGACACCGCAGGAACGGGCGGTTGTCGATGAGGCCCCACGCGAGCACGCCGTCGAAGTCCTTCCCGAGCGAGGCGCCACCGATGGTGGTGCCCATCTCGTAGTGCCGAAGCGCCTGCTTGGGGTTGCGCTCGAATTCGAGGTTGCCGAGGTGGGCGTGCGCGTCGAGGCAGCGAAGATCCTTCGCGAGCAGGTTCATCAGCAGGTCGTATGCGCCCCTCTCATCGCCTGCCGCGCGCAGCTCCGCGGCTTCGAGAATCGGGTCGGAATCGAAGTCCTCGGGATCGGCGCCGGGGATGACCTTCTCCAACTCGAACATCGGCCGTTTGCCGCGTGCGATGATCGGCTTGGCCCAGTCGTCGACCGGTTCCTCTTCCTCGCCCCAGTACTCGTCGTCCGGGTCCCAGTCGCCTTGCTCGTGGAGGGCGAGCGGCGTCAGACCGAGCGCGAACACGTCTGAACGAATCGAGCCGATGGAGCCCGAGATGTAGGGATGCCGAGCGTGTGTCCACTCTTTCGTCGGCGTGACGGTGATGATCGACCCGGGCACCTCGTCGCGGACCGCTGTGCGCAGCGTGACCTCGCGAGACGTACCGAGCAGTCGACAGCGGAGCGCGTTCGACTTGCAGGCGAGCACGACGAGATCCACGGCCTTTCCGATGACGATGTCCTCGCTCGCCATCTTGTGCGGACGCGGAGCGGCAGCCGTCTGGCTGCTCGCCGATGGAAGTCCAAGCCAGGCACGGTACCTAGACACGAACTGCGCGGCAGGGCTACCCGACGCGAACGTCACGTCCGCCAAGCCGACTTCGTAGGTGTTCTCGCCTCGCTGACACGTGACCAAGAGCCCGACGTGCGGCAGTCCAGGGTCGCGGAGCGCAGTCACCGTGACGGGCTCGCCGATCACGTGGGCGTCGGCAGGCAGCCGGAGGTCGGTGCGGGCCTGTGCTTCGAAGTCTCCGAGGCGAGCCACGGGGTCTTTCGCGTGGCGCCCGGCGACTCCTTCCACGAGGGCGATGCGGTCTGCGCTGCGTGCGTCACCGGCAGCGCGGCCGACCTTCGCTTTCGGCTTGGAGGTCTTCTTCGGCGGCGTCTTCATGGCGGGCTCTTCTCGTCGTTGTCGGACGCCGCGGCGTAGGCTTGGTTCGGGTGGGTCGGCTCGTCGGGGAACAGGCGGCGCAGGCGCCCCTCGGCGACCTTCGCAGCGGCCGCGAGGTCGAGCGGGGGCTCCGGTCGATCGGCCTCCGACTCCGGTCGATCGGGCTCGGACCCCGGTCGATCCGCTTCCAACCCCTGTGCATCGAGTGAGCCCCTCGCCGTCACATGCCCCTCGAGTGACCTCACGGCGCGCCTCCGCGTTTGGTCGAAAGCCGGGCCCTGCCCGCGTCGGTGAGTCGGTACTTCTGCAAGCGGCTGCTCGGCTTGTCAGGGACGGTCATCTCGATGAGCCGCTCCGCAAGCGCAGGTTTGAGGTAGTTCTCCTTGAACGTCGGTCGGTGCTTCAGTCCCAGAGCCTTTTGAAGTTGCGCCGTAGCGAGCGGGCCTCTTTCGAGCGCGCCTAGGAGACGATCGACTGGGTCACCGACTGAGTCGCCGACTAGGTCGATGCCATGGGACGGCTTGGTCCCGGCTTGCTCCGCTTCACGTCCCGGACGGATCTCTGCGTGGAAGGTGACCGTCGTGACGCCCATCTCGACCTTGAACGTCGGAACGTCGATGCCCCAAGCGCGGCACGCCTCGATGACACGGTTGGTGCCACGGCCCCAGACCTCGATGGCGCCCGTGCGATGGAAGGCGCCTGCGAGATCCGGGTTGCGCGGCTTCGACGGGTGCTCCTCTGAGAGCTGCTCGGCGCGTAGACCGAACGGCAGCTCGCCGACGCTCCGCACCTCGATGCGATCGTCGAAGACCGCGATGGCGACGTAGCCGCTCGCGAGGCTCAAGTCGCGATGGATCACCGCGTTGATGATCGTCTCGCGCAGCGCCTCAGCCGGCACTGGCTGGCGGTCCTCCCGGAAGATGCTGCCTTTGGGAAAGCGTGCTGCTAGCGGCAGCGTGCGATCGAGCCACGCGATCGCCTCGCGCACCATCGCGAAGGCGTGCAGGTGGAGCTGCTGGTTGTCGAGGATGTCGCCGGTGATCTTCGTGCCGCGAAAGCGCCCGAGCTTGAGCAGCGCCTGGGGGTAACGCGGCAGGAACTTCGTGCCATAGAGCATCTGCGCGGCGTTGGTGAGCTGCCCGTCGATGCGCAGGCCAAGGCGGTCGAGGATGTCAGCGGCGTCCATGCTGGTGCTCGCCGACAGGCGCCGATGCTCGATGGCGCTCGCCCGGGTGCGGAGGATCTCCTCGTGGTCGAGGTCTTCCAGGCGCACGCCCTCGGCGGGCTGGTTCTCCCAGCGGTGGCGCGCGTGGTTGCGGTCAAGCAGCAGCCGCATGTACTCGTCCTGCGACATGGTCGTCGCCGTCGAGCCGACGCGCTTGTACGGCTTGTCGTCGTAGACGAAAGGCACGAACGCCCGTGACGACGGCGCAGAGAACACGATGACCTCGAGCCCGTTCCCAAGCGCGACGCGGTCCAGCTCGATGCGCGCGGAGGGCTCGATCTTCTCGAGCGTCGCGGCGATGTCGCGCAGAGTGATGTCGGCGACTTGTTGGCCGACGAGCTGCCCCTTGGGCCCCACGCCGACCAGCACCTGCCCGCCGTCGCCGTTCACGAAAGCGCACAGTGTCTCGCCCGCGCGCCGCAGCTCCGCCGTCGAGCGCTTGAACTCAAGCGTCTCGGACTCGCCGAGGGCGATGAGCGCCTGGAGGGCAGCGAGGGTGGTCATGGCGCTCTCCGACCTCGCACGCCCGCGACCGCGAAAGTCCTTCCGGCAGTGTGTCCCTCAGAACCCATACTTCTGCCTCCGGAGCTCGAACGCGCGGCGCCCGCCCTCGAGAACCTCCTCGACCAGCTCGCGAACGCCGCGCGAGTCGATGGCACCCATGTGCTTCGCGGTGAGCGCGCCGTTCCCGTCATTGCGCGCGGCAAGACCGACGATCAGTTCAGCGTCGCCGAGCACCGGGATGTTCGCGTTGTGCGTGGCGAAGACGAACTGGCGCCGCCGCTTCTCCTCACGCATCTTCGGCACGATGCTCTCGGTGATGAAGCGGTTGTCGAGGTCGTCCTCGGGCTGGTCGACCACCAGCGGCGCGTCGGACTCGAGGAGCAATAGGAGCAAGACCGCCGTGGCCTTCTGCCCCGTGGAGAGGTCGTCGAGCTTCCGCCAGACGGCATCCTCTCCCTCGGGCGCCGTGTTCAGCTCGATGGTGGTCGTCGCCGGCAGATCGAGTTCCTCGACCTCCATCCACACGGACTCGGTCGCTTGCGCCAGCTTCTCGGCCTGCGCGGGGAGCAGGCTGTACTTCGTGACGAGCGCGTCCTTGCCGCTTCGCCCTGCGGTTGCGAGCTCGCTAAGGGAGAGCTGGTCGACGGTGCGCAAGGTCTCGAGTGCCTCGGAGAGGCGGCCGCCGACCTTCTCCTTCAGCAGCGCGATGAGCTGATCACGAACGGCGGCGAAGCTGACGCGCACCCGGACGCGCCCCTCGAGCTGCTTCGTGACCTTCTTGGCAGCCTTCTCGAGCGAACGGAACTGCTCGGCCTTTGCGTTCTCCCACTCGACCAGTTTCGTGCGGCGGACCTCTCGCTCGCCGGCGAGCCGCTTCTCGAGCACCGTTCGCTGATCGCGCAACGGGCGCAACTCTTCGATCTGCTTTTTTAGGCGAACGAACTCCTCGCCATCGATCTTCGCCTTCTGCAGCTCCCGAAGGGTCTTCTCGTAGGTCTCCTCGACGGTCTTCTTGTGCGCGTCCCAGCCGGTCTGGAACGCGACCCGCTCCGCGTCGACGACACTCACGGCGTCGTCGATCGACTTCGCAGCCTGCTCTACGGCGAGTTGTAGGGTTGCGAAGGTCGCCTTCAGCCGTCGCAGCTTCTCCGCGCTGGGGAGAGCGTCGGAGATGGTGTCGAGGAACGCGACGTCGAGGGGCGTTGCTGCGCGCAGGGTGCTGGCGAGCTGCCGAACGCGTCCAACGACCCCATCGGCCTGCTTCAAGAGCTGCTCCTCGCGGATGAGGAGGCTCTTGTCCTTCATCTTCTCTTCGAGACCAGCCTCTTGGAACCGCTTCAGTGTCTCCTCGAGTTTCGGCAATGCAGCCAGCTTCTCATCAAACTTGGTCAGCTTGTCGGCAGCGTCCGCTACCAGCTTCCTCGAGTCAGCGAGGCCTTGCTTCTTCTCGCCCTTGTTCACCTGGGCGGCGTCGTCGCTGGCGATAAACCGATCGAGGAGCCGGGTAAGCTTTTCGCCGTCCTTCGTCAGCTCGGAGATCTCGTGCTGGCCGAAGACCTGCGCTCGCGGGATGACGTCGGCGGGCTTGTACGGAAGGGGCTGATCTGCCGAGTCCTTCACGACCGGCGCGTTCGGGACGGTGCGCTCGATGACGTACTCGCGGCGGGCAGGGTGGTGCACACGCACCGACAGAGCGATCCGCGTCCCGCTCTTGAGAACGTGCTTCACGATGCCCTCGTGTGCCTTCTTCGCATCCTCACCGAGCGGATCGAGCCCGAGCACGTAACGTAGGCTCTCGATGACGGTCGACTTGCCGGTGCCGCGCCCGCCGATGAGTACGTTCAGGTTCTCGTTGAACGAGACGGCGCGTCCGTCCAGGAATCCCCCCTGCCACGCGAGCCCAACAAATTCGGCGTGCGCCTCGGGTACAGGGTCGCTGGCGAGGCGAATGCGAGAGACGGGATCGAGGAAGGCCTGTCTGAGCCCTTCAAGCGATGGCTCGGTCATCTTCACCCAGCATGTCGAGGTCGCCAGGTCGAGATCTTCGGGCTTGGCGACGTCACCAGCGTTCACGATGGCGAGCGCCGTGGTGGCGTCGGGGCCGACCTCGCGCTTGTAGTCGGCGTTCTGGTTCTTCAGGATCGGCCGCTTGTCGTCGGGCGCTTCCTCGACCGATCCGGGGATCTGCACGCACAGCAGGTTCGAATCACGCCAGGCCTGAACGCGCGCCTGCCCGTGGAGCGTGTTGAGCAGCCCCTTGTCCTGCGTGATGTGCGCGGCGATGGTGAGGCCGCCCTGCGTCCGGACGCACTCCAAGAGGTCAGCGAAGGACTTCTTGCTCAGCGACGAAGATGGCTCGGCCGTGGTGATGCCGATCTCGCCGAGGTAGCGCTGCAAGGCGGCGTCGGTTGCGTCGGGCGGGTAGATGCAGAGGACGTGGACCCCCTCGCTGGAGGCTACTTCGAAGCCGGGAAAGACGGTGATGTTCCGGGGTTTCGCCTCCTCGCGAAACAGGGCGATCGAGCCGGCGTCGTTGTGGTCCGTGACGGCGATGACCTCGATGTCCAGTTCCACGCACTTGTCGAGGAGCTTCTGGACGTAGGTGCGCTCGTCCAACCCATGACCGTTCCCCCTGAACTTCGCTGCGTAGCTCGCAGGGTTCACTTGGAACGCGCAGCGATAGAACTTCGCGCCGTTCGGGAGCGCGCGAGCTTCTCGAAGCGGCGCATTCGTCTCGGTCATCGTGGCTACTTCCCCTCCTCGGGCGCGGCGAACGTGAACTGCTTGGCGAGCCCGTCGAGGGTCATGTTGTCGGCGATGGCGTCGTGCGGGATGAGCAGGTAGCGCCACGGCTTGCCGTGATTCGCCTTCTCGTGCGCGCTGGCGTGCTTGCACCAGGTCGCCGCCGCGCGGGCCTTGGCGAGGACGACCGGGTCCTGCATGCGGTCGGCGCCCTTGGGCTCGCAGATCAGCTTCTCGGTCGCGGCCTCGACGACGAAGTCGGGCTCGTAGTCGGCGTCGTTCGAGTAGCGGATCTGGAAGACGCCCTTGCCGGGCTTGAACCACTTGATGACGGTCTTGTCCTTCTCGATGACGACGGTGAAGCGGCGCTCCGTGTCCGAGTCGAACTTCTGCGTCGGATAGAGGCACTTCTTGAAGCCGCCGAAGAGCATCTTGCGGATGTCGACCTTGCTGTCGATCGGCGTGTCGTACTGGCGCACGACCTCGCCTGCAGGCGCCGCGAAGGCCTGCGCGCGCACGTCGGAGAAGCCCTGGCTCACCACGGTCTCGTAGGACGATGCCTCCTCCCACGCGTGCGGCTGCATCTGCGTGTGAACGAGGTCGGCGATCTGCTTCGCGTGAAAGATGAGGACGTTGCGAACCTCGTCGTCGTCCTTGAGGTACGAGCGGAGGTGCGTGACGACCTCGTCGGCAAGCTTGTAGAGCAGGTCGGCCTGCTCGTCGTAGTTTACGTCGTCGAAGTCGATGAGGCCGCGCACGACGTAATCCTCGAGCCGCGCTTCCTCGACGCCTCCTTCGAGCGCGCCGATGACGTGCTCGGCACCGCTCTCGAGATGCCGGACGAGGATCTCCTGCGAGACCGGCTGGAGCCGGAACGACGAAAGATCCAGGGAGAAGTCGCGGAAGCCCGCCCGCACGACGCCCTTGGGCAGCACGATGACGCGCGGGATGGCGATGGTGAGCGCGTTGTAGACGGCGGTCGCCTCGCGCACGACCCGCACGAGCTGGGCGTCGGTCAGCTTGCCGATGTCCGGATACATCGTGGGCTGGCCGCCCGAGAGCTTGTCCTTCACGACCTCGACGAGCATCGATTGCACCTCGTCGCTCTCGAGCGCCTTGGGCGTCGGAGCGAGCTCGGGATCGCGCACGACCTTCGCGATGGCCTCGATGGTCGCTTTGGCCGCCGCGATCTCCTCGGGCTTCGTGAACTTCGGCGGTGCGGCAGGTGTGGGCGCTGCAGGCTTCACGCCGGGGCTCGGGGCCGCCAGGGTGGGCGTCGACTCGGGCGCCACCGGGGTGATGCCGAGCGCGGTCTCGAACGAGGGAGCGACCACGACGGTCTGCTTCGGCATCTCGTCGACGTCGGTGCCGATGTTCACCGTGCTGAACGAGTAGCCGCCCTTCTTCGCTTCGTCGACGATGTCCTGGAAGCGGTCGTGCGCGACGATGGTCAGGCGGTCGACGGCGGCGACGCCGGTGCGCTTGCCATACGGAAGGCGCAGGCCACGGCCGATCGACTGCTCGACCAGCGTGCGCGCGGCGGCCGTGCGAAGAGGGACGATGGTGTAGAGGTTGGTGACGTCCCAGCCCTCCTTGAGCATGTTGACGTGGACGACGATCTCCGTCTCCGAGTCCGTGCGCTCGACCGAGAGCAACTTCTCGATGTTCTCGTCCTTCTCCGCGCCCTTCTGCCCGGAGTGGACCTGAATGACGCGGCCCCTGTAGCGGCCGTCGAAGAACGTCTCGCCCTCGATGAGCTTCACCAGCTCGTTCGCGTGGTCGGTGTTCTCCGCGATGACCAGCATGAACGGCTTGACCTTCCGCACACCGTTCTGCTGCGCGTAGACGTCGAGGTCGACCTTTACCGACTCGTGGACGCGCACGCCGTCTTCGAGCTTGAGCAGCTCGAGCGCCTCCTTGCTCATCGACTTCGGGTCGAAGTTCGCGCGCGTCGCGACGGCAGGCTCCTTCACGTAGCCGTCCTGCATCGCCTTCGCGAGCGGGTAGTCGTAGATGACGTTCTTGAAGCGCGACGACTTCTTGCCAGCCTCGATCTGCGGAGTCGCCGTGAGCTCGATGCCGAGCACGGGCTTCAGCTCCTCGATCGACTTTGCGCTGGTGTCGGCGCGATAGCGGTGCGCCTCGTCCATGATGAGCACGAGGTCGTCGAGACCCGCGAGGTAGTCGAAATACGACTGTCCGAGAAACTCGGAGAGCCGACGCACCTTGAGCGTCTTCTTGCCCTCCTCGTCGGCGCTCTTCGTCTTCTCGTTGAACTTCGCGATGTTGAAGATGTTGACCACGACGTCGTCGCGCTCGAACAGGTCCAGCACCTGCGGCTTCTGCTCGAAGTTCTCGCCGGTCACCAGCGTCGGGGCCTTCACCGCGAACTCGGCGATCCCCTGGAACACGTACTTCGGGGTGTTCGGCGTGAAGTCGGCGAGGAGCTTGTTGTAGATGGTGAGGTTCGGCGCCAACACGAAGAAGTGCCGGATGCCGTGCGCGAGGTGCAGGTACGTGATGAACGCGCCCATGAGCCGCGTCTTGCCGACGCCGGTAGCGAGGGCGAAGCACAGGCTCGGGAACGCGTGCTCGAAGTCCTCCACCGACGGAAACTTCGAGCGGATGACATCGAGCGCCGACTTGAGGTCACCACCCGCCTTCTTCAACTTGTGCGGCCGGGCGATCTCCATGACGCGGTCGAGGATCTCGAGAGATCTCCGCTGTGGGGAGCGAAGAGAGAGACGCCCGGCGATGCTGCTCACGTGACGGCTGGTCATCCCTTGCTCGGCGTTCCTGTCGAGGGCTCGATCCCGGCGAACAGCGAGAGTGCTTGCACCGGCGTGGCCTTCTTGCGGCGCCCGCCGGCCTTGGTCTTCGTGCCGTTGCCGGACGACGCCGCGGCCTTCGCCTCTTCCACGGCAACGACGGGCGCCTGCTCGCGCACGTTCAGGCTGTAGTCGTCTCGGCCCCACTCGCAGCGGGTGAGCACGGCCTGGGGGATCTTCTTCACCGTGAGGTTCGGGAAGTCGGGCTTGCCGCGGAAGGCACCGCAGCAGATGAGCAGCGTGCGCTCGGGGCCGACCTGGTCGCTGAGGAAGCGGAGCTGGTCGTAGCTCAGGTTTTGGGTGGTGACGTAGATGAAGTCCCGCTCGGTCGAGTGGCCGTGGTTCCAGAACGCCTCGCGGTCCGGTGCGTAGCGGAAGCCTTCGAGCTTGCACATCGCCTCGGCGAGCATCTCGGGGTTGTACTGCTTGCTGACGATCCAGTTGCCCCACTTGTCCTTCTCGAGGAGCGAGGGCGCGAGCTTGAAGAAGCGGAAGCCGCCACCGCCCTTCCAGCCAACCGCCTCGGTGATACCGCCCGGATCTTCGCCCCCTACGACCTTCTTGAGGCGCGGTGCGCAGTGCGTGGTGGCGTGGTCGCCGACCTCGATGCCGATCCAGCGTCTTCCCATCTTGTGAGCGACGGCAGCAGTCGTACCGGAGCCGAGGAACGAGTCGAGCACAAGGTCGCCGGGGTTCGTCGCGATGTGAAGAACGCGCTGAAGTAAGCGCTCGGGTTTCGGCGTGTCGAACGCGTTGTCCTTACCGAACAGCGTGTGGATCTCCTTCTTGGACTCGTCGGTGTGGCCAACCTCGTCGTGCGGCCACCAAGTCCACGGTACGAGGCCTTCTACCTCCGAGAAGTAGCGAAGGAGCCCTGGCTGGGAGTCCCCATTTTTGCCAAAGAAGACTTTACCCTGAGCCACAAGGTCGAGGAACTTCGGCTCCAGGACGCTCCAATGCCGCCCCTCGGGCGGGTAAATGACCTTGCCACTCGGCGTCGTCACGGCGTACTGCTGATTCGTGCGTAGCCCCGCTCCCGTCATCGGAACCAGGCGCCATGGCCCTCGCGGATCATTGTTCGGGTTCCGGTACGCCGACGCCGTTTTGGCATCAGGTGCCACGAGATTCCGATTCGCCTTGAAGCGCTCGGGGTCGATGGCATAGCAAATCACGTAGTCATGAACGTCGCCGATCGCGGAGTTGTTGTCTCGCGAGTAGCGCTTTTGCCAGACGTTCTGCGCGACAAACGACGGGCGACCGAAGACCTCGTCGAGCAGTACTCGAAGATACGGCATTTCCCGATCGTCGATCGTGATCCAGATCGAACCGTCGGGCGCCAACAGCGCGCGGAGCAGTTCCAGACGATCACGCATCAACGAAAGCCAGATCGAGTGCTCAAGACCATCGTCGTAGTGCTCGAACGCGCTGCCCGTGTTGTACGGAGGGTCGATGAAGACGCACTTCACCTTGCCGGTGAACTCCTGCTCCAGCGCCTTCAGCGCGAGCAGGTTGTCGCCGTGGATCAGCCGGTTATCAAAAATGTCTTCGTCCGAGACGCGCTTCGCGTAGGAAAATTCCGGCTGCTCGAGCAAAATGCGCGGCTCGAGGCGGGGCCGGTCTTCCTTGCCAATCCAGGTCAGCTCCAGTCGTCTCAGTCGGTTCGTCACTGCTTCTTCCCCAAAGGCAGTCGCTTCACCGCCGCAGAGGATAGGAGCGAGCGCACCTGCACGATCGCGATCGCGTTGAGCTGCTGGAGGCGCTCGCTCGCGGGCAGCCCCTGCTGGATGAGCACCGAGTTGAGGCTCTCGAGGTTCGAGAGCACGACGAGCTGCTCGAGCGTGGCGTGATCGCGCATGTTGCCGGGGAGCTTCGGGTTCTCCTTGCGCCATTCCGCAGCAGTCTTTCCGAACAGGGCGACGTTCAAGAGGTCCGCCTCGGAGGCGTAGACGAACTGGATCTGCGCCTTTGTCAGCTCACGCGGGATCAGGTGCTCCTGGATGGCGTCGGTGTGGATGCGGTAGTTCACCTTTGCCAGCGTGCGCTGGAAGCTCCACTCGCGAGACTCGCGCGCGGCCTCCTCCGTCTTCAGACGACGGAACTCCTGCACCAGATAGACCTTGAACTCCGGGCTGATCCACATCGCGAACTCGAACGCGATGTCGGGGTGTGCGTAGGTGCCGCCGTAGCGGCCTGCGCTCGCCCGCAGGCCGATGGCGCCGGTCTTCTCGACCCAGTCCTTGACGCTCAGCTTGTAGCTGTTCAGCCCGACCTGGCCCGCAATTGTGGCGAATCCGCCATAATTAAAGTCCGGATTGTGAACGCGCTCCCAAACACCAAGGAATTCCACGGTGTTGCGGTTGCGGAGCCAGTCGGCGATGAAGAAATCGCCGTCCTTGGCCTTCAGCATGTCGGTAATAGAGATGAAGTCGTCCTCCCCTCGCCGCGTGACGCCGACCGTGGTGCCCTGAACGACGATACTGCGGCTCTTCGGCTGGCTCATGCCCCCTCCAAATGTGGAAACTTCGCCATATCTGCTGCATCGCTCGTCAGCGTCCACCGCAGCGTAAAGACCTTTACTACGCTGGTCTTGGTCTGGAGCTGCTGCTCGATCTCCTCGATGAGCGCGTCGCGCCGCTTGGCCACTTCATCCTGCGCATCGAAGAGCTGGCGGCGCTTCGTGTTGCGCTTCGCCTCGAGCGCCTTGACCGTCTTCTGGGCTTCGAGCTTCTCCGCGAGGGCAACCACGGACTTTGAGGCCTTCTTGGCCGCCTTGATCTGCGTGTCGAGCTCGCGCAGCTCGCGCTCGAGCCCGAACTTCACGTCCTCGGCCCATCGGTCGAGCTTGTCCTCCTCCTCGTGGAAGAACTCCTCGTTGCGCCCTTGAAGATCCTGCACGCAGAAGTCGCGCAGCTCATCACGGATCCCGGTCAAGACGCTGGGCACCTCGCTCGGCTCCGTGCCCGAGACGCGGCCCGAGAGCAAGAACAGCTTCGCGGCGATGTCCGGCGCGAGGTGCTTGCCCTCGGCGTCGCAGGCTGCGAGGAGCAAGAACTCGTCGCTCCGGCCCACGGCCTCGGCCGTGAGCTTGCTGACCTCCAGCCAACCGGACGTCCCTCGGTAGCGTTCGAGGGCGCTCGCGTGCGGCTCGTAGTCGAAGACCACCTCGGCAACCGGTGTGTCCTGCGCTGCCGCCTTCTCGATCAGCTCGTGGGCGAGCGGGTGGTCCACGCGGAAGAAGGCGTCACCCAGCGCCTCGGCGCGCTGCCACTCGAGGTGGTAGCGCTGCGCCTCCGGTGTGCCATCAGGCTTCACCCAGAAGCGCGGCTCGTGTTCGTCGAACGTCGCGCGGCCATCGAGGCCGAATTTGGCGAGATCGAGCAGCATGCGCTGCCGCTGATCGAGCGACTGCTTGGCCGCGTCTTTGTGGACACGGAGCCGCTCGTGGACCTCGGCGTCGAAGTTCTCCAAGAACGCACGCCGGGCCGAGCTGAGGCCCGCCTGGATCTTCTCATCGAACTCGAGCTGGAGGGCATCGAATGCGGCCCTGATCTGCTCAGGGGTGCGGCAGTCTTGGTAGATGGCGGCGATGCGCATCTCCAAGTCAACCCCGCTCTCGACGGCGCCAAGCACATCATCGCTCGCGCCGAAGACGCCCTTGAACAGGTTGAACTTCTGATCGAGCAGCTCGAATACGCGCTTGTCGGCTTCGTTCTTCCGGTTGAGGAAGTTCACGACCAGGACATCGCTCTTTTGCCCGTAGCGATGGCAACGACCGATGCGCTGCTCGATGCGCTGCGGGTTCCATGGCAGGTCGTAGTTGATGACGATGGAGCAGAACTGGAGGTTCACGCCTTCGGCCGCCGACTCGGTCGCGAGGAGCAATGTGCCCCGCTCGCGGAACTCGTCGACGATGGCGGCCTTCATGTCGGCGCTCTTCGAGCCCGACGATACGTCGTCCCAGCGGTGGGCGTTGCGCGCCTTCCACTCGGCGTAGATGCGCTTGGAAGTCTCGTCGTTGTTTGAGCCGTTCATCAGCACGATCTGGCCGGCGTAGCCGCTGTCCGAGAGCAGCTTGAACAGGTACTCCTGCGTCTTCACCGACTCGGTGAAGAGGACGGCTTTCTTCGCGGCACCCTTCTCCTGCGCGAGCCTGAACGCGGTCGGCAGCACCTCGACGAGCTTCGTCGCCTTCGAGTCGCGCTCGACCGATTGCGCGAGCTGCACGAACCGCTGGAGATCAGCCAGCTCGCTTGCAGCCTCGGGGCTCGTCGCCGTCGCGGTCTCGGGCGTCTGTGGCGGGTCGTCGCCGGTCCACTCCTCGTCGATCTCAGCCATCGACTCGAAGTCCTCCGCCAGCGACTCCTCGACCGGCAGCGGGAGCTTCTGCTGGTCCGAGAGCCGCTCGACGAACTTCGCGAGCGTCGCGCCGATGGCGGCGGACGACGACGCGAGCAGCTTGCGCATGATGAGCGTGATCAGCTTGCGGCGAGCGTTCGGCAGGGCGACGAGCACCTCGCGCTGCAGGTACGCCGAGACCTCTTCGTAGAGCTGCTCCTCGGCCTTCGACGGGATGAAGTCCGCGGTGTGGGTGAAGCGGTTGGTGAAGGGGACGTACTCGAGCACCTGCCGACGCAGAGTGCGCTTGCAGACGTGCAGGAGCCGCTTGCGCAGATCGGCATCGCGCTTCTCCACGTCGTCGGTCGCGAGGAACTGCGCTTGGAACGCCTCTTGGCTGCCGAACAGCTCCGGGTCGAGGATGCCCACGAGGCCGTAGAGCTCGAGTAGCGAGTTCTGGAGAGGCGTCGCGGTGAGCAGCAGCTTCCGCGCGGGCCGGATCGCGTCGACGATGCCCACGGCGGTCTTGGTGTCCTTGTAGATGCTGCGGAGGCGGTGCGCCTCGTCGACAACTACGAGGTCCCAGTTCACCTGCCGGACCAGATCGCGCTTGGCGAACACGAACTGGTACGACGCAACGACGATCTTGTCGTCGACCTCGAACGGGTTCGTGATGCCCTTCTTGGCGAGGGCGTTCGCCGCGCGCGCTTCGAGGATGAGCGAGGGCAGGAAGAACTTGTCCTCAAGCTCGACCTGCCACTGCTTGCGCAAGGTCGCAGGAACGATGAGCAGGATGCGACGTCGGCGCTCGGCCCATTTCTGCGCGAGGATCAGCGAGGCCTCGATGGTCTTGCCGAGGCCGACCTCGTCCGCGAGCAACACGCCCTTCGAGTACGGCGAGCGCAGGGCGAAAAGCGCGGCGTCTACCTGGTGCGGGTTGAGGTCCACGCGCGCGTTGCCGATGGAGCGCAAGATGGCGTCCACGCCGTCGTGGCGCGCGAGGCGAAGGCTGTGCGCCCAGTACTTGGCGTGGAACGGCGTCGTCACTTCGACTCCCCGTCCCGCGATGCGGCCTTCTGGTCCTCGATCCACTGGTCCAGGTCGGCGCGCTTGATGCGCCACTGGCCCCGGATCTTGAAAGCCGGAATCTCACCGGCCTGCGCCATGGCGTAGACGGTCTTCTCCGCGAGTTTGAGCAGCGCAGCGACCTCCTTGATGGTCAGGACCTCGTCAGGCATCCGGGCTCCAGGTTGGGTGGCGTGTAGGGCTAGCGGCGGCATCAGACTCCAAGGGGCGCCATTCTCTGCCGCGGCCTCGACCGGCTCAACGCCTGTTCAGGCCGCGGTGCTGATTTCCCGCTTCAGCCCCTCCCACCGCCGCCGCTGCTCCTGCCAGTCGATCGTGCCGAGCACCGCCTCGCGCAGGCCGCGCTCGCTCACCGGCTGGGCGCCCTTCGCGACGTGCTCGCCCTCGGTGCGGAGCGCCGCGCAGGCGCGAAACCGCCGCTCGAGGTCCTCGCGGAAGCAAAGGCGCTGCAGGACGACGCCGAGAGTGCCCGGGCGGCTCGCGAAGATCGGCTGCGCGGGCTCGGCTTCGAGGAGCCCTCTCCCGAACAGCGCAAGGCGAACCTTGCGCTCAACGTCGCGCTCCGTAAGTGGCCGAAGAATTGACCGACGATGTCCACAGCGTTCGATGCCAGCACGATCGAGCGGCACGGCTGGCGACAAGGCGCCGTGCTGGAGGCGAGCCTCGCCGCCGAGGCGCGCAAGTGTGCACCGAGCGGTCGAAGATGAAAGACCGGACCGGTCTGCTCGAGGCCCAGAGCCAGTGGGTGCAGGGGATCTACCTGAGACTCAGCACGCAGGCCGAGCTCGGCGACGACAAGCCGTACAAGGTCCACCTGATCGTGGCGGTCCGTGCCGCGTCGACCAAAGACCCGGCGTGGGCGAAGAAGAAGCCGCACGTGGCCGACATGCGAGAGTGAGCCGTCGGAGAGATCTCGCCCTGTTACCGCCGTGATCCTTGATCGTCACACCCGGCCCGGTTCATCTTCGCGGGCGCCAACTGGCATCGCTCTTCACTCGAATGGGGATCAAATATGACTTCTCGGTCGCGCTCTCGAAGGACTGCAGCCTGGAATGGGTCGCCGAGTGCTGCGGCACGTCGGTGGAACAGATCGAGAAGAGCTCCGGCAAGTTCATCGCCGATGATGGCGCAGCGCCGCTGATCCGCTCGCTCGGAGAGGCAAAAACGCAAACCCACCCGCAAACCTTTGCGGTGGCCGCCTCTAACTATCGGGAAAGAAAAGTGGTCCCGGGGGCATCGAACCCTCCGGTCCTCCTCCGACCGTCCGCTCTGGCGATCACGCCGACTAGCGACGCTCGTCGCGGCGTAGCGGGCCGGTCTGGGTGCGGACTGCTGCGGGAGCTTGCGGCGCCGGGAGACGGTAGAGGTAGTGCAGGTCGGTGGCGGCTACGAGCGGATCCTTCCGGTACTCCTCGACGGCGCGGAAGACGTTCGCGTCGGGGGCGATGCGCAGGATGTAGGCGCCTTTCAGGTCGGCGACCTTGATCAGCTGGGTGGCGCGATACTTGGCGTTCAGACGGTCGAGCGAGGGAACGCCGAAGCGCAGCTTGGTGGGCGGCTTCGCGACCACCGCCGCCACGGCGCGCTCGCCCTCGGGGGTGAAGGCGATCAGGAGCTCGCCCTCGATGTAGCCGTGCGTGCTCTGCGGCGCCGCCGTCAGGGCGTTGCCGCCGACGGTGACGGAGCGCGGCCCGCCGGTCTCGATGGTCTGCGTCGCGCACGCGGCGAGCGCGACGCAGGCGAGGGTCGCGACGAGCGGGCGCGCGCCGGTCACGAGGGCACTCGGCGGGAGCCGCTCAGCCCTTCTTGCCTTTCGCTTTCAGCTCGGCGTCGATCTGGGCCTTGAAGCCGTCGAGCGTGCGGTTCTGGACGATCTTGCCGTCCACGAAGAAGCTCGGCGTTCCGCGGACGTCGCTCCTGGAGCCGAGCGCCAGATCCTCCTCGACCTGCTTCTTCACCGCGTCCGAGTTCCAGTCGGCCTCGAACTTCTTCATGTCGAGGCCGATCTTCTCGGCGATGCCCTTGATGGTCTCGGGGGTGAGGTTGCGGCCGTTCTTGTAGAGGTCGTCGTGCATCTCCCAGAACTTGCCCTGCTCGCCGGCGGCGAGGGCGGCGCGCGCGGCCGAGTCCGCGTTCGGGTGGATCTGCCGGAGCGGGAACTGCTTCATCACGAAGTTGACGTCGTTGGGATACGCCGCCAGCACCTGATCGACCACCGGCGCCGCCTGGGCGCAGAACGGACACTGGAAGTCCGAGAACATCGTGATCGTGACGGGAGCGTCCTTCGGGCCGCGCACCGCCGAGTCGCCGACCGGGAGCGGATAAACCTTGTTCGGGTCGATCTGCGGGCGCGCCGCCGCCGCCGGGGCGGCCGGCCGCGCGGCGATGTCCTTCTCGAGCTTCTCGAGCTTGGCCAGGATCTCCTTTTGCGTCGTCTGCACCGCTTCGATGTCGCTCTTCTGCGCACAGCCCGGCGCGGCCATCGCTAGAGCCAGCATCGCGATCACGTAGGTATGACGAATCATCGTTGCAAATCCTCCTTCGGCGGTCAGGGTTGGCGCTGCTGCGTTTCCGCCAGCCGCGCCGCGATCGCCGCGCGCACGCGGTCGCGGAGCGTATTGCGGTCCTCGTAGCCGAGATCGGCAGTGCGGATCGGCGGCTCGATGTACACGTCGACGTCGCCGGGGACGATGGAAAGATAGCCGCCCTTCGGCATGACCGCGCTCGTGCCGCAGCACACCACGGGCACGATCGGCAGCTTCAAGTGGATGGCGGCGATGAAGGGCCCCTTCTTGAAGGGCAGGAGCTGGCCGTCGCGGCTCCGCGTCCCTTCGGGGAAGATGACGAGCGACGAGCCCGCGGCGGCGGCTTCGTTCAGGCGCTCGATCGCGTCGAGCGGGTTGTCGCGGTCGACCGGAATCATGCCCATGGTGCGGAGCACGGTGCCGAGCACGGGCTCGGCGAAGAGCTCCTTCTTGGCGACGAAGCGATTCTGGCCCGGCAGGTGGCCGAGCAGTGCGGCGATGTCGAAGTTGCTCTGGTGGTTGGGGGCGAAGATCCATGGTCCCGGGCCGTCGAGGTGCTCGAGGCCGTGGACGTGGACGCGGACGCCGCAGAGCCGCGCCAGGTTGCGCGCCGAGAGGCGCGCGAAGGCCCAGGCGACGTTCTTCCAGGGAAGGACCCGGTGCAGGATCACCGCGATCGTGCCCATCGAGAAGAGCATGCCGCGAAAGATCCAACGGTTGAGGAGCGCACGCGCGCGCCAGTGCTCGGCCTCGAAGGTTTGCGTTTCGCTGAGCGGGCCCATGGCGCGCGACACTACAGCGGGCGCGGCGCGCCTGACAAGCACGGTGCTGCGACCTTGCTCTCGCCGAGACTGCGGACTACTAGGGGCCTCCCGATGCGGATCTACCTAGTCTCGCCGACGCACTACGATGGCAGCGGCGCCCTCCACAAGACGACTCGGTACTGGACGAGCGGGATCACGCTTCCTTACCTGAAAGCGATCACGCCGAAGGGACACGACGTCGAGCTCGTCGACGAGCTCATGTACGACGTCGACCTCGACCGCGAGTGCGACGTCGTCGGCATAACGGCGATGGGCCCGCAGATCGTGCGTGCCTACGATCTCGCGCGCGAGTTCCGGTCGCGCGGCCGCCGCGTCGTGCTCGGCGGCACCTGGGCGACGCTCACGGCCGAGGAGTCGTTGCGACACGCCGACGCGGTCGTCGCCGGCGAGGCCGAGGACGTCTGGCCCGAGCTGCTCGCCGACTTCTCCGAGGGGCGCACGAAGGGCATCTACCGGGCGCGGGGCGGCTGGCGCTCTCTCGCCGGCCTGGCGCCGATCGACTACGAGACGCTGCCGCTCCTCAAGCTCCAGGCGTTTCGCGAGAGCGCGCTCTACCGGATGTACTTCCACTGGCCGGTGATCTTCTCGCGCGGCTGTCCGCATCCCTGCGAGTACTGCGCCGTGCAGACCTACTACCAGCGCTCCTATCGGACGCGGCCGGTCGACGACGTCCTCGAGGACATGCAGCGCATCAAGGCGCTCGGCGGCAACCGCATCCTCTTCCTCGACGACAACCCGATCGCGCGTCCCGACGCCGCCAAGGAGCTCTTCCGGCGCATGATCCCGCTGGGGTTGAAATGGGCGTCGCAGTCGACCGTCAACATGGCGCGCGACCCCGAGCTCCTCGATCTCGCGGCGCGCAGCGGCTGCGTGAGCCTCTCGATCGGCTTCGAGAGCATCAACCCGGAGAGCCTCCACGGCATCAAGAAGGACTTCAACCAGGCCGGGCGTTTCCGCGAGGACATCGCCGCCCTCCGCGCCAAGGGCATCCAGGTGATCGCGCTCATAATGGTAGGGCTCGACGGCGACACGCCGGAGACCTTCGGGCGCACCCTGCAGTTCCTGCTCGACAACAAGGTGTCGTTCCTGAAGCTCTTCACGCCGTGCCCGTATCCAGGCACCAAGTTCCACGACGACCTCGTGCGCGCCGGCCGCATCCTCGACGGCAACTGGGCGCGCTACGATTACGGATCGCCGTTGATCGAGCCGACCGGCATGACGACCGGGCAGATGATGGACGGCTTCAAGCACATCTACGAGAGCTTCTACTCGCTCAAGAACATCGCCAGGCGCTTCAGTCCCCCGCCGAAAGGGCAGCTCCTGGAGAGCCTCGCTTACGTCGTCGCCAATCTGAAGGTGAACCGCTACCTGCGCTCGCACGAGCGCGCCTGGGCGACGATCTCCTAGCGCGGCAACTGGATGAGCTCGATCCGGTAGCCGTCGGGGTCTTCGACGAAGGCGATCTCAGTGGTGCCGTGCTGCATCGGCCCGGGCTCGCGGACGATCCTGACACCCTTGGCGCGGAGGTCGTCACAGGTGCGGTGCAGGTCGTCGACGCCGAGCGCCAGGTGGCCGAAGCCGGTGCCGAGATCGTAGCGGTCGGTGTCCCAATTGTGGGTGAGCTCGACGACCGTGTGGTCGGCCTCGTCGCCGTATCCGACGAAAGCGAGCGTGAAGCGGCCGCCAGGATAGTCCTTCTTGCGCAGGAGCTTCATCCCGAGCAGTCCGGTATAGAAGGCGAGGGAACGATCGAGGTCGCCCACGCGCAGCATCGTGTGCAGCATCTTCATCGGCGAGGTCTCCCGACCTCGTGCTTGCCACAGGCGACTCGGCGATGCCATGCGATGCGAGCGGGAGGAACGTAGTGGATCGACCGAGTGCGAAGCAGGTGACCGTCTTCAACCGAGAAGCGCTGGAGGAGGCGACCAAGGCGCAGGTGGCCTGGGCCGATCGCGTGTTCCGCCATCGCTTGATCGTCAGCACGAGCTTCGGGATCCAGAGCGCCGTCATCCTCCACCTGGTGAGCCGCATGCTGCCCGGGATCCCGATCGTGTTCGTCGACACCGGCTACCTGATGCCGGAGACTCATGACTACGCCGCCGAGCTGGCGGCGCTCTTGCGGCTCAACGTCAAGCGCTATGCCGGCGCGGTGACGCCCGCTGCGATGGAGGCGCAGTACGGAAAGCTCTGGGAAACCGACCTCGACGAGTACCACCGCATCCGCAAGGTCGAGCCGATGCGCCGCGCGATCGCCGAGCTCGACGCCCATGCCTGGATCGCGGGCCTCCGCGCCGACCAGACGACGTTCCGCGCCACGCTCGACCCGGTGACCTTTCAGGACGGCATCTTCAAGGTGCACCCGATCCTGCGTTGGCGGTCGCAGGACGTGTACTACTACATGGAACACTACCGGCTGCCGCAGCACCCGCTCTGGGAGAAGGGTTTCACCCGCGTCGGCGACTGGCACTCGACCAGCCCCGCCGGCGACGACCGGAGCGCGCGCTTCGACGGACGGGTCGAGGAGTGCGGGCTGCACACGTCGGGCGTCGCCGACGAGTAGGCGGGGCGCTCTCTAGGAAGCGGGCGGCAGCGGCGGCGTCTCCCCGCAGCCGCGCAGGGCGGCGCGGAACTCCTCCGGGATGCGCCGCGGCTTGCCGTCCTCGCCGATCACCGCGTGCGTCGTCGATCCGGCGACGCGCAGCTCGCCGTCCGGGCCGCGGATCTCGTAGCCGATCGTCACGCGGGCGCCGCGGGTCTCGGTCACGGCGGCGTAGATGACGAGGTCGTCGTCGTAGCGCGACGGGCGGTGGTAGCGGCAGGTCGTCGCGATGACGCCGAGGTAGAGGCCGCGCGCGATGTAGGTCGCGAACGGATGACCGAGGCGGCGGAAGAGCTCGGCGCGGCCGATCTCGAAGAGGCGGAAGTAGTTCCCGTAGTAGACGATCCGCATCGGATCGCAGTCGCCGAAGATCACGCGGTAGCGTGCGACCTCGATCACGGGCGAGGCGCTAGCACGCGACCGGGAGCTTGACAACGCGCGCCGCGGCTGGCGTCGTGCGCGATCACTGCCACCGCATGGGGAGGAGGAGAGCATGAAGCACTTCGATGGACGTTGGCTCGTAGTGGGCGGCTGTGCGCTAGCGCTCGTCGGCTGCGCCGGACGCGCGACGCGCCCGAGCGAGCCCGGCGCGACGCGGCCGCCCGCGGAGGAGCGCAAGCAGGAAGCCGCGGCCGATGCCCCGACGCCGCCGCCGGCGACGAGTCCGCTCGCCAAGGTGACCAAGGGCATGGCCATGAGCGAGGTGGTGAGGATCCTCGGCGAGCCGACGGACCGCAATCAATACGTTACCGGCAAGGCCTTCATCCCCTGGTACTTCGGCGACGACGTGACCCGCATCGAATGGCACTACAAAGGGCTCGGGCGCGTCGTCTTCACCGGCGGCGGCGCCTGGGGCCAGCGGGGCGGCAACGTCGAGTGGGTCGACTACGACCCGCAGGAGACGGGCTTCCGGAAGTAGCGGCGCTCCGTCGCCGTCCCGGGGCGCGCCGCGCGGAAGCCCCGCGCCGTGGCGCCCGGAGCATATGCAGCGCGGGGACCGCGGCGTCGGCCACGGTCCCCGCGCTCATGGTGCGGCTGCTGCTACCAGACCGTCAGCGGACCGAGGCCAGCCGCGCCGCGATCTGCTTGGTGGCGTCGTTCATCGCCGCGCGCTGCGCCTGGCCGAGCGCGCTCGCGGCGTACGCGGTGTCGGCGCCGCCGATGCCGAACACCGAAAAGCCGCTCGTCGCCGCCTCGGAGGTGAAGGTGCCGGCGCAGACTGCGGTGCCGACGATGCGGCCGTTGCGCGGGTCGAGGATCTGCAGGTCCATGCCGACCGAGCCGGTGCGGCGCAGCCTAGTGTTGTTGTAGCTCGGATTGGCGAGCGCGAGGCTCGAGCCGGCGAGCGTCGCCGGCGTATTGCCGGCGATCGCACCGCCGATCGCCACCCCGGCGCCGACCCAGCCGAGGCTCCCGCCCCGGGCGCTGCCTTGCGCCTCGGCGACCTCGTTGAACTCGGTGATGTTGCCCTTGATCACGAGCGGTCCGACCTCGCCCTTCTTCACCAGGACGCCGGGCTTACCCTTGTTGGCGAGGAAGTAGTCGTAGTCGATGATCTGGATGTTGCCGACGTTGCCGAGCGCGCTCACGAGCTGCGCCGAGACGCCGCGCCCGACGCGGTCCGACATCCCCTGTGTCGGCGGATTGTACGCCTCCGCCTGCGGGCCCTCGGGCAGCAGGCCGTAGCCCCACGGTCCCCAGCCGTAGCGGCGGCCGGGCGGCGGCGGCGGCGCGCTCGGCGAGCCGTCGACGGCCACCTGCAGCGGCGCCACGGTGACGACGTACGTGGGCAGGTTCGGATCGTAGGGGATGCGCAGCACGTCGACCTGCGTCGATTCGGTCTGCCCTTCGGTCGCGCGGACGCCGCGCTTGTCGACCGTGGCCGGTGCGCAGCCGGCGACGATCGCGCACGCCGCTGCCAGGAACACGAACTTTCTCATGAAGCGATGTCCTCCTTGGGACGAGTTTGCGACGCGGCTACCACGCCGGTTCCACTGCGGCAAGGCGATGGCCAGAACGGCGCGAACTGGAACCACTGCTCCGGATGGCGGTGGACGAGACGCTCGAACTCGGCGACGATGTCGGCGAGGATGCGGTCCATCTCCTCGACGGTGGCGTGGCGCGCGACGCGGTGCTCGGTGCCGAGCACGATGCGGTAGTGCCGCGGTCCGACCCGCACCGAGAACACCGGGAAGATCGGAGCCCCGGTCAGACGCGCGAGCCGGATCGGCCCGGCCTGGAACCAGGCCGGGGCGCCGAAGAAGTCGGCAAAGCGCGCGCCGTCGCCGCCGAGCGGCCGATCGAGCTGCAGCGCCACGATCTCGTTGCGCTTGAGGGCGCGCAGCATGTTGAACGAGCCGTAGACGGAGCTGTCGGAGAGGAGCACGCGCACCCCGGCGTCCTCGCGCGCCTTCTGCACGTAGGCGGCGGTGGTCTCGTTCGCTTCGCGCGCCATCACCAGATTGAACGGACAGCCGAAGCGCGCCAGCGTCCGCGCCCCGATGTCCCAGTTGCCGAAGTGGCAGGTGACGAGCACCGCGCCGCGGCCGCGGCCGAGCGCGGCCGCGATCGGATCCTCCGGCGGCTCGTCGACGCGCACCGGCTGCGGCCGCGGGCCGAAGTATTCGAGCGTCTCGTTCACGCAGTGCGCGAAGGCGATGAACACGTCGAGCGCCGCGAGGTGGTCGCGAAACCAGCCGCGCCGTCCGAGCACGCGGCGCACGTTGGCGAGCGCGCCGCGGCGGTTGCGGCCGACGCAGAGGAAGATGATCGCTGCGATCCACGGGGGCGAGTAGCGCTTCCACCACTCCGGGCCGTAGACGCTGCCGAGATAGGCGAACTTCCGCCACCACAAGCCGTCGAAGCGGAGCGCGCGAACGAGGGAGCCTAGGGTCACGGCGCCGCGGCCAGGGACGAGTCGGACGGGAGCGCAGCGGCGGCGTCGCGTCCGGCGCGCCGCGCCCGCGCGCCGGCGACGTACTTGCGGGCATAGCCGAGGAAGCGCAGCAGGTAGCTCGGCTGCGCGCAGAGGGCGCGCGCCAGGCCCCAGAGCACGCGCGGGCGGGTGTAGAAAGCGCGATAGCAGCGGGCGAAGTAGTCCTCGAGGATGTCTTCGCTGAGGCCGTTCGGGATGAAGGTGAAGTTCATCGCATTCATCCGCTCCCAGTTCTCGGTGAAGGTGCCGTACTCGTGGATCGTCGCGTAGGCGGGCGTGCCGGGATAGGGCGTGAACTTGGTCACCTGCGCGACGTCGAGATCGACGTCCTCGAGGAACGCCCGCGTCTCCTCGAGGCTCGCGAGCGTCTCCGTCGGATGTCCGAGCATGAGGTAGCCCTTGGCGCGAATGCCCGCCTGCCGCGTCAGCCGCAGCGTCTCGCGCAGGCGCGGCAGCTTGACCTCGTGCTTGACGACGTCCAGGACCCGCTGCGAGCCCGACTCGACGCCGTAGGCGATCTGCCAGCAGCCGGCGCGCTTCATCAGCTTCATGGTCGCGAAGTCGAGGAGGTTCGGGTGGCTGTTGCAGCTCCACGTGAACGGGAGCTCGGCGCGGATCATCGCCTCGCAGAGCTCGACGACGCGCTTCCTCTTCACCGTGAAGAGATCGTCGTAGAACATGACGTGCCGGGCGCCGCGCGCCGCCAGCATGCGGCACATCTCCATCACGTACTCGACGCCGTGGTAGCGGCCGAGCTTCCCTGACGTCGAGCGGTCGCAGAAGGTGCACGAGAAGGGGCAGCCGCGCGAGGAGACGAGCGTCGCCACCGGCGTGCGCCGGTAGTTGAATATCGACGGGCCGAAGCGGTGCGGGAAGGCGTCGCCGAGCACGTCCCAGGCAGGGAACGGGAGGGCGTCGAGGTCGTCGATGTAGGGCGCCCGGCAATTGGCGCGGACCGCGCCGTCGCCGCCGCGAACGACGACGCCCGGGAGGTCGTGGATCGCGGCGCCGCTCGCCAGGGCATCGAGCAGCGCGAAGAACGCGACTTCGCCCTCGCCGGCCACGCCGTAGTCGAAGGCGGGAAAGGCCGCCAGAGTCGCCTGCGGCACCGCGCTCACGTGCGGGCCGCCGACGACCGTCGTCACCTGCGGCAGCTTCTCCTTTACCGCCGCCGCGATCCGGGCGCCGTTGTGGACCGAGATCGTCGTCGCCGACACGCCGAGCACGTCGGGGGCGAGAGCCGTGATCTCGGCGACGGCTGCGGCGAGGGTGCTGCCGCCGCTCTTGCGGTCGACGATCGCGACCTCGTGGCCGCGCTTCTTCGCCACCGCGGCGAGCACCAGCACTCCCCAGCCGGTGACGCTCTCCTCGCCGTCGCGGATCCGGTCCATCGCTCGATCCCAGAAGACATACGGGGGCTCGAGCAGGACGATCCGCTGCGGCATGCGGCGGACCCTAGCAGAGCGCTCCGCAGCCGGCGAGAGTTCGCGGCGCGCGCGGCGACGCAGCAACTCGCGCCGCGTCGCAGGGGCTGCTAGTGCCGCTGTTTGCCGAGAAGCCGAGGGATGCCTATGCCCTACCCGACGAGGTCGTCCGTGGATTGCGAGCATCGTGCACTGGAGAGCCCGGGGCGTGCCGGCGAGCGGTGGCGGAACGCGGTCGCTGAGACCCGGACCGACGCCGGCACCGCCGCAACGCGCCGCCGTCGGCGCGCCGCAGCGACCCTCGCCGGCTGCGTAGCGACGGCGGTCATCGCCGCGGCTCCCGGGTGTCTGCGCCGCAGTGCTTTCACGGCGCCGCCGCCGCCCGAGCCGCTCGTCGGCGTGACGGCGGCGGACACGGCGGCGCCCGAGGCGCCGCTCACGCTCGACGCGGCGGTGCGGCTGGCGCTGGTGCGCAATCCGGATCTGCGCGCCGCGGCGCAGCGGATCGAGGCGGCGCGTGCGGTCTGGGCGGGGCGCGGCGCCGCCTTCCTGCCGCAGGTGCGCGGCGAGGTCGCGTACATGGCGGGCGACGCGCCGTCGGCCTATCTCATGGCGCGGATCGACGCCCGGGCGTTGCCCGCGGCCGCCGACTTCAATCATCCGGGGCAGTTCACCAACGCCGAAGCCGGGGTCGGCCTGCGCTGGAACCTCTGGAACGGCGGCCGCGACCTGCTCGGCCGCTGGGCGGCGGAGGCGGCCGTCGCCGCTGCGAGCGCGGAGCGGGACGCCGGTCGCAACGCGCTCGTCGCCGCCGTCGCCGCGACCTACCTCGAAGCGCGCGCCGCCGCCGAGATGGCGACCGCCGACGCCGCGAGTGTGCGGGCAGTGGACGCCCAGGTCGCGGCGGCGCGCGTGCGCGTCGCCGGCGGCGCCGCGCTCCGCGCCGACCTGCTCTCGCTCGAGGTCCGGCTGGCCGAGGCGCGCCAGCGCGAGCTCGCCACCCGCGTCGGCGAGCGGCTGGCGCTGGCGATGCTCCGCGAGCTCATGGCGCTGGATCCGGCGGCGCCGCTCGAGCTGGCGCCGGAGCCGGCTATGGGGCGGCACCTGCCCGCGACCGCGGTCGAAGCCCTGGCCGAGGCCTACCGACGGCGGCCGGAGGCGCGCGCCGCGCGCGCGGCGATCGAGCGCGGCCGCCTCGAGCTCGCCGCCGCCCGGCGCGCCTACATGCCGCGACTCGACCTCGGCGCTCGCCTCTATGCCGACGACGCCGGCCTCCGCGCCGACCCCGGCGATCCCAACTGGACGGTCGCCGTAGCGCTCTCGGTGGATCTCTTCGACGGCGGCAGCCGCGCCGCCGCGATCCGGCAGGCGCACGCGGCGCTGGCAGCGCTCGGCGAGGCCGACCGTGATGTCCTGGCAACTCTGGCGCGCGAGATCGAGGCCGCCTACCTGCGCCTCGACGAGGCGCGGGCGCGGCGCGCCGTGGCGGCGCAGGCGGTAGGCGCCGCCGAGGAGGCGCTCGCGGCAGTCGCCGTCCAGTTCCGCGGCGGCGCGGCGCCGGTGACCCGCTATCTCGAAGCCGAGGCGGCGGCGGCCCGCGCCCGCGCCCAGGACGTCCAGGCGCGGCTCGACGTTGCCCGCACCGAGGTCGAAGCCGCGCGCGCCATCGGCGGCCTCGGCGCCGAGGCCACGAGTGGAGGAGACGGATGATGCGCGATGACGGACGGCGGCGGCTGCTCGGGCGCGGCACCGTGGCGGTGCTGGTCGCCGGCGTGATCGCCTGGGCGGCGGGTCTCTTCGGCGGCTCTCGAGTGGAGCCCGGCAAGCTGCCGGCCCCGCCGGGACTGGCGGCGCCGGCGCTCACCGCCACCGCGATCCGCGCCGCGGCGCCGATCGAGGAGGAAGTGGTCGGCACCGTCGCGGCGCGCCGGCGCGTGGTCATCGCGGCGCAGGTTGCCGCCCGCGTCACCGACGTGGCCGCGCAGGTGGGCGATGCCGTGCGCACGGGGGCGCTGCTCGTGGCGCTCGACGATCGCGATGCCGCCGCTCGCTACGAAGAGGCTCGCGCCCGCCACGCGCGCGTGCAAGGCTTCCTCGCGCGGCAAGCGGCGACGGCGGAGCAGATGGAAGCGGCCGAGAGCGCCTTCACGCAGGCGCGGGTCGCGCTCGAGCACCTGCGGCTCCTGGCGCCGATAGCCGGCGTCGTCGCGGAGCGGCTGGTCGAGCCGGGCGACATGGCGCTGCCGGGTCGACCGCTCGTCGTCGTCTTCGACCCGGAGGCGCTGCGGCTCGAGGCTACCGCACGCGAAGGGCTCGCCGGAGCGCTCGCTACCGGCAGCGCCGTCGAGGTGGAGGTGCCGGCCACCGGAGCGCGGGTGCCGGCGGTGGTCGGCGAGGTCCTGCCCGCGGCCGATCCGCGCAGCCGCACCATCGAGGTGCGCGTGCCGTTCACGGCGCCCGGCGCGCGGCCGGGCATGTTCGGACGCCTGCGCGTGAAGCTCGGCGAGCGGGCGACGGTGCGAGTGCCGGCGGCGGCGGTCGTGCGCGTCGGCCAGCTCGAAACCGTAGTGTTGCAGACCGACGGCGAGTGGGTGCGCCGGCTCGTGACCACGGGCGCCGCCTTCGCGGACGGCAGCGTCGAGATCCTCTCCGGTCTCGCGGGCGGCGAGATCGTGGGCGTGGCGGCGAGCGGGCGATGACGAACGAATCCGGCAGCGGCGAAGGGCTACTCCTGCGCATCGTCCGCGTGTTCGTGACCGGACCGCTCGCGCCCCTGCTGCTGATCGTGGCGGCGGCGGTCGGCGCCTACACCGTGCTCGTCACGCCCCGCGAAGAGGACCCGCAGATCGTCGTCCCCATGGCCGACGTCCTCGTCAGCTTTCCGGGCGCCAGCGCCGCCGAGGTCGAGCAGCTCGTGGCGACGCCGCTCGAGAAGCTGCTGTGGCAGGAGCGCGGCGTCGAGCACGTCTACTCGATCTCGCGCCGCGACGGGGCGCTGGTGACGGCGCGCTTCTTCGTCGGCGAGGATCGCGAGCGGGCCCTCGTGCGCCTGCAGAGCCGAATCGACGCGCACCGCAGCGAAGCGCCGCCGGGGGTCACCGGCTGGGTGGTGCAGCCGGTGGACATCGACGACGTGCCGATCCTGACGCTCACGCTCTGGTCCGCCACCGCCGACGACGCGGCGCTGCGGCGGGTTGCGGAGGAGCTGGCGGCGCGGCTCGCGTCGACCCCCGATCTCTCGCGCACGGAGATCGTCGGCGGCCGGCGCCGCGAGGTCCGCGTCGAGATCGACCCGGAGGCGCTCGCGGCGCGGGAGCTCGCCCCGCTCGCCGTTGCGGAAACGCTCACCGCTGCGGACGTGGCGCTCGCTGCCGGGGCCTTCGACCGCCTCGACCGGCACGTGCCGGTGGTGGCGGGACCGTTCATCGAGCACCCCGACGACGTCGGCGGGCTCGCGGTCGGGGCGAGCGCCGAGCGGCCGGTGTACGTGCGCGACGTCGCCCGCGTCGTCGACGGTCCGGAAGAGACCGATGCCCTGGTGCGCGTGACCTTCGGCGCCGAGCACACGCCCGCGGGCGTGCAACGCGGCGAGCGCGTGGCGGCGGTCACCCTGGGCTTCGCCAAGAAGCGCGGCACCAACGCGGTGCGCGTCGCCGAGGACGTGCTGGCGCGCGCCGCGGCGCTGGCGCCGACGGTGCTGCCGACGGACGTCCACATGCTCGTCACCCGCAACTACGGCGAGACGGCGAACGAGAAGGTGAACGAGCTGCTGCGCGAGCTCGGCTTCGCGATCGTCACCGTCACCGGCCTGGTGGCGCTAGCGCTCGGGTGGCGCGAAGGGCTCATCGTGGCGGCGGCGGTGCCGATCACGTTCGCCCTGACGCTCTTCGTCAACGAGCTGGCCGGCTACACCATCAACCGGGTCACGCTCTTCGCCCTGGTGCTCGTGCTCGGCCTCGTCTGCGACGATCCGATCGTCGACGTCGAGAACATCCACCGCCACTTCGCTCTGCGCCACCGCTCGCCGCTCGACGCCGTGCTGATCGCGGTCAACGAGGTCCGGCCGCCGGTCATCGTGGCGACGCTCGCGGTCATCCTCTCGTTCCTGCCGATGTTCTTCATCACCGGCATGATGGGGCCGTACATGCGGCCGATGGCGCTGAACGTGCCGGTCGCGATGGCCATGAGCCTGGTGGTCGCGTTCACGATCACGCCGTGGATGGCCTATCACGGGCTGCGGCGCGAGTACGACGCCGCCGCGGCGGCGCCGGCGCCGGCCGCGTCGCGGCTCCTGCGCGCCTACAGGACGCTCCTCGGAAGACTCCTCGCGTCGCGGCGCGCGCGCCGGGCGCTGTGGGCCGGGCTCCTCGTGCTCGCCGGTCTGGCGCTGCTGCTGCTGGGCTCGGGCGCGATCCCGCTAAAGATGCTGCCCTACGACAACAAGAGCGAGCTGCAGCTCGTCCTCGACCTGCCCGACGGGTCGACGCTCGCCGCCACCGACGCGCTGGTCGCCGACGTCGAGCGCTACCTGCAGACGGTGCCGGAGATGACCGAGGCCACGAGCTACGCCGGCACGGCGAGCCCGATCGACTTCAACGGCCTGGTGCGCCGCTACGGCTTCCGCCAGGCGCCGCAGCTGGCCGACGTGCGCATCAACCTCGTCGCCAAGGAGCGCCGCGCGCAGCAGAGCCATGCGATCGGGCTCAGGGTGCGCAGCGATCTGGAGGCGATCGCGCGGCGGCACGGGGCGGTGCTGAAGATCGTGGAAGTACCGCCCGGACCGCCCGTCCTGGGAACGCTCACTGCCGAGGTGCGCGGCCCGGAGACCCTCGACCACGCGGCCCTGGTGGGCGCGGCGCGGGCGCTCGCGGCGCGGCTCGCGGCGGCGCCGCGGATCGTCGACGTCGATGTCCTCGCGGAACGGCCGCACGAACGCCTCGAGTTCAGGCTCGACAAGGAGAAAGCGGCGCTCCACGGGGTGACGACGGCAGAGGCGGCGCGCACGCTGCAGCTAGCACTCGCCGGATTCCCGGCCGCGACCGTGCACGCGGCAGCGGAGCGGACGCCGCTGCGGGTGGTGGTGCGACTCGATCGCGCGCACCGCAGCGGGGCCGAGGAGCTCGGCCGCTTGCGCGTGGCCGGACGCGGCGGCGCCCTCGTGCCCGTGGCCGAGCTCGGCTCGTTCGCGGTCCGCACGCAGGAGCCGTCGATCTACCACAAGGACCTCGACCGCGTCGTCTACGTGGTGGCCGACGTCGCGGGACGGGCCCCGGCCGACGCCGTCTTCGCGCTCGAGCGCGAGCTCGCGGCGGCGCCGCTGCCGGACGGCGCCTGGGCCGATTGGAGCGGCGAAGGCGAGTGGAGCATCACCGTCGACGTGTTCCGCGACCTCGGCATCGCCTTCGCGGCGGCGCTGCTCGGGATCTACGTGCTGCTGGTCGCCGAGACCCGCTCGTTTCGCCTGCCGCTCATCATCATGCTCGCCATCCCGCTCGGACTCGTCGGCATCGCGCCCGGCTTCTGGCTTCTGAACCTCGTCGCCGGCGACCGGGTGGGCGGCTTCCCCGATCCGGTGTGGTTCACGGCGACGGCGATGATCGGGATGATCGCGCTCGCCGGCATCGTCGTGCGCAACGCCATCATCCTCATCGACTTCATCCGCGCCCGCCGCGCGGAAGGCGGCGCACTCGCCGAAGCCGTGATCGAAGCGGGGGAGGAGCGCCTGCGGCCGATCGCCCTCACGGCGGGCGCGGCGATGCTCGGCGCCTGGCCGATCACTCTCGATCCGATCTTCTCCGGCCTGGCGTGGAGCCTGATCTTCGGGCTCGTCGCCTCGACGGTCTTCACGCTCGTGGTCGTGCCCGTCGCCTATCACGGCATGGAAGCCGGGGAGGGTGCGTAGGCGTGGCGGCGGACGCGGCGGCGAGCTCGTCGGGCGCGACGCGCCGAGCGCCGGCGTGGCCGCCATGATTCGCGGTTGCAGGCTTAGGGCGGCGGTCGCCGCCGTCGGGCTCGGCCTGGCCGCGGTCGCGGCGGCGGCGCCTGCCACACCGCCGCCGGCGGCGCCCGCCTACGTGGTCGAAGCCGCGCTCGATCCGCTGGCGCGCACCCTCGCCGGCACGGTGGAGATCCGCTTCACGAATACCGGCGCGGCGCCGCTCGCCGACGTCGCCCTCGTGCTCTACCCGAACCGCTTCGCCCAGCCCGATCCGGCGCTCGACGATGTCGTTCGCCCTTTCGTCTATCCGCGCGAGGTCTTCGTCGCCGGCGGCATCACCGTCGCGGGGATCGAGCTGGCGGCGGCGACCGCACCGGGGGCGGGCTGGACCGCGCTCGGCGCCGGGCGGCTCGAAGCCATCGACGGCTTTCCGGCGACGCTGCTCCGCGCCGCGCTGCCGGCGCCGCTGCCTTCCGGCGCCGCGGCGACCCTGCGGGCGCGCTTCACTACCGTGCTCCCCGAGCGCTACGGGGTCTTCGGCGTCGCCGAAGGGCGCGTTACCGCGCTGGACGGCTGGTTCCCGGCGCTACCCGCGCTCGGCGCCGACGGCCGCTGGGATCCGACGGTTCCCGTGCCTCCGCCCGGCGTGCGCGGCCGCCTGGAGGTGCCGGCACCCTACCAGGCGCTGATCGGCGAGACGCTCGGTCCGGAGCCGCCGTCGACCGCCGTCGACTTCGCCGTGCCGGCGGGCTCGCCGCCGGCGCTCTTCGCGGCCGCGGACTTCGCCTTCCACCATCGCGAGGTCGACCATGCGACCGTCGCCTACGTCGAGCTGCCGGCCCGGCGGGAGCTGGCGCTGCTGGCGGGCGAGCCGCACCATGCGCGCGTGCAGGGCGCCGTCGAGCGCATCCTGCGCCAGCGGCCCGCGGGCGTGCCGCTTCCTTATAAAGCGATCTTCCTCGTCGAGGCGCCGCTTCGCCTCGAGCTCACCGCGCCCGGCGGCCCGAGCCTGGCCGTCGTCTCCGACCGCATGCTGCGCGTGCACCGGCTGCTGCGCGACTTCCACGAGCGCGCGCTCGCCCAGGCGCTCTACGCCGCGATCCTCTGGAGCGAGATCGCGAAGCGCGAGGCGCCGGCGGACGCGCCGTGGGTGATCGAGGGCGTGAGCGCGGCGCTGGCCGACCGCTGGCTCGCGGCCGCGCACCCGCACCACCGCACCGTCTACGACTGGATCGGGCTCTTCGACGTGTTCGCGATCGTCGACCGCTTCGAGTCGGCGCCGAAGCTGCCGTTCACCGCCGCCTTCTTTCCCGAGGCGCGCCACGCCTCGCTCCTGCGCGCCGATCGCGAGGGCCTCGGCCGCGACCGACCGCCGGGCCGCACCATATTCACCAAGCTGCGCAACGACATCGGCGCCCCGGCCTTCGAGCGCGCGCTCGACGACTATCTCGCCGCCGCCGACGGGACGACGTTTCGCGCTGCGGTCGCAGCCGCCGCCGGCCGTCCCGTGGATCGGCTCTTCGCCGACTGGACGGCGCCCTACCCCGAGCCGCTCGCCTACGCCCTCACCGACGTCGAGCTGAACGTACCGGGTGCGGCCGCCGCGGAGATTGCGGAGGCGGCGCCGGGTGCGGCCGGAGAACCGGGAACTCCGGCGCGCTGGACGCAGCGCTTCAGCGTCCTCCGCGACTCGGGACGCCCGGTCCATGAAGCGGTCGAGGTCGAGGTGCGCGGCCGCGGCGGCGAGCGCGCGCGCCGCGTCTGGAACGACGCCGGCCGCCGCGCCGACCTCTCGATCGCGACCCCGTGGCGGGCGCGGCGCGTCGTCCTCGACCCCGATCGCAAGCTCCTCGAGGACGAGCGCAGCGACCATGCCGTGCCGGGCTTTCCCCAGGTCGTCCTCGACAGCGCCGACGTCACGGTGACGTCGAGCGAGTTCGGCCTCTCCGGGCTCTTCGTCGCCCGCCGGCGCTACGACTACACGAAGGACCTGGGCCTGGTCGCGTACTTCTCGGACCGCAGCGTCGGCTTGCACGTCGGTCCGCGCCTGCACTTCGGCCCGCGCAACGACGCCACCACCTACCGGCACAACCTCTACGGCTACTACACCTACGCGGGGCTGCGCGGCGACTTCCGCGACGATTCGCGGCCGGGTCGCGGCGACGACGGCGCCCTCGCCGGGCTCGGGTTCCGCTACGACTACACGGACGAGTACGCCTGGGACAATCCCACCGACCAGACCAAGCTGCGGCTCTTCGGCGACTGGTTCGCGAGCGGTCTCGGCAGCTCCTATGACTACGTCGACTGGGGGATCCGGTTCAGCACCGTGAAGCAGCTGGCGACGCCGCGCACGCTCGTCGCCGTCGAGCTCATGAACGCATGGAGTGCGCCGATCGACTCGCGGGTACCTAACCAGGGTCGCTACGCGCTCGGCGGCGATCTCGGCGTGCGCGCGGTGCCGGTCGACGAGAGGCTCGGCGAGAGCATCGCGCTGGCGCGCCTCGAGCTCCGACAGACGATCTATCCCGAGGTCGACCTGAACCTCTTCGACTGGGTGACCTTCCGCCACGGCCAGCTGCGGCTCTTCCTCGATGCCGGACGTGTCGAGGATCGCCGCAGCTCGCTCTATCGCGCCAGCGACTTCGCGCTCGGCGTCGGCGTCGGGGTGGCCGGGATGTACGACTTCATGGGCTTCTTCCCGTCCGTGGCCTACCTCGCCGTGGCCCAGCGCATAGACGACGTCGGCGCGAGCGGACCGCAGTTCCTGTTCGGGACCCGCCAGGCGTTCTGAGCGCCGGTCGCCGCTGCGGCGCCGTACCCGGCGCGGCAGCGGCGCTGCGCGAGTGTGATAGAGGCGTCGCGGGATGGAGGCGCGGAGCAGCGCGGGGATCGCGCGGGACGCGGTGCGCGGCGGAGGGCTCCTCGGGCTGCGCCAGGTCTTCGCACAGGCGCTCAATCTCGCCGGCTACGCGCTCGTCGCCCGCCTGCTCGGCCCGGCCGAGCTCGGCGTCCTCGGCATCGCGCTTTTCGTCCTCGGCTTCCTCGGTACGTGCGGCGGCGCCGGCTTGCAGGCAAGCCTCATCCGGCTTCCCGACGAGCCGACGGCCAAGGAGTATCGCGCCGTCTTCACGCTGCAGGAGGCGGTAATGGGCGTGATCGCACTCGGTGCGATCGTCGCGGCGCCCGGGCTCGCCGCACTCTACGGCCGCCCGCCCGCAGAGGCGTGGCTCTTCCGGATGGTCGGCGTGACGCTCGTCGTGAGCTCTTTCCAGGCCATTCCGGCGGCCATGCTCGAGCGCCGACTCGCCTTCGGGAAAGTCGCCCTGGTGGAGATCGCGCAGGCGCTCGCCTACAACGTCGTCCTGGTGGCGCTGGTGTGGGCGGGCTTCGGCACCGCGAGCTTCGGCGCCGCGCTCCTGGCGCGCGCCGCGACCGGGGCGCTCCTGGCGACGCTCGCGAGCCCGTGGCCGGCGCGGCCGCTCTGGGACTGGCAGCGGGCGCGCGGCTTTCTCCGCGTCGGCGCGCCGCTCCAGGGCACGGTTCTCGTCGGCCAGCTCAAGGACTCGATTACGCCGATCTTCATCGGTCTCGCCGCGGGCGCGGCGGCGGTCGGCTACGTGCAGTGGGCCCAGACTCTCGCCGCCGGCCCGCTCTGGGCATCGATGGTGCTGAACCGTGTCTACCTGCCGACCTTCGCGGCGGTGCAGCGCGAGCCCGCGACCCTCGCCCGCTTCGCCGCCGTCGCCGTGCGCGCGACGCATGCCCTGGTGGCGCCCGGAGCGATCCTCCTCTTGGCGCTCGCCGAGCCGGTCACGCGCCTCGTCTTCGGACCGCAGTGGCTGCCGGCGCTACCGATCTTTCGCCTCCTCTGGCTCGCGAACCTCGTCGCGCCGACGACGACCGTCGTCCTGGCGCTCCTCGCAGCGCTCGGCGACACGCGCACGAGCCTGCGCTTCGCCTTCGTCTGGCTGGTCGCGACCTGGGTCTTCGGGGTGCCGCTCGTGCTCCTCGCGGGCGGCCTCGGCTACGCTCTCGCCAACACCGCGGTGCTGACGACCAACGTCTTCCTCTTCCGCCTGGCGCGCGCGCGCGTAGCTCTCCACCTGGCAGCGGCGACCGTGCCGGTCTGGCTCTGGGCGGCGGCGGTCGGCGTCGTCGTCCACCTGGCGGAGCGCCTGCGGCCGTGCACCGACTTGGGATGGCTCGCGGCCTATCTCGCCGCCGGCGGCATCCTCTACCTGGCCGGTCTCGCACTCCTCGCGCCGCGCGAGCTCGCCCGGGTGTGGCAGTGGGCGCAGGGGCGCGGCTGAGCCTCCGGAAAGCGGTCGGTCGCCGCCGCGGCGAGCGCCGGCAGGGCGGCTACCAGACGAACGGCAGCAGCCGGCTCGGGGTCGCAGCGGCGTAGGCGTCGTAGCCGGCGCCGAACACGGCCCGGAGCTCGGCCTCGTCCTGGAGGCAGCGCCGCGCCATCGCGATGACGACGGTTGCAAAGCTCACCCACGTGAGCGGCGCCGCCGCGGCGACCGCGGGGCCGAGCGCCAGGACCACCACGCCGAGTGCCAGCGGGTGGCGGACGACCGCGAACGGTCCCTGGGTCACGAGCGCCGACGGCGGCGCCGCGGGGTCGCGGACGCCGCCGGCAGCGGCCAGCGTCCGCCGCCCGAGCGCCCAGAACGCCAGGCCGACGAGGAAGATCAGCATGCCGATCGCGAGGTGCGCGGGCGCGAGCGCGTCGGGATCGGCGCCGGCGATGGCAAGCTCCGCGAGCGTCACGTGCACCGCAATCGCGAGCACGGCGTTCCACATCGCTCGCCGCTCACCGGGCTCGGCGTGACGGCGGCGCGCGTGGAAGCGCTCGCTGCGGAACACGAAGACCGGCAGCCAGCCGGCCGCGAAGAGCACGATCGCCGCCGTCGTCAGCACCGGCGCGTCACCCGCCCCGACGCCGGCCCGGAGCGCTCGCGAGGCAGGCGAGCCCGACCAGGATCGCTAGCGTCTCGGCGAGCCGGATGGCGACGGCGACGGCGAGCCCGGTCGCGAGCGGCTCGCCGCCGACGGTGAAGAGTCCGACCTGCGTCGCTTCGAGAGTGCCGAGGGACGCCGTGACCGGCACGGCGTGCGCGACGCCGATGCCCATCGAGCTCAGCAGGAGGAGCGGCAGCGGCGCGGCGACGGCAAAGACGGCGAAGAGCGCCGCGAGCTCGGCGACGTGGAGCGCCTCGATCACCAGCGACATGCCGACGCCCGCGGGGACGAGTCGCGGGTGGGCGGCCACGAGCGCGTGCATGGCGGCGTCGACGCGCGCGGCCTGCTCGCGGACCCGTGCCCGCCGCTGCTGCGGCAGAAGCCGCAGCAGCGGCGCGCAGAGGACCGCCAGCGCCGGCCGGCCGCGGACGCCGCGCGCGTAGATCGCCGCCAGCATGGTCAGGCCGGTGAGCGCGCTCGCGGCCGTGATCAGCATGACCGTGCCCGAGCCGGCGCCGAGCGCGATCGCGCCCCCGATGCAGAGCGGGCCGACGATCATGTTGCCGGCGAGCTCGAGCGTGCGGTCGAGGGCGACGGCGCCGGCAGCGCGTGCGGCGGGCGTTCCGCTCGCCGCGAGGAGCTGGGCGCGTACCGGCTCGCCGCCGAGCGTCGCCGACGGCACCAGCGCGCCGACGGCGCGGCCGGCGAGCCAGAGGCGCGCGAGGCGGCCGAGCGGCAGGCGCGTGCCGAGGCGCGCCAGCACCATCTGCCAGCGCAGCGCGTGCAGGAGCACGGTCGCGAGCCAGAGTGCCAGCCAGAGCGGGATCGCCGCGACCACGATGCGCGGCGGCATCGCGCTCGTCGTCGCGAGCCGCCAGAGCACCCAGGCGGCGCCGGCGCCGGCGAGCGCCGGCAGCGCCAGCCGGAGCGGCGAGCGGCCGGCGGCCGCGGCCGCCGACGCACCGGCTTCAGGCGGCCAGCTCGTGGACGTAGACTTCACGGATCGGCCGGAAGGTGAAGGTCGCGAGCAGACGCGTGAGCGCGGGCAGCGTGCGGGCGCGGCCGAGCTGCTTCCAGAGGCGTACGTAGCGCGGCGTTCCCGGCAGCGTCCGCACCTCGGGGTCGAGCTCCCACGGATGGCAGTAGACGACCGCCGGGCCGACCGCCGCTTCGTGTGCGCGCAGGGCCTGCTCGACGACGCGATAGGGAAGGAAGCGCAGGAGCGGGCCGCCGCCGGCGTACGGCAGATTCCAGCCGCCGAAGCGCTCGGCGAAAGGCAGCGGAAACTCCCATACGCCGCACTGGTGCCGATAGGGGACGCGCGGGATGTCGCGCCCGAGGTACGGCATCCAGCGTACGGGCACGTAGCTGGAGTCGTAACGGAGGCCGAGCTCGGCGAGCACTTCGATCGCCCAGAGGTCGCGGGCGCGGCGCAGGAAGTACGGTGCCCGATAACCGGTCACGGCGGCGCCGATGCAGTCGCTGAGCACGGCTAGCGAAGCGTCCACGTCGGCCGTGAATTGGACGCGGCTCTGCGTCGGCACCGGCCGGTGCGTATCGCCGTGGCTCGCGATCTCGTGGCCGGCGGCGGCGATGCGCCGCACCAGCTCCGGCTTCCGGCGCGCCACGTCGCCGAGCACGAAGAAAGTCGCGCGCGCCCCGGCGCGCGCCAGGAGGTCGAGCACGAGGAGGACGTCGTCGACGACCGTGCTCGGGAGATCGTTCCAGTCGGCGCCGCGATCGGAACGCCAGTCGTCGTGGAACCACTCCTCGACGTCGATGGTGAGCGCGTGCGCGGGAGCCATGCGTGGGCGCCGAGCTTACGTCATCGTCGTCGGGTGCGAAACGCGGCGGCGCGGCGGCGTTGCCAGACCGACTCCGGCGCCGCGGTTGTCGGTATGCATCGAAGCGGCTAAGGCATGGCCCCCGTGGGCTCATACTGCCACCTCGTCATGAGCGGAGGCCGTCCCGCGGGACCGGCGGCCGGCGTCGATCGCCATTCGGCGCGCAGCTCCGTCACTGCGGCGGAGTGATGCGGAGCGTGCGCACGTGACGCCCGAGCGCTGGACGCTCGTCCGCGACGCGGTCGAGCGCGCCCGCAAGAGCCGCTGGTACGGACGGACGCTCGCGGCGGCGCGGTTGGAGGAGCCCGGAGACTTCGCGGCGCTGCCGTTCACGAGCAAGCAGGACGTCATGGCGGCGAGCCCCTTCGAGCTCCTCGCGGTGCCGCCGGCGCACGCCTGGCACTACCACGAGTCGAGCGGCACTACCGGGAAGCCGGTGGCCACGTGGTGCGGACTCACCGAGCTGGCGCGCATGGCCTCGATCATCATCGACGCCGTCCCGGAGCTCGGCGCCGACGAGGCGATGCTCCTGAACCGCTTCCCGTCCTTCGCGCCGGTCCACTTCCTGATGGAGGAGGTGCTACGGCGGACGGGGCGCTGCCATATCGCCGCCGGCAGCATGAGCTGGGACGTTCCGTTCGGCCGCGCCCTCGAGTTCATGCGCCAGCTACCGGTGTCGGTGCTGGCGACCCTCCCCTTCGAGATGGTGCTGCTCCGCGAAGCCGGACGCGAGCTCGGCGTCGATGTCACCCGCGAGTGCCGGCACCTGAAGGCGGTGCTGCTCGGCGGCGCCGTCCTGCCGCCGACGTTCAAGAAGTGGATCGCCGACGCGTGGCAGGTGCGGGTCGTCGAGATCTACGGCTCCAACGAAACCATGCTGCTCGCGATCAGCTGTCCGCAGGGCGGCTTGCACGTGGCGACCGATCTCTTCGAGCACGAGATCCTCGACCCGGTCTCCATGCAGCCCGTGCCCGCCGGCAGTCCGGGCCTCCTCACGATCACCTCGCTCGTGCACGAGGTGATGCCGCTGGTGCGCTACGTGACCGGCGACTTGGTCGAGCGCTCGCCGACGCCGTGTCCGTGCGGACGCAAGTCGCCGACGATCCGCGTCCTCGGTCGCGCCAGCGAGGTGATCGAGATGCGCGGGCGGACGCTCGCCGCGGGCACCGCGCTCACGCCCGCCGCACTCGTCGATGCCTGCTACGAGTTCATCGCCGCGGTCGGCGCCCGCATCTTCTTCGCCGTCATCCTGAAGCGCGGCATCGAGCTGCTGGTCGAGACGACGCCCGAGAAGCCGGCCACGACGGCGCTCGAGGAGGTGCGGCTCGCGGAGCGCCTCGGCGTGCCGGTCACCGTGCGCTGGCTGCCCGACGGCGACGTCTTCGATCGGGCGGCACTCTTCCGGACGCCCAAGATCTACAAGCCGGGGCAGGTGAGCGACTGGCGCGGCGACGGCCGCAAGACCATCACGGTCATGGAGGCGCTCCTCGAGTGGCCGAAGTTCGGCCTCGGCACCCTCGGCGGCATCGTCAAGCGCGAGATCAAGAACGCGCGCCGGCGCAAGAAGCTCGCCGCCACCGACCGCTGAGGCGCCGGCGCTCGGCGGCGGGCGGGCGCGCCGCCCGCGGCGGTCGGCGCCGCGGGCGCAGCGGCTCGGGGAACGGTCCGCTAGCCGGCGCGGTACGCCCAGCCGCCGTCGATCTTGATGACCGCGCCGCTCGTGTACGACGACGCGTCCGAGGCGAGATAGAGCGCGGCGCCGACGATCTCGTCGGGCTCGCCGCAGCGGCCCATCGGGATCTGGCGCTCCATCATGCTGCGCATCTCGGGCGGCCAGGCCTTGCTGATGTCGGTGAGGAACGCTCCCGGCATGATGACGTTGACGCGCACGCGGCCGGCGTAGTCGTGGGCCATGGCGGCAGCCATCGTGTGCAGCGCCGACTTCGCCATCGCGTACGGCAGCTCGCCGACGGTCGGCTGCACGGCGCCGACGCTGCTCACGTTGATGATGCTGCCGCCGCGATCCTGCTGCGCCATGCGCTCGGCGGCGAGCGCAGCGAGCCGAAACGGCCCCTTGAGATTCACCGCCAGCACTTTGTCCCAGAGCTCTTCGCTGATGCCCGAGAGGGACGGGTAGAGGGGCGACATGCCGGCGTTGTTGACGAGCACGTCGATGCGGCCGAGGGCGGCGTGCGCGGCATCGAGGAGGCGCTCGCAGTCGCTCCACTTGCCGGCATGGAAGGCGACGCCGAGAGCGCGCCGGCCGGTGCGGGCGCCGATCTCGGCGGCGGCGCGCTCGCAGGCGTCGCCCTTGCGACTCGCGATCACCACGTCGGCGCCGTGCTCGGCGAAGGCGCGCGCCATCGCCAAGCCGAGGCCGCGGCTGCCTCCGGTCACTATGGCTACGCGATCGGTCAAGTCGAAGCGTGAGGTCATGGCGTCTCCATCTCTGTCGTCAGCCGCTCCGGGCGTGCGCAGCCCGCCGGCGGCGGCGGCGGCGGAGCGCCCGCAGCTCGATCCGCGCCGTCGTCAGCAGGAGGAAGAGGGCGGCGAGCGGCGTCACGACGACGCGCTCCACGGCCCAGCGGACCAGGGCGCCGACGCTCGCCTGGCCGCTCACGTGCTGCGCCAGCGACGGCAGGCGCGACCACTTGAGCGGGAAGTAGTCGAAGTTCTCGTTGAAGAGAAAGAAGTTCCGTGTGCGCAGGAGGTACGGCAGCAGGCGGAAGGCGCGGCTTCCGCTCCTGCTCAGCACCACCGCGATCACATCGTAGCGCTCGGCGCGGAGCGCGCGCAGGATGCCGAGACGGTCCTCCCAGCGGACCGGGGTCACGTGCGCGAAGACCTCCGGGCCGATGCGGACGACGTCGTCGTCGCGGACGACGCCGTCGATGCGGGCGCCCGGAAAGTCGGCGTGCAGCTTGGCGGCGACGCCGAGCGCCGCGTCGATCGAGCCGGTCTGCATCACCAGGATGCGGCGGATGCGGGTGTAGTCGACGCGCCGGAGGAGTGCCAGCGGGTTCGCCATCAGAGTGCCTCCGCGGCCGTCGCCGGCGGCGCCGGGAGGGCAGGCGCGGTCGCCGGCGCCAGCGCTTTCTCGTAGGCGCGGACGAGGTCGGCGGCGATGATGTCCCAGTCGAAGCGGCTCTCGACGTGGGCGCGGGCGCGGCGTGCGATCGCCACGCTCTCCTCGGGGTCTTCGAGGAGCCGCACGATCGCCGCGGCCATGCTCGCCGCATCGTCCGCGAGCACCAGCTCGGCGCCGGAGCTGGTATCGAGCCCCTCGGCGCCGATCGTCGTCGCCACCACCGGACAGCCGCTCGCCATCGCTTCGAGGATCTTGAGGCGCGTTCCCGACCCCTGCAGGACCGGGGCTACGAACACGGCGCTCGAGCGGTAGTAGGCGGCGATGTCGTCGACCCTGCCGGTCACCTCGATCGCCGGATCGTCGGCGAGGCGGCGGATCACCTCCGGCGGGTAGGCGCCGACGATGCGGAAGCGCACCGCCGGGACGCGGGCGCGGACGCGCGGCAGCACCTCGCGGCAGAAGTAGCGCACCGCCTCGACGTTGGGCTCGTGGCGGAAGAAGCCGACGAAGAGGATCGAGGCCGGATCGCGGCCCTCGGCGGCGAACGGGAAGGCGCGGCAATCGACGCCGTTCGGAATCGGCACGACGTGGTCGGTGTCGACGTAGCGGTCGAGGAGGTCGCGGTCGGTAGCACTCATGGTGAGGACGAGGTCGGCGTCGGCAACCGCGGCGAGCTCGTAGCGCAGCATCCGCATCCAGTCGAAGCCGAAGGCGATGCGGGCCGCGGCCGTGGCGGCGGTGGCGCGGGCGCGGCCGAGCGAGACGAAGCTCACGTCGTGCTCGACGAGCACGCGCAGGAGGCCCGGTACGGCCGCCGGCATCAGATGCGCGAGGTGCGTGTACTCGATCTGCACGACATCGAAGTCCTCGCGGTCGAGCCAGTACTCGATCTCGTCGCGCATGAGCGACGAACAGAAGCCGCGCGTCTTGTTGGGGAAGAGGATGCCGCCGACGGCGGTGGTGTCGCGCTCGATCACGACCACCTTGTCGCAGATGCGCTTCAGCTCGGCCGTGCTGCGCGGGTCGAGCTCGGCCTGGGTGTCGGCGTAGGCGAGCAACGTCACGTCGGCTTCCGGAGCCAGCCGCCGCAACAGCGCCAGGATGCGGACGGCGCCGCCGTGGACCGGCGGGTAGGGGCTGTACGGGCTCACTATCAGCACCCGCGGCCGGGCGCCGGCCGGCCGCGGCGGCCGGCGCCCGAGCTTACCGCGATAGGCGTGGCGGTAGCGCGAGACATGGAAGATGGTGGCGTCGTCGAGCGCGCGGGCGATCCGCCCCTCGCGCCGGCGCGCCCGCGCCAGCACCGGGAGCTGCCGCCACATCCCGAGCCAGGTGTAGAGCGCGACCCGCCAGTTGGCCTGGCGCCGGAGCCGCAGCGGCAGCAGCAGCAGTCCGAGAACGTGGCGCGCCAGCAGCCGCGGGTCCTCGACGTTCTTCCAGGCGAGCGCCGCCAGGTTCTTGACGAAGAAGCTGTAGATCTCGTCCTCGCTCCAGCGCCGGCGCGTCGTGCTGCGGTGGCGGTGGTGAACGCGGCTCCCGGGGGCGAAGAGCGACGGCCAGCCGCGCTTCCAGGCGCGATAGCCGAGCTCGACGTCCTCGATGTAGACGGGCGCGAAGACCGCTTCGTCGAAGCCGTCGAGAGCCAGGAACTTGGCGCGGTCGTACGCCGACGCACCGCCGCCGGCGAAGAAGATCGGGTAGAGGTTGTCGTCGTACCAGTGGTCGAGGTGGAAGAGATGGATGGCGCCGAAGGCCCACTCGGCGTGGACCTTGCCCGTCTCCCAACGCGGCTTGCTCTTGTCGATGAAGTCGATCTGGCAGGAGATGCCGAAGGCGTCGGGCTCCTCGTCCATCGCCTCCAGGAGCGGGCGGATGAAGTCGGGCTCGACGACCATGTCGTTGTTGAGAAGGATGAGCGTCGGGTGCCGGCTGTCGCGGGCGCCGCGGTTGCTGGCGCCAGCGAAGCCCTCGTTGGTGGGAAGCGCGATCACCCGCACTGCGGGAAAGTGCGTCGCCAACCACGCCCGCGTGTCGTCCTCGCTGCCGTTGTCGACGACGATGATCTCGCCGCCCGGGGCGTGACGGGCGAGCGCGGCAACGAGCGGCGGCAGGCTCATCTCCAGGAGCTCGCGGCCGTTCCAGGTCGGGATCACGATCGAGACCGGCTGGGCGACGCGGCGCGAAAGTCCAGCCGGGTCGGTGCGCGGCAGCGGCGCCGCCGCGCGGCGGCCGTGCGCGAGCCGGTTCACCGCATCGGTCACGATCAGCATCACGCCGACGGCGAGAGCCAGCGGCACGCTCGCGAGCGTGAGCCCGAGAGCGATCGCGAAGCTCACCGAGCGCCGCGCGAAGCGGTTGGCCGCGTGCGCGAGACGACCCATGAGGCGGGCGGCGCGGAGCGCGCGCGGCGAGGTCTCGGCCTCGCGGCGCTCGGCCTCGGCGAGCCGGTCGGCGAGCGCCGCGAGCTCGCGTTGCGTCGTCGCCAGCGTCGTTGCCGTGCGGGCGAGCTCGACCCGGAGCCCGTCGGCGTCGAGGGGCGCGCCGACGGCGTCGCTGGGCACGAGTGCCGCGGCAGCGTCGTCCGCGTCCGCGGCCGCAAGCGCGGCGACGCCCGGCACCGTCACGTCGCTTAGCGTCGTGTTGTGGAGGAAGAGGAAGGCCTCGTCGGGAATCGGCAGCGCCTCGACCAAGCCCTTCACCAGATAGTGGACGATCATTGCCGGCGACGAGGTCTCGGCGGTCGCCGGTTTGCAGAGCCACAGCGCCACGCCCGAGGCGATCGTCCCCGGCGCCGCGAACGTCACCCGATAGCGGCGGCCGCGCGAGTTCGCGATCGGCCGGAACTCGAAGCGCTGCCACTGATCGTGCGGAAGCTGCCGCAGGGCGGCGGCGACGCGAGCGACGCGCACCGGCGTCGGACCTTCGTCCCAGAGGCTGAAGACGATGTCGGCCTGCGGCCGCTCGCCGATCAGGTGCGGCAGGACGTCGACGCGGCAGAGGCCGTCGTAGGCGGCGGTGAAGCACTGCTCGGCGGCGTAGTAGCGGCCGAGCGCCGGCGAGAGCTCGCGCGCCGGCGCCAGGAACTCCTCGGCGACGAGCGCCGTCTCCTTGCGCACGATGCGCCCGGGCGGCGTCTCCTCGGCGACCCATGCGCCCCCGCTCGCCTTGTCGGCAGCGAAGCGGGGAGCGCGGCAGAACTCGCGGATCGGCTCGACGACGCGGGCCCACGAGAACTCTTCCCGGAGTGCGGCGAAGCGCGCCGCCCGCTCGGGCGTCGCCGGGGCGTCGATCATGGCTGCGAGCGCGGCGGCCGTCGCCGCGACGTCGCCGTGCGGCACCGTGAGCCCCAGGCCTTCGCGCTCGATGCGCTCGGCGAGCTCGTCGCCGCGGCCGAGCACCATCGGCACGTCCGCCCACAGATAATCGAGGATGCGGGTGCGGAATGCGAACTGGGCCTCGATCCCGGGGCGGTGCAGGCTCACGCCGACGTCGGCGTCGAGGAGGTAGTTCTGGCGCTCGCCGTACGGCACCCAGTCGATGAAGAAGACGCCGCGATCGATGAGATCGAGCTCGCGCGCCCGCGCGCGGGCGCGCGCGGCGATCGCCATCGTGCCGATATCGGGGTTCGGATGCCGGACGCCGAGGAAGAGGCCCTTCACCTCCGGACGCGTAGCGCGGAGGCGAGCCAGGGCCTCGACGAGCGTCAGCGGGTCGAACCAGTTCCAGAGACCGCCCGCCCACAGCACCAGCTTGTCGTCGTCGGCGATCCCCGGGATCACGCCCTTCACGGCGCGCGCCGTGCGCTCCGGGGTAGCGGTGGCGACGCCGAACGGCACGATGGCGAGCAGCCGAGCGAGCTCGCGGTCGGCGGCGTAGTTGGCGTGGTTCACGCGGCCGGCGGCCGCCAGCATCCCGAGCCAGAAGCGGCGCTGGGCTTCACTCGCGCAGACGAAGAAGTCGCCGTTTTCGAGGTGGTGCTGCAACCAGCGCAGAGCCAGGAGCGGCCGGCCGCCGGCAGCGTCGAAGCCCTCGCCGTAGAACTCGAGATCGGAAAGGATGAAGGGATCGTAGAGATCGACGATGAGCGGCTTGCGGATCGCGGTCATGAGCTCGGAGCGACCTGCGATCATCACGCAGTCGGCGGCGGCGACGAGCTCCGGCAGCGTCGCCTCGGTCGGCACCCGCACGCTGCGCGCCGCCGACACCACCGGCTCCCCGTCCGCGGGCACGGCGATGGTGACGTCGAAGTCGCGGGCCAGCATGCTCGCGATCTCGACCGAGCGGATGGCGGAGCCCGCCATGAGCGGCCCCGTCTTGTCGGGGCAGATGACGAGGATGCGCGTCACGCGGCCGCGCCGGACACGGGCGCGGTGCGCCGGCACGGGCGTAGAGTCCGGGAAATCACGAGCCAGATCGCTGCGGGACGGCGCACGAGGGGCCTCTCTTGCGCATGGCCCGGAGGCGGTCAAGGTGCGGGGAGACCACGATCTCGCCGCCGCATCCTTAGAGTATCTCCGGCCCGCTCGCCGGCCGTCGCTCCGCCACCGCCGGCAGCAGCCCGGCCAGCAAACCGATCGCCGGCAGCACGGAACACACGCGATAGACGAAGCCGATGCTGGTGGCGTCGGCGAGCTCTCCCAGCACCGCAGCGCCGATGCCGCCCAAGCCGAAGGCGAGACCGAAGAAGAGCCCGGCGACGGTGCCGACCCGCGACGGCATCAGCTCCTGGGCGTAGACCACGATGGCCGGGAATGCGGAGGCGAGAATGAAGCCGATCGGTATGCTCAGCGCCCCGGTCCAGGCGAGGTTCACGTACGGCAACGCCAGAGTGAAGGGCAGCACGCCGACGATCGAGAGCCAGATGACCTTCTTGCGGCCGATGCGGTCGCCGATCCAGCCGCCGGCGATGGTCCCGGCGGCGGTCGCGGCGAGGAACACGAACAGGTGCAGTTGCGCGCTGCGAACGGAGACCTGGAAGGTGCTCATCAGATAGAAGGTGAAGTAGCTCGTCATGCTCGCCATGTAGAAGAACTTCGAGAAGATGAGCGCGATCAGGACCGCGATCGCCTGCGTCACCCGCCGGCGCGAGAGCCGCGCCTCGGCCGTCTGCGCGGCGCCGCCGCGTATGCGCGCCAGCCCCTTCCCCCTGTACCAGTGTCCGACCCGGACCAGCAGGAAGATGCCGAGCAGCGCGGCCAGCGAAAACCAGGCGACGCTCGTCTGGCCATGGCGGAGGACGATGAAGGCCGCGAGCAGGGGGCCGGTCGCCGAGCCGGCGTTGCCGCCGACCTGGAACAGCGACTGTGCGAGCCCGTGCCGCCGCCCGGCCGCCATGCGCGCCACGCGCGAGGACTCCGGGTGGAAGACCGAGGAGCCGATGCCGACCAGGGCGGCCGCCGCGAGCAGCACGGCGAACGTGTGGGCGTAGGCCAGGAGTACGAGCCCGGTCAGCGTGCTCCCCATCCCTGCGGCGAGCGAATAGGGCTTCGGCCGGTGATCGATATAGAGACCTACCAACGGCTGCAGCACCGAGGCCGTGACCTGGTAGGTGAAGGTCAGGAGTCCGATCTGCGAGAAATCGAGGCCGTAGTTGTCCTTCAAGATCGGGTAGATGGCCGGCAACAACGACTGCATCATGTCGTTCAGCAGGTGGCAGACGCTGATCGCGGCGAGGACGCCGAAGGCCGTGCCTTCGATGGCGGTGTCGGCGGGGCGCGAGAAGGTCGTGTTCACGTGCGGAGTGCGGGCGCGTACGGATCGGCGCCCGGCCGAGTCGCGCGTGCCCGCATCTCTTACGACAGCCCCGGCCCTCTCGCCAGTTGACCCCGTCGCCCGGCCGCGCACCAGCTGCAACGGCACGGCGCCACTGCGAGAGTCCGGGGAAGTGTCATCGCCGGATCGCCGCAAGCCTCGGCCGCGGGGCTCGCGGCCGGACCAAGAGGAGTGGCCGGCGACGTGAGGTCCACTGTGTGGAGCTCACCTATGACGCGCCGGCCGTGCCGTGGTGGAGGGCTTTGTCATGCGGCGCGTTCTAGCGCCGTCAAAGTCCAAAGCTCGGCTTCACGGGCCACCCCGCACCGCGCGGACGAAGCCGTAATTCGTCTTGCTGTAGACGATTGCGCCCACGCCGCCATCGTTGAAGAACACGTACCACGCGCTCGCCGGGGTGGGCGCGAGCGTAGAGGACGACCAGTGGAGGCCGGACATCGTGCAGCTACAGGTCAGGACCGTACATGACGCCGTGCAGTCCGTGTTGAACGCCGGCGAGACGGCGGGGTTGCTGTTCTCGTAGTTCACGATGCTCTGCAGCTCCTTCACGTTCGGCACCCGCCAGTCCGTGTGGCCCGCAAAACCGCCCCCGCTGTTGAGCGTCGCCACCTTCACCGCGAACGCCTCGGCCCAGGTGTAAGAGTTGTCCTTGTCGTGGATGCCGCCGTCGTCCGAGAGCTTTTCCCACATGAGCTTGGTCACGTTGTCCGTGACCGTCCCGTCCCCGTTGTCCGTGTAGGCGAGCGCGGTCCCATTGCGCACGTCACCGTCCTGGCCCGTGCCGGCACAAGAAATCACCGCGCCCGCAGCATCCCAGCACGTCGTCTGACCGGTGGCGGGAAAACGGCCGCGAGCCTCGCATGCCGCCAGGTCGACGCCGCACATGGCGACATCGTCCAGCGCCGTCACCAGATCCACACTGCACGTGGCGAGATTGCCGAGCGGCCCGCCGCCCAGCGCCACCGCCAGATTGGTGCTCTCGGCATCCACCGAGCTCTGCACAGCCGTCTGGTCCCCCGTAGTCGGACACGCGCCGCCGGCCTTCGTCTCCAGCGCTACCCACTTCTTCGCGTACTTGGCCTGGCACTTCGCCAGCGCCGCCGCGTACTTCGCCGTATTCCCCGTCTGCGCGAACTTACCCTCCGCCTTCTGCCGGCAGTAGCCGTACTCGCCCGCTGTCCCGTTCTTGCCCGCCTGGCACTTCTGCGCCGGCGTCGGGGCCGCAGCCACCGCCGCCGCGGCCAGCAATACCGCCCCACCGGCCAGCGACACCGTCCATCCTCGCACTGTCGTCATCTTCGCCTCCTGTAGATGGGAGTACCGCCACGCCGGCCCATAGCCGGAGCCGGCGCACAACTGTGGCACTACTATCGTCAGAGCCGACCGAAATGATTAGCGACCCCTTCGGGCGCGGTAAGGGTCACCGCGCGTGCGCGCACGTGGAACGCTCCCCGCGCTGATAGGTGCGGGCGCCAATGATCGATCATGAGCCGCCGCGCACGGCACGAACGTAGTCGTAGTTGCTCTTGCCGCTCGCGTCCATGTAGCCGGCGGAGAAGTCCACTTCCCACGCGCTGTCGGGACTGCTCTGGGACGTAGTGGACGACCAGTAGTAGCTCGATTGCGTACAACTACACGTCGTTACCGTGCAGCCTCCCATACAACCCGTATTGAAAGCAGGGTCCACCGACGGGACCACGTTCTCCAAATCCAACAGACTTTCCAGTTCGAATCGATTCGGGATCCGCCAATCGGTGTGTCCCGCGAAACCGCCGCCGCTGTTCAGCGCTGCCAAGAACTCCGTCACTATGGTCCCGTCCATCGTGTACGGGCTCAACTCCACGCCCCAGGTGTAGATGTTGTCCTTGTCGTGGATGGAATCGTCGTCGCTCTTCTTCTCCCACATGAGCCCGGTCACGTTGTCGGTGATCGTGCCGTCGCCGTTGTCGGCGTAGGAACGCACGGTGCCCTTCTGGAGATCGCCGTCACTGCCGGCGCCGTAGCTCGTGGTCTGGCCTGTGTTCAGCAGCCCGCCACCAGTGCCACCAGTGAACACACCGGTGACTCCGAAGATCTCGACGCCGCTCTTGATGTTGCCGGGCACGAGATCGGTGTCGCCGGCTACCGTCCCGCTACCGTCATGGTAGCCGGCGGCGATCGTCTGGGCGCTGGTCGTCGGAACGATGCTCACCGCGCCGTTGTTCGGCATCGTCCCCGTCACGCCGAGCCCGGCGGTGCTCGAGAAGGTCTTGCCGGCGAGCACGTCGCCAGCGACGGCCGTGCCGGCATTGACCGTCGCAAGATCGGCGCTGCAATCCGTAAGACCGCCGCCGGCGAGGGCGGTCGCGACGTTGGTCGTAGCCTCGTCGATCACCGTCTGGAAGTCGTCGACCACGAGCGGCGCATCGAGGCACGTCGCGTTTGCCTTGGCGGCCTTGTCGATCGCCTTCTTCCACGCCTTCGTGAACTTGCTCGCGCACTTGTCGAGGGCGGCCGTGTACTTCGTCATGTCGCCGCCGGCCGCAAACTTCGCCTCCGCGTTCTGGCGGCAGGCGGCGTACTGGCCGGCGGTCTTGTTCTTGGCGGCCCGGCACTTCTGCTCGGGCGTGGCGGCGGCGCCGGCGATGGAGGCCGCAGCGCCGAGCGCGGCAGCGAGGACGAGGACAGTCGTAAGCGGACGAAACGGCATGGGACAGATCCTCCTTTCGGATGCTGGCCGACGTGGCCGGAAACGCACGCCACGGAAGAAATTTCTCGTGTCGCGGACACCGGGGCGGTTGCGGTTCCTCCAGAAGCGCGCCGCCCATGGTTGCGGTCTTTCAAATGACGGTCTGCACCCACGAAGCACCCGCCATGCCAAAATCAAACGCTAGTGAAATAGTAACCTTCTATGGACGGGCACCGTCACGCGTGCGCCGCGCGTCATCACGTCGACACCCGATTCGTCGATCGCGATGCTGCGAACCCCTGATCGTATCACGATCGGTGCCATGCGGCTTGCATTGCTTCGTCGTACTCGCGATCGGCCACGGAACGCCGATATCCACAGAGGAGCATGACCGACATCGCTCTATCGCGCTCACGGCTAGGTCGCAGCGAACGCCAGAAGGTTCGACCCGTCGCGTGATCGGGTGGGCGTTGGCCGATCACAATCGTTCTTAGCGACCTACAAAATCGAGCTGATCGATCGGGCCTCGTGGCCTACGCGCACGGCCGTGCGTACCGCGACGGTCCGATGGATCGAGGCCGTCTATAACCGGCAACGCCGTCACTCAGCCATCGACATGCTGAGTCCGGTCGATTACGAGGACCGCTTCTACAACCGCCGCGCAGCGGCTTAACTCAGGTGTCTGCGCAACCGGGGCAAGACCAAGGCGGTCAAGTGCTTCCGAGCATCCTTATTCGAAGCGGCGCGACGTCGGGACCCGATGAAAGCAACGGAGAAAGTCATGGCGAAGGCGAGGAACAGGTCGAAAGCCACGAAGAACGACGGCGCCACCGTCGGCTACGAAGCCGAGCTCTGGCGGATGGCCGACGCGCTCCGCGGCAACATGGACGCCGCCGAGTACAAGCACGTCGTCCTCGGCCTGATTTTTCTCAAGTACATCTCCGACGCCTTCGAGGAGCAGCACGCGAAACTCGTCGCCGAGCAGGCGGCAGGCGCCGACCCCGAGGATCCCGACGAGTACCGGGCGCAGAACATCTTCTGGGTGCCGCCCGAGGCGCGCTGGGCGTATCTGAAGGCGCAGGCGAAGCAGCCCATCATCGGCCAGCTCGTGGACGACGCGATGACCGGCATCGAGCGCGACAACCCGGCGCTCAAGGGCGTGCTACCGAAAGACTACGCGCGGCCCGCGCTCGACAAGACGCGTCTCGGCCAGCTCATCGACCTGATCAGCAACATCCGGGTCGGCGACGAGGCCAGTCGCGCCAAGGACGTGCTCGGCCGCGTCTACGAGTACTTCCTGTCGCAGTTCGCGAGCGCCGAGGGCAAGAAGGGCGGCGAATTCTACACGCCCCGCTGCGTGGTCAAGCTGCTGGTCGAGATGCTCGAGCCCTACCGCGGCCGCGTCTACGACCCCTGCTGCGGCTCGTCGGGCATGTTCGTCCAGTCGATCGAGTTCATCCGCGCGCACGCCAGCGGCAACGGGAACGGCGGCAAGGTGGGCGGCAGCAAAGCGAAGGCCGACATCTCGATCTACGGCCAGGAGTCGAACTACACCACCTGGCGGCTCGCCAAGATGAACCTCGCCATCCGCGGCATCGACGGCCAGATCGCCTACGGCGACACCTTCCACGACGACTGCCACCCCGACTTGAAGGCCGACTTCATCCTCGCCAACCCGCCCTTCAACATCTCCGACTGGGGCGGTGAGCGCCTCGCCGGCGACCAGCGCTGGCAGTACGGCACCCCGCCCAAGGGCAACGCCAACTTCGCCTGGGTGCAGCACATCGTGCATCACCTGGCGCCGGCTGGTGTGGCCGGCTTCGTGCTCGCCAACGGCAGCATGAGCTCCAACCAGGCCGGCGAGGGCGAGATCCGCAAGAACCTGATCGAAGCCGACCTCGTGGACTGCATGGTCGCGCTGCCCGGCCAGCTCTTCTACTCGACGCAGATCCCGGCCTGCCTGTGGTTCCTCGCGCGCGACCGCAGGAACGGCACGCGAGCCGGAAGCGAGCCACGCTTCCGCGATCGCCGCGGCGAGATCCTCTTCATCGACGCCCGCAAGCTCGGCCGCATGGTCGACCGCACCCACCGCGAGCTGACCGACGCGGACATCGCCCGCATCGCCGACACCTACCACGCCTGGCGCGGGGAACAGGAAGCGGGCGAGTACGCCGACGTGCCCGGCTTCTGCAAGAGCGCAGCCCTGGAGGAGGTGCGCAAGCACGGCCACGTGCTCACCCCCGGCCGCTACGTCGGCGCCGAGGCCCAGGAGGACGACGGTGAGCCGTTCGACGAGAAGATGAGGCGCCTCACCGCGACGCTGCGCGAGCAGCAGGCCGAGGCCGCCAAGCTCGACGCCACCATCGTCGCCAACCTGAGGGAGCTTGGCTTCTGGAGCGAATCGCGATGACCCCGGATGCGCTTCGCACGCTGATCGACGGTGGTGAAACCCTGACCGTGGAGTTCAAAGGCGAAGAACGCACGCCGCTCGGCGATCGTGACCTGGTCGAGACGATCGTCTGCCTGGCCAATCGAGTCGGGGACGGACCCGCACACCTTCTGATCGGTGTGGAGGATGACGGCCGGATCACCGGTGCCCGGCCCCGGCATGGCGAGACGACCGACCCCGCCAGGATTGCCACCCTGATTGGCAACCGCACGCGCCCGTCGATCGCCGCACGAGCAGAGTGCGTGACGATCGACCGTAAGCCGGTGCTAGTCGTCGAAGTGCCGGCGCAACGCCATCCGGTGGCTACCAGCGAGGGTCTCTTTCTCAGGCGCACGCTGGGCGGTGACGGCAGACCGGCCTGTGTGCCGATGGATGCCTACGCGATGCAGTCGCTGCAGGCCGACCGAGGGCTACTCGACCCCTCGGCGCAGATCGTCGCTGAGGCACGCTGGGAGCACCTCGACCCGCTGGAGTTCGAGCGCTTCCGGCGCAGCGTGCGCGAGCGGCGCGGGAGAAGCGACGAATCGCTGATCGATCTGCCGGATCTGGATCTCGCCAAAGCGCTGGGCGTGGTCGACGCCAATGGCGGCGTACGCGGCGTGCGGCTCGCCGCGCTGCTTCTCTTTGCCAAGGAAGATGCGTTGCAGCGCTTCATACCCACGCACGAGGTCGCCTTCCAGGTGCTGCGCGGACTCGACGTGGAGATCAACGATATCTTCCGCTGGCCTCTACTGCGCGTGATGGAGGAGTGCGAGGCGCGCATCCGTACCCGCAACCGCGAGCAGGAGCTGATGGTGGGCCTACTCCGCGTGGGTGTGCCCGACTACCCCGAACGCGCATTGCGCGAGGCGCTGGCCAACGCGCTGATCCATCGCGACTACCAGCGACTGGGGGCCGTGCACTTCCAGTGGCAGACCGACCAGATCGAGATCACCAGCCCGGGCGGTTTTCCCGAAGGTGTGCGGCTCGACAACCTGCTCGTCACCGCGCCGCGGCCGCGCAATCCGCTGCTGGCCGACGCGTTCAAGCGCGCGGGGATCGTCGAACGCACGGCGCGCGGCATCGACACCATCTTCTTCGAGCAACTGCGCAACGGCCGCCCCGCACCTTCCTACGAACTCAGCAACGAAGCCACGGTGAGCGTCATCGTCCCCGGGGGTGCGGCCAACCTCGACTTCGTGCGTCTGCTGGTGACCGAGGCGCAGCAGGGACGCGCTCTCGCGCTCGACGAGCTGCTCATCCTCAACGCGCTCTGGCAGACGCGCAGCATCACCACCGATGGCGCCGCCCAACTCGTGCAGAAGCCCGAAGCGCAGACACGCGCCGCACTGCACCGCCTAGTCGAAGCCGGGCTCGTCGAGGAGCGCGGCCAGAAACGGGGCCGGAGCTGGCACCTCTCCGCGGCGACGTACCGGCTGCTCGGCGACAAGGCCGGCTACGTACGCCAGCGCGGATTCGAGCCTTTGCAGCAGGAACAGATGGTGCTGCAGTACGTGGAAAAGCACGGCCGGATCACGCGGCGCGAAGCGGCCGAATTGTGCCGGATTACGGGCCCGCAGGCCTACCGATTGCTCGATCGACTGGCCAAACAGGGGTTTATCGAGCGCGAAGGCGAGCGCGGGCGGCGCGTCGGCTACCGGAGGGCAGCCCGGTGAGCGAGCAGAACGCACGGAAATGCACGGTAAATGCACGCGTGCATTTGTCGGCGCGCCGCGCGCATTTCGCGGTTGGGGCAGCCTGTAGGCAGGCCGAGGCCAAGAAGCTCGACGCCGCCATCACCGCAAACCTGAAGGAGCTTCGGTATGTCGGCTAGCGACTCGGACACGACCCGAGCGGCCGAAATCGGTGACGTGCCCCAGCAATGGGTTGTGGCGCCGCTCAGCCTCTTTATCTCGCGCGTAACCTACGGATTCACGAATCCAATGCCGACGACGGACGAGGGTCCGTTCTTGGTCACCGCCAAAGACGTTCATGATGGCCGCATCGACTACTCGACCGCACGGCGCACCTCATGGGATGCGTACAGAAACGCCGTCACGGACAAGAGCCGGCCCCGCGTCGGAGACATTTTGCTAACGAAGGATGGGAGCATCGGTCGAGTTGCCGTCTGCGATAGACCCGGCGTCTGTATCAATCAGTCAGTCGCGCTTATCCAGCCCAACGAACGGACAGACTCGCGCTTTTTGAAGTACCTGCTTGAAGCTCCGCACTACCAAGACCGAATGGAGGGTGACTCTGATGGCACGACCATTAAGCACATCTACATCACGCGTGTAGACAAGATGCAGGTTGCGGTTCCGCCGCTGGAAGAGCAACGCGCCATCGCCCACATCCTCGGCACGCTGGACGACAAGATCGAGCTGAACCGGCGGATGAGCGAGACGCTGGAGGCGATGGCGCGGACGCTTTTCAAGTCGTGGTTCGTGGACTTCGACCCCGTCCGCGCCAAAGCCGAAGGCCGCGACCCCGGCCTCCCCAAACCCCTCGCCGACCTCTTCCCCGCCCGCCTCGTCGACTCCGAACTCGGCGAGATTCCGGAGGGGTGGGAGGTGGGAACGCTCGAATCGCTCGCGTCGATCCAGGGCGGGAAGCAGTTGCCGACCGAGGAATGCGAACGGCAAGGACCCTACCCAGTGTATGGTGCCAACGGAATTATGGGGTTTGCCGAGAGAACCACTCACGGCGGGTTCGTCATTGCCTTTGGCAGAGTCGGAGCATACTGCGGGTCGGTACACTGGACGTACGGAGGCGCTTGGATCAACAACAACGCAAGTTCTGTCGTACCCGCACGTTGGCCAGAGTTTGTGTTGCAAGCGATGTTGACTGTGGGTTTCGAAGGGATGCGTACCGGCTCTGCCCAGCCGTTTATTCCGAGCAGTTCTCTCGCTTCCATGGGTGTGATCCGCCCAGGCGAGGCGGTTCTCGATAGCTTCTGTTCCATCGCCGCGCCGCTGCGGCGTCGAGAACAAGCAGCAATTGTGGAATCCCGCACCCTCGCCGCCCTGCGCGACACGCTCCTGCCCAAGCTCATCTCCGGCGAGCTGCGCGTGAAGGACGCGGAGCGTTTCCTGAAGGAACGCGGGCTGTGAGATACGACCCCGAACGCCACCAGCGCCGCTCCATCCGGCTCAGGGGTTACGATTACGCCCGGGCCGGCGGCTATTTCGTCACCGTATGCACCCATCAGCGCGCCTGCCTGTTCGGGGCCATCAGCGACGGGCAAATGCGCCTGAATGCTGTCGGACAGGTGGCCACCCAATGCTGGCGGGCCATCCCCGACCATTTCCCCGACGTTCGCTGCGACGAATTCGTGGTGATGCCGAACCATATTCACGGAATTCTGTGGATCGTCACCCCAAACCCGTCCGGCGTGGTAGTGGTAGTAGGGGCGAATCATTATTCGCCCCTACGTCCACCCCAATGTCCGCCCCAACCCGGACCGTCAAACCAGGCGCCGCCCCGCGGCACATCGAAAACGATCGGTTCCGTTGTCCGCGGTTTCAAAATCGGTGTCACCCTATGGATGCGGGGAAATGATTTCGACGGCCCCGTCTGGCAACGCGGCTACTATGAACACATCATTCGCAAGGAAGAATCCCTGAACCGTATTCGGCAATACATCCTCGACAATCCGGCGCGCTGGGCAACGGCCAACAACAACCTCACTGTCGGCGACATCAGAACGGCTCTCCCGTGGCTCGTCTGACCGAATCCGACGTCGAAGGCGCTGCCCTCGACTGGCTGGAAGCGACCGGCTGGCGGATCGCCCACGGTCCCGACCGCGCACCCGACATGCCCGCGACCGCGCGTCCAATCCCATTGCACCGAGTCCCACGACCGCAGTCCCTCGAATCCTGCATCCAGCCGACCCTCGAACCGACGATCGGCCGCCCATGAACTAGCGTTCAGCCGAACGCGTAACTTGCGTTCAGCCGTTGGGGACACGTATCGTGCAGCATGCCTCGCGTACGATCGTTCCCGCGGTTCCTCGCCCCGCGTCTGCGTGAAGCGCTGCGGGATACGCCGGCGGTGCTCGTCCATGGGCCACGACAAAGCGGCAAGACAACCCTGGCCCGAACGGTCGGAGAGGCCCGCGGCTACCGCTACGTTTCCTTCGACGACGACGCCATCCGCGCCGCCGCGAAGGCCGATCCCATCGGCTTCGTCGCGCGGCTACCGGCAAAATCCATTCTCGATGAGGTACAGCGGGTCCCCGAGATCTTCACCGCGCTCAAGTCCGCGATCGATCGCCGCAGGACAGCAGGGCGGTTCATCGTCACGGGCTCGGCCAACGTGCTCCTGATCCCGGAGCTCGCGGACTCGCTGGCCGGACGCATTGGGATCCTCCGACTGCATCCGCTCTCACAATGCGAGATCGCCCGCTCGCGACCGCGATTCCTGGACCGACTGCTGCACGGGCAATTCGCTACCGCGCTCTGCGAGCCGCTGGGCCGCGACCTGGCGCGCCGCATCGCCGACGGTGGCTACCCCGCGGCGCTCGCACGGCGGGCACCGGCCCGGCGACGAGCTTGGTATCGCGACTACATCGAGACGCAGATCCAGCGCGACGTCCGCGACCTGAGCCGCCTGCGCTCCCTCGATACGCTCCCCAAGCTCCTGCGCCTTGCGGCCACGCACACCGCGCGCCTCATGAATGTGGCCGAGCTTGCGGCGCCGTTCGAGCTGACGCGCCAGACCATACACGAACACATCACGCTGCTCGAGCGTCTGTTCCTGGTCGAACGCCTGCCACCGTGGCACACGAACCAGTTGAGCCGACTCGTCAAGCGACCCAAACTGCACGTGGGCGACACGGGCGTTGCGTGCGCCCTGATGGGTCTCGATGCCGCCCGGCTGGACGCCGATCGCCCCACGCTCGGCTGCCTGCTGGAAACCTTCGTGCTTCAGGAGCTGCGACGCCAGGCTGGTTGGCGCCCGGATCCGATCGACTTCTTCCACTTCCGGGATCGCGACGATTTCGAGGTCGATATCGTGATCGAAGCCGAGGGCGTCGTCTGCGGCGTCGAGGTCAAGGCCGCGGCGACGGTCCACGAATCGGATCTGCGCGGGCTGCGCAAGCTTCAGAGTGCCGCGGACGGCCGTTTCGGCGCCGGCGTCGTCCTGTACGACGGCGGCGCGATAATCCGCTTCGGGGACTCACTGTTCGCCGTACCGGTGCGCACGCTCTGGGAGGCGCCGCAGTGACCCCGTCCTTCACCGAATCCGTTGTCGAAGACGCCGCGCTCTCCTGGCTGGAGGCCGGCGGCTGGAAGATCGCGCACGGACCGGAAATCGCTCCCGACATGCCCGGAGCCGAGCGGACGGACTACAGCGAAGTCGTCCTCGAACAGCGTCTGCGCGACGCACTTGCCCGTCTCAATCCGGATCTCCCCGCCGAGGCGATCGAGGACGCCTTCCGCAAGCTCACTCGGCCCGAGGGTGCGGAGCTCATACAGCGCAACCGCGCGCTGCACCGACTGCTGGTGGATGGCGTCACGGTCGAATACCGCGACGTCGAGGGCACGATCCGCGGCGCGCAGGCGCGAGTGGTCGACTTCGACGATCCGAGTGCGAACGACTTGCTGGCGGTCAATCAGTTCACTGTCACCGAGAACAAGCGCACACGCCGGCCGGACATCGTCCTCTTCGTGAACGGTCTGCCGCTCGCGGTATTCGAGCTCAAGAATGCGGCCGACGAAAACGCCAGCATCTGGTCCGCGTTCCAGCAACTCCAGACCTACAAGACCGAAGTCCCGGCGCTGTTCGCGGCCAACGCCGTGCTCGTCGTGTCCGACGGCGTCGAGGCGCGCGCCGGCACGCTCACCGCCGGGCGCGAGTGGTTCAAACCCTGGCGAACCATCACCGGCGAGACGCTGGCCGACGCGCACATGCCCGAACTACAAGTGGTGATCGAGGGGCTGCTGGCGCCACGCCGCTTCCTCGACCTGGTGCGCGACTTCATCGTCTTCGAGGACAACGGCGGCGGGCGCATCGCCAAGAAGATGGCCGGCTACCACCAGTTCCACGCCGTGCAGGTAGCGGTGGGCGAGACGCTGCGTGCGGCGGAGCTGGTTCGCGCGGACCGGATCGCCGAGGCCGACGGACGCTACGAGGCGGGGCGCCAGCCCGGCGGCAAGCCCGGCGACCGGCGCGTCGGCGTCGTCTGGCACACGCAGGGCTCGGGCAAGAGCCTGACGATGGCTTTCTACGCGGGTCGCATCGTCCGCGAGCCGGCGATGGAAAACCCGACCTTGGTCGTGCTCACCGACCGTAACGACCTCGACGACCAGCTCTTCGGCACCTTCTCGCGCTGCGCCGAGCTCCTGCGCCAGCCGCCGGTACAGGCCGAGTCGCGCGCCCACCTGCGCGAGCTCCTGTCCGTGGCGGCCGGCGGAGTGGTGTTCACGACCATCCACAAGTTCTTCCCGGAAGAGAAAGGAGACCGGCACCCGACGCTCTCCGAGCGGCGCAACATCGTGGTGATTGCCGACGAGGCGCACCGCAGCCAGTACGACTTCGTCGACGGCTACGCGCGGCACATGCGCGACGCCCTGCCGCACGCGTCGTTCATCGGCTTCACCGGCACGCCGATCGAGCTCCGGGACGCCAACACGCGCGCCGTCTTCGGGGACTACATCAGCGTCTACGACATCCAGCGCGCCGTCGAGGACGGCGCCACGGTGCCGATCTACTACGAGAGTCGCCTCGCGAAGCTCGCGCTCGACGAGTCGGAACGGCCGAGGATCGACCCGGACTTCGAGGAGGCCACGGAGGGCGAAGAGGTCGAGCGCAAGGAGAAGCTGAAGACCAAGTGGGCGCAGCTCGAGGCGGTGGTGGGCTCACAGAAGCGGCTGGAGATCGTGGCGCGCGACATCGTCGAGCACTTCGAGAAGCGCCTCGAAGTACTCGACGGCAAGGCCATGGTCGTGTGCATGAGCCGGCGCATCTGCGTCGAGCTGTACGAACTGCTCCTCAAGCTGCGGCCCGAATGGGCGGGCGACGGGGACGATCAGGGCGCGATCAAGGTCGTGATGACCGGCTCGGCCTCCGATCCCGCGGACTGGCAGCAGCACATCCGCAACAAGCCCCGGCGCGAGGCGCTGGCCAACCGATTTCGCGATCCCGCGGACCCGCTTCGCGTGGTCCTCGTGCGCGACATGTGGCTCACCGGCTTCGACGCGCCGAGCCTCTCCACGATGTACGTGGACAAGCCGATGCACGGCCACGGACTGATGCAGGCGATCGCGCGCGTGAACCGCGTGTTTCGCGACAAGCCCGGCGGGCTGGTCGTGGACTACCTGGGCCTCGCCCACGAGCTCAAGGCCGCGCTCGCGACGTATACGGAAAGCGGCGGCACGGGGCGCACGGCGCTCGACCAGGACGAGGCGGTGGCCGTGATGCTCGAGAAGTACGAGATCTGCTGCGGGCTGTTCCACGGCTTCGACCGGTCGAAGTGGACAACGGGGATGCCGCAGGAGCGGCTTAGTCTGCTTCCTCGGGCGCAGGAGCACATCCTCGCCCAGGAGCACGGCAAGGATCGCTGCCTGCGTGCCGTCCGCGAGCTGTCGCAGGCCTTCGCGCTGGCAGTGCCGCACGAGGAGGCACTGCGCATCCGGGACGACGTGGCCTTCTACCAAGCCGTGCAGGCCGTGCTCGCCAAGCGGGCGCCGGGCGAGGCCCGGTCGGAGGAGGAGCTCGACCACGCGGTCCGCCAGATCATCGCGCGCGCCGTGGCGCCCGAGGGCGTGGTCGACATCTTCGCCGCGGCCGGGCTCCGGAAACCGGACATCTCGATCCTGTCCGAGGGGTTTTTAGCAGAAGTCCGCGGCATGCCGCAGCGCAACCTCGCGGTCGAGCTGCTCCACAAACTGCTCAAGGGCGAACTGGCAAGTCGCCGCCGCAAGAACGTCGTGCAGGCCCGCTCGTTCGCCGAGATGCTGGAGCAGACGATCCGGCGCTACCAGAACCGGGCGATCGAGGCCGCCCAGGTGATCGAGGAGTTGATTCAGCTCGCGCGAGAGATGAGGGAGGCAAACGCGCGCGGCGAGGCGCTCGGGCTCTCCGAGGACGAGTTCGCCTTCTACGACGCGCTGGAGACCAACGACAGCGCCGTCAAAGTGCTCGGCGATGCGACCCTGCGCGGCATCGCACGGGAACTGGTCGAAACCGTGCGCAACAACGTGACCATCGACTGGACGCTGCGCGAGAACGTACGGGCGCATCTCCGTGTTCTCGTCAAGCGCATCCTGCGCAAGCACGGCTACCCGCCCGACAAGCAGGAGAAGGCGACGCAAACGGTGCTGGAGCAGGCCGCGCTCCTGTCGGCGGAATGGGCGGCAGGGTGAAAGAGGCGTCCAACAACAGCAGTCGGCGGACGGCGGCAAGCAAGATGACGCAAAGCGACTGCCACCGGCCGAGATCGTGGTGAGTTTGACGCGGATCCGGCTCGCTGCGTAGCAAGAAGCACACGAAGACGAGCATGGGATCCTTTCTGCGCGGAGTACTGTTGGGTGTCCTGGCAACGGCGTCCCTCATGGGCGTTGCCCTTTACGCACTGCGTGGCGTTCTGCCCATGATCCTACCCGGACCCTTGCCGGACATTCCCGAAGATCGCCCATCCGAAGCGACAGAGTCCACCAAAGCCTTGCGTGAAAAAATCCTGTCCGAGCTTCCCTTCTCGCAGCGGCAGGATTTCGAGTTCGCGCAGCGCAATTTCATCGCCTCACTGGAAGATCCGAAAATCACCGGCGCCAACGGCGAGCTCGTGTTCGACCTGGATTCATATTCGTTTCTCGGCAAGGACGCGCCCGACACGGTCAATCCGAGCCTCTGGCGCCAAGCGCAACTCATCACGCGCCACGGCCTGTTCCAGGTACATGACCGGATCTACCAGGTGCGCGGTTTCGATGTATCCAACGCTACCTTCATCCTGACCGACGCAGGCTACGTCGTCGTCGATCCACTGACCACGGCGGAGACGGCGCGGGCCGCGTTGGGACTGGTCCGCAAGCATGTCGGCGACCGACCCGTCGTCGCGGTGATCTATTCCCACAGCCACGTGGATCACTTCGGCGGTGTCACCGGTGTCACGTCCGAAGAAGAGGTGCGTGCCGGCCGCGTGAGGATAATCGCACCGGAGACATTCCTGGAGCATGCCGTCTCCGAAAACATCCTCGTCGGCGTCGCCATGGCCCGCCGGGCCCGCTTTCAATTCGGCACCACGCTGCCACGCAGTCCCGAGGGCGAGCTCACTTCAGGTCTCGGTCCAGGCATTCCACGCGGTTCGATCACGCTGATTGCACCCACCGAGACGATCTCCAAGACGGGCCAGGAGTTGCAGATCGGCGGTGTCACCTTCTCGTTCCAGGTTACACCCGGAACGGAAGCGCCGGCGGAGATGAACTTCTACCTGCCGCAGTTCCGTGTCCTGTTCATGGCGGAAAATGCCAATGCCACGATGCACAACCTCCTCCCCGCCCGTGGTTCGCTCGTGCGCGATGCAAAGGCCTGGGCTGACTACCTGACTGAATCGATCCGCCTGTTCGCCGACCGCTCCGATGTCGTGTTCGCAGCACACGGAATCCCGCGCTGGGGAACGGACGTCCTCAAGGACTTCCTCGTGAAACAGCGGGACGCCTACAAATTCCTGCACGACCAGACGGTGCGCCTCATGAACGCAGGATTGACGGGGACCGAAATCGCCGAGAACCTGCGCTTGCCCGACCCCCTGGCCCGAGAGTGGTTCAACCGCGGTTACTACGGAACGATGAGCCATAATTCGAAGGCGGTCTACCAGCGATACATGGGCTGGTACGATGCCAATCCGGCATCCCTGGAACCGCTACCGCCGGTGGCGGCCGCAACACACTATGTCGAGGCAATCGGTGGCGCGCAGGCGGTCCTTTCCAGGGCACAGTCGGCAGTCCGGGCAGGGGAATACCGTTGGGCTTCAATGTTGCTGAATCACCTCGTCTTTGCCGATCCCGACAACCGTGCCGCCCGCGAGCTCCTTGCCGACGTTTACACGCAGCTCGGCTACCGCACCGAAGCCGGGACCTGGCGCAACATTTACCTGACGGGAGCGCAGGAGCTGCGTCACGGCGTGCTGGCACTGCCGCTGCAACGCCTCAGCATGGATCTCGTGCGTGCTACACCGACCTCGATGATGCTCGACTTTGCTGCCGTGCGTCTCAATCCCGAACGTGCTGCCGGCAAGCGGATCGTCCTGAACATCCGTCTCAGCGACACGAATGAACGCCATCTCATCACCGTACAGAACAGCGTGCTCGTGCATGAAAAAGACGTCACCGACGATACGGCCGATGCGACGGTCACGATGGAGCGCAACGATCTGCTGCAGACATTGCTCGCCGGCGTTCCCGTCGGGCTGAAGACGGCCACTGGCGCGATCCGGAGGGAAGGCAGCACGGATGCGTACGCGAAACTCGTCGAGTTGATCGATCCCCTCGATCCAAACTTTCCGATCGTCACTCCGTGAGTCGGAAAAGATCACGGCGAACCGTGCCGTCTGGCCCGACGAGGACACGGATGACGAGATTCGGTGAGCCACCGCCTCGCACGACACGCACCTCGATTGCGTTCGTCATGTACGACCTCCTCGGCGTGGCGATGACGGCTGCGGCCGGGCCAGCCGAGGACCTGGTGGGAAGCCCAACGCAAGTCGCAACCCCGGTGTAGGCACTCGCGCAGGAGCTTCTCGAGGATCTGGCGCGACCGGAAGCAGACGCAGGCCGCGTTGGGGCCCGCGAAGTCGGCGCGGCGGGCGTCGGCTATCGGCATGGGGTGCGCCCGCGTACGCTAACGACGAGCCTGGGACCGACGACGTTCGCGATGCCTCGCGCGCGGGTCCGCGGGTCCGACGGCACCACGGAGTGGCGCAGTCAGTTGCTCGGGCGCTACGAGCGGCGCACTCAACGCGTCGATGAAGCGCTGCTCGGCGTTTACCTGAGCGGCAGCAACACACGGCGCATCTGCGGCGTCTTGGCGCCGTTGCTGCGCGGGGCGCCGCTCTCGAAGGACGCGATCTCGCGCTTGGTGGGGCGCCTGCGCACGGACTTCGACGCGTGGGCCGAGCGCAAGCTGGCGGCCGATCAGGTCCGCTATCTGTTCCTCGACGGCTGGTACCCGCGCGCGCGGATCGGGAAGAAGCGGGTCCGGGTGCCGGTCTTGGTGACGCTGAGGGCCTGCGCCGATGGGCGCCGCCTCGTGCTCGATCTGCGCCTCGCCGGTGAAGAGAGTGAAGCGTCGTGGCACGAGGTGCTCGACGCGTTTACCAAGCTCCGCCTCGGCGTCCCGGCCCTCGCGGTGGTCGATGGTAATCCCGGGCTGGAGGCGGCCTTACGCGCAGCGTGGCCGAAGATCGACCTCCAGCGCTGCACCAACCACAAGCTCTGGAACCTGCTCGCCAAGGTGCCGGCGCATCTGCGGGAAGAGTTCGCGGAGAACTACCGGCGCATGATCTACGCGGCGACGGTCAAGGCGGTGGGGGATGCGCGCGTGGTCTTCGCCCGCAAGTGGAAGCTCCGCTGCAAGGCCGTGTTCACGGGCTTCGAGGACGCCGGCGACGACCTCTTCACCTTCGTGCGGTATCCGATCTCGCAACGGAAGGCGCTGCGCCCGACCAATGCGCTCGAGCGGATGAACGGGGAATTCCGCCGTCGCATCAAGACGCAGGCGTCGTTCCTGAGCGAGGACGCCGTGCTGCTCCTACTCTTCGGGCTGCTCCGCAGCGGACAGATCAAACTGCGACGACTCGTCGGCTGGCAGGATATGGCGACCACCAAGAAACAATCGGAGGCGGCATAATTCCCCCGAATATCAACTGATCAAATCGCCGGAGATGTTTTTCCATCACTTGACCGACACCACCCGAGCGAGCTTTCGCATCCACAGCCCCGCCAGTACGACGACGACGATCGAGGTAATCGCGGCACGATCACTGAAAAATTCTTGCCGTTCGAGGAACGTGACGACGGCATGCGGTAAGTTCAGTAGAAACGACGTCGCAACGTTTTTCGTCAGACGAAAGACAGCGCCAAACATAACCCCCACCAATGTCATGCGAATCATCGACTCGAGATGGCGCCATTCTCCCCCATATCCTAGGTGATAGAGGGCGAACGCCAGAGACGATACGGCGACGGCGGGTACTAGCCCCATCACAGCCTCAACTCTCGTCTGTAGAAAGCCTCGAAAGAAAACTTCCTCGAACAGCGTCGAAAAGCACATCGCCGCGATGAGTGTGGCAAGTGAGCGGAGTTCTGGAAGATGGCTGCCTCCGAGTCGCCAGGGAACGGTCACGCACGCAGCGATGACCCCCACGAGTACGTTGCGGCCTAGTTGGTCGAGTGAGAGCCCCATGTCTTCGAGTGAGCGGCCCGTCGCCACCACGTACCAGGTCGGAAACATCACACACACCCCCAGGCCGAAAATGAAGTGGTAGAGGAGGCTCCGCCACGGGTCACCGACTCCACCCCAGGCGACGAACATCACCGCCAGACCCACCGCAAACGTCGCGAAGGCGACCATCACGTCGCGCCGCGACTGCCGTCGAGCAGATTGGTTGTCCCGATTCATTCGGCTAGTGGCCGGTTCGGAACGTCGACGCCGCATCGGCACAAGAGTTTCTTCGTCCTTGGCATGGAGTCCCGTGCTAGGGCGAAGCGTTCTCGCACGTGCCTCCCGCATGCCGAAATCATCGCATCACCGAGAACATTGAGGTCCGAATGCGGAAAAGTGCTCCGAGCTCGTCCCTGGCCACATGTCACTTCTCACGGGCATGACCCGGATGTTCTCACGAGCATGACCCAGGGTCCCGAGGCCGGGTCAGCTCATAGCACGATCGGCCTCGACGTCTTCAATGGAGTCTCCGCCGGCGCGGCGGTGTCCGCCGCACCGGCCGATTCGTAGCGCCGTCGCCACCGGGCCGTTGGCGTTTCCGATAGCTCTCGCCTTCGAGGACCACTTGGTAGGCATTGTGGACGAGGCGGTCGATCGCACTCTGCGCGAGGATCGGATCGTCGGAGAGCGGGATCCACTCATCGATGGTCCGATTCGAGGTGAGGATCGTGGTCGCACGGCGGTGCCGTTCGAGGATGACTTCGTAGAGGTCATGGGACTGCGTGGCGTCGAGCCGGCGGAGTCTGAAGTCGTCAATGATCAGGATCTCGGGCTGAGGAACCGGCGGAAGACTTTGTCGGTCGAGTGATCAGCGCGCGCCTGCTGGAGGTGTTGGAAAAGATAGTCGACACGCGTGAAGAGCACGTCGTGCCCGGCGCGGCAGGCGGCGTGCCCGAGGACGCACGCGAGAAAAGTCTTGCCGACGCCGACGGGGCCCAGGAAGACGATGTCTTCGTGGCGCTCGACGAAGCCGAGGCCGAAGAGGTCGCGGACCCGGTCGCGATCGAAAGTGATCGGCGCGTCCCAATCGAAGCTCTCGAGGGTCTGCTCTTCCTCGAAGCCGGCGCGTTCGAGTCGGTGGCGCGCCCACCCGGCGGCTGCCGGGCGTGGGTCTTGATGAGCTCGCCGTCGGAGTACGCGCGCACGAGGTTCCGATCGACGCGGACCCAGACGGACTTGCGGAGGTACGCCGCCGGGATCGAGTAGATCGCCTTGTCGACTTGGATGTGGTGATCGGGATGGACTTTGCACTGGATCCAGGTCGGCGGATCGAAGCGCGGGCGGTCGAGCGGCTGGATGCCTCGCGCGCGGGTCCGCGGGTCCGACGGCACCACGGAGTGGCGCAGTCAGTTGCTCGGGCGCTACGAGCGGCGCACCCAACGCGTCGATGAAGCGCTGCTCGGCGTTTACCTGAGCGGCAGCAACACACGGCGCATCTGCGGCGCCTTGGCGCCGTTGCTGCGCGGGGCGCCGCTCTCGAAGGACGCGATCTCGCGCTTGGTGGGTCGCCTGCGCGCGGACTTCGACGCGTGGGCCGAGCACGATCTGGCGGCCGATCAGGTCCGCTATCTGTTCCTCGACGGCTGGTACCCTCGCGCGCGGATCGGGAAGAAGCGGGTCCGGGTGCCGGTCTTGGTGACGCCGAATAGCGACGTGGCGAAGACACTATCAAGATTCGCGGCGAACTCGACTGCGCCGTGAAAGCCGTCGAAGCCGGTTATCTGACCGTCAAAGTTTCAACCGGTCGCCGTCTTCTGTTGCGCCTCGACCGCATCGTCCGTATCGACCCAGCATAGGACCGCTGTGCAGAGTCCGACGGTGCCCGCTCTACGGGTCCCGGTCCGCTTCGCCCGCCGAGCGCTCCCAGATACGCCCGACGCACGGCTCAACGAGGGCATCCACCTCGGGCTGCCGCCCCTTCGTTCTGACTGCGGCAAACACGCCGAGCCGCACACGCGGATACACTTCGGCGAGACGCGTCGCTGCTCCGAGCAGTGTATTTCCCTTCGTTACGAAGTCATCCACGATGGTGACTCGCTGCATGACCGCAAGGTCCGCGGTCGCGCGAATCGTCTCGTAGTGCTTGAACGCGTTCGGGCGATTGCCGCGCGCAGCGAAAGCCGACTTCGGCACGGCCTCGACACGCTCGAGGGAGAGAAGCACGTGCCGGCCGAGTCCCACGCGCACGAGCTCCTCGGCCATCAGCTTCCCAGGCCAGAGCGCGCCTTCGACGAGCGGGCTGCTTCTCGGACAGGGCACCAGCGTCACGTCTGGACCGAGTATCGCCGCCAAGCCGGAGGACTCGAGGTTCCTTGCGATGTGCTCCGCGATGTTTCGAAGTGTTGCCGCCCGGCCCGCCTTCACCGCGTCCCGCAGCTCGCGTGACCGTCGGGAGACGTCGGAAGTGCCTTTCGGCGAGTAGACGAGGTAGCTCCCGAACGAAACCTCAGAGCATAACGGGCTCGCCACGGGCCAGCTCCGGCATCCCCTCAAGCACGAGCTCGAGATTCTCTCGCGAGAGAACTTGCGCCCCGTAGCGCATCATCTCTTTCGCCCAGGCAAGCGACGGGTCGTTCGCAACGCTTTCCATGAGAAACAGCAGTCGCCCGAGGCGGAGCGCTTCCCAGCCCTGATGGAGTGTGCCGCTCTTCTCGCCCGCTTCGACAATCACCGTGGCATCGCTGATAAGGGCCATCGTCCGATTGCGGATTGGAAAATTCTTCGGCTGTACCGGAGAGCCCGGCGGAAACTGCGAGACGACGAAATGCTCGCCCTTGAGACGCTCTTGGAGGACACGGTTCTTTGCTGGGTAGGCTTCGTCGAGCGAGGTGGCGATGACCGCGATGGTGCGACCGCCCTCGACGATGGCCGTCTCGTGCGCGGCTGTGTCGACGCCCTCGGCGAGACCGCTCACGACCACCATGCCGCGCTTCACGAGCGCCTTCGTCAGCGCGCGGGTACGAGCAAGCCCCTCGGCGGAGACTTTGCGCGAACCCACGACCGACACCCGCGGGCCCGCCCGCAGGAGCCCAACGTCACCCGCGACGAAGAGCCGCCGCGGGGCGTTCTTCCGCTCGACCTCGTTCAAGGGTCCGAGCAGCTCTTCAGCGGCGTACTCGCGTGTTTCCATGCCTCGTTGCCGGTGAACATCTCGCAGACCCCTTGAATCCGTCAAGGCAGCCGTTGACGAGGTTCCGAAGTCCGCGCGTGGCCGGCTTTCGGCTTCGCCAGGGTTCTCCCTCCGTGTAGCGCGTTTCTCTCTTCGCACGCTCCCCTCCTCCTCCGGTCACGGTCGTCCTTCGGCTCCACCTTGACCGCACAGGGGAGCGCGCCGGGTCTACCTCGAAACGCAACTCGAAGGGCGAACCCCACGCATGAAGCCGACTACACCACTCGACACCGACATCGCCGCCATCCTCGGCCCATCGTTCACCGGACCGCTCGACCCGCTCCTTCGCCGTATGGCGCTCGCTGAGAACGAAATTGACGCCGCGAAGAAGCGTCACCCGGAGCACGCCATGGCGCTGCATGATGCGTTTCTCGCCCTCCAGCCGAGCGACGTCATTCTCCGCTCCGGCCCCGACAAGCTCTATCCGCTCCACTGCCACGAGCTCCTCGAGCGCGCGGTGCACGCGGTGCATCTTTCAGGATGGCGTGAAGAACAATTGCGTATTCAAGTCGAGCGTTGGATGTTCACCGCCATGGCAGTCCCGAGCCTTCCCGAGCGCGAGCACTGGGAGACGGTGTTCCGTGAAAAGCATGAAGACGAGGTCTCGTGGTTTCAGGAGCGAGCCGCTATTTCTCTCCAGCTCATCGCGAACACCGGAGTTGCGAAGACGGCGAGCATCGTCGACGTTGGAGCGGGAGCATCACGCCTCGTCGATGGGCTGCTCGCGGCCGGCTATCGCGATCTGCTCGTCGTCGACCTCGCCGAAGCGGCTCTCGCCAAGGCTCGGGCGCGACTCAAAGAGCGGGCTTCGGAGGTGCGATGGCTCGTGCGCGACGTGACGACGTGGGTGCCAGAAGAGCGCTTCGACGTCTGGCACGATCGCGCTCTGTTTCACTTCATGGTCCACCCAGAGGACCGCGAGGCGTACCTCACCACGCTGCGGCGCGCGCTCTCGGTCGGCGGCCACGCCATCTTCGCCACCTTCGCGAGCGACGGCCCCGAGAGCTGCAGCGGTATGCCCGTCCAGCGCTACGAGCCGGAAACGCTCGCGCAGGCTCTCGGCGCCGACTTCCACCTCGTCGAGAGCGTCCGCGACGCGCACGTGACGCCCGCGAACAAGGTGCAGTCGTTTCAGTACAGTCGCTTCGAGCGTGTCCGATGACGCCATCCGTCCGCGGGTCCGAAGACGCGCTCGACAAGTAGCTTGCCAGGCTCGGCGCGGCGCCGGAGCTTCTCGAGGGTCCGGCGTGACTGGAAGCAGGCGCAGGCCGGTAGGAGCGCCCTCGCGCCCACCACTCGCTCGCGCGCGACGCCGCGAGCAGAGTGCGGGCACCGGGCGCGTCGCCGCAGATGCTACGCGAACGCCCCGCGAGTCGCGAGGCGCGGCTGCCCGCCGAGGGTCGGCCCGGCTCGAGCACGTGTCACCGGACGGCGGGCCGTCGATCAACGACGCCGGCGACGTCGCGTTGTCCGCTACGCTCGGGTCCGGTGGCGGCATCTTCGTCGACCCGGCTGCCGGTCCGGCGGTCGCAGCGGCCCGTACCGGCGATGCCGCACCGGGGGGCAGCACCTGCGCGTGCTTCGACGGTGTCGCGCGCATCGACGCAGCCGGCAACGTCGCCTTCGTCGCGCGGCCGAGCGGCATCTTCCTGCCGGGATCGACGTACCGGAAGATCTTCGAGGAGATCGGCGTGTCGCGAAGCGGCACCTGGGCGACCTACAGCGCGAACGTGAAGCAGCCGCCCGGAAGCGGCGGCGCAAAGCTCGGCCTCTTCCGCTGCGAGGGGAGCTGACCGGCGGGGGTATCTCGAAGCGACGAAGCTGCGCGCTCCAGCCACGCGACGCCGACGTGCAGATGTTCCTACGCCCGGCGTCGCGGCGGCGGCCGCAGGCCTTCAGAGCTCCCGCGGCGACTCCAGCGCGAGCGGTGCGCCGGAGCGCGGGTGCGGCACCACCAGGCGCGCGGCGTGCAGCATGAGCCGCGGCGCCGGCGGTCCGCCGTACGTCCGGTCGCCGAGGAGCGGATGACCGAGGGCGCGCAGGTGCACGCGGATCTGGTGCCGGCGGCCGGTCCGCGGCCGGATCCGCAGGAGCGCGCCGCGGTCGTCGGCGGCAACGAGCGCCCACTCGGTCCGCGCCGGCCGGCCGCCCGGATCGATGCGGACGCGCCGGGCGGCGTCGTCGATCGCGTCGTCGATGGTGCCGGCGCGGGCGTCCGGCACGCCGGCGACGCGCGCCAGATAGGTCTTCTCGACGCGCCCCTCCGCAAACGCCGCCGAGAGCGCCGCCGCGGCGGCGCGCGTCTTCGCGAAGACGAGCACTCCCGACGTCGCGGCATCGAGGCGGTGCACGACCCAGAGGCGCGCCGGCCGGTCCCGGCGCGCGCGCAGCGCCTCGGTCAGGAGATCCAGGGCCGTGCCGGCGGCGGCGCTGCGGGTGGGCGAGGTCGCCATGCCGGCCGGCTTGTCGATGGCGAGGAGATCGGCATCCTCGAAGAGGATGGGCGGTACGACGGCGGCCGCCGCGCGCGCCACCGCGGCCGCCGACGCCACCCGCAGCACGTTGCCGGCGTAGACCGGGCGCGACGCCACCCGGCAGCGCCGTCCGTCGACGAAGACGCGTCCGTCGGCGATCAGGCTGCGGGCGGCGCCGCGCGACGTGCCGGGGAAGAGCCGCGCCACGGCGCGGTCCAACCGGTCCTGCGTTTCCGCCCGCCAGACCACCGACCGATCTGCGTCCGGCGCCCTCATGGGCAGGGCGTCATCCATCGTCCAGGCGCGCCGAGCCGGGGGACCTCGCCGGCTGCGGTCGCAACGCCGGCCGCGGCCGGGTCCGCCGCCGTTTCCGCGGCGCTCAGCACCACCAGCCAGGCGAGCGCGCCGGCGGTGAGGGCGACGCGCGCATGCAGCAGGAGATCGCTGCCGAAGCCTTCGAGCAGGCTGTTCGGGAAGGTGATCGCGAAGAGGAGAGCCAGCGCCACGAGTCCGGCGCGCGGCCGGTCGTGCAGGTGTCGCCAGAAGGAGGGGATCAGCACCGCTAGCGCCGCTACGTCGTAGCCGTGTGCGAACCCGAAGAGCATTGCGATCCCGATCAGCAGCGGCAGCACGTCGCGCTCGGTGATGCGGCGGCGGTACCACCAGAGCACCAGCGTCACCAGCAGTCCCACGATCAATAGATCCGGGGTCTCGATGCCGGCCGCGTTCAGGAGGCTACGCAGGTTGAAGAGCATCCGCGTCCCGAGCGCGTTGTACCAGTGCGTGCCGTAGCGGCCGATCGCGATGCGCCAGTCGAGGAGCACCTGCAGGGGGCCTTCGGCGCGGATCGCTGGCCACGCCAGCACCAGCGCGCTCGCGGCGGTCACGAGGAGCACCCGCCAGCGACGGGCAAGCAGGAACCACAGTACTACGAACACGCTGAGCGTCGGCTTCATCGACGCCAGCGCCAGCGTGACGCCGGCCGGCACCGTGCGCCCGCGGCGCGCCCAGTGCCACGCCGCGGCGAGCGCCGCGGTGACGATCAGCGTCGACTGCCCGGTCCAGACGACGAAGATCGTCGACAGGTTGCCGGCCACGAGGGCCGGGACGAACCAGCGCTGCGCCGTGGACACGGACGGAGCCACCGCATACGGACCGGGCTCCTCGACGACGCCGACGCCGATCCGGGCGATGACCGCGATCGCCAGCAGATTTAAAGTCGCCATGATCCGGCACGCGAGCGGGAAGGATCCGAGCGCCACTAGCATACAGAGCGCGGCGCTCGTCGGCGCATATGCGAAGTCGAAGAGCTCGATCGCATCGCCGAGGGGCGGCAGCTGCGGCGGCACCCCCACGGGCACGTACGCGCTCATTCCTGCGCCCCAGTACCTGCCGGCGATGAAGAAGTAGCGGGTGTCGATGTCGGCGGTACCGGGTGCGTGTCCGAGCCCGAGGACGCCCAAGCCGACGAGGAGCCCGAGCGCCGCCGCCACGGCGCCGAGGCGGACGTCGCGGCGCGCGGCGAGCGCGACCATCCAGCGCTCCGGCGCCGCGCTCACGGCATCGGCCTCGCGCCTCAGTCCTCGCACTCGCGCGCCATCTCGATCATCGTGCGCCGAAAGCCGAGGCGTGCGAAGAGACGTTGCGCATATCCGTTGTTCTCCGCCGTCCACAGCATGACCCGGGGAACGCCGCGGCCGCAGAGCCATTCCGCCGCGGCCTCGACCAGGCGCGCACCGATCCCGAGACCGCGCGCGCTCTCGACGACGAGCACGTCGTGGATGAAGCCGGCGCGGTCGCGGAGCTCCTTCCACGAGCGCGGCTCGACGGCCGCGAAGCAGTATCCCACGATCTCCCCGCCGCGCTCCGCCACCAGTACGACGGCGTCGTCGTTCGCTGGCGCCGCGGCGAGGAAGCGTCCGTAGCCGGCCTCGGCGCTCGGACCGGGCGCCATGAAGCGCTTGGCGTCGAACGCATGATGCACGCGCAGCAGCTCGGCGCCGAGCCGTCCGAGCACCTCCTCATCGGCCGCCGTCGCGCGCCGGACCGTAACCGTAGCTGCGCCCATCGCCTGCGCTGTACGCGGAGCCGCACCTCGCTTCAAGCAGTGGCGCGCACCTGGCGCTCGCGCGCCGTCTCCTCCTTCAGGCGTTCGAGATCCTCGCGCGTCACCCGCCGGTAGGACTTCGGCGCCCGGATCAGGAAGACGCCGCCCTGGAACGACAGCAGGAGCTTCTCGATCCAGAACCCGACGTGGCCGATGAGGAAGGCCTTGGCCGTAGGGATGCGGCCGCCGAGGAGCTCGACGAACATGAGCTCGCGCACGCCCTCGCCCGCCGCGGTCGGAATGAGGAAGGTGAAGAGCGTCATCACCGCGGCGGCGTAGAAGACCTGGAGCATGGTCACGCCCTCGACCTGGAGCGCCATCGCGTTGCCGAAGTACATCGCCATCGTAGTGACCTGGCCGAAGACCGCGCAGACGAGCGCGACCACCAGCGTGCTCCGCCGGGTCGAGTAGGCGGTGGCGCTGCGAATCGCGCTCTCGAGGAAGTTTCGCGCCTTGGCTATCGGCACCAGGCGGATGATGGGCGCGAAGAGCGACGGCTGGAGGAGCAACATGAGACCGAGGCCGACGGCCGCAGCGAGGGGAACCGCGAGCCTCTGGAGCACGTCGGCGAAGGTGCGCCCCTGGAGGTCGGCGAAGGGCATGAAGAGAAGGATCGTCGCGATCAGACCGATCAGGCCGGTGATGCGCTCGACGGCGAGGACGGTCGCGCACTCGACGGGCTTCCGCGAGATGCGGATGGTGTCGTAGAGGCGCCAGCCGTCGAGGCCGAGCGTCGACGGCATGACGATGCCGAAGAAGCGGCCGACGAAATAGCTCGCCGTGAGCCAGCCGAAGCCGAACTCCAGCCCTTGCCCTGCGAGCAGCACCTTCCAGCGCACGATGTTGGCGAGGATCCCGAGGAACTTGATGAAGGTCGCGAAGAGGATCCAGGGGACGAAGATCGCAAGGTCCAGACCGCGGACCTCGCGCCACAGGTCCTCGACCGTCATCGGCACCCGCTGCACGCCCTGCTTCTCGACCCAGACCGTGTCGCCGGTGGCCGCCGCGAGCGGCACCGGGCGGAGATCCTCCGGCCCGGCGAGCACCTGTCCGAGCCTGCCGTCGACGCAGTGATGCAGCGCCCGCAGCCGCACCATGTCCCCGGCCGCGGTCTTGACGAATACGCGGCCGCCCTCGAGCGCGAGCGTGCAGGCGTACTCGCTCGAGACCGGCACGTACGGATCGGGGAGGGTCGCCCCGGTGAGCTTCGCCCGCAGCTTGCCGACGAAGCCGGGGCTCGCCGGATTCTCGCGGTAGAGGATCGATCCGTCCGTCAGGCCGGTGCGCGACACGGCGACGGTACCGCCGCCGAGCTCGACGAAGAGCGACACGAAGATGCCGACGGTGACGAGCGTCTTGACGACCGTGACCAGCATCTTCTTGAGCTTCATGGCGGCTTCCTTCCTGGCGTGGGCGGTGTCCGGGTCGAGCAGCGGGCGGATAAGCCCACGAGTGTACCTGATGACCGGGCCGGAAAGCGACGTCGCATCTGCAGGCGCCCGCGGCGTTGACTGAGCTACGGGTCGACCCTAATACTGACCGGTCAGTTCTGGAATTGCTCTCCATGGCAGGCCGCAGGTCCGACCCCAACAAGCGCTCGCAGATCCTCCGCGCCGCGGCCGACGTGTTCTCGGCCCGCGAGTTCCACACGGTGCCGGTCGAAGACGTCGCCACGGCCGCCGGCGTCGGCAAGGGCACGCTCTACCTCTACTTCCCGAACAAGGAGCAGCTCTTCTACGCCACCATCCTCGAGGCCATCGACGTGCTCCTGGTCGAGCTCGCCGACGCCGTCCGCGAGCGCACCGGCGAGGAGGCGCTGCGCGCGTTCACGCGCTGCTTCCTCGGCTTCTTCTGGAAGCGGCGCCATCTCGCCGTGCTGATGGGGCGCTACGAGCACAAGCAGCACGAGCCGGAGGGGGAAGCTTGGCGGCAACGGCGCGAGCGCGTCATCGCCCTGGCGCGCGCCATCCTGCAGCCGGAGACACGCGCCGCGCGCATCGCGCCCGCCGACACCGTGCTCGCATCCGAGATGCTGCTCGCGCTCATCCGCGCCGCCATCATCAACCAGGCCGAGCGCGCCGACCCCGAGCGCAGCGTCGAGCTCGTGGTCGGCCTCTTCCTCGACGGACTGCGCGGCGGCCGCGCGCTAGCGCGGCGGCCGCGCGGGGTCGCCGCCGGGGCGCGCCGATGATCCGCCGCGCCCGAACGCTCGCCGGCGTCGCCGCCGGGACGCTCGCGCTCCTCGCCGCCGGCTGCGCGCAGGAGACCCGCAGCGCCGAGGCGACGGCGCGGCCGACGACCGATCCCGTCGAGGTCGCCGTAGCGGCGGCGACCGTCGCCGCGGTCGAACGCTCGGTGCCGCTGGTCGGCACCTTCCACGCCAACGAGACCGTGGCGATCGCGGCGCAGATCGAAGCCCGCGTCGCCGCCTTCGGCCCCGACATGGGCGATCGCGTGAACGAGGGCGACGTGCTCGTCCGCCTCGACGACGCCGACCTGCAGGCCGCCAAGCGCGAGATCGAAGCCCGCCTCGCGAAGGCGCGCGCCGACGATGCGCGCGCCCAGGTGCTGCGCGGCCAGGGGATCATGGCGGCCGAAGAGGCCGAGAAGACGCGCACCGAGGCGGCGGTGCTGGCGGCGCAGCGCGACGTCCTCGACGTGAAGATAGCCCGCACCGTCATCCGCGCGCCCTTCGCCGGCGCGATCGCGGAGCGCTACACGTCGGTCGGCGCGGTCGTGAAGACCGGAGAGACGCTCTACGAACTCGTCCAGGACGACCCGCTCAAGTTCCGGACCCCGGTGCCGGAGCGCTTCGCCGGCTACCTGGAGCTCGGGCAATCGATCCGAGCGACCGTCGACGCCTACCCGGACCGTGTCTTCGCGGGGAAGATCACCCGCATCAATCCGACCTCCGAGACGGCCAACCGATCGATCACCTTGGAAGCGCTGGTGCCGAACGGCGATCACTTCCTCCGCCCGGGATTCTTCGGCAAGGCCGATCTCGTCTACGACCAGCACGGCGACGCCGTCGTCGTCCCCGAAAAGGCCCTCACCACCTTCGCCGGCGTCACCAAGGTCTTCGTGATCGCCGACGGCAAAGCGGAGGAGCGCATCGTCCGCACCGGCGTCGCGGTCGGCGACCGGCGGGAGATCGTCGACGGCGTGCAGCGCGGCGAGCAGGTGGCGGTCTCCAACCTCGAGCGCCTCGAGCAGGGCGCGCTCGTCACCGTCGCCGACGCCGCTCCTTGACGGCAGGAGCGCCAATGTCCCTCGCCGACGTCTGCATCCGCCGTCCCGTTTTCGCGACCATGCTGATCATGGCGCTGGTCGTGCTCGGCTGGTTCTCGTTCGCGCGCCTCGGGCTCGACCTCTTCCCCAACGTCGACTTTCCGGTGGTGACGATCAAGACGACCTTGAAGGGCGCCAGCGTCGAGGAGATCGAGAGCGGCGTCACCAAGCCGATCGAGGAGATCGTCAACACCATCGAAGGCATCGACACCCTGCGCTCGACCTCGAAGGAAGGGCTCTCGGTCGTGGTCGTGCAGTTCGTCCTCTCCAAGGACAGCGCCGTGGCCGCGCAGGAGGTGCGCGACAAGGTGTCGACCATCGTCTCGCGTCTGCCGCAGGGCACCGATCCGCCGATCATGGAGAAGTTCGACGTCGACGCGGCGCCGATCATGAGCGTGGTCGTGGCCGGCAACCGCAATCTCCGCGAGGTCACCGAGATCGCGAAGAAGCAGATCAAGGAGCGCATCGAGACCGTGACCGGCGTCGGCGCGGTGATCATGGTCGGCGGCTGGGAGCGCGCTGTCAACGTCTACGTCGATCCCGACCGCATGGCCGCCTACCAGATCTCGATCCTCCAGGTGAAAGAGGCGCTGCAGCGGCAGAACATCGAGATCCCGGGCGGCCGCGTCGACGAGGGGCACCGCGAGCTCGTGCTGCGCACCATGGGGCGCATGGAGGACGTGTCCGCCTTCGCCGACCTGATCGTCTCCACTCACGAAGGCCGGCCGATCCGCATTCGCGACATCGGCCGCGTCGACAACGGCATCGCCGAGCCGCGGAGCCGGGCCCGCCTGAACGACAAGAACGCCGTCAGCTTGATCGTCAAGAAGCAGTCGGGAACCAACGTCGTCGCCGTCGTCGACGCGGTGAAAGCGAAGCTCGCCGAGCTCCGCCCGGTGCTGCCGGCGGACGTCACGACCGAGGTCGTGGTCGATCAGTCCCGCTTCATCAAGCGCACCATCGCCGAGGTGCAGCACCATCTGATCCTGGGCGCCATCCTGGTGGCGCTGACGGTGTGGCTGTTCATGCGCGACGTCCGCAGCACGCTGATCGCGTCGGTGGCCATACCCACCTCCATCATCGCCACCTTCACGATCATGCGGCTCATGGATTTCACGTTGAACAACGTGACCATGCTCGGGCTCGTGCTCGCGGTCGGCATCGTCATCGACGACGCCGTCGTCATCCTCGAGAACATCTTCCGCCACATCGAAGAGCGCGGCGAGACGCCGTACGCCGCGGCGTCGATCGGCACGCGCGAGATCGCGCTCGCCGTCATGGCGACGACGCTGTCGCTGGTCGTCATCTTCCTGCCGATCGCCTTCATGGGCGGCATCATCGGCCGCTTCTTCCAGAGCTTCGGCGTCACGGTGGCGGTCGCGATCGCGATCTCCCTGCTGGTGTCGTTCACCCTGACGCCGATGCTGTCTTCGCGCTTCCTGCGCCCGAAGGGCGCCGCGCACTCGGCGAAGGACAGCCGCTTCTACCGGGCGATCGACCGCTTCTACGGCGCCTGTCTCCGCTGGTCGCTGCGCCACCGGGCGGTGATCCTGCTGCTGGCGCTAGCGGTCACCCTCACCACCGGCCCCCTCATGCGCGCGGTCGGCACGGAGTTCGTGCCGCAGGACGATCAGAGCGAGTTCGAGGTGATCATCCAGACGCCGGGCGGCTACAACCTCGAACGCACCGACGCGCTGACGCAGGAGCTCGAAGCGAAGTTCCGCCGGCTGCGCGGCGTCGAGGAAACCCTGACGATGATCGGCGACACCACGGGAACGTCGCGCCCGGGCGAGGGCGACGTCACCAGCGTGTCCATCTACGTCCGGCTCGTCGATCTCGGGGAGCGCGCCTTCAGCCAGTTCGCCGTCATGAACGACGTCCGCGCGGTGCTGGCCGCCTACCCGGATCTGCGCGCCAGCGTCCAGGTCATCAACGCCGTACGCGGCGGCGGCACGCGCCAGAGCGAGCTCGAGTTCAGCCTCCTCGGGCCGAGTCTGGAGAAGCTCACCCGCTACGCGGAGCAGCTCGCGGCGCGCATGCAGGCCGATCCGGGGTTCGTCGACGTCGACACCACGCTCGCGGTCCGCAAACCGGAGCTGCGGGCGGCGATCGACCGCGAGCGCGCCTCGGCGCTCGGCCTCCGCGTCGAGGAGATCGCGCAGACGCTGAGCCTCCTGGTCGGCGGCGAGCCGGTCTCGAAGTACAAGGAGGAGGACGAGCAGTACGACGTCTGGCTGCGCGCCGAGCCGAGCAAGCGGAGCAATCCCGCCGACGTCTACGCGCTCACCGTATGGTCGCCGTCGGCGCAGCTGGTGCGGATCTACAGCCTCGTGAACCTGGAGGAGGCGCTCGGCCCGGCGCAGATCGAGCGCGAGAACCGCCAGCGCAAGGTCGGCTTCTTCGCCAATCTCTCGGGCATTCCGCTCTCGGTCGCCATGCAGAAGGTGCAGGGGTTCGTGCGAGAGATGGATATGCCGCCACAATACGAAGTCATGCTCGGCGGCCACGCCAAGGCGCTCGAGGAGACGGTCGTCAACTTCCTGACGGCGTTCCTGCTGAGCCTGCTCTTCATGTACATGGTGCTGGCGGCGCAGTTCGAGAGCTTCCTGCACCCGGTGACGATCATGCTGGCGGTGCCGCTGTCGATTCCGTTCGCGGTGTTCTCGCTCTGGCTGCTGCGCAGCCCGCTCGACGTCTTCTCGATCTTCGGCCTCTTCATGCTCTTCGGCATCGTCAAGAAGAACGGCATCCTCCAGATCGACTACACGAACACGCTGCGCGCAGAGGGGCGCGGCCGCGACGAGGCGATCATCGAAGCCAACCACGCGCGCCTGCGTCCGATCCTGATGACCAGCGCCATGCTCGTCTTCGGCATGCTGCCGATGGCGCTCGGCACCGGGCCGGGAGCGGCGTCGCGCGCCTCGATGGCCAAGGTCATCATCGGCGGCCAGACGCTCTGCCTGTTGCTGAGCCTGCTGGTGACGCCGGTCGCCTATGCGCTCTTCGACGACCTCGGCGGCCTCGACTGGTTGGCGCGCCTGCGGGCGCCGGGACGCTGGGTCGCGGCTCGCCGGCGCGGCCGCGGCGGCGCGGCCGCGAACGGACGGGTCGGCGCCCGCCGCTGAGCGCGATGGCGGCGCCGCCACCGAAGGATTCGCCGGGCAGGGCGGCTCGCGCGCGCGGACGGAGCGTCTATACTCGGCGCATGTTGCGTCGCTGGCGGTCGCTGGCCGTGGCTTTCGCGCTCGTCGTTGCGGCGGGGCTCGTCTATCGTGCACTCGCCGGCCGTGAGCGCGCCGAGCCCCGCTGGCACACCGAGCCGGTGACCCGGGGCGACCTGGTGGCGAGCGTCACCGCCACCGGCACCGTGAACCCGGTGAAGACGGTGCAGGTAGGCACCTACGTATCGGGCCCCATCCAGGCGATCGACGTCGACTTCAACTCGCCCGTCACCGAAGGGCAGCGGGTCGCCAAGATCGACCCGCGGCCGTTCCAGTTGCGCGTGCGGCAGGCCGAGGCGGAGCTCGCGAACGCCCGCGCCGCGCTCGTCAAGTCGCAGGCGGACCTCGCCTACAAGACCGCCAACCTCGCCCGCAACCGCGAGCTGCTGGCGCAGGGCATCGTCGCCGCCGACGCGGTGGACGTGCTCGCGAGCGGCGTCCGGCAGGCGCGCGCCGACGTAACCCTCCAGGAGGCGCAGGTCCAGCAGGCGGCAGCCAAGCTCGAGGAGGCGCGCGTGAACCTCGGCTATACCGACATCGTGTCGCCGGTCGACGGCGTGGTCGTGTCGCGCAACGTCGACGTCGGACAGACCGTCGCCGCGAGCTTCCAGACCCCGACGCTCTTCGTGATCGCCGAGGATCTCACCAAGATGCAGGTGAACGCCAACGTCAGCGAGGCCGACATCGGCTCGGTCGAGGCCGGGCAGACGGCCACCTTCAGCGTCGACGCCTATCCGGAGCGCACCTTCACCGGCGTCGTCTCCCAGGTGCGGAACTCGCCGCTGAACGTGCAGAACGTGATCACCTACGACGTCGTCATCGACGCCGGCAACGGCGACCTGGCGCTCCGCCCCGGCATGACCGCGAACGTCGACATCGTCACCGGCCGGCGGGAAGGCGTGCTGCGCGTGCCGGCGGCGGCGTTGCGCTTCCGGCCTCCGGCCGCCGAAGGCGAGGCCGTAGCGGCACCCGGGGACACCGCAGTGTGGCGCCTCGCCGGGGGCGCGCCGGAGCCGGTGATCGTCACCCCGGGGCTCAGCGACGACAGCTACACCGAGATCCGCAGCGACACTCTGCGCGAGGGCGACGCCGTGATCGTCGGCATCGAACGCCGGGCCGACGCAGCGGCGGCGGCGCAGCGCCCGCCCGGCTTCGCCATGGGAGGCGGCGGCGGCCGGCGGCGCTGAGATGACCGCGCGAGCGGCCGTTACGCCGCTCATCGAGACGGTCGGGCTCTCGCGCTGCTACGCGCTCGGAGAAGCTACCGTGCACGCGCTCGTCGACGCCACGCTGCGCATCGACGCCGGCGAGCTGGTGGCGATCATCGGGCCGTCGGGATCGGGCAAGTCGACGCTCATGAACATCCTCGGCTGCCTCGACCGCCCGACGAGCGGCGTCTACCGCTTCGACGGCATCGACGTCGGCGGCCTCGACGGCGACGCGCGCGCCGCCCTGCGCAACCGCCGCATCGGCTTCGTCTTCCAGAGCTTCAACCTGCTGCCGCGGACGACCGCGCTCGAAAACGTCGAGCTGCCCCTCTACTACGGCCCGCTGCCGCTCGGCGCGCAACGGGCGCGCGCTCGCGCCGCGCTCGAGCGCGCCGGCATCGCGCACCGCGCCGATCACGTCCCGGGTAGGATGTCGGGCGGCGAACAACAGCGCGTGGCGATCGCCCGCGCCCTCGTCGGCGATCCCGACCTGCTGCTCGCCGACGAGCCCACCGGCAACCTCGACAGCAAGACCAGCCGCGAGATCATGGCCATGCTCCACGCGCTGAACCGCTCGACCGGCCTCACGGTGGTGATCGTGACCCACGACCCGGAAGTCGCGGCGGTCACCGACCGGGTGATCGAGTTCCGCGACGGCCGGATCGTCGCCGACGGGCCCGCCGCGGCGCGCTCCCCCGGCAGCGCGCGCCCGACCGGAGCCGACGCCCCGTGAACGCCGGCCCGAGCCCGTCCAAGCTCCTCGTCATGACGGCGCACGCCGCTTTGCGCGCGCTCTGGCGGAATCGCCTGCGCTCCGGCCTCACCATGCTCGGCATGGTCATCGGCGTCGCCTCGGTGATCGCGATGGTGAGCGTCGGCGCCGGCGCCGACCGTTTCGTGCAGCAGCAGCTGGCGAGCTTCGGCACCAACATCATCATGGTGATCCCCGGCGCCGTGACCTCGGGCGGCGCGCGCTCCGGCTGGGGCGGCGCCTCGACGCTCACGACCGCCGACGCCGCCGCGATGGCGCGCATCCCCGAGCTCGCCGCGGTCACGTACTCGCGCCGCCAGGTGCTCCAGATCGTCCACGGCAGCGCCAACTGGTCGACGGTCGTGCAGGGCGTGACCGAGGATTTCGAGCGCGTCCGCGACTGGCAGGTGGCGAGCGGGAGTTTTTTCACCGAGCGCCACGAGAAGAGCGCCGCCAAGGTCGCGGTCCTCGGGCAGACGGTGGCGCGCAACCTCTTCGGCGCCGGCCAGGATCCGGTGGGCACGGTCGTCCGCATCAAGAACGTGCCGTTCAAGGTGATCGGAGTGCTGGCGGCCAAGGGCCAGTCGTCATGGGGTCAGGACCAGGACGACGTCGTGATGATCCCCTTCTCGACGGCCGAGCGCCGGGTCATGGGCGCCGGCATCCTCGGCACCGTGGAGATGATCTACGCGAGCGCCCGCACCACCGCCGATCTGCCGGTCGCCGCCGCTGCGATCGCCTCCGTGCTCCGCCAGCAGCACCGCATAGCCCACGGACAGGAGGACGATTTCACCGTCCGCACCCTCGAGGACATGGCGAGCGCCAGCGCGGCGGCGAGCGAGGTCATGGGAAACCTGCTGCTCGCGATCGCGTCGATCTCGCTCCTCGTCGGCGGCATCGGGATCATGAACATCCTGCTCGTGTCGGTGACCGAGCGAACCCGCGAGATCGGCCTCCGCATGGCGGTCGGCGCCAAGGCCCGCCACATCCTCCTTCAGTTCCTCACCGAAGCGGCCGTGCTCAGCATGACCGGCGGTCTCGCCGGCGTCGCCACGGGCATCGTGGCGACGCACCTGATCGGCCGGATCGCACAGTGGCCGACGGTGCTCGAGCCGGCGGCGATCGCGGCGTCGTTCCTGTTCTCGGGCGCCGTCGGAGTCTTCTTCGGGTATTACCCGGCGCACAAGGCGTCGCGGCTCGACCCGATCGAGGCGCTGCGTTGGGAATAGGCGCACCGCGGCCGGCGAAGCCTGGGACGCCGCGGATCTCAGGCCGCCCGATCGCGACGTTCGGCGGACGGCAGGACCAGCGGCAAACGCACGCGGAACGTCGCACCGCCCGCCGGCCCGGTCTCCACCGCGATCGTACCGCCGTGATCGGCGACGATCTGACGCGTCACCGGCAGACCGAGCCCGGTGCCGTTCGCCTTGGTGGTCACGAACGGTTCGAAGATCCGCTCGCGCTCGTCCGGGGCGACGCCCGGGCCGTCGTCGCCAACGACGACCTCGATGCCCGGCCCCCCGGCTCCTTCGCGGAGCGCGCGCGTCTCCACGCGCACGGTCGTGCCCGCCGGACTCGCCTGGATCGCGTTCAGCACCAGGTTCATGAGCGCCTGCTTCAAGCGCGGCGCGTCGGCGACGCCGAGCGGCAAGGCGTCCCCACGCCGCTCGAGCGTGACGTCCTTCTTCCCCGCCGACACCCGCAATAGGCGGACGACCTGATCGACGACGAGCTCGAGATCGGTCGTCGCGAAGCTCGCAATGGAGGTCCGGGCCATGCCGAGGAGCTCGTCGAGGAGTCGCGCGACGCGCTGGAGCTCGCTCGACGCCACCGTGCGCAGGTCGACGGCGACCTCGGGATCGTCCAGCCGCTCGGGAAGGAGCTGGAGGAACGTCTGCACGGCCGTCAGGGGATTGCGGATCTCGTGCGCGAGCTCGGCGGCGAGCGTGCCGACTGCCGAGAGGCTCGTCGCCTGCTGCAGCATGCGGCGCGTCTCCGCGAGCCGCGCCGCTGTCTCCTCGCGTTCGCCGAGGAGCGCGAGATGGTGCGCGAGCACCTCGACGTCGTCGACCTCACGCGCAGCGTAGGCGCGGCCGTCGCAACGCCCGCCGACGGCGAGGAGTCCGAGCGGGCACCTGCCGCTGCGAACCGGCACCACGAGCTGAGCGCCGGTCCTGGCGAGCGCAGCGACGGCGGCCTCCGTCCCCTTCTCGCCGCCGGCGCCGCTGCGCTGCCACACCGCCGCGGCTGCGGCCCAGGCATCGAGCGCGCGCGCGTCGTCGTCGACGATGCGGCCGAGGCGCGACTCCCAGACGCCATCGTCGCCGCGGCGCCACCATTCGACGTGCGAAGCGCCGATGCCCGTCGCGACCCTCTCCGTGAGCATCTCCGCGGCCGCCCCCGGGTCGTCCGCCAGCGCTCGCAACGTCGGCGCGAGCCAGGCCGAGTCCACGGAAGCGCGCCCGGCGCGGCGCACGAGCTGCGCCAGCACACCGGTGCCGGCGATTACGGAGAGGAGGACGAGGCTCGACATGGATTGGCGCTCGCCGCGAGCACGAGCTATCGCGCCTGCTAGAGCAAGCGCCCGGCCAGCCGGACGAGACGCGGCCGGCTGTCACGGCGCCGCAGCGGAAGTCGGCGATCTCGCGAGAGGTCGCCGCGGCGGCGCCACGACGCGGCGCTCGCGCAGTGTGTCATCCGTGACGCAGCGGGTGCGGTGGCGGCACACGCAACGGGCGCCCGTGGCACGCGCGCTCGCGCGCGGTTGCGGCTACGCGACCTCGGCGATCATCTCGATCTCGACCGCGATGTCGAACGGCAGCTCGGCCATGCCGACCGCGGAGCGCGTGTGCCGTCCGGCGTCACCGAAGATCGCGACGAGCACGTCGGAACAACCGTCTATGACCTCCGGCGTCCGGGTGAAGCCCGGCGCACAGTTCACCATGCCGAAGACCTTGACGATCTGTCGCACCCGGTCGAGGCTCCCGAGCTCGGCGGCGACCGTCGCCAGCATGGAGAGCGCGGCCGCACGCGCGGCTGCGCGCCCGCGCTCGAGCGTGATGTCGCGACCGACCTTGCCGCGAATGACGCCGTCCGCACCGACCGGCCCGTGACCGCCGACATAGAGGACGTCACCGAGGCGCCGGCAGCCGAGGTAGTTCGCCACCGGAGCGGAAACCGGCGGCAGCTCGATGCCGAGCGCGCCAAGGCGCGCCTCGATGCGACCGCTCACGTCTCCTGCCCCACCGGCGCCGACGCCGGCATGCGCCGCCGATTCACTGCCCGAGCGCCGGCGGCGTCCCGCCTTGCCGCTTCACGACGTTCATCGCCAGCGCGATCATCGAGGCGACGTCGCCCAGGTTCGACGGTACGACTAGCGTGTTGCCTTCCTTGGCTAGCTTGCCGAACTCGTGCACGTACTGCTCGGCGACCCGCAGCTGCACCGCCTCGAATCCTCCGGGAACCTGAATCGCCGCCGCCACCTGCCGGATGCCGTCGGCGGTCGCCTCGGCGACCGAGCGGATGGCCTCGGCCTCGCCTTCGGCCTCGTTGATCTGCTGCTGCTTCTTCGCCTCCGACTGCTTGATCTCCTGCTGCTTGTGGCCTTCGGCGGTGTTGATGAGCGCGTCGCGCTCACCCTCGGACTTGAGGATCGAAGCCCGCTTCTCGCGCTCGGCGCGCATCTGCTTCTCCATCGCGTCGAGCACCCCCTGAGGCGGCCTGATGTTCTTGATCTCGTAGCGCAGGACCTTGACGCCCCACGCCTCCGACGCCTTGTCGATCTCGGTGACCACCGCCTGGTTGATGTGCGTGCGCTCCTCGAAGGTACGGTCGAGATCGAGCTTGCCGATCTCGCTGCGCAATGTCGTCTGCGCCAGCTGGATGATCGCGAAGGGCAGATTGGCGATGCCGTACGAGGCCCGCTCGGCGTCGACGACCTTCATGTAGAGGACGCCGTCGACGCCCACCATCACGTTGTCGCGCGTTATGCACTCCTGCTCCGGGATGTCGATGGCGTCTTCTTTCAGGCTGTGGCGGTAGCGGATGACGTAGATGAAGGGAATCAGGATGTGGAAGCCGGCTGCGAGGGTCTTGTTGTACTGGCCCAGGCGCTCGACCACGTAGGCCGACTGCTGCGGCACCACGACGGCGACGCGCGAGATCACGTAGAAAGCGGCGAGGGCCAGCAGCAAGACTACGAGCAATGCACCCGACATGTTCGTCCTCCTATTCCGGCTGCAGCCACAGAGTAAGGCCGTCGACGCGCTGCACGCGGCAGCGCGTGCCGCGCGCCAGGGCCACGCCGTCGACGCTACGCGCGCTCCAGGTCGCCCCGCGAAGCTCCGCTCGACCGACGCCGTCGGCGGGCACGTCTTCGAGGATGGTCGCCGTCTCCCGCCGCAGGTCGTCGACTCCGTGGTCGGAGCCGCCTCCGGGGTCGCCGAGCGTCCGCTTGAGCAGCACCAGCGCGCCGATCGACACGACCGTGAACACGAGCCACTCGAGCCATGGCGTCGCCAGCCAGCCGAAGCCGGTGAGCGCACCCACGACGAGCCCGCCGATACCGAAAGCGAGCAGGAAGAAGTTGGTCGTGATCTGCGCTTCCGCGCACGCCAGGACGAGGCCCAGGATCATCCACACCCACCACGCCATGGCGGTGGTTCTGGCACGGAAGGTTCGGGTAAGTCCACGGCGAGAGCCGCGAGCGTCGATCCCGGGGTGCGACGGGACCGAGCTCCGATCGAAATGACATTTGTCACGCCGGATCGTGATCCGAGGAAGCCGGCGCGGAGAACGGGTCGGGCTAGAGACCGCGGTTCCCGGGCCGGACCGACCAGCGACGCTGGCGTCGTGCCCGCAGAGACGAGGCGCGTCGTCGGTGACGATCGAAAGTAGCAGCTCGATGAGCACGAACGGAACGGCGGGAAACCGGGCGCGCGCGGTGGCGGCGCCTGCACCGCCCCTTCGCATCGACCTCAAGATCGGCTTCGCCTGCAACAACCGCTGCGAGTTCTGCGTGCAGGGGGACAAGCGGCTGCATCATGGACCGCGGCCGCTCGAACAGGCGCGCGCCGACCTCGAAGACGGAAGGCTGCGGGGGGCCACCGGCATCGTCATCACCGGCGGCGAGCCGACGATCCACGCCACGATGCTCGAAGTGACGCGCCTGGCGCGCGAGATGGGCTACGAGACCGTACAGATCCAGTCGAACGGACGCATGTTCTCCCACCTGCCCTTCTGCGAGAAGGCGATTGCCGCGGGGGCGAACGAATTCGCGCTCGCGCTCCACGGTGCGCGGGCCGAGACGCACGAGCGCCTGACCCGCGCCCCGCGCGCTTTCCGCCAGGTGGTCACGGGCATACGCAACCTGGTCCAGCTCGAGCAGCGGGTGCTGATGAACACCGTCATAACGACGCTCAACTATCGCGAGCTGCCGGACATCGCGCGGCTGTTCGTCCGACTCGGTGTTCTGCAGTACCAGTTCGCCTTCGTGCACATCCTCGGCACCGCAGCCAAGAACGCCACCTGGCTGGTGCCCCGCAAGACCGACGTCATGCCCTTCGTAAGAGCAGGGCTCGACGTCGGCCGGCGCGCCGGCGTCCGTTGCATGACCGAAGCGATCCCGTACTGCTTTCTGGACGGATACGAGAACCACGTCGCCGAGCAGATCATTCCGCGCACCACCGTTTTCGACGCCGACGTCACGCTCGACGACTACACCCTCTATCGCCAGACCGAAGGCAAGGCCAAAGGGCCGATGTGCGCGCGCTGCATCTACTTCGACCGCTGCGAAGGCCCGTGGACGGAGTATCCGGCGCTCTTCGGCTGGGACGAGATCCGTCCCGTAGAGAACAGCGCACCGCCGCCCGAGGAACCGTCGCCTCCGGCGCCATAGGCGGCGGCGCGGTGACGACGCGCGTGCGGCTGGGCGCGAGCCCGCTCGAAGTCGCCCGCCTCGGCGTCGGCTGCTGGGCCTGGGGCGATCGCCGGTACTGGCGTTACGGAGAAGACTTCGGCCCGCACGACGTCGTCGATGCCTTCGACGCCTATACCGAAGCAGGGCTCGATCTCTTCGACACCGCGGAGGCCTACGGTGCCGGCCGAGGCGAGCAGATCCTCGGCTGGCTGGCGCGCCGCTGCGGAAGAAAGCTGGTGATCGCAACCAAGTACGCGCCCATCGCCGGCCGCGGCGGACCGGCCGCTATCCGCAAGGGGCTGCTCGGAAGCATGGCGCGGCTCGGCAGGCCGCGCATCGACCTCTACCAGCTACACTGGGCCGACCGAGACGAGGTGCCGATCGCAGCGACGATGGCGGTGCTGGCCGAGGCGGTGCACGCCGGCCAGATCGGCGCGGTCGGCATCAGCAACTTCCGCGCCGGCGAGATGCGCGACGCCCACGACGCGCTGGCGCGGCACGGGGTGCCGCTGGCGACCGTCCAGGTGCACTACTCGCTGCTGCACCGCACGCCCGAGGTCGACGGCATCATCGACGCCTGCCGCGAGCTCGGGGTGACGATGCTGGCATACAGCCCTCTCGAGCAGGGCCTGCTCACCGGCAAGTACACGACCACCCTGGCAGCGGACGGACCGCGCGGCGAAACCGCCTCGTTCGCGGCTGCCAACATCGACGCGGCGCAGACAGTATTGTCCACGCTGCGCGCTATCGCCGCCGCCTACGCCGTCGAGCCCGCCGCCGCGGCGCTCGCCTGGCTGCTCGCCAAGTCCCCGCCGATCGTTCCGCTCGTCGGCGCCAAGAACGGCGGCCAGGCACGGCGCAATGCCGAGGCTCTGACGCTGCGCCTCGACGATGCGGCGATCGCGGCTCTAGATGCCGTGAGCCTGCCGTGGCTGGCGATCCGCTGACGCGCGAGCCGGCGCGCACCAGCGCGTTGCGGCGCCGGGGAGCCGTTGGTAGCTTCCTCCCTTCACCCCCGCCGGGTTTCGCGACCCGCGTGGGCGTTCGTGCATGCAGCCGCTCCTACACGAAGAGGGCTCGTCGCTCCGCGACGCGGTCCGGCGCGCGTCGACGACGCGCGCCGGCGAGCGCCTGCGCATCGAGGGGCTCCGCGGCGGCGCCCGTGCGCTCCTCGTCGCCGCCGCCTACCGGGCGACGCCGGCGCCGTACGTAGTCCTGGCGGCGGCGGCCGCCGAAGCGGAGGCCATCGCCGGCGATCTCGCGCTCTTCCTCGGTGAAGAGCGCGGCGGCGCCGGGCTCGAGCGGCGCGTACACGCCTTTCCGGCCTGGGACGTGCCGGCGTTCGAGCCGGTATCGCCGCCGGCGGCGGTCGTCCACGACCGCATGCGGGCGCTCTTCCACCTGGTCCATGGCCGCGCTCCGATCGTCGTCACCACGCCCGACGCCGTGATGCAGCGGCTGCTGCCGCGCGCCGTCGTGAAGGAGGCGATGCGCTACCTCGTCGAAGGCGACGAGGTCGACGTCGCGGAGCTCGTCCGGCACCTCGTCGACTGGGGCTATCTGCGCGTGCCGGTGGTCGAGGACGTCGGCGAGTTCAGCGTCCGCGGCGGCCTCATCGACGTCTTCACGCCGCTCGATTCCGAGCCCTTCCGCCTCGAGCTCGACGGCGACCGCATCGAGAGCATCCGGACGTTCGCTCCCGACACGCAGCGCTCGGCGGCGCCGCGGGAAGAGGTCGTGTTGGTGCCGGTGCGGGAAGCCTCGCTCGCCGATCTCCGCGCGCCCGAGGCGCGGCGCGCGGTCGAGAGCCGCGCCATCGATGTCGAGATGCCGCGTCTCGACCGCAACGCCATGAGCGACGCGCTCGAGAACGGGCTCTTCTTCCCCGGCGTCGAGTTCGTCGCGCCCTACGTCTACCCGCAAGGGCTCGCGACCCTCTTCGATTACCTGCCCGCGGACGTGCGGCTGTGGATCGACGACCCCGCGGGCGTGGAGAGCGCCTGGGACGCGACGTGGGAGCTGGTGCAACAGCATGTCCGCGACGCCGAGTCGGCGCGGCGGTTCTTCGCCCCGGCCGAGCGCTTCGCGCTGTCGGCGCGCGAGGTGCGCGAGGCCTTGCGGCCGCTTCCGGCCATCGAGCTCGACCCGCTGGTCGGCCTCGCCGGCACGGCCGGGCATCTCCGGGTGCCCTGCTACACGCTCGCCGACCTGTCAGCGGCGCGCGCCCAGGCCGCCGCGGCCGGCCGCGATGCGGAAGGGGAGCGCTCGGCGGCGCCGAGCCTGCGCCCGGTCGCCGAGCGCATCCGCGGGTGGAGCGCCGAGGGTCGGCGCGTCTTCCTCGTCGTCCACGGCGCCGGGCAGCGCACGCGCCTCCACGGACTCCTCGCCGCCAACGGTATCGACGTCGCGGCGAGCGGCCAGCCGCTGCCGGAGCTCCTCGCCGAGAGCAGCGGCCCGCCGGTCGTCGTCGAAGGGTCGCTCTCGCAGGGGTTCCGGCTCCCGACCGAGCCCTGGGTGTTCGTCGGCGAGGAGGAGCTCTTCGGCGAGCGCCGCCAGCGGCGCCGCGTTCGCAAGGTGAGCGCCGCGGACGTGCTGTCGAGCCTCGCCGAGCTCAAAGCCGACGACTACGTCGTCCACGTCGACCATGGCATCGGACGCTACCGCGGGCTCAAGCACATGAGCGTCGCCGACATCGACGGCGACTTCCTCCACCTCGAGTATCAGGGCGGCGACCGCATGTACGTGCCGGTCGACCGCATCAACCTGGTCGGCAAGTACATCGGCAGCGACGGCGCCGAGCCGGCGCTCGACAAGCTCGGCGGCACCGCGTGGGAACGCGTCAAGGCGAAGACGAAGGCAGCCCTGCTCTCGATGGCGCGCGAGCTCGTCGAGATCGGCGCCAAGCGTCAGGTCCTGGCCGGACAGAGCTTCGAGAGCGGCGACCCGCTCTTCCAGGAGTTCGAGGCCCGCTTCCCGTTCGACGAGACGCCCGACCAGCAGCGGGCGATCGACGACGTGCTCGCCGACCTGGCGCGCGACAAGCCGATGGATCGGCTGGTGTGCGGCGACGTCGGCTTCGGCAAGACCGAGGTCGCCATGCGCGCCGCTTTCGCGGTGGTCATGGCGGGGCGGCAGGTCGCGGTGCTGGTGCCGACGACGGTGCTCGCCCAGCAGCACTACGACACCATGTGCAAGCGCTTCGCGGGCTACCCGGTCCGGGTCGAGCTGCTCTCCCGCTTCCGCGCCGCCGCCGAGAACAAGGCGACCATCGCCGGCCTCGACGACGGCACGGTCGACGTCGTCGTCGGCACGCACCGCCTCCTGCAGAAGGACGTGTCGATCGCGCGCCTCGGCCTGCTGGTGATCGACGAGGAGCATCGCTTCGGAGTGAAGGACAAGGAGCGCATCAAGGCCCTGCGCGCGACCGTCGACGTCCTGACGCTCACCGCGACCCCGATTCCGCGCACGCTGCAGATGGCGCTCACCGGCATCCGCGACCTCTCGGTGATCGAGAGTCCGCCGGTCGACCGCCTCGCCATCCGCACCTACGTGACCAAAGCCGACGACCACGTGATCCGCGAAGCCATCCTCCGCGAGCTGCGGCGCGGCGGCCAGGTGTTCTTCGTGCACAACCGGGTAGACTCGATCGAACGTCAAGCGGCGCACCTACGGGAGCTCGTGCCGGAGGCGACCGTCATCGTCGGCCACGGCCAGATGGGCGAGCGCCGGCTGGAGCAGGTCATGGACGACTTCATCCAGCAGCGGGCCAACGTGCTGGTGTGCTCGACCATCATCGAGTCCGGTCTCGACATCCCGCGTGCCAACACGATCCTCATCAACCGCGCCGACGCGCTCGGATTGGCGCAGCTCTACCAGCTCCGCGGGCGCGTCGGCCGCTCCAACGTGCGCGCCTACGCCTACCTGCTGATCCCGGGCGAGCACATGATCGGCACCGATGCCCACAAGCGCCTCGAGGCCCTGCAGGAGCTCGACGAGCTCGGCGGCGGCTTCCGCTTGGCGGCGCACGACCTCGAGATCCGCGGCGCCGGCAACATGCTCGGCAAGCAGCAGAGCGGCAACATCACCGCCGTCGGCTTCGAGCTCTACACGCAGATGATGGAAGAGGCCGTCCGCGAGGTGCGGGGCGAGACCGTCGCCAAGGACGTCGAGCCCGAGATCCAGCTCGGCTTTCCCGCGTACATCCCCGACACCTACGTCCAGGACGTGAACCAGCGCCTGATCCTCTACAAGCGCCTGGCCGGCTACAAGACGGCGGCCGAGCTCGCCGCGATCGTCGACGAGATGGTCGACCGCTTCGGGGCGCTGCCGCCGCTCGCCGACAGCCTGGTGCGGGTGATGCAGCTCCGCCGCTGCTTCAAGGACCTGCTCATCGTCGCGGCGCGCGTCCGCGGCGAGCAGATCGTGCTCGAGTTCCACCCCGAGACCCCCGTGCACCTAGATTACATCCTGGCGGTGCAAAAGAAGCTGAAGGATCGGGTGAAGGTCTTCCCGGACGCCCGGGTCGGCTACCGGCCGCTGGCGCAGGACGCCGACGGGCTGATCGCGGAGCTCGCAGACCTCTGCGCACGGCTGCGCTAGCCGCGGCGCCGTCTGCTCCGCGCCCTTCGGGGCGCAGGCGCGGCGCGGCTTGACCGCCCGCGACCGTCGCTCCTACTAGGAAAGCGTCGCATGACCGTCGACCTCTGGATGACTCGCAACCTCGTGACCATCGCGCCCACGATCACGATCTCGGCGGCGGCGCGCGTGATGACGCAGCACAAGGTGCGGCGGCTGGTCGTGGTCGACGCCGACCACCGCGTCGTCGGCATGGTATCGGCGGGCGACGTCGCCCGCGCCTTTCCGCCCGACCTGAACCCGGCCTCGGCCATCGTCACCGATCGTTCCGTGCCGGCGCCGGTCGCCTCGATCATGACGCGCAAGGTAGCCACCATCGGTTCGGGCGCGCCGATCGAAGAGGCGGCGCGCCTGCTCCGCGACCGCAAGATCGGCGCCGTTCCGGTCCTCCAGGGGACGCGCCTCGCCGGCATCATCACCGAGTCCGATCTCTTCCGGGCGCTCGTCGAGATGGGCGCGCCGGGAGAACCCGGCGTACGCGTCACCTTCGAGCTCGACGAAGGCGAGGATGCCGTCGCCGCGATGCTCGAGCTCTGCCGAGGATACGACGTGCGCATCGCGGGCATCCTCTCGTTCCATCATCGCGACGCCCGAACCGGCGACCGGCGGCGGCTCGGCGTATTGCGCCTCGCGGGCGACGTTCCCGAGGCGGTCGTCGACGCGATCTGGCGGTCGCACCGCCGCGTATTCACGGTCATGCGGCGGACGGCGAGCGCCGCAGACGAGAGCGCAACGGAGTAGGGGCGGCGAGGCCGACGTCACCGCCGGAACACCGGCGCCGCCGCGCCCATCACCTTCCGGGGACGGTCCGGAACCGCGGCGGGCGCTTCTCGAGGAACGCCGCGACCGCCTCCGCGTGCTCGGGGCTCTTCCAGCATTCGCGCAGGAGCGCGCTCTCGCGCTCCTGCACCGCCGCGAGATCGCTGGCGCTGCCGTTCTCGGTGAGGAGCTTCTTGATCATGCGCAGCTGCGGATCGGGGTTGGCGGCGAAGCTCTCGGCGATCGCGAACGCTCGCGGCAGGAGATCGCCGGCGCTCGTCAGCACGTCGACGAGGCCCGCCTGATGGGCCTCGACGGCCGAGTAGATGCGGCCGGAGAGGCACATCTCGCTGGCGCGCCCGAAGCCCATGCGCTGCACGAGGAAGTGCGTGCTCGCGAGCTCGGGCACGAGCCCGACCTTGATGAAGAGCATGCCGAGCTTCGCCTGCTCGGAGGCGACGATGACGTCGAAGGGGAGGATCATCGTCATGCCGATGCCGACCGCGGCGCCGTTCACCGCGGCGACGAGCGGTTTCGCCGCCCGCGCCGTCGCCACCCAGTCGAGCCCCGCCGGCATGCCGCCCTGGCCCGCGGCCGTGTTGCCGCCCGGGTCGACGCCCTCGATGCGGCTCTTGAACGTCGCCTCCATGTCGGCGCCGGCGCAGAAGCCGCGTCCGGCGCCGGTCATGACGATCGCGCCGATCGCCGGGTCGGCGTTGGCGCGGGCGATGGCGTCGGCCTGCTCCATGCCCATGCGCGGCGTCCAGGCGTTGAGCTTCTCGGGACGGGCCAGGGTCACGAGCGCCACGGCGCCGCGGGTCTCGTAGGTGATCTGGTCATAGCTCATGGAATCGCTCCTCCCGCGTACCCGCGCAGCAGCGCGAACACGGCGACGCCCGTCACCGATACGTAGAGCCAGATCGGCAAGGTGAAGCGGGCGATGCTGCGGTGGCGGGCGAAGCGCCTCGTCACCGCCCAAAACAGCGTCGACAGGATCATCGGCAGCGCGATGATCGAGAGGCCGACATGGCTCGCGAGCACGAAGAAGTACGCGGGGCGTATCCAGCCGCGGCCGGGAAAGCGCGTGTCGCCGTGGAACACGTGGTAGGCCACGTAGCTCACGAGAAATAGCGCCGAGAACGCGACCGCCGCGAGCATGGCGCGCCGGTGGGCGTCACGCCGTCCGCGCTTGATGCGCCGCCAGCCGACGAAGAGGGCGACGGCGCTGCAGCCGTTGAAGAAGGCGTTCGCGACCGGCAGCGCCTCGATCCACGGCGGCGCCGGCGCCTGCGTCGTCTTCACGTAGATCAACCAGACCAAGAAGCCCGAGATCGCCGCCGAGGGCGGCAGGATCCAGACGAGCGGACGACGTTCGACGAGCGTGGTCTCCATCGGCCGGCTCAGACGTGCGCGAAGACTTCCTCCGCGAGCCGCTGCTGCGTACGCGCATCGATGCCGCCGCCGAACAGGACCTGAGTCACGCCCCAATCGCGGGCGCGGCGCCGGAGCTCGCCGGCGCACTCCTCGGGCGTGCCGATCAGCGCCATCGGCGAGCGCAGCGCACCCTCGGGGGTCGTATTGAACATCGGCGCCATGCCCTCCGCCGTCGCCCGCGTCGCCGCCGGCGAGTCGGTGAGGACGGTCGAGAAGACGACGTTGCTGATGCGGATCTTGCCGCCGTCGCGGCCGAGGCGCGCTGCCTCGTCGCGGAGGAAGCGCACCTTGGAGCGAAAAGCGTCGTCGGTGAACCGGGCGACGTTCTCGAGCTTGATGTAGCCGGGCTTCCCGGTATCGGCGATGATGTTGACGACGTCGGCGTGCTTGGCGGCGACGCGCAGCAGGCCCTTGCCGCTGCCTCCGAGCAGAATCGGCGGCGCCGGCTGCTGCACGGGCTTCGGCCAGAGGATGCAGCCCTCGAAACGGTAGAACTCGCCGGTGAAGGTCGTCTCCTCCTGCGTCCAGAGCGAGCGGATGCAGGTGAGAGCCTCGTCGAGCATGCGCAGGCGAGTCGCGATGTCCGGATACGGGAGGCCCGTCATCCGGAACTCGCGTTCGGTCCAGCCGCTGCCGAGACCCGCGACCAGACGGCCGCCGCTCAGCCGATCGAGGGACGCCAGGCTCTGGGCGGTGATGACGGGGTGGCGAAAGAGGTTGCAGAGCACCAGGTGCCCGACCTGCGCCTTCTTCGTCGCCTCGGCAAGCACCGCGACCATGATCATCGGATCGTACGAAAGGTGCCTGGGGTCGAAGCTCTTCTCGATACCCTCCGCGACGATGTGATCGGGGACGGTGATGACGGAGTAGCCCTGGGACTCCGCTGCCTGGGCGCGGTCGCGGAGCTCGGAGAAGTCGAGGTTCGAGAGCTGCAGACCGTATTCCATGGAGACCTCCTCGGGTTGCGATGCGGGGCGCCGGCGGCGCGCGGTTGGCGAGGGTTATGGCACGACGGGGCGTTGAGACAAGGCGACACCTGGCGTACCCTCCGCGCCCCATGGGAGGAGCCCGCATGAAGCCCGACCGCACCGCCTTTCGCCGCGCCGTCGAAAGCCACAGTCTGGACGACCTGATCGCGCTCTTTCGCGAAGACGCCGTCCTCCATAGCCCGATCACCTTCCAGCCGTTCACGGGCAAGGCCGCCATCCGGCGCCTCCTCGGCATCATCTTCGAGGTGTTCGAGGGCTTCCGCTACACCGACGAGCTCGACGCCGCCGACGGCATGACGAAGATCCTGGTCTTCCGCACGCGCGTCAAAGACCGCGACGTCCAGGGCATCGACCTCATCCGCTACGACGAGGCCGGCATGGTCCGCGACCTGACCGTCATGGTGCGCCCGCGCTCGAGCATGGAGCGGCTCCTCGCCGAGGTGCAGCCGCGGCTCATGGCGGCGCTCGCGGCGGACGCCCAGCGCTGAGGCGCATCCCCCGCTGCGCCGGCCGCTTTTCCCCTCGCCCGGCCTCCGCTAAGGTCCGCCGATGATCATGAAGTCCCCTGCGTTCGCGCGCGCGAGCGCGCTCGTGCTGGCGCTCGCCGTCGTCGCGGCGGCCGGCGCCCGCGCCGAGACGTTGAACCGCATCGTCGCCACGATCGACGGCGAGCCCATAACCCAGATCGAGCTCGAGCAGTACGCCGAGAGCATCAAGGGGCGCCCGGGCGGCGATCGGATCACCGACCAGAAGGCGATCCTCGACGAGCTCATCCTCGACAAGATCATCCAGAAGCAGGTCCAGGCCCTGGGCCTCAAGGCGTCCGACCAGCAGATCGACAACTACATCGAATCCATCCGCGCGCGGAACAACCTGAGCGAAGAGCAGCTGCTCGAGGCGCTGCAGCAGCAGGGGATGACCTGGGACCAGTACCGGGCCCAGGTGCGTTCCGACATCGAGCGCGCGAGCCTGATCAATCGCGAGATCCGCAACAAGGTGAACGTGCCGCCCGAGGAGGTCGAGCGCTACTACAAAGCGCATCTCGACGAGTACGGGACCTCCCCGAAAGTGACGGCGCGATTGATCTCGTTCCCGGTCCCGCGCACCGCCAGCGACGAGGAGAAGGCCGCCATCCGCGCCAAGGCCGAAGAGGTGCAGAAGCTCGCAGCCGGCGGCGCCAATTTCGCGAAGCTCGCGAAGGCGCACTCGCAAGGGCCAGCGGCCGAGGAGGGCGGCGACATCGGCGAGGTCGTGCCCGACGAGATGCAGCCCGAGTTCGCCAAGGCGGCGAAGAACCTGGCGCCTGGCGAGGTGAGCCCGCTCATCGTCACCCCCGAGGGCTTCCACATCCTGAAGATCGAGAAGACCTCCGGCGAGGCTCATCGTCCGCTCGCCGAAGTGAGCGACGAGATCAAAGAGAAGCTCTACCGCGAGGCCATGGAGTCGCGGTACGACCGCTGGCTGAACCAGGATCTCCGCGCGCGTCATCACATCGAGACGTTTCTTTGAGCCGCGCCGGCGCGACGCCGCGGCGGCCCGGGGGATCCGGACGATGAGCGCACGATACAACCCCGCCATTTTTCGCGAGTACGACATCCGCGGCATCGCCGAGGCCGACTACGACGCCGAGTTCGCCAACCTGCTCGGACGCGCCTACGCGACCTACGTGGCCGACCTGGGCATGCGCCGGGTGAGCGTCGGACGCGACGCGCGGCTCACCTCGAACCGCTACGCCGAGGCGCTGCAGGACGGACTGCGAGCCGGCGGGCTCGACGTCGTCGACCTCGGGATGACGCCGACGCCGCTCGTCTACTATTCGCTCCACCATTGCGACGTCGACGGCGGCATCCAGGTGACCGGCAGCCACAATCCCGCCGACCACAACGGCTTCAAGATCTGCGTCGGCAAGGTGTCCGTCCACGGGGCGGCGATCCAGGACCTCCGCCGCATCGTCGAGTCGGGGCGCTTTCGCGACGCGCGGCGCGGTGCGGTCGAGCGCTACGCCATCATCCCCCCGTACCAGGACGAGCTGATCGCACAGTTCGGAACGTTGCCGCGGCGCCTCGAGGTCGTCGTCGATTCCGGGAACGGCGCCGCCGGACCAGTCGCGCCGCGCATCATCTCCGCCATCGGGTGCAACGTGCGCGACCTCTTCTCCGAACCCGACGGCCGCTTCCCCAACCATCATCCCGACCCCACGGTCGCGGAGAACATGGAGATCCTGATCGACACCGTGAAGAAGACCGGCGCCGACCTCGGGATCGCCTTCGACGGCGACGCCGACCGCGTCGGCCTAGTCGATCGGGAGGGCCGCATCCTCTGGGGCGACGAGATGCTGATCCTCTTCGCGCGCGACATCCTCGCCGAGCGGCCGGGCGCCGTGATCGTGTCCGAGGTGAAGTGCTCGCAGCGCCTCTACGACGACATCGCCAAGCGCGGCGGCAAAGGCATCATGTGGAAGGCCGGCCACTCGCTCCTGAAGGCGAAGATGCGGGAGACCCGGGCGGTGCTCGGCGGCGAGATGAGCGGCCACATCTTCTTCGCCGACCGCTACTACGGCTACGACGACGGCATCTATGCGGCGTGCCGCATGCTCGAGATCGTCGCCAAGGCCGGGAAGCCGATCGCCGAGCTGCTCGCCGATCTGCCCTCCGCGGTCAGCACCCCGGAGATTCGCGTCGACTGTCCGGACGCACAGAAGTTCCGCATCGCCGAGCGCGCCAAGGAGCGGTTTCGCGCCGAGGGCTACGACCTCATCGACATCGACGGCGTGCGGGTGAAATTCAGCGACGGCTGGGGCTTGATCCGCGCCTCGAACACGCAGCCGATCCTGGTGATGCGCTGCGAAGCCGAGAGCGCCGCCAAGCTCGCCGAGTATCTCGGCATCGTCGAGAAGGTGGTCGCGGACGCGCGGCGCGACGTCGGCGCCGCATGAATGCCGGCGGCGTCAGCGCCCCCGCGCCCGCCATTCCTCCGGGGTGAAGGTCTGGAGCACGAGCGCGTGTATGCGGCGCTCGCGAAGATCCCCGAGCACCGCATACACGGCGCGGTGGCGGGCGACGAGCCCGAGCCCCGCGAAGCGCGCACTCACGATCGTGGCATCGTAGTGCCCGCCCTCGAGCGCGCCCGCGTGACCGCGATGGCGGTCGCTCTGATCGACGACCTCGACGTGCTCCGCCGCGAGCGCGCCGCGGAGATCCGCGGCCAAGCGTTCCCCGATCGTCATCGCGCCACGTCGCCGCCTCGCCCGCAGAGCCCGGCTCCGCGGGCGGCGCCGCCGCTTCCCGACCGGCTCTTCACGCCGACGACCGCCTCGTAGCCCGGCTCGCCGGCGGCGGGATGACGCCGGTGCAGCGCGAGGGAGCTGGCGATCGCGTCGCTCCGGCGCGCGCTCACGTCCCTACCGCTACGGGTCCGGGTCGCCGCGGTCACCGGTCGCGGCGCCGCGCCAGCGTTGGCGGCGTCATGGCGGAACATCTCCACACGAGCCCTTATGTGAGCCGCAGACGCGGGGTCAAGCCAGCTCCGGCCGCATGTCGCCGCGTGCAGGCGCGCGCGGCCACCCGGCCATGAGCGCCGGCGCCTCCGCGAGCCGACCGCGCGACAGTAGCTACTCGTGGCGGCACGTCCGCTGCGGCCGGCGACGTCGCCTGCGGGTGGCTCGCCGGGTTCGGGCGCGACAGTAGCTACTCGTGGCGGCGCGCCCGCTGCGGCGATCGGCTACGGTCCCGCGCCAGAGAGGAGGTCCGCCATGGCCAGGATCGTAATCGTCTCCGTCGTCGTGCTGCTGCTCGTTTCCGGACCGGCCAGCGCCAGGAAGACCGAGCCGCGGCGCCGTCCACCCCGGATCGCCGCGGAAACGCTGCTGCCCGGAAGCCCGTTCGACTGCGACACTCCGCGCGGCAGCGCCTGGTTCGGATCGACGGCGCGCTGCCTCGCCGAGCTCTGCCGCGGCCGCAACGTCACCAACGCGGCGGTGGTCGGCGACGATGGCCGGCTGCGCGCCAACCCGTGCGTCCGGCGCAGCAATGACGGCGGCTACCGCTGAGCGCGCCGTTGCAATGCGCGGTCGTCGCCCGCATCATCGCGGCGATGGCGCCCTTCCTCGTCGAGGTCACGGAAGAAGACATCCGGCGCGAGCGCCGGAAAGCCCGCGATCTTCGCGCCACCCAGTGGTGGAAGCGCAAGCGGGCCGCCGGCGTCTGCCATCATTGCGGCGGTGCCTTCGCGGCCCGTGAGCTCACCATGGATCATCTCGTGCCGATCATCCGCGGCGGCAAATCGACGAAGGGAAACGTCGTCCCGAGCTGCAAACCCTGCAACAGCGCCCGCAAGCACGATCTGCCGTTCCCGACGGCGAGCTGAG